>Ga0208299_1000231_pt1 | contig 53377 bp, 68 predicted proteins | sample 15_taG_FD_184089 | JGI IMG/M metagenome (GOLD analysis project Ga0208299, IMG submission 184089) | Marine viral communities from the Subarctic Pacific Ocean - 15_ETSP_OMZ_AT15312 metaG (SPAdes) (version 2) | ecosystem: Environmental > Aquatic > Marine > Oceanic | place: Pacific Ocean | collected... | reverse complement strand
CCACTACAACCACTACTACAACCACTACTACAACCACTACTACAACCACTACTACAACCACTACTACAACCACTACTACAACCACTACTACAACCACTACTACAACCACTACTACAACCACTACTTCAAGTTCAACCACTACTTCAAGTTCAACCACTACTACTACAACTTCAACCTGTATAACACCCACCCAACCACACGTCCCGAACGCTGGTCCTGACGCTCCTAATAGCCCTGCTATGGGAACGGATGGTGGATGTATTATATTCGAAGACGACCCGGATTTCTCTGGCATTAATTATGATACAAGATGCTGGGGTACTCGTATTCACATATGGAATATTGCTGACGACTCCCGTCTTCATGTAGCTAATGTATTATTAAACGGAATTCTCCCGGACACCGAATGTGTAAATAATACATGGCACGGTCCAACGGGAAGATACACCAACGGTGTCGCAGCAGATTATTACGGCTATAACGGCTGGGCTGCATCTAGTAACAAATACGAAAGCAATAATTTCTACAACCAAGGAGTTTTTAGGATTATGGGTTCAGTTCGAGGATTCGCTAAGCTCTACCACGAGTACGATACTAGTGGTAGGTGGATGGAATACCAACCCTCTGGAGGAGGCAGTCCCTTAGACCAGATTAACGCTCAAGGATATCTGACCACATATGATAACGTATCCGCATTAGCGGAGGTAGATATTTCTAAGCATGCTGGATTAGAAGGTGTAAGTGGTATATACGAGACGGCTTGGGGTAGAGGAATGCCGGGAACAAAGGGAGAGCCCGGACGAATACAGCAAGACAACTATATTGCTGGAACAGCTAATAACTACCTTGAGGTATTCAGAACATTACACCCTTCAGTACCTTTCATAAACTTACATATGGGATGGCAAGGATATTTGAGAAATTGGATTGATGAATCGGCTGTAGGATTATTCGCTAATTCTAAACATTCCGCAAATAAAAAGGTAAATCTACTTTCTATCTACAGGTCAGTAGTAGAACTAAATGGAGGTGAAGGTAGGGACGGCGCCACCACTTCGTATTACGATTACTTAACATACGGTCCGGGCGTCAGGTCACTGAACTTATTCTCTTTGGATAGATTAATATAATGGCTAAAATCAATAAAAATATTAGATGGTATCAACCAAATGACCCTTATTACTACGAGGTCGATAACCTCCCTTTAACGGATTTATTAAATAACGATACTATATTAGAAGATAGATTAGAAGATTTAGAATCTGATTTTATTGACATGGGAGATAATGTTCCATCGGGGTCAGTATCTTTCGGCGCGTTAAAAGACCTTAAAGCATTTACTGCGGATACAGAAGCGGATAAAAACGGAAAAGTATTTGTTCAACCTGGAAAATTCACAGCGAGAATGCCTATGCCCGCCGACTTAGAATCCGGGTGGAGGATGATTGGAGACGATGCGAGGGATTTTAATAATGCTAAGGGCGAGTCCACAAACTCGTTAAGTTCTGATGCAGCGAAGTCCAAGATGGTATCCCGCACTGCAGTCGTAGAGTTAAAAGCTGATAAAGACGGATACCCTCAAGGAATTAAAATTCCTAGTTTTGATTCGACCGATTTTAATTTCTCAACCCCGCCTTCGTACAGACTGGACCTTGTTTTTGTCAGGGCTAAGGTTTCTTACGATAGAAATGGTTCTGAAGAGGTTCAAACGGACATTGGAGTACTAACAGGAGCGGGCTACAGAACGGATAGTAACGCAACTCAAGACCAGTTATCAGGAAAAAGGTTCCCTGATTATCCAGACACCAATAAAGGGAGAATGACTGGAATGGCAGAGTCGGAAATAGAAAATATTTTGCCCGGCTTTGGCTCCGTACCAGTTCCCGAAGACCTTATTAATTACGAATTTAAAAATGACGGTATCGTCAACATGGACGGTAGACAGTTTGCCCAAAAACAGTTAGACCAGGAAGCCTCTTTTTGTTTACCTATAGCGTATGTAAAAGTTCCTGTTGGGCATAACGCTTTAAGTTTGTTGCATGAAGATAATTTAATTGATATTAGACCATTTTTAAGAACAGCCGAACTTACCTATGGGGAAAGAGCCGCTCTTTCTCGCTCTGCGAACCCTAACGGGAGTAACCCCTTTGTCACAAGTTCACAACTTACTTCCTTATCAGACGACATAACCTCAGATTTAACTGCTTTAGAGGTTAGAGTAACTGTTCTTGAAGGTCAAATAACCCCCCTCCTAGCTTTAGAAGATTATATAAAAAATAACGCAACACAAAATGTAGGCAATATTGAATCCCGGATAGAAGTACTTGAGGGCATAACCTCTAGTGGTGGAGGTACTGTCGCGGACGAAACGAAGTTTGCAGGCAATTTGAAAGTCCTACATGGCAGTAATACCAACTGGAACGTTAATGTCAGCAAGACATTCACCTTAGACACCATCCCACCGGCTGATAGAGCTAACACCGCTTTCGTGTATATAAGAGCCTGCTCGGTGAGGTCTGCCGGAGATGATAGTCACAGCTACCTCCATCTAAAAGCTAACTCTGGTGCATTTTGGCCTCAAGTAAATAACCCGCAAATGCAGTTATGGCAAAGCGTAAAGCAAAATGATGCTGTATCTGAAAATGCCGGAGACTGGTTAGTCCCGGTTACTTACGATAATGCCGCAGATACATGCTCAGTCAGCTTCCAGGTCACGGGCAATATGATGGTTTTTGAGTATGGTGAACTTATATTTACAGGAATGTATATCGTGAAGAGATTAATTTAATGAAATATTTATTACTTTTTCTTTTAACTTCTTGCTCTACATTAATGCCTATTGCGGGCGGAGCGACTGGTGGAGCTATAGGAGCCGCTTTAGGAGGACCTTCCGGCGCTGCCATAGGCGGAGCCGCTGGTGTAGCCGGAGCACAAATGGCATTCCCCGATAACGAGGCTCCAGTAAGTGACGCCGTTGCACTAGCAGCAGCCAACTCCGGAAAGCCCGCACCAGGAACCGTCGCATCTACTATCCATGAAACTAAAGGGTTAGTATGGGATTTGGGCTGGATGTACTTATTAATTTTCATCATAGTGCCTTTCCTCTCTAAGAGAGGTCGAACCTGGATGAAAAAATTCACAGATATTCACAACACTGTATCTCAGAAAGATATAGACGCAAGGGACGCAGCTCAGGATATACAAATTCAAAACCTGTCTGCAGAAATTGAAAAATTAAAAAAATGAACTGTGTTATACCACAGTAACCTAAATAGATTAGAGGAATAAAACTCATGAAACACATAAAAGGACAATACTCCCAATTCTCTCATGTATCAGATGCTGATGCTACCACTCTTATGGAGCAGCTTGGATATGATACTTCGGTAGAGTTAGATACTGGAATGATTAATTATTTCAGACACAACACTGCAAGCTTTGCTCTCTCAGAAGAGGTTGTTGAATCAGACGCGGGTATATTCATCAAAGTATCAGAGCTCCCTGGTAATGCTATGCTAGATGAAGCCAGTCACACGGAACTCACTGAGATTGAGTTCGACGGAGATACTTACTCTCTTGAAGGTATTTTTGAATCAGATGACGGTATTTACACTAAAATGAATCTTGTGACACAAGCTAAAGAAGAGCTTGATGTGGAAGAGGATGAGGATATTGTTATTACTTATGAAGGTAAGGATTACAAAATCGTAGACAGTGAAGACGAGGCTGATTTTATTATGTTTGTTACCGAAGATTCTGAAGGTGAAGTGAATGTTGTTTCTGAGTCTGATGAGTACTCTGATAAGATTTTCCTAGTAGCTCTCGAAGGTAAAAAGCCTGCGTTCTTAGAAAAAGACAAAGACGAGAACGACGAGAAAGACGAGAAAGACGACAAGAAAGACGACAAGAAAAAGAAAAAGGGTAAGAAAGGTAAAAAAGAAGAAGAAGAAGAAGAAGCCGACGAGAAAGAGGAGAAGTAAATATGAAGACCGTTATGCAGCTAACAGATGAGATTTTAAACGCTTCTCCGGAAGCGCAAATCATGACGCGCTCTTTTGAGGAAGCTTCTTTGCCGGAAATAACTGATAAGCAACGTGACTCCATGCTTAATCTTTCGGAGTCTAATGCCCGTATTATCGCGAAAAAGGCTATGCAAGGAGAAGCGCCTAAAAACGCACGTGAGAAGAGGGCTGTAAGAGCAAAACTTGATAAGAGTCCTTCAAAAGCCAAGAAGGTTGGCTTGGATGTAGCAGCTGCAGCATACGAAGGCATTAAGTCTGACCCAGGAAAAAAGTTTCAATCTATGGATGTTGTTTTAAACCCTCCGTATACTAGAGATGCCAATGAATCCCGTGATGACAGAGGTAGGACAAATCCGGGCTCCGCCGCCGACGGCAACTCCAAAACCATCGGAAAATTCAGGTCTCAGCCAGGCGCAGGTCCGGGTCAAGCCAAACGCAACGCCCTAGCCAAAAAAGAAGCTGAAGCTAAAGCAAAAACCGCCGATGGGGATACAAACGAAGCTAGGGGTATTGGGGGAAAATGGGACACGCCCTCCCAAAAGTATAGCGCTGACAGAATGCGAGACTTTACCCCTCCTACCCCTGAGCAAGTAAAAAAAGAACGAGACCGCAGACTTAAAGCTGGTTTAAATGCTGACGGAAGCAAGAAGACTAAAGGAGACGAGAAAAATGAGTCTTTAACTGGGCATGAGATTTCCGTATTAAAGGAAGCTGCCTCTATTATGAAAAAGCTTAATAAGAATTCAAAGAAACTAAAAGCAGAGAGTACTACTTGTGGGGCTATTGGAGTAGGTGCCTTAAAGCCTGTAAAAGCGAAAGTTTCCTTGTTAAAAAACAACAAAAAGAAAAAAACTAACGAGTCTTTTAACCACTTCCTAGATAATATAATACACGAGGTTAAATCCAACTAATGCTGCTCCGCGATATCTTTTCTTTTGGTGAAGTCTCCCTTTTAAATGAGGGTAGAGGTAAAGGTCCTGTTAAATTTGCAGGTATCTTTTCTGAGGCTGAACGAGCTAATGGAAATAAGAGAGTTTACCCTTCTAAAATTCTAATGAGGGAAGTGGATAAACTACAGAAACAAGTCGCGGATAAAAGATTACTAGGTGAGTTAGACCATCCTTCTGATGAAGTCGTACATTTAACTAATGTATCTCATGTAATTACAGGGCTTCGTATGGAAGGCACTAAAGTAATTGGAGAAGGCGAAGTTTTAAACACCCCTGCAGGTCAGGTATTATCTGAATTATTAAAGGCAGGTGTAAAGTTAGGCATTTCCTCTAGAGGAACAGGAAACGTAGAGCTTAACTCGGAAGGAAATCAGTACGTTGTAGGAGAAAACTACAACATGATAACCTTCGACATGGTATCAGACCCTTCTAGTCAAGACGCATTCCCTGCATTGGTTGAAGGTTATGTACCATCTAGCGAAAGACAACCCATTGTCGATGAATTACAGTCTTTGCACGACGAACGTGTGTATATAACACAACTAAAGAAGAAGTTAGGCAAGATTTAAAAAAAATAACGACGCCGCTCGGCGTAAATCTAAATATAATTGAGCGAAACAAATTATGAACAAAAATTCCGAAAAAATTCTTAAGGCTCTTCCGTCAGGTTTGTCGGAGGAAGGTCTTAGTGAGGTCGCTACTCTTCTAGACCAAATTGTCGAAGAGCGTGTCTCCGAAGAAGTTGCAACTATTGAAGCTAAAGTAAAAGGTTTTCTTAGAACCAAGATAGATGAACTGAAATCTGTTGCCCTGTCCGAACTAGAAGCTGAAAATGATGTAGTTGCCAACGCTCAAATGTATGAAGCGATTCGTACTGTTGTCGCAGCTGATTTACAACAAGGCGACGAGAACGGTATTGTATCCCATTTAGAGACCGAGGTTTCACAACTTAAAGAATCTCTAAACACAGTGAATGGCAAACTTGCTAAGTCATTGAAAAATAACTCACTGCTGGAGAATCAAGCTTCTAGCAGGGAAACCCAAATCAGCGAGCTTTCAAGTTTACTTGAAGAGGAGAAAAACAAAATAGAAACTCCTTTTAAGTCTTCAGAGTCCGCTGTTGTAATAACCAACGAGAAGCAGAACCTAATTCCAAATAGACCCGACAACGGTTTTCTCACGGAAGATGTAATTCGACTTTCCAAACCTCTACAGGAGTATAAATAATTATGTTAGAAAAAAATAACTCAAATCAACTCACTGAGAAGTGGAGTCCGATTCTTGAAGGTATCGATGACCAGCACACGCGTGAGTCTACGGCTGTCTTGCTAGAAAATCAAGCCCGTCACTTGCTCAACGAGCAAATGAAGGAAGGTATGATTTCAGAAGCAGGCGACTCGACCGTAGCACAAACAACTGTTGGCGGAATCGGTACTTTTCAGAAATTCGCATTCCCTCTCGTTCGTCGGGTCTTTCCCGAATTAATTGCCAATAAGATTGTTGGTGTCCAGCCGATGCAAGGTCCTGTATCTCAGATTTTCTATCTAGGATATGACCGTGCGACTCAAGGACGTCGTCAAACTATCTACAGTAAGTATGACTTGACCTACGGTCAGCGTACCATCGGTGACGCTTCTGGTCAATGGAACGCTACTGGTACTGGCACATCAGGTGGTGCACTAGACCAGTTTTCTGGTACCGTGGACCAAATGCTTTCGGCTACTAATACCAATAACGTAGACGGTCCTTCTAGTACCGTTGGTGGTAAGATTGCTAGTTTCCCTAATTCGGGAACTACTACCGGCTGGAATACTTCTGCTGGTGAGCTATTGGGCGAGTCTGATTTTGGCGTTACGGCTGGCATGTCCGGTGGATTGGTTAGTGGCATTGACCAAGGTCGCACGTTTACTACCGGAGCGATTCCTGAGATTAACTTTCACATCGAGCAACAGCCTGTAAGTGCACGTACTCGTAAGTTCCGCGCACTGTGGACTTTGGAAGCTGCACAAGACCTTCGTGCTTATCACAACCTTGACCTAGAACGTGAATTAACCGACTTGCTCGGTAAAGAAATCGCTCTAGAGATTGACCGTGAGCTTATCGAAGATATTCGTAACATAGCTTATGATGTATCTGGTGATGCATTGGGATGGTCTCGCGACATGCTTGACCCACCTAACTCAAACAACTTTCAAGGTTTAGGCAGTAATGTTGATACCTGGAACCCTTCTGCTTTCCAGTATGACTTTACTGGCGGAGGCACTGCCCCTGGTGGTGGTGTTCAAGGTACTAGCCAAAACGTATTCTTAGTAGACTTCGCTACTACGGCAATGAACTTAAGCCCTCGCCATCTTGGTCAAGCTTATGCTAACTTGCTCGCAGTATTGAACTTTGCTTCACAAGATATTTACAAGAGTACTTACCGTGGTGCTGGTAACTTTATTGTTACTTCTCCATATGTTGCCGCTATCCTCTCTTCTGCTTCTAAGCTAGAAGGTGGTGTTAAAGCTGGTAACTTTGATGGTCAGCTAGGTGCTAATATCAACTACGCTGGTAAGCTTATGGGACAGTTTGATGTCTACGTAGACCCTCTATACCCTGATGATGAAATGTTGATGGGTTATAAGGGTGGTTCTCCAATGGACTCCGGTTTTGTCTATGCTCCGTACATTCCTGTGCAGATGCTACCGACTATTACCGACCCGGAAACTTTCCAACCAAGAAAAGGTTTGCTCACTCGTTACGGCAAGACTGCTGTAACTCCTGAGTCTCGCTTCTACAGAGTTATCCGTATTGTCGGTGCTAACGATTACATGTTCGCTCCGTTCCAACGTCCTGCTAGAACTTAATCCTAATCTTTAGATTAATTATAAGAACCTTGCTCTTTGAGCAAGGTTCTTTGCTATATAAGATGAGGACAAACAAATGTACCAATATCGAAACACCCAAGAAAGAACAACTTATCGGATAACTTTATCCAATGGAGCACAAGTGACCATTGCAGCAGGTCAAGTCGTATCTTTAGAAGAGCGGTTAAATCCTGTTCCGGGCTTTTTAGAAGACCTGAATGCCATTGAAGAGAAGCCGAAGAAAGAAGCTTCTAAAAAGAAGTCCGCTAAAAAGTCTAAAAAGGTAACTAAAGATGAAGCAACGGACGGTAAAACCACAAACTAGATTCGGAAGCACTTTCGGAGATACTATAGGATTTCAAGCCCAGTTATCTGCATTTGACTACTATGGCGAGATAGATTATAATAATCTTTGTCGTCGAAGGTTTTCTAATGAGACCCACTACTCCGAATTCTACCAACAAATCAAAGACCAGATAAGGTCTAGGTTAGGTCATCCTATTGTTAGAGTAGAGTTAGATGATTTTCAACTACAGACTGCAATCGATGAAGCAATATCTAAACTAGACTACCATGCTCCCGATTGGTGTACTCAATACTGTTCATTTGCCACGGTAGCCAATATTGGTTTATACGAACTTCCTAGTGTTGTGATTAATAACCTACGTTCAGCTTACTACTTAAAAACATTACTTTCTATTCAACGTCAAAGCGGTACTTTAGAATTTGATTTCTTTCTAAAATACTTTCAAGATAATTTCTTGTTTAGTGATTTCAGCGTAGGTGATTATTATGTTTTAGTATCTCATTTAGAGATGATGAGAAAAGTACTGGGAAGAGACGGGTCTTTTAATGTTGTAAATAATAAATACCTTTCTATAACCCCCACTCCGACAACTAATACTGAAGGAGAAGTTTTAATTGAGTTTAAAGCTTTGGATTCGGACAGACTGCATCCTTACTTTTTAACGTGGTTGCATAAATACTCAACGGCTATTGCTAAAGGCATTCTTGGTCAGATTAGAGGTAAATACGCTCAACTTCCATCTCCCGCAGGTGGCGCCGTGTTGAACGGGGATGCTTTAATCGAACAAAGCGAGAAGGAGCAAGAAAAGCTGGTTGAGGACCTACTTCACGAGATTGAAGAACCTCCCGTATTCAGCACCTTCTAATGACCAGAAAGAAACAATTTAAAACTAATAACGAGATTACCTCTCCACCGGACACGGATGGAGTTTTGAACTTGTTTGATTTAAATAATCCTGATATAGAATTATTTAATATGGTTGATGATGAGTTGATTAAGGTTGCAGGCTCCCAGATTTATTTATATAAATTTCTAGGATTGGAAGGAAGTGATGACCTGTACCAAGAAGATACTATGAAAAGTATCTCACAAGAACCTTCTGTTGTATGGGGTCATTACGAACCTCGTCCTATAGATGAGAATATAACCGAGTTTGGTATTGTCATGGAGAATGACCAAACTTTTACTTTCAATAAATCATATGTACAGAAAGTTTTAGGTCGTCCTATTATTGCGGGTGATATATTAAGTCCTAAATTTCAAAATTTAAAATACGAAGTGTATGAAGTTCAGGAAGATGCTTTTGATGTATACGGCGTGTATCATTTGCTTTGCTGGGCGAAAGTCCTCCGCGATGATGAGGTTATTACTCAAGAGGACGATGAGTTTACTTCAGAGTTCGATACTACTAAATAATTATTATGGACTGGACTATAGATTCAATACGAGAAAAACTTATGCGCTTGGAGAGAGAAGGTTCTTTCCAAAAGCCAGAGTTCTATAGACAGTTCACGAAAAATCTGACTGAGGTTTTGAAAGATTTTCATGTGGTGAAATCAGATGATTCTATTCGTACAGTAGGTGTTGTATTCGCAAGTCCTGAAAGAGCTATAGCAAAATTTAAAGATAGCGTAACAACAGAGCTTCCTTTAATTTCTGTAGGATTTAATGGTATTGAAGTAGATTTCCAAAGACGTAGACCTTCATTTAACATCGTGCAAAGTAAGGCATGGGATAAAGAGAAGAGGTGTGCAATTAGAGTCTATGCCTTAGCTCCCGTAGCCGCTGATTTAAAATATAGTATCAATATATGGTCTAAGTATATCGAAGATATGAACCAAATCACTGAACAGTTAATGTTAAAATTTAATCCGAGTGTTGCGGTAAACACTTCCTTTGGTGATGATTTTGAAATTTTTATTGAAGATGTATCAGATATGTCAGACCTAACACCTGGAGACAAACAAGATAGAGTTATTAGAAGAAGCGTTAAAGTAACTGCGAAGGGTTATATTCCAAGTAGAACTTACCGCTTCACTAACACAGGACAGATTGAAGAGTTCCTAATGGAGGCTGAGGTTAAGACTGATGTTACCGGTTAAGCAGTGTCGACTTAGGGTTATGCTTGAGGGTAACATGTTTATACTATCAGGGACCCCATATGGGCTGGGCAAAAAGCTTACAATAGGAATAGAGGGGTCCTTAGGGTGGAAGTGTCAGTGTGAGCCGCCGAAGACCGCTTGCGTGGAAGAACTTCCTGTTTTGGGCAATAAGTATTCGAAGTCTGCCATTTTATGGGAGACCTGTCTAGAACGTGGTCCCTGTAAGGACTCACACTCCACGCGAGATAATGATTGTGTTGCGAAAGGTCATGCTCCGGTTTATGTAGTGGTGACGGTAATCTATTACGACACCCCGACTGGTTACGGCGAATTCCTCGCACAACTGGCGCTTGAGCTTGAGAACCTGGTTAAAGAAAATGCTAACCGACTTAACTGTGGTCTAGGAGAGATTTCTAATACGTCAGACGAGGCAATGGAAGGGGCTAGGTTCTTGATTGCGGACAACCAAAAACTGTCGTTGGGTAGTCCGTCGCCTCCCCGTCTTAAGCAAAGAATCCCTCAATCACCCCCAAACCAGGACGTCACAGAAGTTTATTCCTCCAGAGGAGGAAGTTTGAACCAAGAGCAAGAGGCGGAGGAGCCGCCGTGCGATACCTTAGTTCACTTCGAGAATGTGAGAGTAGACCCTTCTGGAGTTATGTTTTACCCAGAGCGCGCATGGCAAGGATACGCAGGGGTGGAAGTGACAGTGGACGTAGTCGCTGAATGTAAAATGGTTGATTGCGAAACTACTTGCACTACGTCTACGCCAATCATCAAGGACTTTAAAACAGGATTCGTCATAAAGTCCGACAACTTCCCACCAAACTTCTGGAGTGACCTAAAAAAACATGGCTTCAGCGGCAGCGGCGCCAGCGTTAGTTTAGAGGAGCTTGCAGATGAGGGTTTTGTAGATGATGGAGGTGTTTCTGAGCCAGGAAACGCTTACACCTGGTTTGCTCCAGTAACAGACGCGATAGATTTCGGAGTTGGTCATGGAACTATGGGTCCGTGGGGTGACCTGGCACTGGGCAAAGAAGCTGTACGCCCTAAGGGTAAAAAATCCATCCCCATGGATGACTGGGCACGGGACCCGGAATGGAAATACTTGTGGGACTATCTTACGGGAGGTGTTAAGGAGTGTACCTGTACGAGGCACGTCTCTCACTCGGCGCATATCTCTAAGAGCTCATAGAAGACCTAATAATGAAGGACTGTTAAATCACAGTAAAAAGTTTCCATCTTTCCTTATCGACATTAGTAAATACAATAGGGAAAGATATTCATGAAATATAAGCAAATTAAAAATAATACACGCCAAGGTCTTGAAGTAGTTCTTAAAAGACCAACTGGCGGGTTCAAACATGTTTGGCTTGCCGCCAAATCCTCTATCATCGTGTCTGAAGCTGAAGTTACCGATTTGGCAGAACGAGCCGCTCGGCGCGAATTAGTGAGTATCACCCCCGCTTAAGGAGAATATATAAATGGCAACATACGTAAGTCCCGGCGTCTATGTGACTGAAAAAGATTGGTCAGATTACACGCCTTCTTTAAACGCTACTACCGTAGGTGTAGTAGGTTTCGCATCTCAAGGTCCCGTTGGAGTTCCAACGCTATGCACTACTCAAGACCAATTACTTAACACTTTCGGTGACCCTTCTGACGCAACAGGGGGCTACGGTCTATTAGGCTCGTACCATATTTTGGAACGTACTAACACATTGTACTTCACCAGAGCTGCATTAGATTCAGCGGTTAGAGCCCAAACTGAGATTATTGTGGGCGGGTCTCCTTACGTTGCCGTTGCTAATTTAAGTCCAGAATGGTCGTACTTGCTTGCGGTTACTGTATGGGATGGAGCTGGTAATGCTAAGACAGCTGACGCCCCTCTTTGGATTCAAATAGAGCCTGCAAGTTCAATAGCTAGTCTATCTGTAGCAGATTCCACTGCAGAAGCTCTAGCTGACGCAGCCGCTGCAGTTACAAACTCTACATCCCCTTACTCAATTGAGGAAGGTTCAAGTACTTCGAGCATTGATGTAATCGGCACTTACTCAGGTAAAGGCGCAAAACTAGGATTCGTCTTATACGAATCAAGTGGTACATTCCCTAGTATTCCCGCAGGTACTACTCTTGCAGGACTATCGGCTTATTCAGGTACAAACGCTCTTCTAAGTGCTGTGGACGGAGGTACGGACACGTCCGCCGGTGCGACAACCCAGTGCACTGGCAGCAATGGCTTGGGCACCAGTGTGACGGCAAACTTCGTCGGTTATACTTCAGGGTACGATTTCGCTTCCTCCGGAGTATCCGGAGGCTCATACTTCCATAGAAGTTTATACCCAGGAGAGGGTTACAACTACTCAAGTATGGTAACTCAGTACGGTGTTAAAAACACAGGTCTTCAAATCTCGGTAGCTTCGGTACAAGGAGCTAATCAAGGATGGACTTTATTAAGAAATGGAGGTATCGAAGAGACTTTCACTGTAAACCTTATAGATAACTTAAATGCAAGCGCTAATGGACTTAACCCCGAAAGATTTGTAAATAGTACTACGGATGAGACCAATAAGACTTCGAACTATATCTTAGCTGAATTTGGGGTAGCTACTAGTTCAGTGGGAGCGTCTCCAAACTCTCCTTTATGGACTCTCCCTACATCATGGGGCGGTTCTGTAACTCAAGACGGTACTACCAAGATAAGGGTTCAAGCTAACAATGATAGTTATGCTGACCTAGATGCTAGTAGTGTAGATTATATAAAGCTGAAGGACGGTACTTATAATCTAGTATCCGGCATAAACGGAGATATGGCAGGAGGCAAGGCATTTGATGACGCTGATGTTAAAGCTGCTGTTATGGGTACGGCAGAGAATCAAGCTGGAATTCAAAGTTTCTTAAAAGAAGATATCGATGTTAATATGGTAGCAATTCCGGGATGCACTGACCAGTCAATCGTAAATGATTTACTAACTAATGCAGAAACCTCTCAAAAATTCTTAGCTGTCACTAACCCTCCTCAAAGTTTAGGAAGCGCGCAAGATGCAATTAGATGGTCAAACGGAAAGGCTTCTGGTAGAACTGCTTCGTTAAACACCTCTTATGGCGCAGTATATTGGCCTTGGGTAAAACTGTATAATCCTTTCTCTTTACAAGATGAGTATGTATCCCCTGATATTTTTGCGATACGACAAATGTGTTACACTGATACAGTAGGCGAACCTTGGTTTGCTCCTGCAGGTCTTACTAGAGGTAGGTTGACACGTCCTGTAGATGTTGAAATGGTGTTATCCCAGGGAGATAGAGACGCTCTATACGGTCCTGGTAATATTATCAACCCTATCACTAAGTTTTCCACTGATGGAATCGTGATTTGGGGACAACGTACCGCTCAAAGGTCGGCTACTGCTCTTGATAGAGTGAATGTCCGCCGCTTAATGATTCTTGTAAGAAAAACTATTCTAGCTTCTACTAGAAGGTTTGTTTTCGAGCCTAATGACCCTGCTACTTGGACTAGGGTAGTTAATTCTGTTTCACCTTTCATGTCAGATATCCAAAACAGACGAGGTATTACTAAGTTTAAGGTTATTTGTGATGAGTCCACTAACACTCCTCTTCGGATTGACCGAAATGAGTTATGGTGTAAAGTGATTCTTCAACCTACTAAAGCAGCGGAAATTCTCGTGTTTGAATTGAACCTGACAAGTGCTTCACTAGGACTTAACGTTCCAAGCGCATAATGCTATATACAATAGGAGTAAAACATGGCTGATATATCTTTAGATTCTTTTTATAACGACGTTCCACGAGCTGTCGATATTGCTGTTACGGATGGTGCTAAACTATTCCATCAGTATGATTCATACCGTGCTTATAGCTGGCTTATCCGCATTAACGGAATAGGCGGCGCTACGGGCTCGATTTTAAACAATATAGGTCTTAGTGACCCTGATAACATGCTAACCCTTGCGGCTAAGCAGGTAGGTCAGATTGGATACAACGTAGATGATATTATGGTTGACCGCGTTAACGATAAGTTCTACTACCCAGGTCGTCCTTCTATGGAAGAGACTGTTGTAACTTTTGATAACTTACTTAAAGGCGATGTGGCAAAGGCTTTATTTGATTGGATGAGAACTACCTATGACCCTATTCAAGGTGTTCACTCCTATAGTATTGTTGGCGGTTCTACTAATAAGAGAACCGTAGATGTTATTCAACTAGACCACCAACGTCAGCCAAAGATGGTAGCGCGTTTATATGGATGCTATCCAAAGAACTGGAGACTAGCTGAGTTTAATTACTCTGCTAACGACTTCCATTCTATCGAAGTTTCTTTACGTTACGATGTTGTAGGCTATTTCCGAGTTGGCGACAGCGCATTTGAAGATATTGTAGCGCCTGTATCATAAACAATAATCTTTTTAAAGGTTTTATATAAAGAAAGCTTCTAAATATACTAGGAGCTTTCTTTAATTAAATTATGGGCACATTACTAACAGACTTATTGGAATCGTATACGAGCATTCGCAAACGGGGATGGTCGCCCTTACTTCTTGAAGCCAACCCTAATCAACTTTACGGGCTCCCTAAGCCCGAAAAAGGAGGAGTTCCTATGTCTGTGGATGATTATAGAAACAAGCTCACAACGCTTAAAAATGCCATTCTAGGGATTTTAAAAAATAATCAAGCTCAAGGTATTCAGTCAGTCCCAACCGGTCAACTCGCGATTACTCAAGTTGCAATGATGCCTAAGTTTAGTATAGTAGCTTACGGCAATCCTATAACAGGGGCAGTCGTGGGAGGTCAAGGAATCTCCTCAAACTTTAGCATAAACGGTGCTTTAATGAAACAGCCTGCCATAATAGACGGCTTCCTGCAAAAAGATATTAAAGAGCCTGAAGGTCCTAAAGACGGGGAAGGGAAAGATAAGAATATAAACACCGCTGAGGAAATACCAGAAGTCCCTCCCGTAGAGTTTGATGACCCAGAAGTACTGAAAGATTTAGAACTTGCTTGGGAGCTAGATGAAAAATCCTCTAATACGGGAAAACAACACGACTTTTCTTTTGAGGATTGGAGAGCGGTTGTAGAGAATGCAATTAATGATACGGATAAGCAGAAAATTTGTGAGAAGATGCTTGAATTCGCAAACATAAAATCACAAGCTTTAAAAAAAGGCAAGAGTGATGAGGATATTGCATTTGAACAAGCACAGTATTGCCAAAATGTTAATGACCAAGCTAAGCAAGAGATGAAGAGTGCTGTTGGACATTTAGCTTCTATTAGAGGAAAGGTTAAAGCTATAGGAGAAGGGAAAGACAGGAAATACTTTTTAAATGAAAATAGCCTAAGTGCAGAAGAAAAAGCAGTACTAGCCTGTCTAACTGTAAGAGGCGCACGACAGGATAAACGAATTCATATAGGACATAAAGATTGTGATTCTATAGGATTAGAAGCTTTGCAAAGTATGGCTTCTGAAGGAGGGGGTGCTTACGGCACAACCTTAATGAGTTGGAAGGGAGAAGATAAACTAGCGCCTTTAGCGAGAATATTAGGTAAAGTTAAGCTAGTACCTGACCAACTTTCCGCTGAAGAGTTAAGTCCTGAAGATTTTAATGATTTAGAAGACGCGTGTAAAAAATCTAAAGCTGTAGTAGGAAAAGGGATGATTTCTGATGAAAGAGGGAAGCTTTTTGAAGCTGCGCACCTACTGTCTCTCGCTGCAATCTCTGGAAATGAAAAAGATAAAAAATTAGCAATAGATGAGGTAGTGAAACAAATAAAACGAGTTTGCGGTGTAGGAGCATTAAAAGAGTCCGATGCAATGGTTGGGTCTAAAGCCTCCGATGTGATTGACGCTTTACATTCTATAGCAGGGAATGACTGCAAAGAGGGCGTAAAAAAGGAACTAACCGGAATGTTAAAAGCTTCCGCGCTAACAAACAAAGCTATAGGGTTAGAGCCGGAGATGATAGACCGAATAGAACATCCCGCCCAACAAACTAAGCCTGGACATAGAGCTGATGTAGTAGTTCACTTGAAGCCTGGAGTCGATATACCTCCCCAAATGGAAGAGTATGTTACGTGCGATGCATCTAAAGGCTCTAAGCCAAAATGCCGTTTAGAGTTTTCAAATAAGTTTTATGAGTCTGGAGCTAAATCTTTAGGAGCAGGTGCTACCTCAGTAAAGAAAACTTTTGACCCTGAGTGGGATGGGTATGATGAAGTGAAAGCTTTAAGAGAACAGCAAATGGAAGACCAAGGTTTAACTTCAAAACAAAAAGAGGTATGTCGAAAAGCCCAAGAAACAGATGAAAAACTTTATTTAGAAACTAGAAATAAATGGGCGCATATAGATAAGTCTAATGCAAGAACTACACTCTCCTACTTAAAAGAGGTTAAAAAACAAGGCTGCCAAGCCCCTAGAGGTAAATGCGATAAGAAACAAGAATCTGAGTTTAATCGCCAAATACAGGACATGATGAATGTATTAGACCCCTCCCATAGGGATTTTGCACCTGAAAGGTTTGCTCTTAAAATGTTTCAGTTTGAACGTATAAAGGAAGCCGAGCGTAATCCATCCTACGCCAAGGGAGTTGCTTTTAACGCTTTAGCGGTAACTATGGGTTCTGCTGGAAATGAGATTATAACAGCAGGGAACGACACCTCTGTCTATGTAGCCAGAGTTGCAGACTTAATGGCTGTTAATACAGATGCCATCTTTAACGGGGGAAAGGTTAAAATGCGACTTGGTGGCGTGTCAATCTTCGATAAGGACGGAGATAAAGTAGGAGGGGCTGATACTCGTAAAAAGAAAACCGCCAAAGGGTATAAAGAAAACCAAGAAGGCGAGTTCACTCTAGCTTGTCAGAGAAAAGCGACCGCTAAACGTATTAAGTATCCGAAGTAAAGAATGTTTCGTACGGGAGATTTAATACTTCTTCAAGTAGGTACATATTATATTCACCAAAGGCAACAGACTTCTTTAGGTTAAATGTTTCTAAAGTTACTACCAAAGCTTTTTGCCTATCCCTTTTATATATTAACAGCCACGGCTTTCCTGCTGTCTCGCCATCCCTAGAAGCTTGGTCTATGAATTTAAACAAATCACTCTTAGGTTTAAACAAATCTTCTAGCCTTAAATCGTATCCTGTCTTACATTCTAAAACAAATCGAAATTTTTCCGGCGTTATTAGGTCTCCCGCGACTTTAAAATAGTGTGGGAGATTTTTGTGCGTAGTGCCAAAAGCTCCTGAACCCGGTGTTCTTGCAAATTCTTTTGTATTGAACCGCTCATTTAAAATCTTGGCAATATTACGTTCGAATGTCGAACCTTTGCGTTTACTATTCACACGTTTCTTTTTGCCAAATTCACCCATTTCAATTAGACTGTCATACTTAGACATATCTTATGAAAGTCACAAAACAAAAATTAAAAATAAATACTTCTGGTTTTTCTTTTAAAATCAAAAATAAAGAAGGGAATAGACGCATGAAAATGTATATCAAAATGAATAAAAATGAATCTGAACAGTGGAATACTGTGAAAGATGCTGTGCTTGGAGGCTCTAAAACTGATGAAGCGCAATTTGCTAAATTTATCTTTTTCAAAGGACTTGGCTCCTTTATGGATGAAGTTTCTCAGTCCGTTGACAAACTAAGCGAAGAGGAGAAGAGTGCTATACTGGACGAGCACAAGGAAAAAATTGAATCCGTTCAAGATACCACTATAGACATTGAAGTTTCCAAGGTTGAAACGGAGGAGTCTGATGAGGACGGTAACGAAGCTAACTAGTAGAGACGAGAAGGTTTTGAACCACCTACTCAAGAATAAAAAGAAAAAGGCATTTACCTTATTATATTATTCGGAGTGGTGTGACCGTTCTGCTAGAATCGTAGAGGTGTTGAACGAGTGGAAACTTAAGGAGTCTGACAAAGATGAGGACGTATACCTAATCTCCAGTTGGGAACTTCCTCATGCATTTGCAGCCTTTGCTATTAATAGCGCACCTTCCATAGTAAAAGTTAACCGAGGAAGGGTTTCAGTTATGATAGAGTACCCTAAAGTACATTCCTATTTTTCTGCACCTACGCCCGCCCCTTCCAAGGGGTAGAACTATTTACGATTTCTTGGTAATCATGAATTTTTTGCATGTACTTTTTGTTTTTCGTGTACATTAACTTCAGATTGTTTACTATAACAGTAGTGAAGTAGTTGAACGCTGAACCTTTAGACCCTTTGAAATTCTTTAAAGTTTTGAACGCAAGCATGAAACACTCTTGTTTCGCATCATCAAAATCTACCTTGAATTTAAAAGAGAGCAAAATGTTTGTAATTAGAATATCTAATTTTTCCACTAAATCGTTTTCGTGGTCTTTGGAGGGGTCTTCCAAGTATTTGGAAATAACCCCTTCGAATTCCTTATTATTTAAATAATGTTTCTTTGGACTCATAACATAGTATAATAGATGAACTTAGACAAATTAATCAATAGTTTTGAAAAAACTGAAAATTTTTACCGAGAAGAACTCAGTGATGAGAAAATTCTTTTCATTCATGATAGTTGCGTAATGCAACGTGGGCAGGTATATGAATTCTCTGATAATGAGTATTCAATGCTAAAATCTTTACTGGACAAGAGTGATATTCCAGACAACTCGTATCAGTTTGCTGCTGCGATTAAAGAGGTAGGTCTCACAGAAGACGAGGCTACCACGGCAGACTTACACGCAAATAGACCTCTTATAGAAGAGGATATTAAAACCATTGACCCGGACCTAATTTTTGTTTTAGGTAATCTGGCGATGAAAACCGTTTTGAAAAAATCCGGTTTGGGAAATAAAAGAGGTAAGGAATACCATCTTGAGATAGACGGCAAGGACTATCCTGTCGTTCCGGTGTACCACCCTTTTTCCCTATACTCTGAACCTAGCACAAGAGGTCTTTTCGTACAAGATATTAATAACGCGTACGGAAAGTTCATACTTAATAATAACAAACTCGCTAATTCTTCTTACGAGCTTTGTAAGACTGTGAAACAAGCGGTCGATTGCATAACAGAAGCGTTAAAAAGAGACGTTATTGCAGTAGACTTAGAAACTACAGGTCTTGATTATAAAAAGGATAAGATTACAACCTTTGGAGTTGCCACTGATGAAGGAGAGGCTTTCGTAATACCTTTTTACCATAGGGAGTCACCTTTTACTGAAGACGAACTAGATGATATTAAAAAGTACGTCCGATTACTAATGGCTGGTAATGTTAATAAAGTATTTCATAACTGTAAGTTTGATTTAAAATTTCTTCGTAATTGGGGGGTAGACATGTTTGCTAATATCGATGATACTCAAATGATGCATTCGTTAGTAGATGAGAATATGCCTCATGGATTGATGGATTTAGTTAAGGAATATTTTCCCAAAGAACTTGAGAAGTTTTAGACTATAATAAGACTATGGACAAAATTAAAGCAGAGTATGTTTGGTTAGACGGTAGAGAGTCCCCAATGCCTCATCTTAGAAGTAAAATTAGGGTATTAGAGGCTCCTAAGAAAGGCAAACTAATTCCCCCTCAATGGAACTTTGACGGAGGAAGTACTTATCAAGCCGACTTAGAGGATTCTGATACTATACTTTCACCCGTGCGTGTATACGCTAATCCGTTTTTAGAAGACGGGGTGTTAGTTCTTTGTGAGGTCTTTAACCAAGATGGAACAACGCATGTCTCTAACACTAGAAGAGAGCTTGAGTCCTTGCAAGGGAAAGATGCAGAAATGTGGTTTGGTTTTGAGCAGGAGTATACTTTATTCTTAGATGAAAATACACCTTTAGCGTGGTATAACGGGGAACCCGAACAACAAGGAGACTATTACTGTGGAGTTGGAACTGAGAATGCTTTTGGCAGAGATATCTCAAATACCCATTTAGACATGTGTTTGAAGGCGGGTATAGATTTATACGGTACTAATGCAGAGGTTATGCCTTCTCAATGGGAGTATCAGACCAGTCCTACTGCATCCCTTAAAGCTGCGGATGACCTTTGGATGTCTCGCTACATCTTAGAACGTGTTACAGAAAAAGCAGGAGTTTTTAATTCTTTCCACCCAAAGCCGTGTAAGGGTGAGTGGAACGGAGCTGGATGCCATACTAATTTTTCTACTAAATGGATGAGGAGTGATTATCATTACGTTGTCGAAGCAATAAACCGTTTAGAGGGTAGGCATAGTAGCCACCTGGAGGTGTACGGTGCTTGGAATAGTCAGAGAATGACAGGTAACTGTGAAACATCCTCTTACGATACTTTTACCGCAGGTAAAACAGACAGAAGTGCTAGTATTAGAATCCCACTAGCTACGACTAAAGATGGAGGGTATTTAGAGGATAGAAGACCTTCCGCTAATATGGACCCTTATAGAGTTTGCGCTAGGCTGATAAAGTCGGTGTGTTTAGACCAAGATTAACTATTATATCTAAGGAGGTACAATGCTTACAGTAACAAACGGAAAGTCCCAAGATTGGGAAAATATGCCATTAGATGATTTAGCGTTTGGCAACGCTATGGACTGCGATTTTACATTACGGTCCTATCATATATTAAGAAAGGAAATGAAAAAAACTAAGGTTAACTTAGTTTATGATAACTTACTTAAAGATATTTTGGTTATTCTAGGTCTTGTAGAAAACACAGGTATTAAGGTAGATTCCGAGTATTTAAAAACTTTGGACGTAGCTTTGCAGAAAGAGGTCAAAAGACTAGAGGAGACTATTGAGAAATTATCTCCCGTTGACGACATCAACCCTCGCTCTACCCAGCAAATGGCGGAGGTCCTATTTACTTCTGATGGGTTCGATTTAACTCCTCAAGAGTTTTCAGCTAAAACTAAAATACCTAAGATTTCAGAAGCGCATTTAAGCAAAGTTCTTGAGGATGGTCTAGATAAAAATGCTAAAGAGTTCATCGAAAGCTTGCTTAAGTACAAGTATCGTGTAAAGCAACACAGGACGTACGTAAAGGGCGTACAAGACGCGTTAGAGTATAATGAGGATGGTAGAATCTATTCTAATTATAACTTTGCTACGGTCGTTACAGGGCGTCTCAGCTGTTCTGCCTCTGACGCGGGAAAAGGCAAGCGTAAAGGGGTATCTTTCCATACTCTACCTAGAGAAGATGAAGAAGGGGGAGATATTAATATCAGGAATCTTATGCAATCCGATAACGAAACCAAAGCTTTCCTTGCTGCCGACTTTTCCCAAGCTGAACTTAGAGTACTAGCTCAGTGCTGTAAAGATGAAAATCTTATAAAGGCTTTTACGGAAGGTGAGGATTTACATAAGTTTACCGCGAGCCTTGTATTCGGCAAGTCCATTGAAGAAGTAACCAAGCAAGAACGCCAAATTGCTAAAAGTGTATCCTTTCTTATTGTGTACGGAGGAGGTCCCTTTAAGTTAGCGGAACAGGTTGGAAAATCTGTTGGATACTGTAAAAATATATTTAAATCTTATCAAGATGCCTTCCCTAAAGTATTCTCATGGATTCAACAAGTTCATAAATTTATTAGAGCAAACGGATACGCTGTAAGTTTGTTTGGTCGTCGTAGACATCTACCAAATGTTAATAGTCCAATTAAAAAGTATCAGTACCGTGCTTTGAGACAAGGGATGAATTTTGTAATTCAAAGTTCTGCATCTGACCTCATGCTACATTCTATAAAAAGATTGCATAAGTATAACGAGGCTTTAGGACTAGGTATGGATATTTTAGCCACCGTACACGACTCAGTTGAAGTTCAATGTGACCTAGATAAGGTTGAAAAGTGTACAGAAACTTTGAAATACGTTTTATCTACGACAGAGGATTTTAAAGATATGTACAATATAGACTTTGTAGTCCCGTTTGAAGTGGACATAGAAGCTGGGACTTCCTTTGGGAATCTCACTGATGCAGAGTTTGGTGCCAATGGACACCTCCTTAATGCCAAAGAAATTAAAGAATTTATCACACATGTGTAGAGCCGTTATACTTACAGACCTACACCTCCGCTCAGATTATATTCCAGGGTACTTAGATAAGCAGGTAGACACCTTAACCAAAATGGTTAACAGAAAACCAGCCGATGTTGTTGTTATTAATGGGGATATATTTCATAGAAGAAATCCCAAAGGTGCAGAGCTTCTTGCGTTTAGAAAATTACTTCTTAGTTTTAAAACAAAAGAAATTTTAATTAATAGAGGTAACCATGATACCATTACAAAAGATGGAGGTACTCGAACAACTCTTTCTTTATTTTCCGATATAGCAACTATATTTACCGAAACAACAACTCATCGCATAGGTTCTGTTGATTTTGATTTTATTCCTCATTACGAGGATGAATCTAGGATTATTAAAGATTTAAAAGCGAGTGAAAATCATGTGTTTGGTCATTGGGGGTTTGATGGTTGTGTCGCTAATGGCAATTATAAATATGAATCTTACGTCAAACGTAGTCATATAGGAAAAAAAAGACTATGTTTTTTAGGACATATACATAAGCCAAAGCAATATGGGAAAAATATTTTTGTACTCGGAACGCAATACTCGACTACTTTCGGCGAGGCTAATGCCCAAAAATTCGGACACGAGTTGCTGGTCAGAGATGGAGTGGTGGAAGTGGTACGTATCCCTATTGATTACGGGATTCGTCATATCACCGCTACGCTGGACACGCTTGAAGAAGCCAATAAGAAGTATAAGTTCTCGGATTTTTTCACCATTCTACGTCTTAAGCTTGACACGCTGGACGCATCGGTTGAGAATCAGCTGCAGGAAGAGATTTCGAAAAAATACGATATAAATCATTTGGAGATATCGTTTGAGGATATAATGCAGAAGTATGATTCAGAATATGATTGTATTGAGCCCGTAATTGCATTAGATGATACTATTATAGGAGAGTACATCGATTCTAGTGATACCGTATTCTCTAAAACAGAGCTTATGGACACATTAAACGAAATAAGAACTCATGAAAATTAACAATATCGTTATTGAAAACTTTTTATCTATGGAGAATGTTTCCATAGATTTTGAGCAATTTTCTGAGCTTGTTTTAGTAGAGGGAAGAAATAAAGATACCAAGCCTATAAGCTCTAATGGGGCTGGCAAGAGTTCCGTAATAGAAGCTTTAGTTTTTGCACTATTTGGAAAAACAATAAGAAAGACTACTGAGAAAAGTTTAACAAATCTTCACACTGGCGGTAAGTGCAAAGTTACATTAACTGTTAATGATAATGTGGTTATTGAAAGGACTAAAAAACCTTCAAAGCTAGTTGTTAGAGTGGGAGATAAAAACGAAACTAGGGATAATGTTATGGCTACTCAAAAATACCTAGAAAGAACGTTAAATATTAACCCTCAGGTATTTCTCGCATCTATTGTATTCGGTCAAGGCATAAAGACGGATTTTCTAACAGCAACCGCCGACGAAAAAAGAGCAATCATCCAGAACTTCTTAAACATCTCTGACTTGTTTGAAATGAGAAGTAAGATAAGGTCTTTAAAATCCCGCGCCTTAAACGCAAAGAAAGTCGCTTCAACATTAAACGATGAAGCCTTTGCTCGTTCCGACAAACTTAAAGGTAAGTTAAAAAAACTGAGAACCGCCAAGAAAGAGTTTACGACTATCTTTTCTTCAGAAAAAGCCGAGTTTATAAATAAGTATTCTATTTCAGAAATACAAGAAAAGGAACGCTTATACCATGATTTAGATGTAACATATGAATCAGTCGCGCACCAACTAAGTAAAACACGGGCAGATATAAAATCTTCTTTATCAAGAATAGAGAGATATAAAGGAGGTGCCTGTGAGCATTGCTCTAAAGTATCTTTAGAAATTTGGAAAATGATAAAAGAAGATGAGCAAAATGTTGTAGATAAAAATTCTACACTGTTAGACTTAAAGAAATCACTTAAGGAGTTAAAGGTACAGCTAGATGAGAATTATATTCCAATAACTGTAGCTGATTTTGAACTTATTGAAGAAGCGAAGACTATAGATGTAAAAATATCTAATCTCGATAGCCAGATTAGAGAACACAGACGCATTAAGAAAAAGCATTTAGATGAAGTTACAGTCGCTCAAAAAAGATACGATATATTAAAGTTTTGGGAGGTAGCGTTTTCTGAACAAGGACTAGTTAAATATATTATTAGAAATATATTAACATTCTTCAATGACCGCGCGAATTACTATATGAACTTCCTTACAGCAGGAAACTTTACTATAGATTTTGATGAGTTTTTAGAAGAAACTGTATATCTTAAAAATGGAAAAGTTTACTATACCTCCTTGTCGGGAGGAGAAAAAAAGAAAGTATCTCTTAGTGTTATGTTGGCACTGAACGACCTTTTATTGTTATCAGGAAAAGACCGCTCTAACATCATTTTCTTTGATGAGATAGCGGACTCTTTAGACGAAGAAGGTATTAAGGGTTTGCACGAACTGATAAAAGAAGTTACAAACTCTAAGACTATGTTTATTATTACACATAATGATTACTTAGTAGGTCTTATAGAGGATTGGGCTGAGCACCTTATAGTGGAAAAGACTAAAGGAATAACAACCGTAAAAACAAAAAATGCCAATTTATAGTTTTGAATGTAAAGAACATGGAAAGTTCGAAGAGCTTATCTCTATGGAAGCGTATGGAAAGCTAGAAAAGATTGATGGTGTACAACACACTCCTTGTGAGGAGTGCAAAGCTCCTTCACCTCGTGTATATGACGGTGTAGGTTTCGGCAGGATGGGAGGTCATTATACAGGAGGGCACGAGCGTTCTTATAATTATGTGCAAAGTGCAGAAGAGAACTGGTTAAAAGACGAGGTTAAAAATATTAAAGAGGGTGTTTTAAGTAAAGAAGGTCAAGAGAAAAGCGGGTCCCCGTATGCCAAGTATACTTGTACTGACCCTGAAGCTGCCGGACTCAAAAAGACTGACGCTAAAACAGCAAAACAAAGAATGGAAGCTGCTAAAAAAACTAACAAAGCTGTTAAAGCTACAAGCAAGAGATTAAAAGATGAAAATAAATGAATTTTTAAATGAGTATTTAGAAGGGGGCAGTATCCCTTCTGTCCATAACGGACATTTCGAACGGGATAAGGATAACAAAATGAAAGTTTACTACTCCGGTCCTTATTGGGATAATAAAGAAGTGGTAGCGGCTATGGATGCTCTATTGAATAGTAAGTGGTTATCTTCTGGGCAGCATGTTAACCGGTTTGAGAAAGCTTTTTCTAAAAAGTTCAACTTTGAAAAGTCCCTAATGGTAAACTCAGGAAGTTCTGCCAATCTGATTATGATGGCAGCTCTTAAAAAGTATTACGGCTGGAAAGACGAAGATGAAGTTATCGTCTCTCCTGTAGGTTTCCCTACGACAATTGCACCTATTGTCCAAAATAGGTTAAAGCCTGTTTTTGTGGATATTGAGACAGATACTTTAAACTTTGATTTACTTGAGATAGAGAAGAAGATTACTCCCAAAACGGTAGCAGTTATACTATCTCCTGTTTTAGGAAATCCTCCTAATATGGACATGCTTATACAGATATGTAAACTTAATGGAGTAAAGTTAGTTTTAGATAACTGCGATTCTTTAGGAAGTAAATGGAATGATAAGTATTTAAACGAGTATGCCTGCGCGGCATCATGTTCTTTTTATCCTGCGCACCACATCAGCACTGCTGAAGGGGGTATGGTGTCCGGTCCCAAAGACCTAATATCTATTGCTAGAAGCCTCGCTTGGTGGGGAAGGGACTGCTACTGCGTAGGACCAGCCAATCTCCTAGCATGTGGAACATGTGGCAAAAGGTTTGATAAATGGCTCCCTGGATATGAAGGAGAGGTAGACCATAAATATATCTTCACTAATATGGGGTATAACGTAAAACCTTTAGACATGCAAGGCGCTATAGGGTCTGTACAACTAGAAAAGTTTGATGAGATTCACAGTAACCGTAGGACTAGTAAGACAGTATTAGGTGATATTTTAAACCAGTATGAGGGAGTACAGGTTCCTGTCGAGCTACCTAATTCTCACACTTCTTGGTTTGGCACTCCTGTAGTATGTGATATAAAAATAAAAAGAAAATTAGTTTCTCACCTAGAAGAGTATAATATACAAACACGTCCATATTTCGCAGGTAATATTTTAATGCATCCGGGGTATAAGCATTTAGATGATTATAAGAAATACCCTAAAGCCACAAAAGTTTTAGATACTGTATTTTTTATAGGCTCTTCGCCTCATTACAATGATGATGTATTCTCTTACGTAGAGGAGGTAATGAAGAAATGGAACGGATAGAATTACCCATTAAAGGTTTGGAGATAATTACTCCCGCGAAACACGAGGATGAACGGGGCTACTTCATGGAGTCTTTTAATTCCGAGCGTTACGACCAAATATTTTTTCAGGATAACCTGGTTTACTCCCATAAGAATGTAGTTAGAGGGTTGCACTTTCAAACATCACCACACGAACAAGGAAAGCTTATTACTTGTTTAACTGGAAAGATTCTTGACGTTGCGGTGGACATCAGGGAAGGGTCTCCCACTTTTGGAAAGTATGAAGCTGTTATATTGTCTGGGAAGAATCGTAAGCAGTTCTGGATTCCCGGAGGCTTTGCTCACGGATACTCGGTTCTCTCCAAAGAGGCAACCGTACTTTATAAATGTGATAGGCTTTGGCGCCCCGAATCCGAAGGGGGTATAAAATGGAATGACCCAACTCTTAATATCGATTGGAGAGTTAGTAATCCTATAGTCTCTGAAAAAGACGAGCAGTTGCCTTCGCTTTACGCGCATATGGATGGTCGAGGCACAGGAATCTAACCATGAAAAATGTCCCGATAAAACCTCCTAACAGTAAAATAAAAGATGATTGGCTTTGGCATCGCGTAGAGCACATATACCTGTTTTTTCATGTGTACTGTGTGGGGGAGTGGCAAGAGCATTTAAAGGAAATGTGGAAACGTTTCCCTCAATCCTTCATAGACAAAAGCACTATATTTATATGCGCTTCATCCGAATCCTGTACTAGGGATTTCTTCCCAGGTTCTACCCCCGAAGGATTGCACATTTATTACCCCTCTCCTGAATTTCCTATAAACAAGGAGTGGGATACTCTGCTCCTGCTAAAGAAATTTTGCGAGTCCAGAACTGATAATGTTCCTGTTATGTATATTATGAACAAAGGGGTTACTAATAATAACCCACATGCTATTGATTGGAACCATGCTATGTTATATTTTCTTATAGAAAATCATGAAGATGCGTGTTACGAGTTACAGAACTGGGATGCGGTAGGGTGCAATCTTACGTCTTTCGGCACAGGCAAACCTCATTTCTCCGGTAATTTTTGGATGGCGTGGTCGGATTACGTTAAGCGTTTGAAAAGACCATCTACCCAAGATATAAAAGATAGAATGATGGGTGAAATGTGGATAGGCACAGGACCAGGAAAATTATGTTCGTTGCATACATCGTCTCCTTTGGGAAGCCCTAACCATTTTTCAGTACCTTATAAAAGAGACCGCTATGATTATAGAGGCTTATCACTAGATGATATAAAACAACGATAATACGATGAAATTAAATGATTTAAACGACGTCCACTGCTCTATACACAATTATAATTGTTTTTCTAGTCCCATGCCATGCAAAGGACCTATTCTAAGTGCCCTTCCGGGTTCTACTTCAATAGAAGTGGTTGTTATTACTTACCACCATGATGAAGTACTTAAAACTCTTATAAACAGTGCAAAGGCTCAGATACTTGCGGAACATTTCGATGGAACCCACGAGCCGGGGTTCCATGTCAACTATAATGATAATTGGTCACCTTACCCTAATTGGAAACTTCATATTATACACGACGGAAATGATGATTTTTATCGTAAAATGAAAGATGATTTAACCCGTAACGGGTATTTAGATGAGAGGATTACATATACCTGCTCGGAAGAACGCGAGGGTCAGGTAGGTCATGCTAACAGGCATTATGGACTTATGAATCTAGTGTCTAAAGACTCTGATTACGTGCTGATAACTAACGGGGATAATTATCTTGTTCCTACAATCTTTCAATGGATAGATGTAGTTCATAGACTACACAACCCCGATTTAATTTATTGGGATATAGTTCAGAGAGAGGTTCAAGATTCCCAAAATAGAGGAGGGTTGAGCTCTCATTTAAGCCCTGGGAGGATAGACTGGGCATCTGTAGCCCTTAAAACCAAAATAGCTCAGTCCGTAGGTGTTACCTCTAGAGACTATGCCGCTGATTGGCATTATATCGTTGATGCTTTAGGAATAACCCCTGATAACAATATTCCCAAGATTAGTACTTACAAAATAGGCAAGATTTTGGCAGTTCATAATTAACACTTCTACACTATAACAACACGATGAAAATTAAAATACTAAACACTTCCGACAATCCAACTCCTAGATTAGAAACTAAAGGAGCCGCCGGGTTTGATTTAGCGGTATCTCAAGAGACTTTAATTCCCGGCGCGAGTATGGCACTCGTTCCTACAGGTATAAGAATAGCTATACCAGAAGGCTACGAAGGACAAATCCGTTTAAGGAGCTCTATGAGTAAGAAACATATTGTTATGCCTAACGCTCCAGGCACCATAGACTCCGACTATAGAGGGGAGTTAAAAGTTCCTATTAGAAATCTAGCACCTTATTCGGGAATTATCCTTAAAAGAGGTGAACGGATAGCCCAATTAGTAATCAACAAGCTTCCTCAAGTTTCTTTGGAACCTGTTACCATAGAAGAGTTTGGAAAGCTTATGACTGATAGAGGCGACGGTGGGTTCGGAAGTACTAACTAAAAACCATTCAATATCTTAGCTCTTTGTCTATTATAGGTCATGGCGTATAACTTCCAAGACTCAATACAGCGCGGCATTCTTTACCTATCAAAATCCGAAGAAGGATTTTTAATCGAAACAATGCCTATGATTAAAGCGGAATATTTTGAATTTCCGTCTCATCAAAAATTCTACTCTACTTTAAAGGATTTCTTTCTTAGGTATAAGAAGCTTCCTACGAATGAACAGCTACTAGAAGAAACTAGAAAAATTTTAGCCTCTAATGAGTTGTTTGGAGATTATAAAGATGAGTTAGCTGAAATTAATAAGTTGGATATTAAATCCATTGAAAACGAAGAATATTATTTGGATTGTGTAGAAGAGTTTGCTAAAGAGCAGTCTTTGAAAGAAGCTATTATTAATTCAGTAGACCATTTAGAGAAAAAGAATTTTGGAGCTATTGCCGAGGAGGTTCAAACAGCATTAACCGTCAGTCGAAATGTCGATTTAGGTACGGATTATTTTACTGGAATTGCAGACCGGTGGAAACGACTGCAAGATAATAAAGTAAGTTCCCAGTTTAGAACCCCTTTTGAAACTGTAAACGAAGCCCTTGAAGGTGGGTTAGCTTCAAAAGAAATGGCAATGGTCGTCGCTCCTCCTGGAGTTGGCAAGTCTTTGTTTTTAGCTAATCAAGCGGTACGCTCAGTCTTGGATGGATATAATGTGGTGTATTTATCGTTAGAGATGGCTGAAGATAGAGTAGCTCAAAGGTTGGATAGTATTTTTACTAGGATTCAACAAAAGCAACTTTCAAAGCGTGTTAAAGACGTGGAGGAGCGACTGTCCACCATTGAGGAAAAGCTCCCTGGAAAAGGGCGGCTTATGATTAAAGAATTTCCTACTAAAAGGTTAAGTGTGAGCGGTATTAGAGCATACTTAAATCAGTTAAGGAACTATGAAGATTTTACTCCAGACGTTTTAATCGTAGACTATTTAGAGCTGTTATCTTCGGATTCCACTGTTGCAGAATACCAAGCACAAGAACGAACCGCCCAAGAATTAAGAGGGTTGGCTACAGAATATAAATTATTGGTGTGGACTGCAACACAAACTAATCGCGAAGGTAAAAAAGTTCAAATTATTACAGACGCTGAATTGGCTGATTCGTACGGTAAAATTCGCGTATGTGATTTAGTCTTCTCTATAAACCAAACCGAGCAAGAGTTCGATAGTGGTGACGCACGTTTATATTTAATGAAATCTCGAAATGGTCGAGCAAGGTTTATCGTACCTATTAAAGTAGATTATACAAGACTTGTCGTATCTCAAGAGCAAGTACAAGAACAGACAGCATAATGGCAACAAAAAAACAATCACTTCCAAAACACCCTTTAGAAGTTTATACTGGAATAAAAACTTTTACAATCGACCAAAGGTCTTTAGCTAAAGATAATTTGTATGGGTGTGTGGAATTCCCCAAAGGCGTATTAACTATTGACCCCTGTCAATCTGTAGAAGATTACAAAGGAACTTTGCTTCATGAAATTTGCCATATTGCTTTTGATTTAGTTGGATTAGGGGATGATGACGAAATGCCTCAAATAGGAAATGAATACTTAACCACGGTTACATCTAATGTAATCCAACAACTTGCAGGTTTAAACCCTGAACTATTTCAATATATTTTTAGTAGTAATGAATGATATAGAATTAACATACAGTCGAATAGAAGATACTTATTTAGATATAACAAAATCTTATTTAAGTATCGACGAGCGTAATATAGAAAAGGCGCTTCTTCAACATACAGGAGTATACGCATTTTTTGGAGCGGTTTTAGCTTATGCGAAGAGAGAGGTTGATATGGTATCAAATTCTTGGGAGCAGGAAGAGGCTAGGGTTAGAGAGCAACGAAGAGCAGAACTTTTAGACGACGGTAAAAAGGCAACTGATAGAGCATTGGATGCTTATGTAAAAACTGTAAGCACTGTAAAAGAGAAGGACCGGTTAAAAACAGAGGCTGCTCACAAGTACCACCTAGCTAAAAATATTATGAACTCTTTAGACCATCAAAAAGATATGCTGGTCCAGATTTCTGCAAATAAAAGAGCAGAGGTAAAATTAGTTGGAGATATTGGATAAACCCAACTATAATAAACTGTAAGGGGGAAGTACTAAAGTAAGACTAGGCGCCGGACATATAGTGGGCAGGCTAAGCCAAGCAATTAAGCTTGCACTACCTCACTGTCCTGAGATACATGCTGTAAATGTCGCTTCCCCCCTTACATTCAACAACCAAATTAACGGAGTAAAACCATGGTCAATATAGACAAACTAAGACAAAAATATGAACAAATTCAAAACGCCCAATCAGGTGGCGGAAACAACGACTTCTTAAAGAAGTTTTTTATGATGGAGGAGGGAACTTCCCAAATCCGTGTTCTCCCTTCAGGAGATTCTGATACGGATTTTTATGCGGAGACTGCGATTCACCGTATAGATGAAAAGAACTATCACTGCCCTAGAGTAAAAGGAGATTCATGCCCTGTTTGTGATTTATATTACAAATTATGGAAAATGGATGTGGATGGTGCGCAAGACCTTGCACGTTCTATCAAACCACGCAAGCGTTATTATTTAAACGTAGTAGACCGTCGTGATGAGTCTGTAAAGATTTTATCTGTAGGCATGAAGCTGTTTGGTAAGATTCTTGACTGTTTCTTTGACGAAGACTTCGGGGATATTACTGACCTAAAAGAAGGTTGGGATTTCAAAGTTGTAAAAGATACCCAAGGACAATGGCCGAATTATGATAAGTCTTCTCCAAAACCAAAACAAACCGAAGCAGGTTCTGAAAAGCAATGTGCGGAATGGATGGACGAACTTCATGATATTCACGGTCTTGTTAAGGTTGCAGAGTATGACGACTTAAAGAATATGGCTATGGAAATGGAAGCTATTGTTACAGGTCGCCCGACAGGTACCACATCACAAGCAACTACTGACTCTGACGAGGATGAAGATTATCTTGCTCATCTTAAGAGTATTAAAGTAGACTAGTGACTAAAAAGAGTAAGCTAAAAATACTAGCTTGCCCTGCGAATGAGGGAGGATGCGCGTACTATCGTGTTATCCTCCCTATGTCTAAATTGCAGGAGAAGTGTAAGGATGAGGTTGAGATTAAACAAAATCTTAACCCTTTAAGCTACTGTGCTGAAACAGGTAAGCAAGACCCTGATTTTACAGAAGATGAGTTTAAATGGGCGGACATTGTGTTCCTCCAGAACATACATAACTTTGGCGCCCAATACACTGTAGACATTATAAAAATGGCTCACAAGCACGGATGTTTAGTTCATTATGATAATGATGACTTGTTAACAGACTTATATGAAGGGCACAGACTTCATAGAGTGTATAAAGAGCAAAATCTTTCAGAGCTAACTAAAAGAATTTATGCGAGTGTAGATTTAGTATCTGTAACTCAAACAAAGTTTGCTAATAGAATTTCTCCATACGTAAGACACGCCCTTGTTGTTATTCGAAATGCGATTGACTTTGACTTGCCGTGTTGGAACCAGCCAAAGCTTCGAGCTCCTAAAAAATTAACGCGTATGGGCTGGGTGGGAGGCATTCATCACGAGGAAGATGTTAAAGAGTTTCCTGGGATTATTATGAGTGTTAACTCTAAAGTAGGCGCGGAAAAAGCTCATTGGGGTTTTTACGGTCGTCCTCCTATGCCTATGAAAGACGGCAAACCAAATCCGGACTGGCAACAAGATGTTTGGGATAATTATGAAAAAATACTAACTAAAGGAGTTCGACATAACAATTGTAAAGTTTACCATGCGATGCCTTCTCATGAGTATGGAAGAATGTATACTAATATTGATGTTGCTATCGCCCCTCTACAGTTTAATGAGTTTAATGATTCAAAATCCGAAATTAAATTAATGGAATGCGGAAGGTATGGAATACCTTTAGTGGCTACTAACTGTGGAGCTTATGATGATGTTATAAAAAACGGAGAGACGGGCTACTTAATATCCAAAGATAATCCTAGAAGTGAATGGGTTAGATATTTATCAAAAGTTATTAAAGATAGAAAGCATAGGCAAGAGATAGGGGAAAACCTCAAACAAATAGTTGACGCTCAGTACGATATAAACAAAATCGTAGACCAAAGACTTCAACTATATCGTGATATTATAAAAGCTAAGAAGGAGTTTCAAAAAAATGTTAAAACCTAAGTTTTCCATTATAGGCACTCACTATGACGAGGCTATTTCAGACGAAGGTATGATGCAGTGTTTAGAAAGTGTAGATAAGCAAACTTACCAAGATTTTGAAATGCTTTTATACCACGATGGTCCTCTATCCAGACCCCTTCCAAGCTTCGACCATTTAAAAAATAAGCCAATATTTAGAGCTACTAAAAAAAGGTATAATGATTGGGGACATTCTTTAAGAGACCTAGGAATTAAGGAAGCGAAGGGTGAATGGATAGTACATCTAAGTATTGATAATACTATGTCTGAGACCGCTTTAGAAGATTTAGTAACCGCTATGAAGATTAATGAGGATTTTGCAAAGAAGGCTGGATACCCTCCGGAAACTAAAAAATCTTTTGATATTATAATAGCTCCTATAATAATGGAAGGCTGTATTAGACGTCCTGTAGATTTAGGTCTTACGAGAACTAGGAACCCTAAACACAACTTAATATTTGCGGGTATACCTCCCCATTTAGGCAACGTTGATTTATTTCAGTTTGTAGCTAAAAGAAAGTTGTGGTTGGAAGAAGGTGGTTGGTATGATAAAAGAGAAACTGGAGATGGTTATATAATAGAAGAGTTAACTTCTAAGTACGGATACACATACTGTAATGATATTATAGGCATTCACAGGTAAGTAAAGGTTTAGTATGAGTATACCTAAAGTTGTATGTTTCTGCTGTACAAAAGGCAGGTTTGAAATACTCCGTAAAAGTATTTCTTTTTTCTTAGCGCAAGACTACGAAAATAAAGAACTTGTTATAATGAATAACCACGAAGTTCCTTTAGTTTTATCTGAGGAACTACAGAGCGAGAATATAACCGTAGTAAATAAAGGTGCATCAACATCCATAGAACATTTTGTGGATATGATGAATGAAGTTCTACAAACGCTAGAGGGAGATTTTATAGCACCAGCTTGGGACGATGACGATGTATTTCTCCCTTGGCACATATCATCTCTTGTTAAACTCTTTACTCCTGTTACGCAGGCAGTTAGAACAACTCCTAACTATCATTTCTATTGCAAAGACGGAAAACCTTCCATAAATATGTTAGGATGTATTTGTGAACCTACTCACTTGGCAAGAATGGACTTTATTAAAGAGCATGGTATTAGAGGGGCTGAAAGTAATATAATGCATTGGCATGCGTCATGGCTTTATAAACTTACTGAGGAGACTATCGTAAGAGGAGATGATACAGACACGGCATATGTTTTAGTGTGGGATAGAACGTGTTTTGATGATTATCCTCATTTTCATGGGCAGTGTGTTGTAAACAATGAAGGGTGGGAAGCGCATATTGTAGCAAATGGCAAAGATACAGGAGAAGGCAAACCTTTAACATCTTGTGACGTAAAACCTCTTTACCAGAAGATATACGATGCTCTACATAATATGGAGTGTCCTGTAGAAGCCACGGGAATAATAAGAGTTGCTATAAAACTCAAGCAGTATCTATAAGCGCCAACTATAATAGAATATGGTAGGATTTTTAAACGATATTTGTAAACGCTTAGAAGGAGCCGCTTTACTTTCAGAGGAAGACCAAGTTTATGGGTTTGTTGATTCAGGCTCCTATTCTTTGAATAAGGTTCTTTCGGGTAAGTATGATGGAGGTTATCCGATTGGAGGAATTACAGAAATTTACGGTGAGAGTAGTTCTGCTAAGACAGTATTCTTAACTCACGCTTTCGTAGGAGCCCAAAAGAAAGGCTATTACACTGTAATGATTGATAATGAGCATGCTTATTCCCCCTCCTTTGCTAAGATACTTGGGGTGGACCCTGAGAAGTTAATTTATTTAATGCCTGAAACTATGGAAGATTGCTTTAAGGCGATTGAGGAGGTTATTGAGGCTATTAGAGAGAAAGACACGGAAACTCCTATTATTATAGGGTACGACTCTATTGGGGTATCTCCTACCCGCAAGGAAATGGACGACGCGTTTGCTAAAAACAGCGAAATGGGTGGAGCTTTGAGAGCCAAAGTAGCAGGTCAATGCCTAAGACGTATCAATCCTTTACTTAGGAAACACAAAGCCGCGTTGCTTATTGTTAATCAAGTAAGGAGTAAAGTTGGAGTTATGTTTGGAGACCCTCGCACCAAAGCTGGGGGAGGCAAAGCCCTTCTTTATTACTGTTCGGTGTCCATCGAGACTTCGTCCGGTAAAAATGATGTGCTTTATGATGACCTTAAAAACCCTATGGGTATTAAAGGAAATATTAAATGTGTTAAAAACAAAGTAACCGTCCCTTTTCAATCATGTGAGTTCCACTTACTATACGACAAAGGTTTAGATAGAAAATTTGGACTTACCAAGTACGCCTTAAAGAAAGGGCAAGTTACCTCCCCTACTAGCGGGTGGTATGCATTAGAAGGCGATAGTAATAAAGTTAGAGCAGCCGCTATGGACGGTATCCTGGCAGATAAAGTGGAATCTGGAGATATAAAATGAACTTAAAACCAAACTTAGAGAAGATTATAGTTGAACGAAGACAATCCGAAGATATTTCAGCAGGAGGTATTCTCATGCCTGAAGCAGCCAAGGAGGACCTTAATGAAGGGACTGTCGTTGCGGTAGAAGAAGCGGAGCCTTTGTTCAAAGTAGGTACTTATATAATCTTTAATGCTTACTCAGGCACAGAAGTGTCTGAAGGAGGCAAAACATATCTAGTAATCGGAAACGACGATGTAATCGCATACCGTACCGACGTATAAATGATTGAATTCCTAACTTTTATAGTAGGGGGAGGTATTATCTTTTTGATAGGAGCTTCTATATTCTTTTCCCTGTACTCACTAAAAGGCTCTTTTGATTTTATATTTAAAAAGGATTATCCTGAAATATCTAAACCAAAAACCCCTTCAGTAGCTAAAAAAGCGAAATCTAAAGCTGTTATTATCTCCGAATTCGGAGACGATTACAAACTTCCTGAATTTTATTGGGCTGAATAACCCGAACCTCCTAAATAAAGAAGGAGTATATTATGAACTTATTTCAATACTGGACAGACCAATTAAACGAGAAGAAGCGTTCCGGACACCACAAAAAGGACAAGGAAGGCAAGAAAGCTGCGTTTGACCCCCGTAAGACCAAGATTCCACTCTTTCCTGATATTAAAACCGCTTTAGGAAGAGCAGATTACGGTCAGATTTTCACCACGCCTCAATCAAATGATATTTATGTTATTACCAGAGGTACGTGGGGCGATAAGTCCAAGGACAAGGTTGTGAAAAGTTTTCCTCCGGGAACTCCTTACACTGAAATAAAAGGTTTTTCTAAGCGCACTAAATCAAAGCACGGTGGAAAAACAGTAAAGAAAGGTGAAAAGGGTAAGGAAGAAGCAGGTTTTGCAACAAAGTCCAAGAAGGATAAAGCTAAAAACTTTAAACCTGTAAACTAATGGTCCGTAATTATATCCCAAAAAAGTCCTTTTTTGAGCCAAACCGTATTCATAAGATAGCTAAAGATATTCTTAAGGATTGTGGAACGGACAGAGATAGAGCTTTGGAAACCTTTGAGTTCTTCAAAGATATGGTAATTAATAACCCAGAGGATGATAAAGCCAAGACGGAACTTATACACGCTTTAAATCTCTCTATGGATGCTAATGATAAGATTGTAAAGATTTTAGAGTTGATGGTTAAAATGACCCAATCTGAAATGAAAAGCAGTCCTCCTAAAACAGAAACCATGTCTTTTGAAGAGTTGAGAAAAGGTAAATGAACGAATATTACATAGTATACAATGCGCAATTAGATAAGTTTGTAAAAATAAAAAAACTCACTGAACAGGCGCTTATCAAGTCAGTAAACTCTTACGGCGCTTTCTTATCCCAAAAGAATGTTGGTATATCTGATTATATTAAAAAGCTAATCGTTGAGTACATTCCTACCCACAAATCTTACGATTTGGATGAATGTGCTGAGTCCCTTTTCGAATGTCTAGTAGAAGTATACCCAGGACTCCAAATAGATTTTGTTTGTAAGCTTTTAAATGAGGATTTAGATGAAGGAGAAACCTCCCCTACGGTAGTAAAAACCTTAAAACAGATTAATACTATTAGAACTAAGATATCAAAAAAGCTTATTGGGCAAGACGAAGCCTTGGAAGAGTGTTTAAACGCTATAAAATTATTGTCTAGCGGGTTAGAGAAGCATATTTCCTTATTCTTTATAGGTCCGACTGGGGTAGGCAAAACAGAGCTTTCTAGATTGTTGGCTTCTGAATACTTAGGAAGCAGTAAAAAACTACTTAAAATAAACTGTGGTGAGTATAGTAATTCTCATGAGTATGCTAAACTAGTCGGTTCTCCTCCTGGCTATATCGGGCATAACGAAAAGGGAATATTAACTGAAAAAGCTGCCCAATCCTCTGAGTGGATTATATGTTTTGACGAGATTGAAAAAGCTCATGATAAGCTTATAGACCTTCTTTTAAATCTTTTAGATGAAGGGAATTTAACAGACAGTCATGGAACGGAATTAGATTTTTCAAAATCTATTTTTGTATTTACAAGTAATGTAGGTCTTAAAGGTAATTTAGGGAGAAAGCAAATGGGCTTCGGCGCAACGACAGTTGATTATGACCAAGCCAAGGGAGAGATACAGGAAGAGTTTGAGCTTAAGTTCAGCCCAGAATTTCGAAACAGGTTGGATAGTGTAATACATTTTAATCAGTTAAGTAAAGACAGTGTTGCTATTATAACAAAAAATCAGCTTAAGAAACTTCCTGTAAAAATGTCCAAGAAATTAATTAATTACATAGTAGACCAATCTTATTCTCCTGAGTTCGGAGCGCGTAATATTAAAAGGTTCATTAAAAACAACATAACTGTTAAAGTAGCAGAAAAAATACTGGACGGACAGCAAGCAGGACCTTACAAAATTGCATTTTCTAAGGAAAATGAGTTAACTTTAGAAGGCGCGGATAATATATAAGTTATGAGCAATAAAGAACCTCACATGATTGGCACCTTAACAATCGGCAAGGCGTTAATAGGACATGTCTTAACCTTGGCTACTATAATGGCAACTGTAGCGTTCTCCTATGGCTCTTTAGGTTCTAGGGTAGATTCAGTAGAGCAGAGACTGAGCTCTTTGGAGAGTGACCTCCTTCCTCTTATGAGAGAAGTTCAAAAAGATGTTACAGAGGTAAAAGTTGAGATAGCGGGTTTAAAAGCTGACATACAGTGGCTTAAAACTGACCAAGAAGAAAATAAGTAGACGGATTACCTTCATTTTTACCCCCAAAAGTCTATTATAGTATGAAGGGGCAAAAAGCCTCTCATAACTCGGAGTAAAAATTATGAAAGAAATTACGTTTAACTACAAAAACGCTTCAAATGACCCGTCACCAAGTGTGCTCATGGTTGCTCGCAACCAACACATGATTCGCGGTTTTAACACTAACTACATGACCAAGGGACAAGCGACCCGAATTCGTAAAGAGTGGAATAAAATTAAGAATCAGCCGTGGAGCAACGACACCAAAGTACGTGTAGTCATGAAGCGTGTGGGCAAGCCCGCAAAAAAATCTTTCCGTACCTATCGTACTGAAAGTGTGAGCAAGTATCTCGGCTAAATCGAATATTTACTTATATTCTCCTATAGAGGGTTTCTGAAAAGAAGCCCTCGTTTTTTTTATTTTTAAACTATAATAATTTATGAAAGGAATTATTCTTGCTGGAGGTTTAGGAACTCGTCTATCTCCATTAACCAAAGCTACTAACAAACATTTATTGCCTGTGTATGATAAACCTATGGTATATCATCCTATTAGTACTTTAGTTAATGCAGGGGTTAAGGACATTATGGTTGTTACCGGAGGTCCTCACGCTGGCGATTTTATACGCGTTCTTAGGAACGGAGAAGATTTTGGGTTAAAGGGGTTAAGTTATGCATATCAAGAAGGAGAGGGAGGAATCGCTGTGGCATTGTCTATGGCTGAGTCCTTTGTTGGTGACGATAAGTGTGTTGTTGTTCTTGGTGATAATATTATCGCTGACGATATTAGTAGTGCTGTCAATGAGTTTAGACATGTGGGAGGGGCTCAAGTGTTTGTTAAAGAAGTTCATGACCCCGAAAGATACGGAGTTGTAGAATACTCTGAGGACGGTGAAGTAATAGGGTTGTTAGAAAAACCCGCTAACCCTCCATCCAATGACGCTATTATAGGTCTTTATATGTACGATAACACGGTATTCACCAGAATCAAAGAGTTAGCACCATCTAACAGAGGCGAGTTAGAAGTTACAGATTTAAATCAATCATATTTGAATGATGGTTTGTTACGAGTTAAACGTGTTCATGGAACATGGATGGATTGCGGAACCTTTGATTCCTTAGCAGAGTCTTCTTATAAATTCTATGAAGACTATAAAAGTAAAATTTAATATTATGAATAAAACAATTGTAGTTACGGGGGGCTTGGGCTTTATAGGCTCTCGCTTTATAGTCTGTGTTTACGAAAACACAGATTATTCAATTATCAATATAGATAAGAATACATATGCGGCTGACCTTGAGAGGGTACCTTTAAGTATTCGAGGAGATAGTGATAGATATCGTTATATGCAGGAGGATATTTGCAAAGATTTCAATACCCTACCTAGCATAGAACAGAAGGAACTTCTAAACGCTGAGTATGTTGTTAATTTTGCAGCTGAATCTCATGTAGATAACTCTATCGCAGACGGGAGACCTTTTGTTAGAAGTAATGTTGAAGGCGTTTTAAGCTTATTAGAGTTTTTCCGTCAAAATAAAAAGCTTAAAAAGTTTGTTCAAATCTCAACTGATGAAGTTTATGGTGATATGGCAGACCTTAGAGGTTCTCAAAGCTCTGATGAGAGTTTTCCTCTACGTCCTAGCTCCTATTATTCCGCAGCTAAGGCATCAGCAGACCTTATAGTTCAATCTGCCGGAAGAACATTTGATATACCCTTCTTAATAACTAGAAGCTGCAATAACTTCGGACCAGGGCAACATAACGAAAAGTTCCTACCTAAAATATTTAAATCTATTAGAGACGGCGACCCTATTCCTGTATATGGAGATGGTACTCAAATCCGCGAGTGGATACACACTGATGATAATGTAGCAGACATTCTCCAATTAATGTTATCCTGTAAAACGGTTAATCAAGTAGTAAACATAGGTTCAGGGGTTCATTTTAAAAATATTGAAATTGTTGAAATGATAGGTAAGTACTTAGAAAGAAACCCTAAAATGGAGTTTGTTACTGACAGGCTTGGACACGATAAGGTTTACAGACTGAATTGTGATAAATTAAATACATATATTGGAGATAAGGCGTATTTGCCCTTAGAAGGGTTTTTAAAAGATGAAGCTAGAGAATCAAACAATATTGCTAACGGGAGGTAGCGGGGTCTTAGGGAGGTATTTAATACCTCGATTACAAGACCAAGGAGCCACGGTAATATCCCCTTCAAGCTCTGAGATGGATATTACTAACCCTAGTAAGACTTTTCAAGCAGTAAGCTGGCACAACCCTGATTTGGTTGTACATTGCGCCGCATATACCAATGTCCCAGAAGCCGAAAATCCTAAAGGAAGACTTGAAGCAAATAAAGTTAATATTCACGGGTCTAAAAGTATGATAGAGGCTTCTCATTATTTTGGAGCTAAGGTTGTGTATATCTCCACGGAATATGTGTACGATGGTACGGGAGACCACCACAAAGGAGATAAGACTAAGCCTATTACTTATTATGGCATGACCAAGTTAATAGGGGAATCTTTTTGTTCGAACAAAGACTTAATATTACGTTTATGTTTTAAAAATATCGGAACATGGGGACCTAAAGCGTATACTAAAGTTCCTCATCCCGTAAAAACTAATGCGGATTTTGTGGATGTTATAGCGGATAAGATTGTGGACTCTATAACAAGAAATATGGCAGGAGTTGTTAATCTAGGAACGAAAGCAAAATATTTAAAGGATTTAGCGAAACAGGAATATCCGGAAGTTGACATTATAGACGTAACATCACTAAATACTACATATAAATACCCTCGCAATGGTACAATGAGGCTAGATATATAAAGAGGTAAATATGAGCCAAGCATTCTTCCCAAATTACGATAGTTCAGCAAGAGTCCCGATGTCCATAGAGGAAATTAAAGCCTCGGACGTGGGAAGTACTTCATCTTTAGCCGTTTCTGCTGCTAATGGAGGAACTTTCACCCCCTCCGCTCTTCACTTTTCAGGTGTTGGAGTGGGAACCGCCGCAGTCGTTCTTCCTGCATCCGCAGGACACAGTATAGTTATTTATAGTATAAATGCGACCACTAACAACACCGCTGCTTTTGCAGGGACATTCTTTCCTTCGGGCACTGTACCCGCTGACGACACTGAAGATATTTGGACATTTGCGTGTAACGCACAAGGTCCTATGTTTATGGATTTCTCTCAGCCCGTGGTAGTTCCTACAGGCAAAGCTCTCGCCGCGTTTTATTTTGCAGCGAACTCCTCTTATATTAATCTTTTGAGTTTTAGGTACTCTTATCTACCAGTAGCAGGAGCTGTATAATGTCTACCGGTTTTTATCCTGACTACGCCCCTTCCGCTCGACCTCCTATGAGGTTGGATGAAATAAAAGGCGTTGCTATCCCCAGTACCGCCACGATAGGTATCGAGAACTTCCCCTCTGGAGGCACTCCCGCCTTGTTTAACGCCACGAACGTTCATTTTAGTGGTACTAATGGCGCTGCAGGGATTACCACGTTAGTAGCCGCCGTTTCCGGTATGAATATTGTAGTGTTTGGATTTGGTATTGTTACTAACGGGGATTATGATTCCGCAGTAGATGTATTTGCGGGAAGTATATATGAAGACGGTAATGATTCTGATATCTACACTTTTAGCACGTCCTTACAAGGACCTATGTTCCAAGATTTTGATAAACCTATTGTGCTTGCGCCCGGAAAAGCTTTAAAGCTTCAGGCATACGTAGGAAGCACAGCTGCAACTCCCATTGATGTTGTAACAGTTCGGTATGGCATTTATAATGTAGCAGGAAAATCAGCATAAATTAACTTCTTAGTACTATAATAAAGCATGGATAAAACATTTTTAACTTGTGATTATTATGCTGAAACTATGGACGAAAGGACTAAAGGGAAGGTCTCAATCCGAAAGGATACTATTGTAGCTGCTTATACTATTTCTGGATTTCGAAACAGGACATTAGTAATGACCGATGGAGGTCTTAAGTTCGCTGTAAAAGGTAAGCTAGAAACTCTAGATTTAGGTACCCCCTCTGTACTTTCTGAGTAATGAAACAGGGCACTAAAGCAAATTTATCGGGAGCTAAACTCGAACATAGAGTTCAAGGTATTATAACATCAGCCCTGGATGTAGAAGCCAAGTACTTCTCCAGAACTAAAATTAGAGATAATATATTACTAAAAAGCGTTCCTTACACAAACATTTATGGTAGTGATAAGTGCAGGTCTGAGTTCGTAATATGCAAAAATAACAGAAAGATTAGAGTTGAGTGTAAAGCCCAACACGCTTCCGGGTCTGTAGATGAAAAACTACCTTACCTATATCTAAACTTTACATCCTCTATTAAAGAGGAAGAAGCTGTTATTGTTGTTGAGGGGGATGGCTTTAAAGCTGGAGCTAAGAAGTGGCTTAGGGATAAATGTAAAAACACTAAAGTGCTAGTGTTTAACCCTGTTGAGTTTAAGGCTTGGGTAGAGACTGGCATGCCAGTTAAGAAGGTCGGGCTTGTGAAAGCCTATATAAAGAGATGGTTTTCGCTTTAACAGTATGGTCTCTAGTAGTTTTTGGTATCACCAATGGTATTAATACCGGGGGTTTATTCACTCCTATGTGGACATGGTTATGTACTAGAAATTCATGGATTTTAAATAAAATAGGAGAGTTATTCTCGTGCCCTAAATGCTTAGGTTTTTGGGTAGCGGGTATAGTATCTCAATTCATTGAAGGTCCTGTAACTAACACATGGTTCGTCGACTCAGAGCTCGCCTCAAAGTTCGACTTCGATACTATTATTTTAGTAGGTAATATGTTCGCAGGCTCTGCGGCATGTTGGTTGCTCCATGAATGGAAGAGGGATAGACTAGTATAAACAGTAAAAGTCAAAAGACTGTCTAAGTACTCTTCCATACAGTAAAAGTCAAAAGATTACCCAGACAGTAAAAGTCAAAAGATTACCCAACAATAAAAGTCAAAAGATATGACCGCAACACCTTACCCAAATCCAGTTGAGCCTGATGGAATAACTCCCGTCCCTCGTACACCACCTTATGATGTATCCTCTTTTATAAATCCAATTTATGGAAAACCTTTAAGGAAAGTAGGTCTTGGGTATGGGGATTCCCAATACGGTAATCCTATTCCTATGCACCTTAGAAGGTCTTTAGGAAAGTCAAAACCTACCGTTGATATTTATGGAAGGGTTGTTAATGTTACTCACCAAAAAAGAGTTTTTGATGCAGGACAACAGTTTGATAAAAATAAAGAACAATCAGCAGGAGGATTAAGTCAAAAATTAAAACGAATTGACTGGGACAATCCATATAACACACAAGATGTTTCTCAGGGAGGACAAGTTTTTTGTCCAAGTGGAATTGATGAACTTCCGAAACACCTATACGCAGAATTATTCAAATCCAATCGTGGTCGGTCTTTTGATAGTGGTCTTGATTCTGGCGGAAGTCAAGACTGTATTTCTGTTTCCGCTTGCGGAGATGCTTTAAGCGTTTCGGCAGAAACACCCTTACCTGTTTTTTTTCCAAATGAAAACATAATTGGCGTTGTTAATCCTAACACATCATCAGTTCTATCTGTTTCCTCTAACGATATAATAGTATCGAACCTTGATGAAATTTCTTCGATTTCAGTAAATAACTTTCCTGTTGTTCAACAAGTGAGTGGTGCATTATCTTTTGATACTTCAGCAACATTAACTGTTAGTGGTTCAGTAGGTGTTAGTAACTTAGCAGAAGTATCTTCGGTAAAAGTCAATAACCTAAGTGAAGTATCTTCCCTTGCCGTAAACAACTTTCCATCAACACAGGCTGTTAGTGGTTCAATAGGTGTTAGTAACTTAGCAGAAGTGTCATCAGTAGGGGTCAATAATTTCCCTACAGGTTTTGTTGCGTCAGGAACTGTTTTAGACAATATAGAAACTAAACTAGGAGAAATAGATACTGCGGTAGATACTATTGACGGAGTAGTTGATTCTATTAAGTCAAATAGTGATTCGAGCGTAGCCAATCTTGCGAATGTATTAACATTGAAAAGGCAAGTTGTAAATGCCACACCAGCAGGTTTAGAAATACAAACAGGTTCAGGAGGTTTAACAGTATCGTCTGTATATTCTCCAGAAAACGCTACATTAAGTTCTGTCTTACTAGATTTAGATACCGCAGGAGGAAGTCCTGCTACTGATACTGTGCTTGTATCCGCACAAGGCTCTGGAACTAGAATAAGTATTTATGGGTGGAACATAAGTATGACGGGAACAACAGCAGGAACTTTAGGTAATTGGGTTATAACAAATGGTGCAGTTTCAAGTGCTAAATATTTGGCAGGGGGAATGGTAACTTCTAATGTTCCAACTCATCAATGTAAGGATTTAACTTTACCGTTGGCTTGTGATGAGAATACGGATTTGAAGTTTACTTCAACAGAATCCTCTGGAAACATTTATGTTTACGGGACTATTCAATATCGTATTGAAGCAGTTTAATTCTGAATAACAGAAACATTGTTGGTTGGTCGAGGGCGGATTTAATTCTAGTTAAAATAAAGAGTTACATTCTTTTTTCTAACTTCACGAAAATTAAGCCAAAGTTGAGTCTATTATAATAGGAGGGCAGACCTAGATAATATATGAACGATAGACTAGTATTACTGAGAATGAATGATGAAGAGTATAAGATGTTATGTCTTTATAGTCCATTTGCCATTGCTTCTTTAACAAATAAAGATAAAGATTTTATCTCACGATTACTTGGTTTTGAGAATACCAAAGAATGTGTGCTAGAAGCAAAGGCAGATGAAAATGTCGTTGAGGCTATGTCTCTGTTATCCCTCTTACATTCATTTTCGGACGATAGAGCATCTTTGAAGAGTTTTTTCAATAATTTGATTTTCACAGACAAGTCTTTAGAAACTAAGGTTAGAAGAACCTATAACCTTGTAGACAAAGATGCTTTATCTCCTACCGCATTACAGGCTATGTGGGAATTGGAATACGACGGAGATGAATATTAAGAAATAAAAATATTTTCCTATTTTACGGTTTTTTTGCTTGACAGAGCCTATGCGCTATGTTACAATACGCCCTTGAGAAACCCTCTCTAGGGCTTCTTTTCATTTAACCCAAAAAACAGGAGATTGTCTGTGAAATTCGTAATTGACGAAACAAAAGATTCAATGATTCGCAACTTAGTTGGTGCGGGCAAAAACATTATGCTAACAGGTGCTACAGGTTGTGGTAAGACTTCTTATTGCTACAAACTAGGAGATGATTTAGGAATGGATGTAACCGTAATAAACTGTGGTTCATTACAAGATGCTAGAACTTCTCTTTTAGGTTACTTCACACTAGAAGATGGAAATACTAATTTTCATGAAGCGGAGTTTATTCGTGCTATCCAAAAACCAAATTCTCTTATCGTGCTTGATGAGTTGAGCAGAGCAACAGATGATGCTTACAACATCTTGTTTCCTGTATTAGACCATCGTCGTGAGATTCGTATTGACGAAGAAGAAGGAGGTTCTAAAGTTATAAAAGCACACCCATCTGTTCGTTTTATTTCAACAGCAAACATTGGTATTGAATACTCATCTACTCGTAGTATTGACCGAGCATTACAAGACCGATTTATGTCTTTTAACATTCCTTACATTACAGGAGAGGAGTTAAATGCTTACATTTTTGCTACTGAAGAAATCACTAATAGTGGTAGAGGTCGTGTAGAACAAATGAGTAAAATTTATGATTACTCACACACTCTTTTTGGTAAGGGTAAAATTGGAACAAGGATTTCAACTCGTGCTGTTTTAGATGTAGTTTCTTTGTTAAAAGGAAGCGATTTTTCAGTTCAGCAAATTCTTGACCATGCTATTCTTTCTCAATATGAGCAAGATTCAAGCACTATTGTAAACGACGCAAATGTATTGCGTGAGTTTGCTGATTCTATTGGCGTATACGCAAATTCAGAAAACGATACTGTAAAAGGTTAATATGAGAAAGGAAGATACAATCTCGATAAACGAGAATGTTAAAGTAGATGCGGAGTTAATGTCTCAATGGCTAAACTCTATGGGAGACATTGAAATGTCTCCCAAACTATTGTTTGATTTACAAACATTACTTCGCTACTATGCTGATTTTCTTGTTACTGATAAAGAAGTTGATGTGTCTTATCCTGTTGAGGGTGGAACACCTTGCGCTTCTGTAGATGAAAATAAAGTATTCATACCTCTTGAATTATTAGAACAAGGTAGGGTTGATGATACTATTGCTAGTGTAGTTCATGAATTACACCATATTAAATATTCTCCAAAAGAATCAGAAATTATTGAACATTTGTTTCCTTTATATAAAAGGATTTTACAAACATTAGAATCTGAGCATTTAGGAGATACTATGTCTGTATGGGATATTATACATACTGACTGTCTAATTACACCTACAGACATACTTAAAGGAACATCTGATAATGATTTCTTTCCTTTTGTTCAACAATCTTTTCGGGTTTTCTTTTTCTTAATGAATGTGTTTGAGGATGTTCGTATTGACGAGAAGAATCCTGCGAACCTAGTAAAATATCGTTCTAAGATGGAATGTAGTGCTTGGAATACATTTTCTGAAACTATGAAAACAGAGGATACTTCTGATTTAATGTCTAAAATGTTTCGTGCTTTATTTCACTATAAAGATTTTTATGTAGATAAGGAATTTGAGAATTGTTCTATTGATAAAGATTCTATTGTTAATAGCAAAAATGGATTAAGTTATCAGTATAATGTTATTAAAGAATTTGCTAAGAGTTTACAAGAGCATTGCGGTGCTTTATGGAAAGAGTTTAAGCAAGAGTCTGACGGAAAAGGAAGTTCTGCTATTGACGATTTTATGAAAGGGCAATGGTTAGAAAATAATAATTGCAATGATACAACAGGAAAAGATGATGACGATTTAGGACTTTCGGTTAGGAAAACTAATGAATTTAATTCTAGCGAAATCTTAGCAAAAGATAATGAACCTACTAAAATGGCAAAAAATGCTATGGAAATTGAATTTTCTGCTAAAGAAGTTTTTGTAGGAGATGAAAAAAATGCACCTTCTATTAACAATGATAAAGGTAGAAAATGTATTTCACAAGGTGCTTGGGCTGAAATTCAAGCATTTAGACAAATTAAACACATAAGATGTTCAGAAGTAGTAGAACAGTCGAATGACGAACCTATTGAATACGATACTGTAATCTTTGATACTTACGCCTAAACAGGAGAAAAAAAATGAATGTAAAATTAACTAAAATTAACCACTTCCTTTCCAAGTCTTTAGAGATGACGGAAATGGAACTCGCACAGATTACAGACAAAGACTTGTCTGAATATCGTGTATTATACGCAACTATTCCTTCCGATTTCGAGAGTGATAGAGATGAAGCAAGAAAATTGCAAGTAAAAGCAGAAAGTATTGCGGAAGAGTTGTATGGCAGTTACTCTAATCAATATAAGTATATTGTTCGTAATTGGCATAAGGGATTAGATATTGTAGGTTCTCACTACGGTAGTCTTGAAAGTCCTACGAACCTAGAATGTCGTGTTCAAGATGCTAAAGTAGCACAGGAGATATAGATGACAGAAAAAGTTTCGTTTGATGCAAAGGCTATCTTTCAATCTGAAGGAAGCAAAGATTCTAATCTAGTTTCGTATAGAGAAGAATTATATGGTAAATTCGCAAGACAAATTACTCGCTTATTAGAATCTAAGAAGCCAAAAAAGATTGCCACTAGAAAAGGACTGCTTAATACCAGAACCTTGTATAAGCATACTTTTGATGATAATGTATTCTATAAAAGAACACAAATCCCATCTTCGGATACCACTATTGTGTTTTTAATAGATAATAGTGGTAGTATGTCTAGTTATTGCCATGACGATTTTTCTGCTATTGAAAAATGTAATGCTGTAGTATCTGCTTTCTGTAAAGCAAATAAAGTATGTCTCAATAACGAGATTAAAACAGAAGTATTTTATAAATCAACTCCTTGTAGAGATATGACAGGGTTTGTAAGAGGACAAGTTCCTATACTTACTAGGGTATTCTCTAATGTTAGAAATGATACTAATTGGGATAAGATATTAGATGTGGATACTACTGCTCCTGTAAGACATAATGGTCATGCTACAGGAAGTTTAACTCCTGAATTTCTTTTGCTTCCTGCTTTAACAGAATGGATGCGGAAGAATATTGTTACGAAAAATGTTGTTGTTGTTAATCTAACTGATGGTAGTGTTCAACATAGTTTTACTCAAGACATAGGAGAAGAAAATAGTAGGGGTAGAAAATTTTACGCTACTGATAATGATACAAAAACACTTCGTATTAAGTATCTTCGTGCTATCCCTCATATTACTATGTTTCTTGGTGCAAGTGATTGGATGAAACAGGATTTATCTCATGTATATGGAGAGAATAATTCTATGTTCGTGGAAGATGAAACTTTTGTTACAGAATTCTTTAAGTTATTAACAGGTATGGTGGCTGAAAATGTCGAGTAAAAAAATGATAGAAATAAAACATAGATTGCATTGGGATGCGTTAGAGTCTGAGTTACAGATTTACGCTTATGAAAACGCAAAAAAAGGAGGACATAAAAACCCTGCTACTGTAAAAAATAACTTTAAGTTTGGGGCTGTGCTTTTGGACAACAAAGAAGATTTTAAGATTAGAGAACTTCCTATAAATTCAAACTTTAGCGATTCAAGACCAACTGCTATGATAACAACAAGTGCGTTGCTTAATAGCATTATAGACAATCTTTATATCGGCGAAAGGCATTCGGGGAATGCTAACAGAAATAGTTTGAATAATATTATTTGGTTGTTGGATTTACTGTGGTGTCTTGCAGAGAATACTGATAAGGGTGTAATGTTTCTTGGAGGGGAGTTAAAAAAAGGCTACCGAATGGGCTACTCAAACGATTTTCATAACTCTCGTCATTTTCTCAGCAAACGATATTCTTCTTTATATCCATCAAAAAAATGGCTGAGAGAAAAAGAAGAAGCATACGACAAAGCGTATGAAGGATATTCTGAGGAAGAAACAAAAGCGTTTGACGAGTTCAGACCTGTAAATCCTATACTTATGAATATAAGGAAGAAATTTCCTTATGATGAAGAAGAGATTAGGGGGATGAAAAAATATAAAAGAAGGAAGAACATTCCTTCAGAATGGGATTGGGAATCGGGGCATATAGATGCCTGTTTGAAAACCGAAATCCTTAAACTACGAAACACATTGGAGAAAAAAAATGCCTAATTGGGTAAGCAACGGATTAACAATAGAAGGAACGAAGTCCGAAGTAACGGAGTTCGCTAACATACTAATGTATACCCTCGAAGGTGGGCAAAAGAAAGTTATCTCTTTCCACTCAACACTCCCTCTGCCAGAATCCGAATCGGAAAATTGGTATACTTGGCAAGTTGAAAATTGGGGAACTAAATGGGATACTTGTGAAGCAGATGGCGGAGAGGTTTATGTGAGCAATAAAGAGGAAAATAAGTTTCATTTGCATTATTGTTTTGATACGGCTTGGTCATGTCCTACGCAATGGCTTATTAAAACTTCAAAACAATATCCTAGTTTAGTGTTTAATAATACTTGGACTGAAGAACAAGGGTATAGAGGTGTTTGTAGAACTAAAAATGGAACTGTTATAATGGAAGACCATTTAGATATTCCTAGCATTGATGATTTTTTGTCTTGGGCTGAAGAGCATGATATTGAAGTAAACAACGAGGGTTTTGAAGAAGAAGATTATTGGGAGTATGACGATTATAACGAATGGTGTAGCGAAAATATGTATCAATACCCTGAAAAATGGGAGTTATAAAAATGGTTTATTATGAATTAAAAGAAGAAGATTGGAAAAAGGTTCTAAAACAATATAGAAAACTAATGTATATGATTGCTCATAGGATTGGTGGAGATAGAGTCGCACATGATTTTGACGATAACTTTCAAGAGTTATCTACCGCCTGTATGGAAGCAATAACAACATACGCTAGAAAAGTAGATGTGGAGTTTGATGTGTTTTTTGAAACAACAGAATTTGATAAATACATAAAGACTTGTTTGTGGAATAAAAAGAATAATGTAGGTAATAGGATTAAAAAGAAATATGGTATTAGAAACACTATGTCTCTTAGCGGAAGTCCCGAATCCCTTAACGATTTAACTGAATTAGAACAAGAACCTTTAGAGGTATCAGCATTAGATGATGTTAGTTTAGATACTACTGCGAAAAATGTCTTAAAGATTATTATGTCGGATTCCAAACTAATAAAACCTGATGGTAAAATAAATATATCTAAACTATCTTCTCAACTAGGAAAAACGAAAACAGAAACACGCTTTCTTCTTGAGAAGATTGAACATCAACTTAAAGATTATGAATAAGTTAAATAATAATTCCAAAGATTATTGGACTGATGAAAAACAAAGAAAATACGATGATATGTATTTGGATATCGCTAAAAGAGTATCTGAAATGTCTCATTGTGAAAAACGAAAAGTTGGTTGTGTAGTTGTTCGTAGTGGTAGAATTTTATCTATGGGTTGGAACGGAACTCCTAAAGGATTTAATAATTGCTGTGAAGACTATGGAGAAACAAGAGATGAGGTTATTCATGCAGAAGAAAATGCTATTGCGAAAATCGCTAAAAGCACAGACACAAGTAACAAGGCAACTGTATATTCTACACTTGCACCTTGTATAGAATGTGCTAAACTTATGATACAAGCAGGTATTTCTCGTGTAGTATTTTTAAAGCGATACACTTATGATTATGGCGTAGATTTATTACGAGATAGCGGAATGTCTGTTATAGATTTAGGAAACGCTTACCAAGAACAATTAGGAAAAGGAGATTAACAATGTATGTAATTTTAGTTGGGGAAGAGAAAGAGGTTCTTACTGACCGTGAAGGAGAACTTGAAATTTTTGAAGATTTAGATGAAGTCTTTGATTTCTATAAAAGACATCGAGATGAGATAAAAACTGAGAAAGTAAAATTGGAGTATCAAAAGATATGAATAGTATCGCAAAAAGAAGAATCACTCGTTGGAAGAAGCAAGGGAAAGAAATAATGAAATGTCCTATCTGTAATGGGGTAGGAACACAAGAAGAAAAAACTAAAGGGTATCGTAGATATTTGTGTTGGTCGTGCGAAGGTGCTAAGGTAGTGCTACACCCTTTTCCAAAAACACAGGAGAAAGAAAATGAATAAAGAAAAATTTGCTATGTTGGCAAAAGATTATGATGAAAGGAAAGTTAAATTTCCTTGTTATGTTGAACCTAAGTTCGATGGAGTTAGAGTTATTGCTCAAGTTGATAAAACAACTAAGAGTGTTGAGTTCTTCTTCCGTAGCGGTAAAGAAGTGTTTACTCTAGAACACCTTATAGAGCCGTTACTAAGCATTTCATCTAAACATGATAAGTATTGGGTAGATGGGGAAATAATCCACGAGAAAGGCTTTATGACCTGTGTGGGAGATGTTCGTAGAAAGAGTAAGCAAGCACCACATTTAGAATACGCCATATTTGATATGGTATATGAAAATGATTCTCGTTTATACATAGAACGCAAAGAAGATTTAATTTCTGATGTTAGGGGGTCGGGAACTGAACTTATTTTCCCAATAGACTATATCAAGGTTGATAGTATGGAAGAAGTAAAGAATCTTAAAAAGAGTTTTGAGAAGCAAGATAAGAATTGCGAAGGCGTAATGATTAAAAAGGATACTTTGTATCAGCATAAACGAACTTGGGATTGGATGAAAATTAAAGATGAATTATCAGTTGATTTCCCAATCGTAGGTGCTTATGAAGGACAAGGAAAGTATGATGGAATGTTAGGAGGTGTGATTGTAGAGAATCCAAAAACGAAAATACAAATTCGTGTTGGAGGTGGATATACTGACGAAGAGCGATATTCTATTTGGCACAGTCTTGATGATTATATTGGAAAAACTGCTGAAGTAAAATACCAATACATGACACCAAAAGGTTCACTACGACATCCTGTGTATATGGGATTGAGGATAGATAAATGATTTTACCTAGACTAGAAAAAAGAACCAAAAGTTATTATGTTTTGGTTACAAACAACCATCATGCTTGGTATCGGGATAGCGAAACAGGAGAACAAGTTTGGAGAAGGTTTAGTAATAGTTATGGATTTGATTATTCTTATCGAGGATTCGCTATAAATAAAGCACGAAACATTGTTGCGTGGGCAGGTGGGAAAGATACCACCCATGCAGTAGTTTGTAATGAAAATGATATAGTTGTTTGGGATTCTTGCAAAGGACTTAGAGAATGAGCATGAACAACTGTAACGAATGTAACGAATGTAACGAATGTTTTACAGGTTGCGTATTTTGTGATGCCACAGGTATAAAAACTGACCATCACATTATCGTGAAAGATAAATATCCAGTAACGAAAGGACATTTACTCGTTGTCCCTAAACGACATTTACTTCATGTTTCACAGTATGAGGTTCAAGAATGGTTTGATTTACAAAATGCTATTAGGGAAGCAAAACAAATGTGTTCTTTCGCTACTGATTTTAATATTGGAGTAAATGAGGGAACATACGCAGGGCAAACAGTAAATCATTTACATTGGCATATTATTCCACGAACAGAAAATGATGGTGGGAAACCTTGTGGTGTTAGAAATGTTTTTCCTAATAAAGCAGACT
>Ga0208299_1000229_pt1 | contig 53566 bp, 58 predicted proteins | sample 15_taG_FD_184089 | JGI IMG/M metagenome (GOLD analysis project Ga0208299, IMG submission 184089) | Marine viral communities from the Subarctic Pacific Ocean - 15_ETSP_OMZ_AT15312 metaG (SPAdes) (version 2) | ecosystem: Environmental > Aquatic > Marine > Oceanic | place: Pacific Ocean | collected... | reverse complement strand
AAAACGGCAATGGCCGGATTTATCCCACCGAGGTGCTGGAGCGTGAAATAAAGAATTATCAAAAATTGGTCGACGAACGACGCGCGCTCGGGGAACTAGACCATCCCGACGACTCGGTTATAAATCTTAAAAACGCATCCCACATGATTGTTAATATCTATATGGATGGGCCAAAGGTGATGGGAAAGGCTAAAGTCTTGGATACGCCGGCGGGAAAAATTCTCCGCTCATTGGTAGATTCGGGCGTTAAACTAGGCATCTCTTCCCGTGGACTCGGCTCTGTCACTGAAGGGAGGGAGGGGACCATGGTAGAGGACGATTTCCAATTAATTTGTTTTGATTTCGTATCTGAGCCGTCGACCCCCAATGCCTTTATGCAATTAAAAGAGGGCCGATCCTTATCGCAGCCCAACATTTTTACTAAAGCAGATAGAATCAATCGAGCTTTGAACGATATTTTAGGAGATAAATAAATGAGTAAGAAATATTCAAGTTTTAAAAAACAACAACTATTAACGGAAAGCTGGAGAGGCTTTCTAAGCGAGGGAGAAGGAATTCACGGAGAAGTGTCACCCATTCCCGGTCGCCCGGACCCGCGCTTCGGACGAATGACAATTCATTTTGATAGCGATATTGACAAAGGACTTTACATTGTATATAATGCGATGAAGAAAAGTAGACGAGAACCAGAGTTTTTACAATGGCTTTCTAGTTTAGGATACACTCAAGATCAGATGGAGAGAGAGGGCGAAGCGATCAAATCAGAATTAAAACAACAAGTTTCATCCCATCCTGATTTCCCTGGCTGGTCAGGTTGGTCTCAAATGACGGGAGAGTTAAACATCCCACAAACGGCGGGAGAACCCGAACCAGACGCTGGACCTCCAGCCCCAGCGGATATTTCCGAGGACAGCGGAGAGTTCGACCCAGCTGATTGTTATGATCAGCGCAATATTAGGTCTCAAGAGCAGTATGAGTTTTGTAACCCCAAATTTGAAGCGCAAAAAGAAAAAAAATGAAAAAAAGTGAATTAAAAAAAATTTTAAAACCTCTTATTAAAGAATGTATAAAAGAGGTAATATTCGAAGACGGAGTTCTATCCGGTTTGATAAGCGAAGTAGTTCAGGGTCTCGGCCCACAACAAGTCATCAGGGAACATACTCAATACGCAGCAAGTCCCCCAGACAAGTCGACCCCTACCGAATCAGTCGACCCAGACCCAGAATTCCTTCAATCTCTTCAGGAGAGTAAAAGAAAACTAGAAGAGTCTATGGGTTCTCAATTCAAGGGGATTCTCAGCGAGACCACTCCTCTTACCCGAGGAGGTACTGTTGGGCGCCCCAAGGCTCAAAGTCCTTTGGCGACCTACGCGCCGAACGACGCCGGCGTGGACATCAGCGGCCTTATGCAGATGGCTGGCGGCAAGAATTGGAAGCACCTGATTTAAGGAACATGGAATTATTTATGAGCAGCATGAGGGAGGAAGAATGAGTGACTTTAAGCCCGCGAGGTTTGGGAATGCAGAGAATAATATCGTTACTGGCGCGCTAACAGTTGGTGGTGCCATGGTGGTTAACTCGATCACCGTTACGGGAAACGATACAATCCCAGTCAACACAAGCTTAGTTCTTATTGATATCCCGTCGCCACCGCCGGTTACTATCATTTTAATGTTGCCCGATATAGCCGATGTTGCGGTGGGCCACACTATTTCTTTCAAAATTTCGACGGATACCGCTTGGCCAGGAAGTCGAGTGTTTATCAACGGCGCCGCACCAGGACAAGGTGTAGATGGAGGTATTAATTGCCGCCTACGCGACCCTTGGCAAGCTGTAACTCTTTGTAGTAATGGAACAGTTTGGAATATCATAAGATATTTTGATGGGACGATTTAATGAGCCGAACGCGTAAATTTAGACCAACCACTTTTGGCCAAGATGCCATAAACACCATCAATGGCACTTGTGAAGTCAACGCCGACACCATCCTTGATACTCTTTTTTTACGGGGCCAAGGCGCCTCGCCATCTATTGAATTACTTTCTATTACGACCCCCCTCATTAATCTAAACGCGGCATTGGTGGTTGGACAGTGGTCTGTGCATTTGCCTCTTATAACCACGGTACCCCTCGGGCTCACGGTTACTTTTAAACGCGACGAATCCGCCAACCGAATAGTAATTGTTGGGAACGAAGCCCAGATTGATGATTATCCGTTGCTATCAGGCATGCGCTTCTACAATGCGTGGCAGAGTGTGACCCTCTATAATAATGGAACTCGATGGCTGATCGTGGAGTATTTTAATGGAACAATATAAGGAGAAGAAAAGTGGGATACTTTAGAGGCGCGCCGTTCGGCACTGAACAAAATAACAGAATTCAGGGAGATTTAGTGGTAGATGGATCCATCGAAATAAATATCTCTCAAGAAATGGAAAATGATTCTTTGGAAGAAGCCAATATGACTATTTTTCTCGATGAAAAAACCAACCAACTGACCTTTAAAGTTAAATATTCCACCGGAAAAATCAGACAGGGAACTGTTACTCTGACGGAGGTAAAGAAGAAATAATGTCTAAAAAACCAGCACATGTGGTTATCCGACCACGGAGAAATGATACTCCCCAACGAATGATCAAAAGATTTATTAAAAAAACTAAAAAATATAAGATTGTCGAAACCTGTAGAGAAAAATTGAGATATGAAAAACCCTCCGAAAAGCGCCGAAAACAGAGAAAAAATAGGGATCGCCTTATTAAAAAAGCGAATGAAGAGAATAAAGAAAAACAACAAACTAATTATAGTAGAAAGAGGTAGGAGAAGTTTCAATGGCAATTTATTATAAAAACGGGTTGCATAATGTGGGATCATATCAGGTTTCGGGTTATCCATTTATAACTGGTAGCGATGTAGATGTATCAGCCGCTGGAAATGGCGAGGTTAAGGTAGAATTCCCCACGGTAGCTAAAAGCGTGACAGTAATTAATACCAGTGCGGTTGGCTTGCGCGTTTACTTTAATGCCTCTAATCCCGTCGATAGTTGGTGTCCCGACTGCACCCAGACCTATCCGACTGCGGCGCCCATCACGGGACTCCATTATATTACTCTCCCGAGTAATAAAGACTCGGTTACTTTTGATGTTAAGTGCCGCGAAATTTATGTGGCAGGGACCGGCTCGGGCGGAGGCGATGGATCTTTCGAGTTATTTGCTGAATTAACAGGTATTGACCCAACAGAGATGTTTAGTTTGACGGGCTCTGGATTAACGGACCCGTAAAAACATCTCATAAAAAGAGTATTTTCGTCTTTCGAAATACTATTTAATGATGAGTAAATTTCTAGAGGGAATTATATATGTCATCATTATTAGATCAGGCCATTGTTGACGCGGCGGCCCTAAAAGAGGCTGCCATCAAGAACGCCGAAAGCGCGGTCATTGAGAAATATGCTACGGATATTAAAAAAGCCGTTGAAACTCTCTTCGAGCAAGAAGGAGAATTGGAGTTTGGCGCTGAAGATGTTGGACTTGGAGGCCTTGGCGACGAAGAAGAGTCGAGTGGCATGGAAGACTCGGAAACATTGGACACTATTCCCATAGGAGCCACACCAGAAAGCGAAACGGACGTTATTCATCTAGATATGGATAAACTGAGCGCCCTGGTGGATAAGTTAACAGATGAGGATATGGGTAATCCCATCTCCCACGAGGTGGCCGCACCCCTCGACGGACAGCAACCCCCACCTTCTTTCGATGGAGCCCCGCCAGTTTCGTCGGTTCCGGTCACTGCTACTCTCCAAGAGGGCGATGACGAAGAAATCGACATCGCCGACCTTTTAGAAGAATTAATTGTCGACATAGACCCCAAAAGTATTGGTACTGGCAAATTTACTCCCGATGGTGTATTAAATCACCAAGACCAACTAAAGCTAGCTTCGATCGCCGACACCGCGCGCCAAGCAGAGCTACAAGATTTACGAAGTGCAGCGGAAAGACTCGCAGAGGATAGAAAAAAATTAGTTTCTACCAACAAAAAACTGCTTAGAGCCATCCGCAACCTTCAAGAAAAGTTTGATAAAGTTAATCTTTCGAATGCGAGATTACTTTACACGAATCGAGTTTTGACAAATAACTCCCTGAATGAGCGACAAAAATTAAAAATTGTTGAATCCTTGTCCAACGCCGATTCAATCGAAGAAGCAAAGGTAATCTTTGAAACCCTTCAAAGCGCAGTGGGTAGCCTTCCTAATCGAAAGCAACCAAAATCACTCCGCGAAGTAATCCAGAGAACTTCCAGCGTTTCCTTGAGACGAGAGCCGAGAGAAACAGAAGGGCCAGAAGTGTCCCGAATGCAAATCTTGGCTGGCATTAAAAACAAATGATTATTAACAATAAAGGAGAATTAATCAATGTCTGTTTTAAAAAAACTAACTGAAGGCATTGTTCGTCGCGATCTTTCGAAGGACGGTGAAGCACTTTTAAATAAGTGGAAACGCACCGGTCTCTTAGAAGGGATGGGCAACGAACGAGGCCAACATGGAATGGCAGTATTGCTTGAGAACCAAGCAAAGGAGCTTCTTCGTGAAACCAGCACTATGGCTGGTGGAAACGTGGAGGGTTTCGCATCTGTAGCATTTCCCATTGTCCGCCGAGTATTTGGTGGACTTATTGCTAACGATTTAGTTAGCGTTCAGCCTATGAGTTTACCCTCTGGTCTGATTTTCTTCCTGGACTTCACTATTGATGAACAGGACCCGGCTTTGAATCATCGCTTGGGATATCCGGATGGTACATCACTTTATGGTGGTGGAGCAGTCGGCGCCCAAATTACTGGTGGTATTTCACTGGCTGGTGCTCTCGCTGAAGAGAGTTTTTATTCTCTGAATAACGGCTATTCTTCTCCAACTGGTTCTTCTAGTGGTCTTACTGTAGCCGTTGTTGCATCTGGTACTGTTGGCGCCGCCAACTGGACTGGTACTCCGACCATGTTTAATGGTAACACTTATGCATCTCTAGGTGATGCGTTGGTGCGCTTTGACCCGGATCTTTCTGGATCCAATGCGGCTGTGGGAATTATCCCTCTGTGGCAATTCTTAATTGAGCCTGGTGGTCAGCTTAACGTCAAAGATTATGTCACTATTACCTTTGACCCAATCCCTGGAGGGGCTGGTGGCCCTGGTACCGGTGCTGGTATGCAAGTTCGACGCTTGACTCGCGATGATCGCGACGGTATTGCGCCGACTACCAACGTCAATACAGACCTCTATGTGGTTCTCGCCGCAACAGGATCAGAGACGACCGATATACTGTCGGCTTCGTTGCTTCAGGTGACGGGTGCTAGCTGGGCTATGTATGATAACTTTGACGCTGCGCCGAATGCAATTGGTGCTGTTGTTGGAGCGACTACATGGGGTCTCGAAAACGAGACAGCTATCCCCGAAATCAACATCCAAGTTGATTCCGTGGCTGTCACAGCGATGACCAAAAAGCTCAAAGCTAAGTGGACGCCAGAATTGGCTCAGGACTTGAATGCTTATCACAATCTCGATGCCGAGGTTGAGTTGACATCCATCCTATCCGAGCAGATTGCACTTGAAATTGATCAAGAGATTCTCGAAGATCTAATCAAGGGTGCTACGGCTGATACTCTCTATTGGTCTCGCTCGCCAGGTAAATTCCTGAATCGACAAACGGGTACTTCCGCTATGGTCGCGGGTGCAGTGTTCCCAGATTTCACGGGTAACGTAAGTGAGTGGTATGAAACCCTCGCTGAAACTATCAATGATGTCTCGGCTCAGATTCACCGAAAGACTCTGCGTGGTGGTGCTAACTTTGTGGTGTGTTCACCTGAAGTTGCCAACATTCTTGAGTTTACGGCTGGATTCCGTGGTCAGGTTACTCACGACGACGATCGAGGTACCATTGGTACCGTTAAGGTTGGAAATCTGAGTAAGAAGTGGGACGTGTATGTAGATCCTTATTTCCCAAGGAACGTTGTTCTGGTAGGTCGTAAGGGATCCTCTTTCCTCGAAAGCGGATATGTATATGCACCGTATGTGCCACTCCAAATGACTCCGACCATTTTTGGACCGGAAGACTTCGTGCCGCGTAAGGGTGTCATGACTCGCTACGCCAAGAAGATGGTTCGTCCAGATATGTACGGCCTAGTCGTTGTCACGGATCTGTTACAATAATCTAATTATTAACTTCCCTGAAATTTATGCCCTCCTCTGGAAACAGAGGGGGGTTTTGTTTTTGTAAAAACTATTTAAGTGTGGAGGAATATATATGGCTTTACCTGTTTTAACCCCGCGCAGTCAAATGAGCAAGGCGATCTTGCCGGTTACTGGCACCACAGCCAATGTGGGCCCCGCGTTGCCTTTGCAACTTTATGGAGTTTTCGGAGAATCCCTCTATGATGTCAACTTCGTCTCCGGCGCCTCCGATCAGGTTGCCTACACTTATAAAAAACTCGGAGGAGATGTTCTAGATATAGAACTAAAAGAAGGAAATGTATATGCCAATTACCAAGAGGCCGTTTTAGAATATGGCTATTTGGTAAATCTACACCAAACTAAAAATGTCTTGTCGGATGTTCTCGGGCAACAAACGGGCACTTTTGACCAAGATGGCCAAATGCTAACTGGTCCAGATGGAGTCAATTTAAAATTTCCTCGCTTTACATTTCAATATTCTCGACGCGTCGGTGATGGCTACTCCCATGAAGCCGGCTTCGGAGGAACAATTCCTATTTATTCAGCCTCCTTTACTTTAAAAGAAAAACAGCAGGATTATGATTTACAGCGTATTATTTCTGCCTCGTCGACCGACCCTACTTCGGATTTTTTTGGTGTAGTTGGGGATAAGCGGTGTATTATTCGGAAAGTTTATTATAAAACGCCCCAAGCTATGTGGAGATTTTTTGGATATTATGGGGGGTTGAATGTTGTTGGCAACCTGTTGTATTATGGTCAATATACTGATGATTCTACTTTTGAAATTATTCCTGTATGGCAAAATAAATTACAGGCCATGGCCTATGAAGATCACCTGTGGACGCGTCTATCTCACTACTCTTATGAATTAAAAGATACTAGATTAAGAATCTTTCCAATCCCAGAACTTATTGATACTTATAATAAAATGTGGGTTGATTTTAATGTCGAACCAAATGCTTGGGAGAATGACAATGCCTATGATATGGGTATTGACGGGATAAATAACCTCAATACTATCCCTTTTGACAATCTTCCTTACGCCAATATTAACGCGATCGGTAAACAGTGGATCCGCCGCTTTGCTTTGGCCCTCTCTAAGGAAACTTTGGGTCAAATTAGGGGTAAGTTTTCTTCCATCCCTATTCCAGGTAATGATACTCAATTAAATGCCACCGAACTCCTGGGCCAAGCTAAAGAAGAACAAGAAAGCCTTAGAACCGAATTAAAAGAAATTTTAGATCAAGTTACTTATACGGAATTAATGAAGACTGATGCCGAATTGTCTGAGGCGGTGGAGACTATTTTTAAAACAATTCCCATGGTTATATATCAAGGATAACTAAATGAATGCCCAATGATAATGAATGGAATGATGGTCCCTGGAAACCCAATCCCGATAATGGGAAATGGGAGCAACCTGACGCGCCCCCTCCTCCTCTCTTTTTGGGAGAGAAGGAAAGAAACTTAGTCAAGCAAGTTAATGACGAATTACTCGAAAGGGTAATTGGCCAGCAAATTGCATACTACCCTATTTCTAGAGATAAAAGCAATTACCATCCACTCTATGGAGAGGCTATTGAAAAGAACTTTCTCTCTCCGGTGCGAGTCTATGCCCTCGTCGAGTGGCCCGACGCAACTACCGTTTATAGCGACAATATTGGGCTAGATAAGGAATGGCATTTGACCATCCACTTTCATAGGCGCCGCCTGTGTGAGGACCAAGACACGTTTGTCCGGGAGGGAGATTTCGTGTTGTATGGGGAAACTTTATACGAAATCGTGAAAACATCCCTTCCGAGAATGTTGTTTGGTCAAATCGAGCACGCTTTTGAGATTACAGCCATCTGTTTGATGGCCCGGGAGGGATTATTTGATGCCCAGTGAAGAAGACGAATTTAAAGGTTTTCGTGAGTGGTTTAAGGAGCCTAATACTTGGGATCCTACGGAGAAACTCAAAGAACCCCTAAAAGATATTTTATTGATGCCGTCCACTATCGAAACAATCGACAAGGCATTGGTGGAGTGGCTTAACGGCGAGTTAAATATTTTTACCACCACTAACAAAGGATGGAAAAAGGTGAGTTTGTTGTGGGTAGCCAACGAAAGAGCATTTCAGATCAAGGATAATAAAGACCTACGAGATGCAAACGGGCGCCTCATTCTTCCGCTTATGACAGTCAATCGAACCTCTCTCATAAAAGACCCAGCCATGAAGGGAGTAGCCTGGGCACATATCCCTCCCCAGAATGATGCGCGCGGAGGAGCTATTATGATGGCGCGCCGTATCAATCCGGATAAAACTTCCAATTTTGCATCATCGGCGGCCAATCGTTTCACGCGTGGCCATGACCAGAGTTACCCCCTCGATAATAAAAAAGTTGTTTATAATACTGTTTATTCTCCTGTACCCACGTATGTCGTGGCTAATTATGAAGTCATTCTCCATGCAGAATATCAACAACAGTTAAATGAAATGTTCCAGCCGTTTATTACCAAAACGGGGCAAATTAATAACTTTTTTATTCATGCCGATGGCCATAAATTTGAGGGGTTTCTGGAAGGGGACTTTAGTTTAGACAACAATGTTTCTAATTTGGGCGACGAAGAGAGACGATATAAAACCACCATTAATTTAAAAATATTGGGATATTTACTCGGAGGCGGCAAAAATGAAGAGCGCCCCAAGGTGGCCATTCGAGAGAATTATGTTGAAGTTAAGATCCCTCGGGAACGGGTTATTTTTGGAGATCCAAGGCCCTGGAAAATCCCGGGCAAGAAGAAATGAAGTTTATAATTATATAGATTTTGAGTTTTCATTAGACTATTTATAGGTTGAAAGCTGGGAAAGTTGTAGTCCACGAAGGATAGGAGAACTTATTACATGTCCGTAAAGAAATTTAAATTTATATCGCCGGGAATTTTTCTTAGTGAGGTTGATAATTCACAATTACCCGCTCCCGTAGAACCCATGGGCCCGATCATCATTGGTCGTGCACCTTTTGGTCCCGGTATGCGACCCGTCAAAATCACCTCCTTCTCGGAATATGTGCAAACATTTGGAAATCCCATTCCCGGAAAAGCCGGGGGCGATATCTGGAGAAACGGAAATCTTGGCGGACCCACTTACGGAGCTTATGCAGCGCAAGCTTATTTTCAACCACAAGTAGGACCCGTCACATATTTGAGACTTCTGGGATGTCAAGCTCCTGGAGCCAATAACCCGAAAGGCCTCGCTGGTTGGTCGACCGGAAAAGAACCGACCGACGACATCACAACCAACGGCGGCGCTTATGGTTTATTCATTTGTCGATCCGGGTCAGGTAACCCGCAAGTGGGGTACCTCGGAGCTATATTCTATTCAGTCGCCGGCGCCGTTATTTTGACAGGAAGTTTAGCAACAACCGCATCATCAGCCACTTATGTGACTGGCGGAACTTGCGGACTCTTTAACAATATTGGGAGCGACATGGAGTGGAAAGCACAAGTTATTTCCGCTACCGATACGACTGCAACTTCTCCCTTATATACAACCGCGTTTAATTTTAATGAATCCTCCGCCAAATATATTCGAAATGTTTTTAATACTAATCCACAATTGACAAACAATGAGGTCGTTGGCGGAACATTTAACAACGGCGAAGATCTCTACTGGCTAGGTGAAAGTTACTCTTCTTTTATTAATGATAAGGCCAGCACGATTACTCCAGTCGGCCAGCGATTAGATCCGGAAAGTTGTTATGCACTTTTATTGCCTCTCGAAACATCAACTGGTATCGGCAAAGACGAGTATCGGATGCCATACGCCGAGGCCCAAACTGGATGGTTCTTTTCGCAAGATATATCGACGAATACGGGGTCGTTTCTACCTGGAGACATGCAAGAACTTTTCAGGTTCGTGGCCCAAGACGGCGGCCGATGGACCCAAGACAATTTAAAAATCTCAATCCAGGATCTTCGATATTCCCGCGATACTTCGGGTAGAAATCCCTATGGAACCTTCACTGTTCTAGTGAGAAGCTCAAAGGATAATGATAATGTTGTAAGAATCGTGGAACGATTTAGTAACGTAAATTTAGATCCTACTTCTCCAAATTATATTGCCCGCAAAATTGGAGATAGATATCTCGAATGGGATCCGGTGGATCTACGCATGCGGCAATACGGAGAATATAATAATCAGTCTACCTATATCCGGGTTGTCATGAACCGAAACGTCAATGAAGGCGTAACCGATCCTGGCTATCTCCCCTTCGGAGTCTTTGGACCACCGAAATTTATCGACTGTGTGGCAACAGGATTTGTCAGCGGATCCACGGGAACTGATGCTTCGGGCACCATGTGCTCAACAAGTATCGTCCAAGGCGGCAACGATGCAATCTTTCCAGTTACAGGCGCTGTCCATGGCGGAATCTCAACGGGATCCGCGACCATAATCGGAGGTGGTTACGTCGGGATCCCCGCCTATACCGCTAGCCTCTGGTTCCCCACAGTTGCACATCGACTCACCGCATCACAGGGAGGCATCGCCGACCCAACGGATGCCTATTTTGGACTCCAAACTTCTCTTGGTCTCCCGCGAGATGCTAGTCTTTTGTACAAGCAGGAATTTGCGGATTATCTGCAGCCACTGCCTGGAGGCTTGGACTCTGACACCAGCGCCCTGGTCGACCCGCAGTGGGTTTTCACTCTGGATGATGTTGTTGCTGTTCTTAATACGGCCGGTGACCAGATTGTCGACGCCACATGGACCAGTGGCTCACGAGTGGATGGCGACTCTATTACGGCTAGTGGGTCATTGACTACCTCCGCTTCCTATAAAGCAGTCATCGATGTGGGATATGATAGATTTACTACTCCTCTTTATGGCGGTTTCGACGGCCTGGATATCACCGAATTAGAACCCTTCAGGAACAGCCTCTTGGATGATGGTTTGGGCGAAAATGACTCCTATGCATATTATAGTGTCAAGAGAGCTATTGATACCATCGCTGACCCTGAATTTGTGGAGTGCAACCTCATCACTTATCCGGGTTTAACCGAGCAAACACTAACGACTAAGATCGTTGATATCTGCGAAGATCGAGGGGATGCACTTGCAATTATAGATATCCCTTACGTTTATACTCCGTTTACGGAAAACACCGAATCCTTCGCTGACCGGATTGGAACAGTCCAAGAAGCGGTAAGCGAGCTTGAGTCCCGACAACTGAATTCCTCATATGGATGTACTTATTATCCATGGGTTCAGGTGCGCGATACGATTAAGGGCAATCTCCTTTGGGTACCCCCAAGTGTTATAGCTCTGGGAACGTTCGCTTCTTCGGAAGCTAAATCGGAATTATGGTTCGCCCCCGCTGGATTTAATCGCGGAGGCCTCACTGGCGGCTCTGCTGGGCTCCCAGTACTGGGTGTGACTCAGCGACTCACTTCCAAAGACCGAGACAATCTTTACGAAGCAAACATTAATCCGATCGCGTCTTTCCCAAGTGAGGGGATCGTCGTCTTCGGCCAGAAAACTCTTCAGACTACCCAGTCGGCCTTAGATAGGATTAATGTCCGTCGACTAATGGTATATATCAAGAAAGAGGTGTCTCGAATTGCTGCAACCATCTTATTTGACCAAAATGTCAAGGTAACTTGGGAACGATTCTTGGGGCAAGTTAATCCATTCTTGTCGAGTGTCCAATCTAGACTTGGCCTCACAGAGTTTAAAGTAATTCTTGATGAAACAACGACAACTCCGGATTTGATTGATAGGAATATTTTATATGCCAAAATCTTTCTGAAACCGGCTCGGGCTATCGAATTTATTGCAATTGATTTTGTTATAACTCGATCCGGGGCTTCTTTTGAAGATTAAAAATAATTTGGAACTATTTAATAATAGTTAATAGGAGAAATTAATAAATGGCCTTCTGGACCGACGCAACAAATAAAGATCCGAAAAGACAATATAGATTTTTGGTAACTCTGGGTAACATGCCCAACGGTGCTACTTGGTACGCAAAAACCGTAAAGAAACCCGAAATCACCATTTCAACGAGTGAGCATGATTTTCTTAATCATAAGTTTTATTATCCCGGACGTGCAGAATGGGCAGAATGCACAGTTACTTTGGTCGACCCAGTTTCCCCTGATGCGGCTGCCAATACTGCAGCCATTATCCGAGCTTCTGGCTATACTCCCCCCATGAATGTCAATGATGTAACGACCATGTCCAAACAAGCAGCCGTCGCTGCATTGGGAACTGTGGTTATCACTCAAATTGATTCCGAGGGGAACTCTTTGGAAACTTGGACTCTATGGAATCCTTTCATCATCGGAGCGACCTTTGGTGACTTGGACTACAGTGCCGACGATTTGACCGAAGTTGGCTTAACTATTCGGTATGACTGGGCAGTCCTTGAGACCGCAGTTGCATCCGAGACTGGTTTGGCTAGCGATGGTAACACATTCTTTAAACCAGGAACTTAAGATTTTTAATATTAATTATAACATAGAGGTGTTATTTGGCTAGAAACAATAGCGAGCGAATGGGAGGGGCCCACAACAAAGGAGCCACATCACCAGCCGCCACCGGGGTAGACATGAAAGGCGATGGGCCTCTCAATTTCTCTACTCCTACAGAATTCGTAGAACTTCCTTCCGAAGGGAAATTGTATTCCGAAGGTCATCCCTTGTGTGGACAAACACATGTGGAGATTCGTCATATGACGGCAAAAGACGAGGATATTCTATCTTCGCGAAGCCTTCTTAAACAAGGGATCGCGATAGACCGCCTTCTACAGAATATTATTTTAAATAAAAAAATCACCCCCGCCAGTCTTTATGTGGGTGATAAAAACGCAGTCCTTGTGGCAGCTAGAATTAGCGGCTATGGCGCAGACTATAAAACTCAAATCGTGTGCCCCGCTTGTGTTAGTCACCAAGAAGTAGAGTTCGACTTAGAAGAACAGACTATCTATCGAGGGGATGATTATGAAGATTATAAAATATTGGAGACCCCCGAGGGAACTTATACTATTTCATTGCCCATCCTGAAAGTGGATGTGGAGGTTCGCCTGTTGACTGGGAAGGACGAACAATATTTAGTAAAGTTGGCAGAGAATAAGAAGAAAAAGAAGCTGCCGGAAGCCACGGCTACCGATCAGTTTAAAATTATGATTTCGTCAGTCAGTGGAAAGACGGATTCAAAAAGTATATCCAGCTTAATAGAGAATATGCCAGCCAGAGACGCGCGGTACCTTCGAGCCGCTTATGATCGAATTTGTCCCTCGATCGACTTAAAACAACCCTTCCTCTGTGGCCTTTGTGGTTTTGAAACCGAAGAATTGGAGGTTCCGTTTACGACGGACTTTTTTTGGCCTAAACGATGAATATCTTGAAGGTGTTTATGAAGAAATGTTCTTGTTACAGTACCACATGGGGTGGTCGTTTATAGAGGCCTATAATCTTCCGGTACAAATTCGCAGATGGTTCCTAAATCGTCTCGTTAAGCAACTTAAAGAAGAAAGCGAAGCAATGAATAAAGCTTCGAAATCCAAAGGTGGCGGACAACCCCGTCGCCCTCCCAAGCCCCGATAAGGCCAGGTCTTTTTATAGGTCTGGTCTTATTTTTTATATATTTGCTCGACGTAACTATTTACTAGAGAAAGAAGGAATTTATTTAAATGGCGATCCTTAATGAAGAACAACTTGTTTCAATCGAATTTGATTTGGAAGAAATGAAGAAAAATAAAGACCGGCTGGATGAAAGTTGGTTGGCCATGTTTGGCAGTACAATTAAAATTATCCTGCAAGATATGTTTGGAGGCCCAAAGGTACCGGTAGGAATTCGAGGCAAACGCTCCGATGTGAATTCGTTTGCTCGAACATTAGGAAGAGAAAAGAATTATTTAGAATCAGTGGCGAAAAACGGCCTAGATGATCCTAGAACTTTTAAAAATAAATCTAAACTGGAAATGGCCATTAAAAATTTCGAAGGCGAAACAGGATTGATTTGGCCCTTTAAATAAAAGGATTTTAATGTAATATGGCAGGTGACGATCCCAAAAAACCCAACGCGGCAGAAGAAACTAAGGCTGAACAGGAAAGCCTAGATATTCTCAAACGTCTCTCGGAGACGGAGCGTATACGACTCGCAACCATGGAAGCGCAACATGAGGCGCACAAGAATATGAACGAGATGGGGAAGGATTATAATAAGTTGCGGCTTGACGCCGTCAAACTTGATAGCCAACGAAAGATAGCCCTGGCTGAAGAAGCGCTAGCGCTAGCTAAAATCCTGAAAGATACAGACGAGATAACGGCTGCCACAGACCGTCTAAATGATGCTAAGAAGGAAGGTGCAAAACTCGACGCAGAGGCGGAAATATCTGCCAGAAATCAAAGAAATATAGCGATGAGAATCACCGCCCTCTCGGGCGTGGGTGATTCCTGGAAAAACACCGCCCTCGGTGGCTTTTTAAATAACCCCGCCGACGCCGGCGCCGCTCTTGCTGACACTCTGACCGTAGCAAACCTCGCAGGTTCAAGTATGATGAAGGTTGTTCAGAGTACGATAGCCCTAGCTACGGCTCAGGACGAGGCTTTAGTTAGGTTTAGTCAGAATACGGGGCAGGCTCAACGATATGGAGATGAACTAGTCCAACTTGAGGCCGACATGTATACCATGGGAGTCACCATGGAAGGCGCCTCTGAAACCATGACGGCTTTGGTGGAAAATGTTTATACTTTGGAAACGATGAGTAAAGCCTCTAGAACCGAACTAGAACAAACCACGGCCCTTTTAAATAAGTTCGGAGTGAGTGCTGATATCACCTCGGAAAACGTTAACCATCTCACTAAAGTAATGGGCTTTGGAGCTACAGAGGCTACGAACTTTCAAACAGAAATGTTTTTAACGGCCCAGTCACTTGGTCGACCTGCCAAAGAAATGGCCCAGAACTTTGAGAGCAGCAAAAAACAGATGGCCAAATTTGGCAAAGCAAGCACCGGTGTTTTTAAGAAATTATATATTAATGCAAAAAAAGCCGGAATGGAAGTCGAACAATTATTAAATATTACTGAAAAATTTGATACTTTCGACGGCGCCGCAGAATCGGTTGGTAAATTAAATGCAATGTTGGGCGGCTCATTTTTAAATTCGATGGAGATGGTTACGACCACAGATCCAAGCGAGAGAATGAAGATGCTGTCGGATGCTGTAAATCAGGCGGGCGTTTCTTTTGATGATATGGGTTATTACCAACGGAAGGCCCTAACTGAGGCGATGGGTTTGTCCGATGTTAGTGAACTTGCTCAAGTAATGGCTGGAGATTTTGATAATATGGCCGGCGGCGCCCAGAAGAGCCAAGCAGAATTACTTGAACTGGCCAAACAACAGAAAGATTTTAATTCTATAAAAGATGAATACACGCAGATTATGCGATCATTCGCCGCTTCCATGCTCCCCGTCGTCAAGCTTCTGGGACAGTTTATGGATATCATAGGCAAGTTTATAAGTATCAGTCCCGCTGTGCCATATCTTATATTTGGAATATCAGCTGCAGTCCTAGCTTTTAAGCTCCAACTCTCCCTGGCGAATGTTGAAATGACTAAAACCAAGTTGCTTATGATGGGAAAAGCGGGAATAGTCGGGGCCATGGTACTGCTATTCGCGGCATTTACCCAGATGGAGACTCCGGGCCGAATCTTAACTTTGGTTCTCATGGGAATCGGCGCCGCGTTCCTTTTCATGCACGCTTCATCTATGGGAATTTTCACGGCTATTTCATTGGTGGTTACGGGAATTCTTATGTTGATATATTGGCTTGTAGAGGCCCAGGTGGGATCCAGCTTTGTAGAACTGCTTATTATGGTCGGGAGTATCTTCGTCGCTATGGGTGTGGCTATTTATATGGCCGCCGGGGCGGCTCCAGTACTTGCATTTGGCCTTCTTGCCATCGCGGCCGCCTTGGTTGTTCTCGGACTGGGCGTATTGACTATGTGGGCTATCTCTAAAGGTCTTAGTTGGATAGCGGATTCTGTAGAAAGAATGGACGTGAGTAAACTTTCTGCGCTAACCGATCTTTTTACTGCCCTATCTTTGGTTACGGGTGAAGCGGCAGATAACATTGCGCGTATGGGCGCCGGGATTTACGCCATGGGCGCAGGTTTCACCATGATGGCTGTAAATCCCCTGGCTCTTGCGATGGCCCCCGCAATCATGGGCGGTGTCGCCGTAGGCGCAACAGCAGCAGGAGCCAAGGGCGCCGGAGGAAAGGCTGCAAAGCCGAAGCCTCAGAAATTAGAAGTGACGCTGATGATGGATTCTGTTAAGATGGGCAATTGGGCTGGCGAAATTGCTGATGGGAGAATTAAAAAAGCGGGGAATATAAACGGATAGCTAATTAGGATCACGGGAGATTGGAATGGGAAGAACTAAAAAACTTTTAAAGACATTATCGGACGAGCAGGGCCCCAAGACAGAGGCCAACCCGGCAGAGATGACTGCACAACAACAAAAATTTGATGCAGAGCACGCGCCTGTTCAAAAACAAAGCCCCTTCCAGGGTGCAGGAGTCGACAGGCCTGACTATCATAATATTCCCTTTGGCCAAACGGGATTTTCAGACCCGACTAATATATATGCTAACAAAGGTTATTGGATTAAAATCACCGGACTTTCTTCTAATCAAACGGTTCAGTTTAAGGGCATGCTCACGGAATTTACGGACAGTTATGCGGTCAACTGGAACAAGGAAGAGTTAATTCAGCGGAATGATATCATCGCAACCTATAAAAACACCATGCGAACTATATCTTTAGCCTGGACTGTGCCGGCCGCAAGTATTCACGAGGCCAAAGTTAATCTCTCCAATACCGCCCAACTGGTAAAAATGCTCTATGGACGCTATGAGAGTTTGGGTAACACAGCTGGACAATCAGCTCTCGTGAGACCTCCCCTCATCCAAGTAAAATTTTCTAATTTATTACAGGGAGCGGACTCCAACGGCCTTTATGTGGTAGTCGGTGGATTAGACTTTTCTCCAGATCTGGACGCGGGGTTCTTTGATCCCGATGATCAACTCTGGCCCAAAAGTTTCACTTTGAGTCTAGAGGGGGATGTTCTACATAAAGAAAAGCTTGGATGGTCTAGTGCTAAAGAGTGGCGCGGAGAAACAGAAGGTGCTTTTCCTTTTGTTCCCAAAGGCTTATTCAGTACGGAATTTGAAGGATCCGAAGACCAGGGTGCCAACGCTCCCTTTAGATCGATTCCGGACGCCATAGAACTCGACGCCCAAATCAAAGAAGCCATGAGACAGGCAGACGAAGCCCTGGCAGACAGTCGAAAAGCCAACGAAGCTGCACAAGAAGCCATGACAGATGTTCAAGAAGAAGCGGCCCGAGTGCGCAAGATAATGGGAGGAGGTAGCTAAATGTCATCAGGAAGATATGATAATAGGGAAGAGCGATTTAACGAGGCAGAATTATATTATGAAATCCTTTCGAAGCGGGGAGTGAAGAGGGTTAAGCAATACTTGACGCCAGAAATTCACACCCTGACTGTAACCGAACGCAAGAACCTTACTACCATTCAGCATGTGTGGAAAACAGGAGATCGATTTTATAAGTTGGCTCACAAATATTACGGTGAGCCAGAGTATTGGTGGATCATTCCCTGGTATAACCAGATGCCTACAGAGAATCATGTGAATTTGGGCCAAATTATATTAATTCCTTTCCCGCCAGAAAGGTTAGCAAGTTTATATACGGAAGCGAATAATGGCTAGCAAAACCCAAGAAGAACGCGAGAAAGAAAAGCGCCTAAATGTTTCTACGGGGCAGGCACCCAAGGGGTATCACAATTTTTCTTGGAATCCCACGAGCCAAAAACAGGCCCTGATTATCAACACTCAGGTTTCGAGCGAACTCAATGGCAAACCATGCACAGTTTTTGATCTTATAGCACTCGAAGGTTCCGTCGGACTTGATAGGATCCAGGGCCTGACAAAGATCTTTGGCGCGAAGAACCTCGATGGACCATCCAGAGATCAAGCGGAATATCTTTATGATAAATACGCCCCCGACGATGATCCATTTAAGGCCACAAGTAACCCGAGTTCGGGTGTTCGAACCGGCGCCTGGGCAGACGTACCAGGGATACGCCAGAATATTGCTGCCAATTTCTTTTCCAAAGTGGTGTTACAGGACGCCATTATGGATTTTGTAGGGGCGTCTAATGTGCGTTATCAAAATATTTCAAGTTTTGGCATGCAAGATAATCCATTTGTTTCCATCCACACCGCCGGCACAGTTGTGGAAAGACAAGATGCACTCCGATTTCCCTATACGCGCGCAAAGGGTACTTTCTCGTCGCGGGCACACTCGACCACTGTAGCCCCAGGCGACAAATACCAATCGGTGATGAGCCACCCCTTTCAAATGGTGGCTCGGGTGGGTCAGACAATCGATGCTAATAATTACGAGAATCTTGCGTCCTTTGTCCCATCCGGCCCGGGCGTGCCAACACAAATAGTTATTACCGAAGATATGTTACCTTTTAAGGGCAAGTATTTTCGGATGACGTTGGAGGACTTCCTGGTGGAGACTGGGATTGATATTCGCGCCCTTCTCGCGTCTGGTACCGGAACGGAGGCAGACGCAAAAAAAGCCGATGGGTTGGCTGGCCTTCCCCGCTCAAACGCCCGATATGTAATGTTAGGCTATGGCGGCCTCACAGCGAAGGATATTTTATCTTATAACTATTTTGTTATTAATAAAGACCAGGCGAAAAAGGACTTCCGCGCTCCCGCTGAGATGAGAGAATTAGAGCGGGAATATGCCGCAACCACGGATAAGGACAAGAAAGAAAAACTCAAGGAGAAGATGCTGGCCCTCCGAAAGAAAGAAAACCGCGACCCGTGCAGTACTCTGGATACTGCCAACATGTCGCTAGATCTTTCCATGAAAGATCTCGTTATGAGCGAGAAATGTATTTTGGCCTCTAACATATTAAATTTAGCTCAACTGAAACAAAAACGAGATCGACGTATTGAAGCCTACAAAAGAGTAGAGATGGCCCATGGGAGCCCTCCTGAATTTATTAATAAATTATTTATGCAAAAAGGTTGGTCCAACTTTATCCAAAAGAGCACCAATATCCAATTATCTCATTTGGTACCAGTTTATAGATTTTATAAAGTCTTTTACAATGCCCAAGGTTGCCCCCACGATGAACAAGAAATGACATTTCCCCAACAAACAAATTTCTCCAGCATGACGAATGACAACGCCATGAAAGGCCAAGTAGGTATCAAAAATATCACCTGGGAATACATCAGTGATAACCCGGCTACAATACGCAATGACGTGAGAGCTTCTGTGACTTTGTTTTTTCAGAATTTTGATGAACTAACCACACCGCGCAAAGGCGCCGGCAGCCGAAAATGGAGTTATTTAGATTTCTTGAGGCGCCCCGCTCGCGACATGCAAGATCTCCAAGCGAAAGTGGCCGCTGCCCAAGCCGGCCGTAAAAAGACGGCAGCAGCTAAATGTGCTAAAGGGGCTCCCACAAAAGGAACAATCGGCGCCGCCGGTCGACAACCCGTTCTCAATGACCGCGATGGTATTACACATTTTGAAATGAAAATGGTCGTCGGCTGGGCGCCCGCAAAAGGCGCGATATTTGATTCCGATATGAAAGACGGCGTCAAACATAACATCACACCCCTATTCTTAACGATGATTGATCATGAATTCGATATCGGCCAGGATGGGGTCTTTACTTTGACTCTACACTACCGCGCTCGAATCGAAGGACTTTTATCGGACAGCAAAGCCAATGTTCTGGCCACTCCTTTTGTCCGCGCTCGTCGTAGTGAGGTAAATAATGAGTTGGCCGAAGCTAAAGTTTATTGTGATCAGGCGGCGGTCAAAACAGCAGAGACAAAATTAGATAATATTAATCAATGGGCCAGGGCCTGGATGGCGGACTCCTTGTTGGCGGAACTCGCCGAAGGGGTGTATGATATGGATGGCAATTCTCAGATCTATACTGGTCGGGTAACCCGAGAACTGATTAAACAGGCGCAGTGGCAGCAAACGAAAGTTAAATTAGATTCTAAAAATACTACTATAACCAACCCGGGCGCGCTGGGTATCCAGGGCGCTAAAAGCTCCTGGCAGGCCTTCACTGAAAATCGGGCAGTTATGGTGGGACAGTCTTTAGATTTGGCCGGCCAGAAATTCGCCAGAGGAAAGGGCATAAATTTAAAAACGGATACTGATGACGCCGATTATCGTCAATACGTCAAAAACGTTGCAGGCCAAGACGCGCAGCAAGTCCAAGACCATCAGGAGGCGGTTAAAGAGCGCCGCGCGATAGTGGAGGAAGAAGCTAAGGGGACTTGGACGAATTGGTTCGGCAGCTTTACGGATCCGGTCTTGGCCGGCCAAATCAGAGATGAGGCCGCCACCCAACTTCTTATCACTGACGGCTCAGTGACCAAAGGAGGGGACACTCTCACGGTAGATGAATTTTTAGATTTAGATTCTAAGGGTGGTATCAACGACCCAGCGAAGAAGGATAGCGATCATTGGGATATTAATTTTGTTTTCGCCTCCGATCTGTTCGAAGAACTCGCCAAACATGCTCTGGATTATACTGATGTCAACGTGGGGGAAACTAGTGTGGCGTATGCGCCCTGTGTGTCCAAAAATGTAAAACTTCTATTGGGCCCTCTGACTTTAAAGGACCCCTTTGGCCCGGGCTATAAAACTATAAATATGGGGGATATTCCAATTTCGCTTAGAGCCATTCGTAAATGGTTTGTAAGAAATGTGACCGATTCTAATAGGACCAGTCTGGGTCTTTTACCATGTCTTCGAAGCCTCCTCCAAGAATCGCTGGTGGATATTTTTAATGCAGAATGTTTCCAGGGAACCATGCGGCAAAAGATTACTTTTAAGACGGGCATGGTTTCGATGCCCTCTGTCGGAGACAAAAGCCCCATCGAAGCCAGGGGGACAACATATGGAGATTTCTCAACAGACCCGGCGATCAAAAAGTCGACATATAAAAATAACATGGACTTAAAACACATTACCCCCACTGCGCCGCTTTATACTGTAGATCCTTGGAAGAAGACTACTTCCATGTTTCATTATATTTATCTTTACGCTGAAACATCCAATCCCGAGAAAGGCTGGGCCGGCAAACATGACGCGGACTTTAAGAGGGGCATTTATCATCTCTATATGGGCGCCGAAAACGGTTTGGTAAAGGCAATTAAATTCGCAAAGACTGACCAGCCTTTCCTAAGAGAAGCGCGTTTTGAGCAAGATTCCTATAATCCTCTTGCGGAACTCGCAACGGTCTATAAAGCGAATGTGAACATGGTAGGTAATACCATGTTCCATCCAGGACAATATGTCTATCTAAATATGCAGCCCCTCGGAAAGGATCTGGGACACCCAAGTACTCCTGGCACGCATGCCAACCAGTTAGGCCTCGGCGGCTATCATTTGATCACTAAAGTTAAAAACGAAATAAGCGGCGATAATGTATTTTCGACCGATCTCGAATGCCTCTTCGATAATAGCGGAGATGGATCGTCGCGACTCTCGTCCGGCCTAAATGCATCCACGGAAGAATGTCCCGAAGAAAGCGAGACTGATCTCAGCGCGCCAAAGACAGCAGCCGGCGGCGTGGGGAGTCCCTAATGGCTGATCCTTTGCCATCTTCTTTTTTTGATGCCTCTAATGGCTCAACTACTTTTGATTTGTTTTTAAAGAGAGAAATTTATAGAGCCTATGCTTTTTACGACAATGACAACCCCGCAGAATTTACACTTCCGGCCCCTATCCGAGATTTTTGGAATCAGGAGGATTTTTTTTACGGGCGCCTGAACACCGACATGGTACCGGCAAGCTGTTCTCCCGGCTCTCTCTCTTTAATAGAGGAAAATGTAAAGGTAGTGAATTTCGTGGCTGCGGCCTATCGTGAAATGAAAAAAGAGATAGAATATTGCGCCAAAAAAGGACGCTTCCCCACTCCCGCCCCTCCCATTACCAACTTTAAGGCCACATATGGATATATCGCGCCTACGGTGGATTATAATCGACAACAGAGGCACATTCGACAACTATCGATTCGCCTGTTGGCTAATGATGCTACTATCACCTCCTTTGACGACTTTTTACCTCGATTTTTACAATTATTAAAAGAAGCCGCCGTCGAGACCTCCATCTCACGGTCATCAAGCGTGGTCAGTTCCGCCACCGGCATCCTATCAAGCGGGCTAGCCTTAGAAATAGGGGATTACGACGCAGATTCTGACATTGAAAAAATAAAAGATTTCACCCGGAGCCTAGCTTTCAACTTTTATAAAAATATAGCCCTTAAATATGGGTTTTATATTGATATGAACGCTCCTTGGCGTTTGGTTGCAAATCTCTCCTCTCCAGCTATGCAAAAATTCATGAGTCTCTATCTCAACGGACCAACCGGTCCCACTTCTTTTTTTTCGGCCTATACTGAGCCCACCTTCTTGCGGGATATCTCGGAGTTGCAGCTTTTGGCGGTGAGTACCTATAACGGCATAGTGAGGTCACGACCGAAAATAAAAAAACAACAACATCGCAATGGTAAAATGCGCACGACTACTATTTTGCGACAACCCGTGCGCCTAGACCAAGTGGAAGATCACTTTTCATATCTCCATTGGCTGCGTTTCTATGTTCAGTTAAAGAATGTGGAAAAGGGAACTAAATTTTCAGAGGCGCGCCTAGATCATATTTTTAATAATTCTAAAAATATTGTAAAGACCCTTGACAAGACGCAGGCTTTACGTTATATTAATAAGAAGTTTGATGATTTAAGGTTCATTAATGGATCCCTCAATTACGATGTGTATAAGAGATACTACGCAAGTTTAGATAAATCTAAGTGGTCTTTTAAGAATTTTGAGGAATTTTATACACAGGTGGTGTCGCTCGGCACTTACAAAAGATATTAGGAGATGTGTTGTTTTTTCAAACTCTGGATGATAAATCCGAATGTGTAGGCGTCTACGTCGATGGGGAATTGTTTTATGATGAGGCACCTCTCGATCTAACTCATACATGGTCTTACGCTCCCTCCCTCAAAGGCGGAAATATCCAATATGCCAAAATATACTCCGGAGGTCTCACTCTAGAGGAGGCTTGCCCGGACCATCTTTTAGGGCGATGGCAGATCATTTGCACCAAGCTCAAATCTTTTATGCGCTCATTCCAGATAGCCGATGTGTCGCTCGAAGAAAACTGTTTTTTCGATTTAGTACCGCAGCGATTTTTGCTTGAATATTGTTATATGAAAGATCAGATTTGTAAACATGTTTTTCATAATTTTTCGAAACCTATTGACTATGATTACCGCGTAGCATTGGCCAAAACTCTGGGAGAAATGCGCTATCGAAAGTTAAATATAAATGCGAAAAACTTATTTCCCCTTATGCATCAACCGAGAGCTAGACAATTTTCTCGCAACTTAAACAAGGCCGTGATCTCTTGTAAATTCAACCCTTACGGTACTAAAACCGGAAGGCTGACCACGGAAGCGGGAAGTTTTCCAATTTTGACGATGGATCGAAAATATAGATGCGTTGTGGAACCTACCAATGATTTTTTTATAGAACTAGATTTCAACGCAGCCGAGTTAAGAACACTAATAGCTTTGCAAGGGAAAGCACAGCCTCAAGAAGATATTCACGAATGGAATATTAAAAATGTTTACCGAGGACTTATCACCCGAGAGGAAGCCAAAAAGAGAATATTTGCGTGGCTATATAATCCGGATAGCAAGGATTATTTATCCTCCCGCGCTTACGACCGGGGTTCTGTGGTACAAAAGTACTTCACTCAGGGCCAAGTGAGAACCTTTTGGGACAAGGTCATCCCCTCCGAAGAGAGGACGGCCCTGAATTATATTATTCAGAGCACCTGCGCCGAGAACGTTCTTCGACAGATGCTCAAAGTCAATAGTTATTTAGAGGGAGAGGAGTCATTCGTTGCCTTCCCGGTTCATGATTCTATTATCCTTGATTTATCTTTCGAAGACCGGCATTTACTTCCCAATATAATTAAAATCTTTGGGGATACGGAGTTGGGAGAGTTTATCGTTAATGTCCGGGCCGGCCGCGATTTTGGAAATTTAAAGAAATTAAAATTATGAGAGTGTTATGAATATAGTGGGATTAGGAAATGCAGGGTGTAAGATAGCCAAAAGTTTTGAGAAATACTCCCAGTACCAATGTTACCAAATAGATGTGGGGATAGAAGGAGATCGCTCTTATAATTTCCCGGCCTATGAAACAACTGAAGAATACGAGGCAATCCTTCCTTGTTTGGCATCATTTCTTAAGCCAATAAAGGGAGAAACCCTCTTCATTCTAGCAGGGGGAGGCGCAATTTCGGTATCCTCTCTACGAATTTTAGAAAAATTAGATCACAAAAACGTTACTCTCCTCTATATTCAGCCCGAAATTGAATTATTGACAGAGGTACAAGTTCTACGAGAACGTTTGGTGCGTAACGTACTTCAGCAATACGCCCGATCATCTGCCTTTAAGAGATTGTATCTTGTCTCTAACCTAGAATTGGAAAAGATTATTGGGGATGTGCCAATTATGTCTTACTATGATAAATTAAACGAAGTCCTTATTACTACTCTTCATATGATCCACATCTTTCAGAATTCGAACCCCGTGATGGGAAAATTAAACGAACCCCGTGATGTGTGTAAGATTTCAACGTTTGGAATTTTTGATGCTGCTAAAAATGAAGAAAAAATATTTTTTCCCCTTGACATGCGCCGTGATGTATGTTATATTTATGGAGTAAATGAAGACAAGCTACAAAACGACGGCACCCTATTCCGCTCGATAGTCAACCAGATGAAAACAAAAGTATCCAAGACTACAAATGTTTCATATGCGGTATTCCAGACTAAGTACGAAGATGACATTTCCTATTGTATCGCGCACGCCTCATATATACAACCCTAATGTCAAAAGAACGTCAAGTCATTTAAAAAACCTTGACACCCTCCAAAAATCATGCTATATTATATATTAGAAAAGGAGAGAACTTGAAAGCCAATTTAGGAACATATATGAAAAAAGATGGAAGTCTTAGAACTATGAGGTTTGTAAAAATTTCTGAGTTATCAGAAGATTTTCTTTCATCCCAACTTAAAGGAACTGGTAAACCACGCCAACTGGTCGAAGGCCATCAACTTGTATGGGATTTAGATAAACAAGCTTTTCGTATCTTCAATCAAAAAACAGTAGTTGGTGAAGTAAAAGAGTTCACCATTAAGAATGTTGATGAATTCGAACTTATCAAAGATTTTGAATAAAAAAGCAAAATAATGCTTGACAAGCATTTAAATCTATGTTATATTATTATACAGAAAGGCGAGAGATTTGTCGTCTTTACTTTAGCTCATAGCACAATTTAAAAATAACACAAGGAGAATTGAAACATGGCATTAGACATTACTAAAATCAAAGCACGACTGGATGCAGTCAAAAACAAAAACAAGGCAGGAGGTTTTTGGAAACCCCAAGACGGACAGCAGGTAATTCGTATTGTCCCGACTGCCGATGGAGATCCCTTCAAGGATTATTTCTTCCACTATAACCTTGGTGGAGAGAATCGCTCTGGTATTCTTTGTCCCAAGAAGAATTTCGGAGACGATTGCCCTATCTGCGACTTTAAGGACCAACTCTGGAAAGAATACAACGATTCGCAAGATACCGACACGTTGAAGTTGGCAAAGGATATGTCACCGCGACAACGTTTCTTTTCACCAGTCCTCGTTCGAGGCGAAGAAGCCGAAGGCGTCCGAGTTTGGGGCTACGGTAAGGAAGCGTATACCGCTCTCTTGAATCTGGTTCTCAATCCCGAGTATGGTGACATCACCGATTGCGAAGATGGAACCGACCTAACGCTGGGTTATGGAAAGCCACCGGGAGCACAGTTTCCAAAGACTACTCTTACCCCTCGGCGCCGCACATCACCGCTTTGTGATGATGCAGTTGGCGGAGAAGAGGAGTGCGCACGCCTTCTCAAGACTGTTCCAGATATGGAAAATCTTTTTACTCGCAAGCCTCAAGAGGAAGTTGAGAATATTTTTAACGAGTTTATGAATTCTCTTGGAGATGCTACGGAAACAGCCGAAGCGGCGGTGACCCGTGCGACAACTACCACTAGTGTAGACGCAGCCTTCCAAGATTTGCTAGGAACTTAATTTTTAATCCGCAGGGAGGCATGGGTTACAGATGCCTCACTTTTTTAACAAGACAAAGGAAAACAATCAATATGTTAAAAGCACAAAAAGGCACGCAGGTAAAGGTTCATTATCGCGGTAGTCTAACTGATGGAACCGAATTCGATAACTCGTATGGACGTGGCGAGCCAATCGGATTTCAAGTTGGCGCAGGCCAAATGATTCGAGGATTTGACGACGCCGTAGTAGGCATGTCAGTCGGAGAAAAGAAAAGCGTCACCTTGACGAAAGATGAAGCATATGGTGATGTTGTGGCAGAAGCTCATACCGAAATTGACAGGAGTGCTTTCCCAGACCACATTACTTTAGCTGAAGGTCTGCCAGTTCCCTTGGCTACACCTGAAGGCCGATCTCTTATGGGTCGAATTACTCAACTGAATGAAAACAGCGTTACAGTAGACTTAAATCATCCTCTAGCGGGCCAAGATTTACAATTCGATATTGAATTGGTGGAAATTGAGAAGGATACCGAGGACGATAATACAGCTACAAATGAAAATTCTTAATTTAATTTTTGTAGCTGCGGGATTGCTTAGGGGCTATGATGCGTAAAAAACAAAAGACTGGTCAATTGTCTATCGATGACATGCGCAAGCTGGTTAATAAAAAAGCCGGCATGACAGTGGCTCACAACTTGCAAGAGGAAAACCCGACCGAAGTGCGCCAATGGATCCCCACTGGCTCACGATGGTTGGACTCTATTATCTGCCGAGGTCAGCTTGCTGGCATCCCAGTTGGTAAAGTAACTGAAATCGCCGGCCTGGAATCGACTGGGAAGTCATATATGGCGGCACAAATTGCCGCCAACGCCCAAAAGATGGGCATCGATGTAGTATATTTTGATTCGGAATCGGCCTTGGATCCTGCGTTCCTTGAGCGCGCTGGGTGCGATGTAGATAAAATTCTCTACATTCAACCCACTTCGGTCGAATTTGTTCTTGAAACAATCGAAACATTATTGGCCAGCGTCCCAAGTCAGATCCTTTTTATCTGGGATTCTTTAGCTCAGACTCCGGCTATTTCCGATGTTGAGGGAGATTTTAATCCTCAATCCTCAATGGCCGTCAAGGCTAGGATTTTAGCCAAGGGGATGGCAAAATTAACTTTATCTATTGCTCAACATAAGTGTACCTTCTTGGTTTTAAACCAACTTAAAACTAACATTACTAGATTTGCAGCCGAGGCTATGACAACTCCGTATGTAACCCCCGGAGGAAAGGCTATGAATTATACTTATTCTTTGCGTATCTGGTTGACTGGCCGGAAAGCCAAGGCTAGTTTCGTGTTGGACGATAATGGATTTCGGATTGGATCCGAAGTTAAAGTTAAGTTAGAAAAATCACGGTTTGGAACAGCGGGGCGCAGATGTAATTTTAGAATTTTATGGGGTAGTGACGAAGTGGCTATCCAGGATGACGAATCTTTGTTTGATGCCGTCAAAGGTTCTAAAAATATCGAACAAGCGGGTGCCTGGTATACACTGAATTTTGAAGACGCGTCGACCGAAAAATTTCAGGCATCTAAGTGGTTAGAAAAGATGCAGGAAGAAAAATTCCGCCAAAGAATTTTCCAGATTATGGACGAAGAAGTTATTATGAAGTTTGACAAGCGCGAAGGCAAAGCGGAAGATTTTTATGATAATGAAGAGTAGAACCCCCGCACACTAAATTTACATCTTTTAGATTGCAAAACCGGCCCTTTTATGTTATATTAGTAATGTAGAAAGGGCTTTCCTATCTTATGGAGTTAAAATGAAACGCTTAATGATTATAGATGCGCTTAATGCGTATTTTCGTGCTTATATTGTAGACCCAAGTTTGTCTCCAACGGGGAATCCCATTGGTGGCTACAAAGGTTTCGTCAAAATCTTACAGAAGCTGTGTCGAGAGATGAAGCCCGACGCAATTATTATTGCTTGGGATGGAGCAGGAGGTTCTCAGCGAAGAAAAATAACAAATAAAAATTATAAGGCGGGGCGCAAACCTATCCGCTTGAACCGCAATGTTAGAAATTTAACTCCCGATGAAGAACTAGCTAATAAAGTATGGCAACAGATGCGCCTGATGGAGCTTTTAAATGAGATGCCAATTATACAATTAATGATAGATGGGGTGGAGGCTGACGATATCATCGCTCATGTCTCGCAAGCCGCGCATTACAGGGGCTGGCAAAAACTAATCATCTCCAGCGACAAGGATTTCTTTCAGCTTTGCGATGAAGAAACTATTCTTTATCGACCTATCCAGAAGAAGTTCCTCAATAAGAATACCATCATCGACGAATTCGGGATCCATCCTACTAATTTTGCCATGGCCAGAGCGGTGGTGGGAGACAAGTCGGATAATCTAGACGGAGTTCCTGGAGTTGGCTTAAAGACGATCTCCAAGCGATTTCCTTTCTTTAAAGAGGGAGAGGATGTGACGATCCCGCAATTAATAGAAAGTTGCGAGAGAGATGCCAGCGGCCTTAAAGTATTTGACAATATCGTCGAATGTCAAGAAGTGATTCGAGATAATTATAAGATTATGCAATTATACTCCCCCTCTATTTCGATCGTGGGGAAGACTTATATTAATGAAACAATTAAAAACTTTAAACCACAGTTTAATAAAATGGAAGCCATTAAGAGAATGATAGAGGATGGCTTCGGAGACTGGAACACTTCAGATTTATTCACAACATTCAAAAGAATCATAATTTCAGCTTGACGCTCCGTATCAATGGTGTTATATTGATACTACGGGAGGCCGCATGGCCCAAAAAGAAAACTTTAGTCGGTATGGAAAAGATTTTCAAGAAAACCTCTGCCATCTAATTTTATTAGATCGACCCTTCGCCGATCAAATCTCTGAGGTTCTGAATATTAATTTTTTAGAACTGCGCTATCTGCAGGTTTTCGTAGAACTGATTCTCGAATACAGAAAGAAATTTTCAGTTCATCCCTCTGAGCAGATAATGAAGTCTATTCTTCGAACAGAACTGGACTCACATAGTGAGGCAATTCAAAAACAAATAAGAGACTTTTTTGCGAGAATTCATAGAGTCGACATAGAAAATAAAGAGTACATCACCACCACTACTCTAGATTTTTGTAGAAAACAAAAGCTAAAAGAAGCCATGCTTAAATCGGTAAAACTCCTTCAGGATTCATCTTTTGATGAGATCGCCGGAGTCATCAACGAGGCATTAAAACTTGGTGCAGATTCCGACTATGGCCACGACTATTTAAAAGATTTTGAGCAACGTTTCATTCTCAAAGTACGAGACCCCGTTTCTACCGGGTGGGATTATGTTGATGAAATTTCTGCCCAAGGTCTCGGGAAAGGAGAGTTGGGGGTGGTGATTGCCCCAACCGGCGCCGGTAAAAGTATGGCACTCGTTCATCTGGGTACCGAAGCCCTGTTAGCCGGAAAGACGGTAGTATATTATACATTAGAATTGGCAGACACTGTCGTTGGCTCACGTTTTGATAGTTGTATCACCGGTATCCCTCTCAATGATTTAAGTTCTTTTAAGGAAGAAATATATGAAAAGGTCGAATCGTTAGATGGGACTCTCATTGTGAAGGAATATCCCACCAAATCGGCGACAGTTCAGACTATTAAAAATCATGTAGAAAAATTAGCAAATCGGCAGTTAAAGCCCGATATGATCATTGTAGATTATGGAGATTTATTACGTCCCGATTCTGTATTAAGAGAGAAAAGGCATGAGTTAGAGACTATTTATGAACAGCTACGCGCTTTGGCTCAAACACAACAATGCTGTGTTTGGACAGCATCTCAAACTAATCGTTCTGGATTAAATGCTGAAGTCATTACAATGGAATCAATTTCGGAGGCCTTTAATAAGTGTTTTGTATCAGATTTTATTTTCACCATTTCCAGAACCGTGGAGGATAAGTTAACAAATACCGGACGTATTTTTGTTGCAAAGAACAGGAATGGTCCCGACGGTATTATATTCCCTATTATTATGGACACCAGAAATGTTAAAATTAAAGTATTACCCTCAACCGGGGAAACAATTGGGGAAGTTAAAGAGAGCGCCAAAAAGAGGCAAGAAGTTAAATTAAAAGAAAAATACGCCAAATTTAAGAAGAAAAGAGGAAAGAAATAAAATGTCAATTAGTACTTTACAGGAATATACGAGAATCGCTAAATATGCTAAATATTTGCCCGAAGAGAGGCGCAGAGAAACATGGGCCGAACAAGTAAAACGTGTTTTCGACATGCATAGAGAAAAATTTAAAGATATTCCAGAAGTACACAAATATATTGACGAGGCGGAAATTGCTGTAAGACGTAAAGAGGTTCTAGGCTCCCAACGCGTCCTCCAATTCGGCGGCGACCCCATCTTTCAACATAACGCACGACTCTATAATTGTGCTTTTGGGCACATCAACCGCCCTCGTGCTTTCCAAGAACTAATGTATCTTTTGTTGTGTGGCTGTGGAGTAGGGTTCAGTGTTCAACGACACCACGTTGAGCAGCTTCCACCCATTCGGCAGCCCCACAGAGGTGAGAAAACTTTTGTCGTACCGGACACAATTGAAGGGTGGGCCGATGCTATAGGTGTTTTGGTAAAAAGTTATTTTGCGCGCTCTCAGGATGCTCCCGGCTCACCCAAATACAGGGGTCACCGAGTTAATTTTGATTATTCCCTAATTCGTCCCGCTGGTTCCCCCCTTAGCTCGGGGTCAAAGGCACCGGGGCCAGATGGTCTGCGGCGATCATTGGAACTAATTCGTCGAATTTTTGATGACGCACTGGCGGGGACAGCACAAGCGAACCTCCGGCCAATTCAAGTGTATGATACAATCATGCACGCGGCTGATGCAGTTATTTCGGGAGGGGTACGGCGCTCGGCTACTATAGCTCTGTTCTCCCCCGATGATCAAGAAATGGCTACAGCCAAAACAGGCCGCTGGCAATTAGAAAATCCCCAACGGGGGCGCTCTAACAATAGTGCGTTGCTCGTCCGCGACGAAACATCTAAGCAGGATTTTAATCAATTAATGGAATGGGTTAGAGAATTCGGAGAGCCCGGGTTCATCTGGGCTGAAGATGCCGAATGCGGTTTTAATCCATGCGCTGAAATTAGTCTTTATCCGGTTGATAAGCATGGAAACCCTGGGTGGCAGTTTTGCAATTTGACCGAGATCAATGGGAAAAAAGCTGACACAGAAGAAAATTTTTATAGAGCTTGCCGAGTAGGGGCTATTATTGGATCCCTTCAGGCGGCTTACACTAGCTTTCCATATGTGGGGTCCGTAACCGAAAACATTACCAGCCGGGAAGCTCTATTGGGAGTCTCTATCACTGGCATGATGGACAGCCCAGATATTCTATTCGATCCAGCTATTCAACGCAATGGTGCCAAAATTGTTAAAGAAATGAATAAGCGCATCGCGGACATCATTGGGATTAATCAGGCCGCACGCACCACCTGTGTGAAACCTGCGGGGTCCACATCTTGCATTCTGGGAACAGCTAGTGGCATTCACCCTCATCACGCTAAACGATATTTTCGTAGAGTTCAGGCCAACAAACAAGAAAATCCTGTTCAGCATTTTAAGAAAATTAATCGACGTGCAGTGGAAGGAAGCGCATGGGATCCCAACGGTGTTACTGAAGTTATTACTTTTTTATGTGAAGTTCCCGTGGGAGCTAAAACTAAAAATCAAATTGATGCCTTAAAATTACTAGAAAGTGTTAAGTCAACACAGCAGAATTGGGTTCGCTATGGGACTAATGTTAATCTCTGCGCCCGGAGTGGAATGCGACACAATGTTTCGAATACTATCCATGTCAAAGAGCACGAATGGGACGAAGTGGCTGATTTCATTTATAAGAATCGTAAGGATTTTGCTGGTGTAAGTTTGTTGCCCTATTCTGGAGATAAGGATTATGTACAAGCTCCCTTCTGTGCGGTGCCTTATCCAAATGATATCTTGAGAGAATATGGACCGGGATCTTTTTTTGCGAGCGGCATCATCGAAGCCGCCTTAATTGCTTTCGAGGGAGACCTTTGGTCTGCGTCCGATGCAGTCTTGGGAACCGGCGAATGTTTATTGGAAGTTAATTTGCTTAAACGATCGTGGGCGAACGCAGCAATTAAATTTGCTGAAAGTCATTTTGAGGGAGATGTGAGGAAGATGACTTATTGTTTAAAAGATATTTATAATTTAAAATTGTGGGAAAAGTTGTCCAAGGAATATCGAGATATAGACTGGACCGCAATGGTCGAAGAAGATGATAATATAGAATTTACTCAAGACTCTGCTTGTGCAGGAGGGGCGTGTGAATTACCAACTGAGTATGTGGAGTTGCTGTATGCGGCTTCTCAAGAGAATAAATAGGAGTAAGAGAGATGAAATTTCAACCATGTAATCGTTATCTACTAATTCAAAAAGCTGAAAAAACCTTGGAAGTCGAGAGTTTAATCCAGGTGCCCGAAGGATTTAAACCGAGTGGACCCACCCATGAGATGGTGACTATTAAGGCCATTGCAGCCGGAACAAAGCCGCCGTTGGCCGTCGGAGATAGGGCTGTTGTATTAGGGCATATGATCGAAGAGGTGGATTTTGGAGAGGGGAAGGTCTACTTAATATTAGAAAACCACGTTGTAGGCATCGTGAGGGAGGAGTGAAAATGAATACAGAGAATGAAAATTTTATTAAAACCATTAAAGAGTTAATTAAGGAGCATGTGGGGGGAGATGAAATTCTGTTGGATTCGCCCTCCAAGCGTAAACTCCGTGCCATCAACGAAAAGAAAAACAAAAGAGGAAAACGTGGAAAATAGAACCATCTATTTGTACGATGATGATGTGGGGAGGGTAGAATATGTGGACCATATGGGCGGTGATATCACTGTGGTTAATAGTGCGCGTGTCTCTTTTGGCGTACAAAAGGAGGAAGTAGATGACGGGGATAAAAGACTTATCAATTATTTGGTTGGACACCGACACACTTCAACACTTGAGCATTCTCTTGTCACCTTCCGATTTGTTGTTCCTTTATTTATTAGGAGTCAGCATCACCGTCATCGCACTTGGAGTTACAATGAAATTTCTCGACGTTATACAGACGTAGATATTAAATTTTATTCTCCCACGGAATACCGAGAGCAAAGCAAATCTAATCGCCAAGCCTCAACTGAAGAGACTTTTATTCCTCACAAATATATTCCTTCCATTGATTGCCGGATGAACCTGGTCAATGCGGTCCAGGCTCATCACAAAGAATCTATTTTGTTGTATAATAATCTTTTAGGTGCTGGCGTCTGTCGAGAACAAGCCCGAGGAATTCTCCCTCAAAATATGTATACTCAATATTATGGCACAGCTAACTTAAATAATCTCTTGAAGTTTATCGAATTACGCAAACACGCTGGAGCACAGTGGGAGATGCAGAAAGTCGCCAATGCGGTATTGGAAATCTGCGAAGAACTTTTCCCCATCACGGTTGAAGCATGGAAAAAATCCATCAACAGGTCTTCGAGTACGACCAAATCGTCATAGGGGGAGGATTAAATGCTCTCCTTTATGCGTATCTTAATGATTGTCCTTGTATCTTTGCCTGCGCTGACCCTCCTTTCCGCTTTGACGATTTCGCTGAAGATTATGATTTCCGTTCTCTGGGAGTGACAACCTCTTCGAAACTCGAACTTTGGGAAAGATTGATTCGGGTGCTTGGTTTATCAGGCCTATTGCCGATGGCAGACAAAACCGCGAGTATCACCATAAACAAAAATATACTAAAAGCGGTCACCCACGTATCTCGCCTGGGGCGCTTTGAGTTTGAAAAACTTATAATATTTGATGATGAAAAAGTAAGCGGACTCCCTTTTATAAAAAGCCGCATCGAGCGGCCGGCCAAAGTTATTGATTGGTTCAATGTCCGGAGCGGGATGGAACATCACCATGATGTCATCGACACCCATGATCATTTTATTAATCGGGTATACTTCTATCCTTCAGATAGGCTGGATGGCGCCAAAGGAAAGAGGATCCGTAAAGACTTGGTGGCCGTTTCTTATTTGGAGGCTGCTCAATTAAACAATTTCGACTATTCTTCCACCATGGCAAGGTTTAAAATAACCCAGTTGATGAAGGACGCCGGGATCCGTGGAGCACGGAACGGCCGAGATACTTATAACCCGAAGCTCTATCGGTATTACTCCCCCAAGATTGAATCAGCCCAGAGGGAAATAGTGAGAGATATTAAAAACTATTACGAGCCGGATGAAAGATTTGAGTTCCGTTACGACACTGCCGAAGAAATAATTAAAAACTTTCCTGAAGAGCTGGAAAGTTATAGTTCAAGATTGGCACGACGCTTATGAGTAGTTATCATTTAGCTGGTATTGTCCCGGTAGCGGGAGAGCCCCTAGACTTTGACTTTGACTGGGGCGATGCTATGATGCCCATCGCCCCCAACTATCTCGCCATTGAGCGAGCCGTATATGAATGTGCGTGGGCTGGATGCGAAACGATCTGGATCGTCTGTAATGATGATACAAAGCCCCTTATCAGACACAGGCTTGGCGAGTACGTCCAAGACCCCGTGTGGATCGGGCGAAGACTGGATGTTTTCCCTTCGGAATCTCGGAAGCCTATTCCGATCTATTACGTCCCCATCAAAGCAAAGGACGTTGGAAAGCGAGATTGTCTCGCTTGGAGCATCCTCCATGGAGCCATGACTGCTTTTCAGATTAGTTCTAAATTAAGTAAGTGGGTCATCCCCAAAAGAAACTATGTAGCCTTCCCGTGGGGGGTTTACGACCCGAGCATCTTGCGAGAGCATCGGAAGATTATTTCGAGCGACCAAGGTTTTCTTTTAGAACACGAGGGGAAGACTATCCGAGATGGAGAATACTTGGGCTTCACCTTTGACAAAGATGATTTTGTCAATGCGCGCCACGTTATTCGGGAGGGGACTGGAATGTATAACTCAAAAGTTTTAGAGGACGGTTTATTCCCCAGAGAGAAACTACCAAAAGAAGAGCGCTGGTCAGCACGGTTTTTTTCTCTTGACAAAGTATTCAATTGTGTTATAATAGATAATAAGAAAGTAGTTACTCTCCCATGGTATTACAACATAGACGCATGGGATAAGTATTGTACTTATCTAGGATCCCCCGAAAGTAAACAGGTCCAACGACCACACCCCATATTTTTATCGTACCACGAATGGAACGAAATAGGAGTAAATGATAATGAGTGAAATCCCCTTTATTGGATTACATGCACACAGTGTAGCAGGAAGCATCTTTGATGCCATCGGCTACCCACAGGAACATATGGATTTTGCATATGAAAATGGAATGGATGCCCTGGCATTGACAGATCATGGGAATATGAATGGATTACCTCATCAAGTTCTGCACGCAAAGAAAATGAAAGAAGAGGGGAGAGATTTTAAACCCATCTTTGGCATTGAAGCCTATTTCCTACCTTCAATGGAAGACTGGAAAGCTGATTATGAAGCGGCTAAAGAAGACAAGAAACGCAAAAAGGCATTGAGTAAAGATGTGACGGCAACCACCGTGGAAGATGAAGAGGCATCAAAGAAGGCTGTGCGAAACATCCTCAATCGAAGGCGCCATCTTGTTCTTTTGGCGCAGAATCAAGAGGGGCTAAACAATCTCTTTTCTCTTATCTCCGAATCCTTTGAGCCTGGAAATTATTATAGATTCCCTCGCGTAGACTACAAACTCTTGAAAAAGTACTCTCAAGGGGTCATAGCGTCGTCCGCATGTCTAGGAGGAGTATACGCCGGAAACTACTGGGAGAACCGGGACAATGGCCCTGAAGCCGTTCTAGAGGCTATGCGTGGGACAACAAGACAAATGCTGGATATCTTCGGAGACCGCTGGTATGGAGAACTTCAATGGAACAATATTCCCGAGCAACATGAACTTAACAAATACATTATTAAGATGCATGAGGAATTTGGAATTGATTTAATTTCAACGTGCGATTCTCACTATCCGAATCCAACTGCTTGGAAAGACCGGGAACTTTACAAAAGACTTGGCTGGCTTGGTAAATCTAAACCCGACTATATGACCGGAGAGCTTCCCGAAGGAGTAGAGGAAATTGGCTATGAACTTTATCCTCGGAATGGCGACCAAATGTGGGCCGCGTATAAGAAGTATTCTAAATCCTGCGGAGTAGATTATGACGACGATCTTGTTTATAACTCTATGACGACTACCCACTTCATTGCACACGACCGGATCGAATCCTTCTTGCCAAACAATGAAGTCCAATTGCCAGACTTTGTTATTCCAGCCGGCGAAACTGCCGACACGGCTTTGGAAAGGTTTTGCCTTGAGGGTCTGAGAAACAAAAACTTACATACCAGTCAAGAATATACTGACAGATTGAGGATGGAATTGGGAGTAATCTCGGATAGAGGTTTTTCTAAATATTTCCTGACAATGAATCAGATTAGTTTAAAGGCCAACGAGGTAATGATCGCTGGACCGGGACGAGGTTCTGCTGCGGGTTCGTTGGTGGCTTATGCTTTGAATATCACGCAGGTCGACCCCATTAAGTGGAATCTACAGTTTGCTCGGTTTCTCCGCGCAGATGCCACAGATTATCCCGACATTGATTATGATGTATCCGATCCTATGGTATTAAAAGATATTCTTATCGAGGAGTGGGGTGACGATAAAGTTGTACCTATTTCGAACTGGAACACACTGCAGCTAAGAAGTTTGATTAAAGACATTTCTAAATTTTATGGCATTCCCTTTACTGAATCTAATGAAGTGACAGGAAAGATGATTTATGAAGCAGTCAATCCGGCTAAAATTAGGCATGGGATTAAAACTGGAGTTTATACACCGACCTTTGAAGAGGTGATGGAGTTCAGCCAGACATTGCAGACCTTTTTGGCCAAATATCCTCATGTTAAAACTCATGTAGATGCATTATATGGTCAGGTTAGATCATGTTCACGACATGCTGGTGGAGTTGTGGTCGGAGAAAACTTAAATAGTCGGATGCCCTTAATTAACTCGGGAGGCGTTCGCCAAACTCCATGGAGCGAAGGACAAAATGTCCGACATTTGGAACCTATGGGCTTCATTAAGTTTGATATTCTTGGCCTTTCAACCTTGCGTATGATCGAGGGGTCTATCCGCCATATTCTTAAGCGCCACTATGGGAACGAGGATCCTTCTTTCGAAGATGTCCAAGCTTATTATAATAATTATCTTCACCCCGATAAGATTGATCTGGATGATCAACAAGTTTATAAAAATGTTTTCCACAAAGGTAAGTGGGGAGGAATTTTTCAGTTCACTGAAGGTGGAGCACAAAACTTCTGTGTCCAAGCAAAGCCAACAAGCTTAATTGATTTAGCCGCCATCACTTCTATCTATCGCCCAGGACCATTGGGCGCCAATGTTCACAATAATTATATTGAGGCCAAACAGCACCCGCATCTTATCAAGTATGTCCACGATACGGTTCGTGAAGTAACTGAGAAAACCCACGGTTTTTTAATTTTCCAAGAACAGATAGCACTTTTGGCACACCAGTTGGGCAAAGATATTTCATTGGACGAGGGGAACTTACTACGCAAAGTTTTGACCAAGAAAGGAACAGGCAAAGAAGCCAAGGTTAAGAAAAAACTCTTTACCAAATTTATCACTGGTTGTACCGAGAAGGGACTAACCAAACGAGAGGGGACAAGACTCTGGGAAACATTCGAATATTTCTCAGGTTATGGATTTAATAAGAGTCACGCAGTGTCGTATTGTTTCCTCTCCTATCAGTGCGCGTGGTTGCTAAACTACTATCCAGCCGAATGGATGGCGGCATTTCTCGATAAAGAACCAGAAGCCAAAAAAGAAAAAGCAATTGGGATCGCTAAGTCTTTTGGCTTTGAAATTCGAGGACTGGATATCAACTCATCGGGTAAAGTTTGGGAAATCTCGGAAGATGGCTCTACGCTGATTCAGCCCCTTTCTTCGATCAAGGGACTCGGAGAGGTGGCTATCGATCAGATTATTGTTAATAGACCGTTCGCCAAAGTAGAGGACTTTCTATTCAATGATAACATCGTTTACTCTAAATTAAATAAAAAATCCCTAGATGTATTATGTAGGTGTGGCGCCTTGAAAAGTTTGGTCGACAAAAGGTTCACAGGTGAAAAGCATTTCTGGTCTGCGGTAGCTATCGATAGACCGCGCAAACTTAAGAATCTAGAAGAAAATATTGAACTCTATGCCCCCGAGGGGGAATTCTCCAACGAAGAGAAAATCTCACACATTATTGAGTTGACGGGGGTCTTCCCATTCAAGAGAGTTATGAATCAAGAAATATATGATCGCTTGAGTGAGTTATATATTCCAGCTATTGCAAATTACGATCCAGAGCTTTGTCAGGCCGTTTGGTTTATCCCTCGCAAAGTTGTCGAAAAGCAAACCAAACATGGTAAATCTTATTGGATTATGGAAGTTATTGATGATACCAATGCGATGACAAAGATCCGATGCTGGGGTCTGAAAAAGAGCGACCGCATTTTAGTAAACCGACCCTATCTTGCTAAACTTGAATTCAATGAAAAATGGGGTTTCAGTACACGCAGCATCGGTAGAAACTTTAGATTGCTGGGATAGAGGTGGAAAGAAAAATTATAGCACTTGAGTCGAGTGTGCCATACGAATTGGCAAGAGTGGGATTTATACCAGGGACTCCGATTGAAATCATTCGTGATCCATGGCGGACAAATTTAATAAGAGTGCGTTGCAGAGGAGCACTTTACTTTCTGCGCACAGAGATGTTTAATCAACTAAAATTAGAAGAGGAAAAAAGTGAAATTTAAAAACTTACAAACACGAATATATTTTGACAGGAATGATATTCGCCAAGCACTGGCGGATTATGTTGATTTTTATCACAACAAGCCCGAATTGGCAAAGAAGATTCTTGCAAACGAATGTTCCCGCGCTCCTTCAGCAAATGGCATGTTTGTTTTGGACGTAAAAAGCAAGCCAGAATAAACATGGTGTAGTCTTTGGCGTCTTTGGTCAATCCCTTTATAGTTACTTATGAATGAATGAAGATGATAAATGCCGTGGTTGTAAATACCGTGATGATGAAATTGACGATTTGCGCCGAAGATTGCAGCATACGCAGGAACAACTACGTCACGCCGAAACAGCCCGAGACGCCATGAAATCTGTCTTACGAATTTATCAGGCCCATGGGCATCGTCCCTATGCTAAAAATGCATGGCCGGATGATTAGCCTAACTTATTTTTAACATTTTTTTTCTTGACGATGAGAAGAATATATGTTATATTATAGATGTAAAAACAAAGGAGCGACTTAAATGTCCAACTTACACGTAGTAGAACCCGTAACTCAAACCCCCGAACTTGATGATAGGCAAGAAAAGATGGTGGATTTTATCCGCTCATTCCGAGCCCTAGAAGAAGCTATGGAACCGTACAAAGAGCAGAAGCGCGAATTGCGTAAAGATTTCAAAGACCAAGGGTGGCTCACCCGCGATGAAATTTCTATGACCACAAAGGCTTATCGCATGATGAATACAAAGAATTTTGACATGGATGAATTTACTAAAATTCTAGATACTCTTACAACTGTAGCTGGAAAGAGCCAATAAGATGGGAGCCGGGAACGCAAGAGAACATTATATCCAAGATGCTGCTGAAGCTTATGTAGTCTACTTGCTCCAATTAATGGCGGTCCAACAGGGGCGCGCCATTTCTTTGGACGTTGAGGAAAAGAAGCTTCACTTCGAGCAATATTGCGAAAAGCGCGATATAGTGGATCAATTTAAAAAAAGCCCCTACAAAACAAACGTAGATGCAATCCTTTGCGACTTTTTCTCAGCACTTCTAAAGAAGTACCCTGATCAGTCGTTCGACTTCATTGATGTTGAGGCGCAGTATCGCAACATACAGAAGAAGGGGGATTTTCTTATTAAGATGAGCGACGGAAATGAAGTTTCGGTTTCCCTCAAAAACTATAAAAAAGGATACAGTCGAATCCAGCTGTGTTCGGGTACGTGGCTATCCTTCCTAACGGGATGCATGTTTAAATCAGCTGGCGTCGGAACATATTATGAGCCAGGGACAGATATAAAGTTCAGTTCCAGACACCATGAGAGGAGAAATTTTTTGTTGGAGCAGATGGGGTATGGCAATCTGCTCGCGGATTATGAGTGGCTCGCCGAGCAAAACAATCAAATAAGAGCGAAGTATGCCTACGGCCCTGAAGCCTCCAATTGGAATAATATTAAGGACGAGTGGAAAAAAGATTGCACGACTCGTGGGCATGCCGCTGCTGTGCGTATGCAAGCAGCGTTGGAAAAACTCCCCGAGCCCCAAATTCGTCAGCGTATCATGAAGATGGCCGGCCTCGATTATCAAGAAGAACTTCTCTTGATTGGCCCGAAGGGAAAATATTTATGTTCGTTTCTAGATGATAGATATGCCGAAATCCTCCGCCGTATTAATTCCGAAAACTGTCGGGTTACTTATAAAGCTATGGGGCAAAGTCTTAAATTTTGTTTCGTTGATGATGAGGGAAAGGTAGTAAGTATTGAAATGCCCTTTACGTTACAAGCCAATGGCGCATGGCACCGGCCCAGCAATAATAAATATTCTGGTACTCAGTACCATGCGAAAGAAAATAAAAATCTCTTTTGGGGCGACAGACGGCCCAAAAAATCTAAAGAGCTAGCGACTTCCATCAACACTTATTTTAAGTTAGGCGCAGCGCTCAACGCAGTTGCGGAGGCCGGATGATTTTTGATTTTATTTTTGGGAATCCCCCCTTCCAAGACACTGAAAATAGAAAGAAGACCCAACATAAATTATGGATTGAGTTTACTACCAAGTGGTTCTCGGATTTCTTGACTGAGGAGGGAGAATTGATCTGGATTTCTCCTAGTTCGTGGGGATCTCCCAGCAATAAGGTTCTTAACCTTTTTAAAGAAAACGATGTGTTACAACTATCTTTAGATATCGAAAACCACTTCCCCGGGATTGGTTCGACGTTTAGCTTTTATCATATTAAAAAGAGTAATAATAATATAACTACGGTGATTAAAAATTCTGAGAATCAGTTCGCTCTAGATGTGGGCACGAGCATAAAATATTTTCCCAACGACTTCTGCGGAGAATCCATTTCTATTCACCAGAAGGTTATGTTCCAGCCGCCTCGCAAAGTATCTTTAAACTACGATTATGTTACTTGTCACAATGTTATAAGACACAAAAGAAAACTTACCCTTAAAAAGATAACCTCTATCGAGAAACAATTAGAGGAGTCTGTTTCTGAGAAAGTTCGCCAACGCCGCGAGAAGAGTCTTCTATTATGGAGGGAGCGCCTACACAATTGTGACATAACTCTTAGCGAGCGACCGTCGCCCGATCATATATATCCAGTTTTTCATACTAACAATAAGATTTGGTTTTCATCGATTAAACAGAGTTTTGCAGACAAAAAGAAAGTCATGTGGTCAAGAAGCGGGTACACGAAGCCTTTTTATGATGACGGACGCTACGGATGTACCGATATGGGATATTATATTTTAGTAAATAATGAAGTCGAAGGAAAGAGACTCGAAGCTTTTTTAAAAAGCAAGCTGATGTCTTATATTTTTAAAACTGCGAAGTGGTCGGGTTTTGGAAATGAAATAGTATTTTCATCGATCCCTCACATTGATTTAACGGTGGACATGTCCGACACTGATTACTACGCTTTGTTCTCTTTGACGGCGCAAGAGGTAGAATACTTGGAAAATTATTCTCCAAGGAAAGCAAAGAAAAAAGAAACTCCTAAATCTGAAATTAGAACCTCTCAACGAGTTAAAAAATTGGGAGAGGTCTTCACGCCCGTGGAGTTAGTCCGGGAGATGCTGGACTGCGTGGCTCCCCGCCACTGGAGCGATAAGGATAAAACTTTTATTGATCCCGCCTGTGGAAATGGTAATTTTATTATCGAAATAATTAAGAAGCGAGTCGCCCATGGAATTGCGCCCATCGACGCCCTCTCCACAGTGTATGGCATTGATATCATGGAGGATAACGTAGCTGAATGTAAAAGAAGAATTTTAGATTTAGCGAGCCCATGGGCGGTAGACATCTCTATGTTACATGGCATAGTAAATCGCAACATTAAATGTGCCGACGGCTTGGGTTCGCAACCGTCCGAGTGGTCTAGCCCCTGCGTCACGCTTCCTCAATCGTTTAACAAAAAAGGACCGCAGCATCTTGCTTGCAGTCATCAAAGGAGAAATTAAAATGATGTTAGAATATTACCGAACCCGAGAAGATGCAATCCCTCCCAGCCGCGTGAATCCGTCGGACGCTGGGTTGGATGTTTATTATAACCCCGAAGACGCATCACTTACAGGAGTGTATCTCGAACCGGGCGAAAGTAAACTTTTTGAAACTGGATTGAAGTTTGGTGTTCCCCACGGGTATATGTTAGAAGTAAAAAATAGGAGCGGCAATGCTGCGAAAAGAAATTTGTTGGTTGGCGCTTGTGTTATCGACGCTGGTTATGATGGCGAAGTTTTTGTAAATCTTCATAACGTGGGAAGCCAGTCCCAATTTATTGAGAAGGGTATGAAAATTGCCCAAATTGTAATGGTGCCGGTAGTACATTTTCGAGCCCTCGAAACGAGGGAAGATAATCTTTATAAGTGGTATCCCATCAGCATGAGCGACCGGGCGGACCGGTCCCTGGGCTCCAGTGATGTTACAAGTGTTAAATCTATCGATCCATTCAGCATGCCCTCGGCATGGGAGTTGGGGGATACTTTAGGCCCACACAAATGAAAATCGAAGAAGTTTTATCTTATGACGATGTGCTCTTGGTTCCCCGCCGCAGTGACATTAAGTCGCGCTCCGAAGTGAGTCTGCAAAGTTTGTTGGGTGATCTATCTTTCGACTTCCCTGTTATTTCAGCCCCCATGGATACTGTTACCGAAGCATCTATGTGTGTGGCTATGAGCGAAGCGGGCGGACTCGGGGTAATTCATCGTTATAATTCTATCGAGGAACAGGCGGAGATTGTAAAAGATGTTTTACACTATTTCCCCTCCACTCATCACATGCGTCCCGCTGCAGCCATTGGAATCACAAATGATTTTTATGAACGAGCACAAGAACTCCACGCCGCAGGTGCTAAAATTTTATGTTTAGACGTTGCTCATGGTCATCATGTATTGATGCGCGATGCTCTTTTAAAGCTCAAAGCTCTATTTGGAGACGAAGTTCATCTTATGGCTGGGAACGTAGCCATGCGCTCCGCTTTCGAGGACCTGGCTAACTGGGGCGCAGATTCTATTAAAGTAGGAATTGGCGGCGGCTCTATTTGTTCGACGCGAATTCAGACGGGCCATGGCGTCCCCACCTTCCATTCAGTATTAGAATGTTTTAAGGCGGACATTGATCGAGATGTAAAAATTATTGCAGACGGCGGGTTAAGAACTAGTGGCGATATTGTAAAAGCTATTGCTGCCGGAGCAGACTTCGTGATGCTGGGTTCTATGTTGGCAGGGACTGATCAATCTCCGGGGGAGCTTTATACTAATATCCACGGAGAACAAGTTAAGAGTTATCGAGGGATGGCAAGCCAAGAAGCACAGACAGAATGGCGAGGGAAGGTAGGTTCCAATGAGGGTATTTCTACTTTCATTCCCTACAAAGGTTCGGTGTATCCAATCCTCCAGGAGCTTAAACGAGGCATTCGAAGCGGCCTTTCCTATTCGGGATGCCGCTCTATTTTAGAATTCCAGGCCGCAGCGTCTTTTGTTAAGCAAACTAATGCTGGGCAAGCTGAATCGCGCACCCATATTCTGGAGAAGAAGTGATGGCCGACTATGGGAATCAAGAAAAAAAGATAGCCTTTGTAGATAAAGATAAAAATCATGCCGATTTAATTATTCGGCTCAAGCACGATGGTTTAACGATGTCGAAATTTTTTAGGGGACTAATTAAAGGATATATAGAACAAGACTATGCTGTGGTAGATTTTATAGAGCGCCTCAAGATTTCTTCTGGTGCACAAAGCAAAGCACAAGCAAAGATTGTGAAGGATCTACAAAAGAAGGGGAACACTGTTAAGAGAAAGTTTTCTCTTAATGAAGAGGAGGTGGAAAATATTTTCGATCTCCTTGAAAAAGAGCACCCAGACTTATAAAAGAAATGGGTTTTTCACCAAATCAAATACTATTTATTACTGAAATTTGCAATTCATGAGTCGAATTTAAGGAGAAACCTAACATGAGTAAGAAAACTTTACTGAATGAAGCAACCATTCGCCGGTTTGGGGGACTTGCCGGTATCAAACCAGCCACAACCTCTACATTTTTAACCGAAGTGGAAGTCGGTGAAGATGAACTTGCTGATGCTCTCGCCGCTGGCGCCGAAGCCATGGCCGATACACTCGGTCTTGACGTAGCCGTCGACGTTGAAGGTGGCGAAGACGCCGGGGAAGAAATTGATGATCTCGAAGGTGACTTTGGCGAACTCGAAGGCGAAGAGGATGAGATCGAAGACGAAATCGGTGGCCTCGAAGGTGAAGAAGACGCCATTGACGACGAAGAAGGCTTCATTGACGACGAAGAAGACGCCATCGAAGATGAGACTCTCGATGAATTAATTAATCGCATTCTCCAAGAAGACGAAGAGGAAGATCACTATCGTGATAATGAAGAAGAAGACCGGAAACACCTAGATGACCTCGAAAAGGATATGGACTTTGATGAACGCCGAGACGAAGGCACCAAGAAAGGCGGCCGCCGCAAAGACGCGGGTCACGCTGGTGAACGACTGGCATATGATGAAGGCACCAAGAAGGGTGGCCGTCGGAAAGATGCGGGTCACGCTGGCGAGCGATTGGCTTACGATGAGGGGCATATCCGCGTGCTAGATGACGAATATATTATGCAAGAAGTTTCTCGCCGTGTCAAGACGCGCTTGGCCAACCTCGTAAAGGAAAGCCGTCGTCGGAAGCGTCAAACTAAGCGCCGGAAATAGAATTTCCGTATGTTTTAAAAATCTAAACCACGGTTCTAAAACCGTGGTTTAACTGTATGTGGAGTGGAAATGGAGATAGTAATGTTACTGGTAGGCTTCGGCTGTGGTGTCATGGTCACTATTTTTATGAGTTATGCGCTCGGGTCAGGCCTGAGCATTCTCATGTTTAAAGAAACAGAATACATGTGCCTTCAAATGCTGGCCCTATCCATGGAGGACGCTGTTTTTTTAAAAGTAATCAAACAACGATTCATGAAACAACTTGATTATAATAAAAATGTGGTTAAAATTACCATCAACGAGGACGAATTTAATTTAGAAAGATGGCAAAAAGAATCAATTAAAAGGCTAATGGATCGTTACCCACCTACCTATAAGAGAATCGTTGAATACGATGATTGGAAGGAAGCGATGCAATTTTTAGAAAAAGAAAGAAAGAAAATGCTTGCATCTAGTTAAAAAAGGTGTTATAATATGAGTACTATTTGGGAGAAAGAAGTGAAAGCAACAGCATGGAAACATAGCGTACCAGGAACCACAACAACCTACATACTGCAGGTTGATCACATTACTGGCAAAAGAAAAGAAAACAGAATTCGCAAAGCATTTAAGGAGTGGATAACCCACGGCGAGGGATACAATCCCAAAACCAAAGAATCCACGTTGCTTTTTAAAAGAGAATTTGAAACAGAGCAAGCCTGGAAATCCTGGGCTCGATCGGCCACTTTTAATTTGGTGGAAATCGGCCCTCGTAGCGGCAAGCCTAAAGCCTACAAACTGGGACTAGCTTACCAGTCTATTCAAAAAAGGAGAGTTAATGTTAACTCATGAAGAAGATGCACACGAAGAAGAAGAAAAGGGCCCCGAAGAGAACTTTGCCCAAGTAGAGGAGAAGTTTCGTACTATTGGGTTGTTTGGAGAAATTAATGAAGAGGTGGCTTCGGAAGTAATTTTTGGGATTCACGCCTTGGCGATGGACACAGAGACCGAAAAACCCATTGAGATTATAATCTCCACTCCTGGCGGACACGCGAGTGAAATGTTTGCCATCTATGATATAATGCGCTATCACCGGGCCTCGCAGCCCATCGAAACATTCGCCATCGGTAAAGTGATGTCAGCCGGGGTATTAATCTTGGCGGCAGGGACACCAGGCCATCGAAAAATAGGGAAATATTGCCGAGTGATGATTCACCAGTGCAGTGCGGCGAACATTGGGTCAGTCTCCACTCTCAAGGTGGAGATGAGGGAGGTAAACAAACTTCAAGAACAATATTTTCGCGCGCTCGAAGCAGAGACTAACTTAAAATATTCTCAATTAAAGCGCCTGGTATCTAAAAATCAAAACGTTTATTTGTCTGCTGAAGAAGCTGTAGATTATGGAATCGCAGATATAATTGTATAAGCCAAACGAAATTTAAGAGACTAATTATTAACATGAATATTGATAAACTTATTTTAAAAGAACAGAAGCGACGTGCGGAGGGTAACTCCCTCCACCTTATTTTGGAAATGATCGATGAGGTATTAGAACAGGCAATTCCACTGCACGCTCTCTTGAGTGAGAGAGAGAACCTGAAAACGACAAGTCAGACTTTTACTCTTGATTTGATTCCTCTTCCGACTATATCGGAAATTGGATGGGGACATTTAGCATCCTCGGAGGGTAATGAGGCTGACGGGTTCAGGACTGAACTGGCTTCTTATTTGAAAAATATCTCGGGCACTGACTTGCGAGCCAAACTACAAACCTTGAATCGCTTCTTTGATGGAGAGATGGAGCCCACCGATTTTACTTCCGCTAGTGATAAGATTTCTAAAATTATTTCTTATCTTGTTTTTTATAGAACGTTGACAGAGATTGTTGTGGGATTTAACCCATCGGCAGCAGGTTTTGCTTTTGAATCTTTTGTGGCAGTTTTGATAGACGCAAAAACTGGCCGACAAGTACCAGCCGCTGGCGCCAGTACTATTGCTGATGTGGAATATGAACGCGAAGATAACCCCCCTACCAGCGATGATGATAAATCAGAGACTTTTCCCATGGAGGGAGCAACTCACCCCATTTCTCTTAAGTTATATGCCGAGGCTGGTTTAGAGGTGGGTGGTTCTTTAAGACAATTAATGCAAGATCTATTACGCAAGCCAATAATGGAGTATATTCTTGTAACTAAAGATTTCACAGGTGGCGATGCATTGAAGAAAACAGGTGCACTTAAGTGGATGGCTTTTAATTTTACATTAGATAATGTAATCGACATCCTATATTACGTTGGCAACGCCAAGTATGTCAGTAATCTTATATTGCCCAAACAATTCCAAGATGCCGATATAGAAAATAAATTTAAGGATCCTCAATTTTTAAAATCCATAACCATTCCCGAACCCGGAACTCGGACTCATACCATATATTATGAGTATTTTAATTTGGCCTTCGAAGAGGCTCTTTTGGCCCAAGGGATTCCAAAAGAAGAGATCGATGAGTTGGTGGATCTCTTTTATGCCACGGTTATCAACCCGGTAGATGGTACTTGGCGCACCGCGACCAGTTCCTCATTTATTCCTTCGACTCAAGCTCAATTTAAAAAACTTCCCTCTGTTTTTACTGATGACAAGAAGAAAATCCGCAGCCGATATCAGGGGTTTGTGGAGGGTACCTCCGACCTCGTCCTAGAAGAAAAGGCGCCGCCGAGCACCGAAGAGGTCAATAAACAACTTCTTGTTTTGGATGCTCTCAGTAACGCAATGAAGCGGTACAAGAAATTTGGCGCCTCCACTCCGAAGAACAAAGAGCGTAATACTTTTAAAGCGGAATTATATGACACGATGGATGCTAAGATTTCTTATGAACTCCTCGCTGACTTCCGGAAAAAGAACAAAGAGTTATATAAGTTTGCCCTCGCTCATACTAAGGGAGCGCTCGACACGGGATCCCGTTTTAGTTTGTCTGGCGCCAGCTTGGGAAAAAATATGGGCAAGGTCGACCAAACCAACCTTTATCCTTATGGGAATGAATACATCGTGGGGAAGACCCAGATTGGTCGCGAAACTGTAGAAGATGTACTCCAGAGCACAGTTAATAATTTAAACGCGGCCATCTTCGAAATTTTTACGAGCCTCAAAACTCTCACCGATAGTTTAAACAAATATGTTTCCGACGGCATGAAGGATGGCAATGTGGCAAAACAGGCCCAGGACGCCGCTAAAAATATTGATAAGAAAACCGAGCAGGTGATGAAAGGCGATGTACCTGACGCTGGCAAATATAACTTCAGCCGTGGCAAGCAACCGGGCTCGACCGGGAAACGAGTTCCAGGCGGCCGGGGGATTCGCGAACAGAAAGAATATAAAAAAGACGAGGTAATAATTGACTAAACATTATGACTCTGGTTCTAACTTAAACCAGAAGATTCTAGAAGGAATCAATGTTCTCGCAGATAACGTAGCTTCAACCCTTGGTCCAAGGGGGAGGAATGTTATTTTGCAAGAGAAGGGGAAAGTCCCCATTATAACAAAAGACGGCGTAACCGTCGCAGGCTTTGTGGATCTTGATGATCCGTTCCAGGATGCTGCAGTTCAAATAATTAAACTTGCAGCCAGTCAGACCAACGAAGATGCTGGGGATGGAACTACAACAGCAACGATTTTAGCCCGGGCAATTTTGCAAAGCGCCCAAAGATATATTTCCGCTGGAGCAGCCCCCATCGAATTAAAGCGCGGCATTGACAAAGCAGTCAACCAAGTTGTGCGCAGACTTAAAGAGTTGGCCGAGCCCATCTCCTCTATTGATGAAATAGCTAATGTTGCCGCCATCTCTGCCAACAATGATAATTATTTAGGGCAGCTTATCGCTCGCGCCGTTGATTGTGCAGGGAAAGACGGCGCTATCACCGTAGAGGAATCGAGTTCTAATCAGACGGTACTTGATTTAAAAGAGGGCTTTATTCTCCAAGCGGGCTACGCCGCGTCAGCTTTTGTAACTGACGAGCGACGGCGCACTCTTCTTTATGAAGATCCTATGCTTTTGGTGACCGATGAAAAGATTGATAATGTCCAGGAGATATTTCCTATTTTGGAACTGGCGGCTAGGGAAGGTCGACCCCTAATTTTCTTCGCTCCCGAAATAGAAGGCCAAGCGCTGGCGGCCATGATTATGAACGCTATTCGGGGCACTCTCAAGATCGCCGCTATCAAAGCCCCTTCATATGGAGAGGATCGAATTAATATTTTACGCGACCTTGCACTGTCATGTGGCGCCACTTTTGTAAGTCGCGGTGATGGGAAGCGCCTCAAGGAAGTAAAGCTTGTGGATTTCGGAAGCGCCCAAAAGATAGAAGTAACACGATATCAGACCACCGTTGTGGGGGGGAAGGGAAACACTGACTTGTTGGACTTGCGCGTGGAGTCTCTGAAGGAACAGTTTAAACATGAGGATGACTTACATGCCTGTGAAAAACTACAGGAGCGCATCGCTCGGTTAGCGAGCGGGGTAGCAGTTATTCAAGTTGGGGCGCCCACTGCCATAGAAATGATAGAAAAGAAGCATCGTATTGAGGATGCACTTGAGGCAGTTAAGTCGGCCCAGTTGGAGGGGATTATCCCAGGCGGCGGCGTAACTCTATTACGTTGTGCTGATGCTATTAGAATCGAGCCCGAAAACGAAGACCAGCGAGTGGGAGCAGAGATTCTTAAACAATCGCTCGGTGCACCTCTGCGCCAAATGGCCCTGAACGCAGGGAGTTCTCCAGATTTAATTTTTGCGGCTCTGAAAGATTGTGAACCCGGGTGTGGGTGGGATTTTATATCGGATGGTATTGTGGATATGGTGGCCACAGGAATTGTAGATCCTGTTAAGGTTACGCGGACGGCTCTCGAAAATGCAGCTTCGGTGGCCGGTACTCTTCTAACTACCAATTACGCAATTATCCAGAAATAGATAACTTATGGAACTACTTACGAACGTTGGGAGGACTTCGACTCATGAGTGATGAGGTAACCAAGATTGATATTGTAGAGTTGGATGGTAAACTAGAAAGAATGGCGGACGGGATTGATAATATCCTGCTATGTCAGTCGAAAATGTCAGAAGATGTTAGCAAAATTAAAGATGCCATTTATAATCCCGAAGAGGGATTATATGCACGTTTGCGAGCACTAGAGTTGTGGAAAGCCCAAACGGATAAAATTGGCTGGGCCATCATCACAGCTATTATCGGCTTGGGATGCGCTACTATCTGGCATACATTTTTTAAATAGACGGAGCTTAGATGAGAGTAAATATTGTTTATTCCGCTGAATTGGAAGACGTGCCTCGCGAAATAGAGAGAATGTTAATAGAATGCAATGAGGAAATTCGCTCACTGCATGGACAGTTATCACGCGCTATCGGTCGGGATGCATTGACATGCATTGATGAACTGGATAAGGTGAGAATGAAAATGGCTACAGCCGATATCCGTCTAGAAGAATGCATGAAATTATTGAGCGGCTATGCTCAAACTTTAGCGCAGATTCCCTCGGTGGAAGCTGTCGCTCCTGAGTATCCAGCGGTTCCTACGGAGGAAATAAAAGATGAATAATTTTAAACAAGGGGAATATGTATATATCCCTTCTGAGGTTACGCTCTATAGATTTGCGGCCCAGACCTCAGACATAGAAAAAACACATATAACTAAAACACCACAACATTTAATGTTTATTAAAAAAGTCCAAGCCAATCAAGTTTGGTTGAAAGTTTTTTATGATGGAGAATTGTGGTGCGTAAATGAACAACACACTTATCCACTAAAGGAGGCACAATGAATGTGCAACTCGTCGAAATTTTCGACAGAAACGAAGGAAACACTCAACGCGGCCAAGCCTATTCGGTCCGCACTATTTTTATTAATCCAGTCCATGTAGTCTGTATTCGTGAAAGTTATGACATGCTAGGATTATTAAAGGAGGGGCGCCTACCGCAAGAATTAGATAGTCGTCAAGAATTTACAACCCTCTCATTGAACAAGGGAACTTATGGGCAAGATATTATTGTTATAGGTTCTGTAGCCGAGGTACATAAAAAGCTTCATGTGAACCAAAGACAGCTATTGCAGGGGTGAAAATGGAAATCGAATGTTATTTCGAACCCATTGGGGAATACGGTGAGGTTTTATCGGGTGGCCCAGATGAAAAGAAAAAATTAGGAATATATGAGGGATGTTATTTGCCCATCGAAAACTTTGGATTTAAAAAATGGTCCGTGGTCGCTTACCTCGTTCCCACAAAGGGGATAGCCTATTATTTAAATGAGGGGTTGGAAGAACAAGATATCGTGGAAAGATGTCTTATATTTTTAAACAAACCCCCAACCAAGCGGCATCGGAAATCCTTGTATGGAACATTAGAAAGTTATAGGTTCCACTTCCAGAAAGATAAAAATAGAATTTCCATCTCTCTATTGACCGACCAAAAGAAAAACAAACACTTTTGGGGAAAAGGCGTATCCGGAAACATGCAGGGCTATTCTCCGAAGGGGCGGAGGAAGCGTGGACGCAAGTAAGAAACTGTGCGACGATTTGTTATGCGTAGAAGCTTTTTTGATAGACGAGCACGATATATATGTGGATTATGATAGCGATGGGATGGATGAGTATTGGTTTGTTCCTGAAGACCCAGACGATCCTGGTATTATTTCTATTAATGATACTCACTCTGATGAGTTACAATTAATAATATTATTGCACGAGGCAGGCCATGTGGTATATCGACATAAAAACAAGAAGCCTCGGACTAAGATCCGCCGCAAAACGGTGGAGGACAAGATGGCTGTACTAGAAGAAGAAGTGATGGCGTGGTATGAAGGATATAAATTAAGTGAGCAATTGGGAATTTCACTGGACCCGGAGTTGTTTGAGTATAACTATTCTTCGAGCCTGGTTAAATATATAAAGTGGGTGATGTGTGAAACAGAAGAGAATTGAAAAACCCTGGGGTTATGAAATAATTTGGGCCCAGACTAAAAATTATGTGGGCAAGCTTTTGCATATCGATGCAGGTCATCGCTTATCTAAACAGTACCACGAAGAAAAAGAAGAAACGGTGTATGTTATAAATGGGACCTTGTATAACACAGACGAATCAGGCATAGTTCTAAAAATAGAGTGTGGTGATTCGTTTCATGTCAGCCCGGGCCAGATTCACCGCTTTCAGGCTCTCTCTGGATCGGTGGACTTTATGGAAGTTAGCACCGATCATTTGGATGATGTGGTGCGGCTCTCTGATGACTACGAGCGCGACTAAATGACAACCAAGCTTTATCTCGCCGCGCTCTTGATCACGGCGGGACACATCGCCGCATGGTATGGAACATATAGTATTTTTATTTGGAAATGGTGCAAGGATAATATCCATTGGTTGCCTTTTATCTTTGCTATTCCCACTCAATATTTTTTCCTGTATGGAATGAAATTCGCCGTGGAGGAACTGGGCGAAGCCTGGGGCGCCCGACTCGTTGGCTTCGGTCTTTCTTATTTAGTGTTCCCCCTCCTCACTTATTATTATTTTAACGAAAATATGTTCGCGCCCAAAACTTTAGTATGTATTGCTTTATCTTTCGCGATAGTTGGGATTCAAGTATTTTGGAAATGAGATGAACTATTTATAGATGATGGAAACTTATTTGGATGACATTATAGATTATCACTTGGATTTATTGAAGGAGAATAAATATCACCTGCGCCAGTTCAAGGTAGAATTAATTTTGTCCATTGAGTCGTCGTATGGTATTGAAGAAACTCTCGCGGATATTCGGTCGATCCCCGGTGTCACGATCGTGACTGCCATGGAGTCGTTGTATAACGAGTTCCAGAAAAAATATGTAAGTCGTATTCGTATTAAATTTCATCCCAACAAAGACAGCATGGGGGCCAAGTATTATATTCACAAAGTGATGCTTCCCATTATTCGTAGTCGGGAAATCCCCGGGTGCACTGTTGTCCGACTCGCTTCGCGCCCC
>Ga0208299_1000227_pt1 | contig 53787 bp, 52 predicted proteins | sample 15_taG_FD_184089 | JGI IMG/M metagenome (GOLD analysis project Ga0208299, IMG submission 184089) | Marine viral communities from the Subarctic Pacific Ocean - 15_ETSP_OMZ_AT15312 metaG (SPAdes) (version 2) | ecosystem: Environmental > Aquatic > Marine > Oceanic | place: Pacific Ocean | collected... | reverse complement strand
GCCTGCTTGTCGGCAATGGGGATAATCAGCTTTGACATTCCCTTGGCGAGAATGCGAGCCTTTACCGCCATCGAGGATTGAGGATTAAAGTCTCCCTCTACATCCGACACGGACGGGGTAAGCGCCAGAGAGTCCCAGATAAACAATAACTGTTCATCGGTCGCCCCCAACAGTTCTTCCACTGTCTCCAAGACAAACTCCACAGAGGACGCCTGAACGTACATTAAACGCTCTAGGTCGCATCCTGCGCGCTCCAAGAAGCTTGGGTCGATGGCAGACTCAGAATCGAAGTAGACGACCATCTTGCCCGTTTTCTGAGCGTTTGCGGCCACTTGTGCTGCCATGTAGGATTTACCGGTGCTCTCCAGGCCTGCTAGTTCTGTGACCTTCCCGACTGGAATGCCGGCAACCTTTCCTTTGCAGATGATGGAGTCAAGCCATCGGGACCCTGTTGAGATCCATTCTTTTACCTCGGTTGGGTTCTCGCCTGTTAGATCATGGGCGACATTGCGGCCGGCTTTCTTATTTACAAGACTCATTAAGTCTTGCATTGAAACTCGGCCGGGTTTTGCTTGTTTGCTTTTTCTAGCCATTTCCTCTCCTTAAAAATGCGGCACCCTATTACTTATAGCCGGGGTGCCAGCGGCTGCCTACAAACCTAATTACTTGGTGGACATTAGTTCATCAAACGCTCGGTCCACATCGCTTTTGCCGTTTCCATATTTAGTGGTTTCCGTCGAGCGGCTTTCGGCACTTGCGGTGCCGGACAGTTGTTCATCCAAGATTGCATCAATCTCTTGCGGAGTATGACGCTCAAAGAGAGCATCAATGTCAGGCATGCTATCAAGGAGGGCGGGGATAGCTTCCGTGTCTTCCAACAATGAAGATGTGTTACGACGCATCTTTAGGTTTGTTTGTGGATATGCGCCCGGTGCTGTGGGCTTTGTATATGTAAGTGAGATATCAGTACCCTCAAGTGGGTCTGTGATGTCTCCGTAATCCGGATCGAGAATGTACCCTAGCAGATTCTCGTAGGCGCGCTTGCCGTATCCGTACACCTTAATTCCTTCTTCTTCGCGGCCGCGCAAGACAACCGGAGAGAAGTAGCGCGCTCGGACAAAGAGCGACTTAGCAAGCTTCTTGCTTTCTTCATCGTTCTTGTCGACGCCTTCTCGCCAAAGCTGCGAGGCGAATTCGCAAATGGGGCACTTCTCCCCAAAGTTACGCTTGGGGCAAACAATCCCGCCGCGGTGCTCTCCCACATTATAGTGGAAGTGTACTTCCTTCAGCGGATCGCCGTCGGTGGCTGGGACAATTCGAATGTCCTGGTCTCCTTCGGCCGGCTTAAACCAAGCTGACTGTTCCCTTGTTCCCTCACCGCGTAGTACGGCGAGCTTCTCTCTCATTAGATCCATGTTGATTGACATATTTTTCTCCTTGTATTGTGATTATGTCTAAAGTATATCAAGCTTTCCTTGATATCTATTATAATACTCTTGCTCTATCATGTCAAGAGTCTTTTTTGACGCCCTGTATTGCATTTGTGTGTGCCATACAGAACCCAAAGTCATTACCGTGTGGAGTCTCATAAATGCCGTAGGATATCTTGCGAAAAGCGTTTCTTGGCTTCTCTTTGAGGCGGTCTACGATCCTCTTATGGAGGCTCCCGTCGGTTTCTAATTTTTCCTTATCTATGCATAGATAATAACACACTTCGCGCTCCATGTCAAGATCAAAAAACCACTTTTCTTCCACTTTTTTTGTATCTAACATCCCGATGGTGCGTATGCGACTAATCTCTGATGGCTTGGCCATGACCCCTATTTCCGGCTCATTGCGTTCAAAATAATTTAAGTAATGAACCGTCGAAGCGATGACCGTATTTAACTGATCATAGAACTTCTTGATGGGAACGTTTCCCACGGCTTCCTCTAAGTTTTTATTAGAGATAAGAGTGATGGAGTTGAAAACACCGGAGCGTGCATACTCCTGCAGAACCCCAAAGACTGCGTTGTCAATGAGTTTGGGGATGCCTGTTAACAGTTCGGTGTCTGGCTTAACGTAAAAAATATCTATCTTTTTGTCTTTAATTTGTTCTAGGATTCCTAGGGTGTAGTTAGAACTATAGGACGAACCAACTATAAACACTTGTGCTTCCTCATCAACTTTGGAAAAATATTTTTTAAGGTCGGGGATATTTTTCTCATACTCTTCCGGATTTTTAAATTTTTTGAGTTTTCTCCGCTTGCCGGCACTCCGTTCCACCTTGTCGTTTAATTTATAAACGTTATATTGGGGGTATTGTTCAAATTTGGCGGCGATGGCCGTGGCGCCATTTCCAATCCCTATAATCGATATCATAGTTTCAACATATCCAGTTCAAAATAGTTCTTGCCGGCCTGTAGATTCACGCGAAAATTACCTAACTTATTATTAGCAAACATGTTTTTAACCTCCGGTACGAGTTCTCGATCTTCATCGGCAAAATCAACCACAATCTCATCATGCACAATATGGGAGATAAATGATTTTTTATCTTCCAATAATTTGTCAATAGCGACGGCGCGGTCCAGCACCAAATCAGCAGTGGTACTTTGAATCAAATAATTAAGTGCTTTCCAGCCATTCACTTTAATAATACGCCCGAATACAGTATTAATATACTCACCATTGTAGTGCTTGTCAAGTATTTTTTGCCTATCATAAGCCGGAGCGTTAATAACGTGAGAATCTGGATTATATAACCATGCAAAAAAGAGCGTTTTCGCCTCTTCTCGATGGACCTTCTCCTCTTTAAAGATATGCTGCATGTTCCACGCGTGGATATCTTCCGTCGGTTGCTCTTCGCCCGAGAGAGCGAGCAGTGTCCGGGCTTCGGCTCCATTATAATCTAATGACAAAAACCAATCATTACGCGGCTTGATAAGGCGCCTTAGCTCTTTCTTCATTGTTAAAATCGGAAAAGATTCGGGATACGAAGCAAGGCGGCCGGTTATTGTGCCAAAGAGATTGTAGTTTATATAATGATGCCCTTTCAAAATCTTTTGACATTCGGTGCGCAATGATGTGTTTACAAATAGATTTTTACAATCTTCAGGGTTCACATTAAGGTTTTGGTGCTTTATCTTGTGTAGCAGCCGTTGGCATGCATCGAGATGTTCGTAGTTGGCCGGTCGCTCGACGGTCTCAAAAACATGGGCAGTTATGCGGTTTTTAATTTCACAAAATCTAAGAAGGAAGTCTTGAGGAATCAAATCAAAAAAACAATGAGAATGTAGGTCTATCTTTCCGAGCACAAAAGATTTTTTATAGGCGCGCAGCTTACGCTGTACGGCAAATAGTTCTTCTTTCCATTCGTCAGGACACATATCCTCGGGGGGACGGCCGGCAGCATATAACCATGCAAATTGTGCCGGCGTGTTTTTGAGTGAGCCCGAATACTTCCACGTATGAGTAAGCTTGTCTGGAAAACCTTCGAAGTAAAGTTTTCCATCCGCATAGATCCCCACACATTGCTCTTTGTCGTCTAATGCTTGAAAAATCATGGAGTGGCTTCTTTGAGTTTCTTTATCCTTTCCTTAATATAACTCAAAGAGCCGCTATAGTCAAACGTTTTGTTCAAGATTCTTTCAAATGCATAAAGTGCAGACTCCATATCCATTCTAGCAATCTCTATGCAATCATCTATCAAAAAATTTCTTTCTTGTTCTGTAAAGGGGGACTCTTCCTCAAAAAATCGGATGGTGGCATACAGTTCAAAGAAATAGAGGTCATCGTAGCGTGCGGCTATGGTAGCCGGCGTGTAGCGCATGGGCCGCCGCGTTACCATTTTAGTACTCCCATCGCTGCATATCTTGCTTTCATATATTACTTTCTCAATTGAAAGATTGTACAATTTTAGGAGGTGAAACTTAAAATCTTTAAAATAACGTATATGAGCATATTCATATGGCTGTCTCAGGATCATATCTGTCGAGGTAAGTCCGTACTTTTTGGAATATTCCATCATCATGGGGCTTCCAATATCTGCCACTATACGCCATGGAATAAGCTGATCTACCATAAAACCATATTGCCGGCATGCATTGAGAAAGTACTCCCAGTTTAAACTTTGAACAAATTTGGTCATTTTGGCCTCGTCGTTCCCGGGATTTAACTCAGCTATCTCGATTACTAACCCTGACGCGCCCATGGGACAATAGGTGCTCTTCATAAATGCCGGCAATGTAAAAGGGTGCTTTCGGCCGGTGGCCTCAAGATCGGGGAGCAACCTTGTAATAAATTGGTTGAAATTTAAAATATTAGCTCTCCGAGATTTAAAAAGGCCGCCCAGGGTTTCTGAGTAAATACGATTGTGGGCCCCATAGAGTTTCGTGGGGCTTTCGTAAGCCTTATACACCCTGAGTTGGCTTAAAAATTGTTCATTCCCAGAGATATTTTGGGCTCTCGCTGATTTTTCAAATTGTGCCACCATTGCGTTAAAAGCCTCTACCACAAAAGCTAATGCCTGCGGAGAAGGGCCATCATCAGGGGCACGGAAGTTTTTAAGAGGAACCATATAATTGCGATAAATAATGGGGATAAATTGGCGCGAGACTCTTCCATAGAGCTGTTTCTCGGCAAAATTAAAATCCGTCAAATTAGAATATTCGGTATTGTACACATCCGCCTTGTAGATCATTCTCTTGTCGAAAAAGTCTCTTGCTGTTTCGTTGTTGTTTTTAATATAAAATAATGACATTTTTTTAATTCCTGTGTTTTTATAGGGGGGGATCGGGGGCGACCGGGGGTGGCTGGTCGATCTTGGGGTCCTGGTCGACCTCTCTGCCGGTGATTGCATCAGATTGAGCGAAGGGATCGACGGAAGCGTTCGCTTTCTGTTCGCGAGAACTCTTCGATCCTACTGTACATTTCGCCGGGCGATCCTTCTCTTTATCCAGCTGGGGTGCGAGGGCGCGTTGATTTACGTCTTCTTGCTTTTCAATTTCTTGAACCCAACGCGCAGTAATAGAGGTGTCGGCTTTGCCCGGGCCAAAAGAATGACTCGATCTAATGATCATATAGTATCCACCTAAGCCATAATCAGTTAGATTACTTAAATCAAACTGATCCCCCTTGTTGGCGCCGCGCGCAGTTGCGTGCACATTTGATTTCATATTCGGTGCAAATCCCAATGGATTAACAAAAATATAGGCGCCGGGGTACGCTGATACATTAGCATACGTCTCGATATCTACGTTATAAACTTCTCGCAATTGTTCCAGGCCATCATAGCCTCCGCCTTCGAAGCGCGCTTCTTTCAGGCCCGGCAAGTCGGTACGACTCAGTTTGATGGTCTTTACGATCCCGCGATCCTTGCCAATCCTGTAGTGGAAAACTCCGGACTCTGAATCCTTCCCTTCGTCGCCGGCCATAATTCTTACGGGTTGGGCGCGCGAAGCATAGTAGATAAGATAGTCGTTTTCGGCGCTGGCCGGGTGAACAGTGTCGATATTTCGGTAGCCCGCAATATTAAGCAATGGCTGGCCCGGGCTCTTATTCTTTTTAATGTCTAGTTTACGAAGGTAGTGATTTTTTTGGGCCGCTCTTGCGCGCACAAGCTTGGAGGAAACAGTATCTAACTCGCCAGCTAGGAGTTTATAGTCCGTGACTGCTGCTTGCGCTAGCCGCACTCGCTGCTTCATGCCCGGGGTTCTATCGAAGCACGTTCCATCGTTTAGAAAGGTCCTCAAAAAAACATTGAAAAAATCATTCAAAAACGTAGGAAGGGGGTAAAAAACTTGGTCTTTCTTGAGTGTCTTTTCCGTTAAAAATTCCATAAAATATTTTAAAGATATCGGTAAGTCTCCTAAATTTTTGAATTCACTATTGGCGGCGTTCGTCGGGTGCACCAACTCCACGGGCCCAAGCAGCACCCGCAGGCGCTTAAAGCTTTTCGCCATTTGCTTATAGCCTGCTTTTTGCTCTTCGACAATTCTAGAATCTAAAATTTTATCTTTATCTGCTCCTTTTATTTCATCAATAACTTTTGTATGCAGCCCCTCCAGGGTGTCGCCTATCCCTTGTAGAATAACATCTATCAAGTCGCTCACAAAAAAGAAAATAATATGATGTTCTCCGGCCTTGCCTGTGATTTGTTTACTAAAGTTCATGGTATTTCCACCGGGGGGCTTACTCCCGGTCTTCCCCTCGGTGAATTCCTCAAGAGCGCGTTTCAGGTTGCCGCGCTGGGGCCCTTCGACAGTGGTGATCGAGAAGGCTTTCAATTTCTTTTTATCTACGTAAGGGCCATCTCTGGCTATATCCTTTAGTTGATCGGCATTGATGGTGATATACCTGATTTTATTTCTTTTAGCCAAAGTTCGGCTTAGCCAGTTTAAGGCCTTCTTTTTATCTTCCAAAATGTCATCTTTATCTTCTTTCCTTAATTTGGCCAATTCGTCTGATTTACAGTCCTGTGACAAGGACGCATATTTAAGACGACGGGTTATCATATTTTTTAACACTTCTGGATCACTAAAAATACTAAAGGAAGGCTGATTATAGAAATCCTCTACGTAAGCAAAATAATCTATGTGGAACACCACGCGGCCCTGCTCATCAAAATCAAAATTATGAATTACGGGAGTTAGATTCAGCGTAACAAACGAGTTCTTTATCGCATCGCGCGTGGCGCTGCTTATTATACCACTCTGACCCGGAGGGAGAGCCCATCCCACAATAGCCTTTAGTCTAAAGTCTAACTTAGCCAGGTTACTGTCCTTATTGCTGTCCTTGGGGTCGATCTTATTCAACTTGGAGCGCATTTTGGAACCACCTGTTTTGAGGGCTAAGTCCAAATAGTTATACTTCCATGGGCCGTCACCGCGAGGAGCGGCCAATTCATCAAAAGTGTTAGCGAAAATAGATAACTTCGCTGTGATACTCTTTTTCACGGCGAAGGGATTATTTCCCTCGTATGCAAAAGTAAAACTCTGCAGGCCGGCACCCACACCACGTTTTTTCTTATTCTTGAATAAGTCGGAGGCTGGGTCGTCGCCCGTGCGGGTCTCCAAATATGAATCAAAGGTGACCGGAACATTAGTTTCTTCACCTGACGTAGCATCTCGCGTCACCTTATACAGTTGAATTTTAGGCTGCAACGCGGAGAGTTCCGAAGTGGTCATATCCAACAGATTAATCTGGGTGGGGTACTGGGTCAAAAGATTTATGAATCCAAATGGCTCTGAATGGGCCATCAGGCATGCGTTTCCTCCATGGCCGGACTGTTCTGACTTGGCGGCTTTTGGGGGGTTGTAGTATGGAATCGCCTTTACCTCTTTGGTGTCAATCTCTGCTTTTTTGCCTGCTAAAACTTCGGGCAAAAACGCCAAAAGGAAACATTGTTCTTTGATCTCCACCATGGCGGCGCCCGTAGTTGCTGCTTTCGACGCGCCGGCAGCTTCAGCGGCTGCGGCCTTAATTCTGTCCCGGGTCGCTTTTGCGGAGGCCTCAGCGGCCTTTCGCGCTTCCTCTTCAATTGCCGATCGGCCCTGATCAGTTAGGCTTTCGTCATCACCGATGCCCATATCGGTAGGTTCATCGCCGCTTGATCCAAGTGGATCTTCTCCTTTGGCGAAACGATCGTCTACCGTCAATTTTTCTACTAAAAACTTTTGGTAATCTGCCGTCGCAACGTCTATGATGCTCTGATTTTTAAATCGTGCAATTAGATCTTCGGCTGAAATCGCCGACTCCGTCCACGCAATCTCGTTCCAGCCTCCAGTAATAATCTTTGCGGCGGACGAGTAGGCGCCTTCGGTATCGGCGTGATGTGACTTAAACAGGGTGGCTGGTTTTTCTTCGACGTCGGTACCGGAGGCATACCACTTCGTCTTAGTATCATTTTTATAAAGCTGCTCTATAGCCTCCTCATAGGCCGCGGCTAATCTCGTACGATATTCAGTATTGACCTGGGCGGGTGTAACGTTAGTGCTTTTCCAATTTAAATCACCCATTTTAGAGTCCTAGGGCTTGTAGCGCATTCTCTAAATTAATGGGAATTTGAATGGGGTCACCCGGCTTAACATCCGCCTCGGTAGGGGTACTGTTATACCACGCTATTACCCACCAATATCGCACATCTCCGTAATATCGGGCGGCCAGATTATAAAACCTATCTCCGTATCTCCAGATATGAGTATCCGCAGCTATATACGAGCGCGCTATTGGGCCAGGGTTACGTAGCTGTGGCGTAGCGTATTGGATAATCTTTCGTACACCGCGTTTTTTACGTAAAAAGCGATAATATTCTTGATCATTCGTTAATTTTTGTGTTTTAGAGTATCTTGTTGACATAATTTAAGTGCTTCCTGTTTAGAGCTTAAAGCTCCGGGTCTTTGATGGGAGTCCGATGAAGATGTTCAGGCTGGTCCATATGATAGTGCGCAATGCTTTGGTTGTGTGATTTTTCACAATCCACGCGGCGTTTGACGGCAGAAATTACAGTATGGCCTCCGCGCCGAGCGCACCCGGCCTGAAATTTTCTCATGGTTTTTTCCTTTTGAGAGAGCGCGCCATCCTTTAGCCCCGTGTTGATAGGAGGGGGAGGGGCTTGAGGGTCCACTATCGGATCGGGGGGGGTGCCTTGTTGCTTATTGGCGGTGATAAGAGCATTGCCTTGGTCGCCAGGCTTTTGAGGCGGCACATCATCCTTAAGGGTTAACCCGTAAGGAGAGAGAGGATCCATACTCTTTCCCTTCTCGTCCCAACCGAGGGTATGCTCATGGATCGGAGAAAATTCGATATTTATCTCAACCATTTTGGGGAGAAGGGTGTTGGGCGCTTTTTCTATTACACCGATGGCGTTATTTTCTAAATTATGATTGATAACCAGAGAATTAATAACCCCCAAGGCACCATCGTATTCCTCTGACGAATTGTAGTATTCATAAAGCTGCGCCGGAGTATAGCCTTGTGCGTTTTCAGTGTCGCTCAAACTCCAATTTTCTTTAGCTGTGGCTTGCAGCAAATTCATCACCTTTAAGCGTACTTGTGGTGCTTGTGAAAGGGTCGTGGCAGAATACGGGTCTGTGTAAGTGGGATAAAGAAATTGGGCCAATGACTGAGCCCGGCCTAAGTTTTCATAGGCCTCGGACTGAGTGCCGGCCGGCACTTTTAACGCTAACGAAATTCGCTTCTCTGTCTGGCGAAAAAGATACAGCGGGTCTGAACGGCCGAAAACATATTCTGTCGCCCAGTCACTATTATAAGTTTCGTTAAAGGCGGTGATAAACGCCTTAAAATAAATTGTTGTTTTGCTCGGAACATGATAAAACGACACCACCATTTTTGCATTATTTGCATAGGCGTCCGAAGGATCGGCGAAAGGCGCGTCGACGTCCTTGTAGATTTCTGTGGCCCCTGGGCGCCCGGGGCGGATATATTGAAGCTTCTTGACGGTTGTTTTCTTGTATTTATCTGCTTTAAATTTAATTGACATTGTTTAATCCTCCTCCATGCCGGGGTCATAGACCAGCGCATCTATTCTCGCCAACTCGGCGTCAAGGGCGTTCATTAAGGCTCCCTTTGATACCACCCCAAGCTGTAGGCCTTGCCCAATGTTAGCTTGAGACGCTTCCCACGGGGAAACAAACCCATCTTTATTGGTGTCGCCGGCAAGATTAGTATTCACTTGGCCACCCACACGCAATTTATTAAGCTGTGCCCGGGCCCCGTCTTGGAGTGCTTGATTGGGTGGCTTCGGCGGGGGGTCATCGGGAAGTTCTGGTTTTGGTGGTGGCGCTACTTGGGCCACTGCTTCTTGAACGATGGCGTTGGGTGGCGCTACCGGCGGCTTAGGCGGGCCCGGGACTTTGTCTGTGAGATCTACTGCATACGGAAAAAGTGGCGAGCTAGGGTGTCCGTCCTCGTCCCACCCCAAAGGTTGTTCGTGAATGGGAGAGAACTCCAAATTAATTTCGATCATTTTTGGTAAAATGGTGTTGGGCGCCTTTTCAATCACCCCGATAGCGTTATTTTCTAAATTATGGTTAACTGCTAAAGAGGTTATAGCCCCCAGAAGGCCTGATTCAGGCGACGAAGTTGAGATATAGTCGTCGTACATCTCGTGGGTGGTCTTGTCTTTAGTCACAACGCGATGGGCGATGGCCGTCAAATTACCCCCTTGGCTGGCCAGGAGATTCGTCATCTTAATTCTCACAAGAGGAGATTGTCCAATGGTGGTGGTGGAATCCGATTGCACATATGAAGGATATAAAAATTGCGTAAGTTTTTGCACCTTTCCTAAGTTTTCAAAGGCTTCCGAAGCGGTACCTGCGGGCACTTTGAGTGCAAGTGAGATTTTACGTTGAGTATTTTTATAAAGATAGACTGGATCGGTGCGACCATAAATGGCATCGCGGCCCCAATCAGTGCTATATGTCTCGTTGAAGGCTGCAATAAACGCCTTAAAGTAAATAGTTTCGCCACTTGGGACGTGATAAAAGGAGGCTACCATTTCTGCATTATTTGCATACCCATCGGAGTAATCCTTGATGTGTTCGTGAGTCCAGGTTTGAGGATCCCCCTCGCGGGCGATTTTACTATGAACATGCTTATACTTGGTCGAGTTAAATTTAATTCCCATTTTTAATCATCTCCTTACTTGTTAGGCCCGAAACTGTATCCAGTTATGCCACTAAATCCGGCGCCCATTCCGATGGTGCCCACCACCTCCTCTTGTGTGAGGACGCCGTTCATATGTATTTGTACTACTACCGGCTGTTTCCCTGGATTGGCCGCGGCATCCGCGGTTGCGGGGGGTGTTGCTGTCGCGACAGTCGGGGATGCTGCTTCGGCTATCAATTGGGCCTGTTTGACAATGTTTTCCTGCATTTTGGTGATGAATTCCTCGGCACGGACGAAGGGCGCCGTCATCGCTTCATAAATTGGGTCTTCTGCTGCGGCAATTCCTAATACAACGCCTTCAGCAAATTTGGACAGGGATCCGGGCACAAGATCGGAGGCGCCTTTCTCAACGCCGTCCTGGAGGCGCTGACCTAGGGTGAGACCATCCCTCTGCAATCGCTCCTGGTCCGCAGGTCCCATATCCATGAGTTGGGACGGCTTTAGGCCGGCCTTCTTAGCGCGCTCCAGCATGGCTATTTGAATTTTTACTTGTTGGGCGCGCATCTTATCTGAGACGCCGGCTTCGAGATTGCTGATATCCGCTAAGGGCTCATCGGAGCCCAAAAGATCAGAGAGCCAGTCTGGTCTAATCTTCTTTCCGATCCACTCAAACCCCGCCGCCATGCCTTCGAACATGCCGGCGATCGCAGAACTCATTCTATCGAAACCAGTTTTGGCCCGGTGCATAGGGGCTTGCCAGCCGTCAAGTTCCTTGCCAGCGCCTTCGATGCCGCCTTTGATCATCATGTAGGCGTCTCCTAGGAGACCGACCGGTCCAAGGACCTTCGCCACCTTGGGTCCGAGGGCTTTGGCAGCTGGTCCCCATCCTTTGACGACCTTGAGCATTTTGCTACTTTTGTCGCCAAGCTTGGCCATCGAGGGAAGGCTAGCCTTTAAACTTTCCGTCATGGCTCTCGACCATGTCGTAATCCCCTTCCATGCAGTCCCCATGCGACCACTTTGTTTTACACCCGCCTTGGCTGCTTTTGCCGCGGCTTTCCTGGAAGCTTCGGCTTCGGCACGGGCCCATGCTGCAGAGGAAGAGGTGGTGGGGCCCCTTCCTCTGCGCGCTGCGGCGGCTTGTGCAGCTTGTCTGGAGCCGACGAATCCGCCGCGAGAACCGAGTCCACCTCGAACGGGAGGTTTCGAGCCCTTTGGCAGTACATCGCCGGGCTTTGTTCCTGGGGGAAGCTTGGGTGCACCTCCGGTCGGCCGGAGGCCGCCGCCTTGTGCGGCTTTGCCAAGAGCTTCAATGGTCTTTGCCATACCCTTCATTCGGCTCAGGCTCTTGAAGAATAAGAACACATTCGCGCCTGTGATTAGCGCAACGATTGAGGCGATGCCGCCGGCTATTGCCGGCAAATTTCTCACCAAGAAGCTGGTGGTGCTGAGGATCTTCTCAAGATTCTCTTCTTTTGCTATCGTTGTAACTAGCGTCTGTATGGATGTGAACAGTTCTTTAATAGCATCTCCACCATCCTTACCAAGCCAGATGAGCAGTTTTTTAAACAATTCCATGGGCTCTTTCATGTGAGGGACCAATTCCATGAACTGTGTTTTAAGTTGCTCCATAGTCGATTGCCACTCTCTGGCTTTTTTCGCCTGGTCAATGTATGAGTCTGAATTCTTGCCCATGTTTTCGTCCAAGAGTTCATAATTGCCCGACATCATGAGAGCCAATTCCCCGACATCTTTAAGGCCCGCCGCCTTCGCCATATAGATTTTCTGATAATAGGTCATATCATCAAAGGAGCCAGCAGCCCCCATGATGGAGTCTCGGATCATGTCAAATCTAGCGCGTGGATCGGTTTCCATCATCAGGTCCATGGCATTGACAAAGTTTCCACCCAAAGCAGCATTAAGCATACCAGCCTGCTCGGCGGCGCCTTCAAATGTGTCGAATTTCTCAGTAATTGCCAGCAAACGTTGGATATCGATGCCGGTGATCTTGGAGGTCATGGATAGGCGCTTGAAGGCTTCCACTCCGTCGTTTCCATACTTGGTCAAGGTGGAGCCAGACTCAGCAAATGCGCTAGTAAGCTGTCCGATGTCTGTTCCAATGTTCTCTGCATGCGCAGTCAAGTTGCGCATCATCGCGCTTCCATCCTCGGCTGCGACTCCCATTCCCTTTGTTGCCATCTGAACACTGCCTGTGAAGCTGTCGTATGATACGCCCATTCGACTCAGCATGGCGGCATTTTCTGCCAGATCGCGGGCGGTCGTTGCGTTTACTAACGTAAAGTCTGTAAATCCGCGATATAGTGCGGTGCTAGCTTCAGCTAATATTTTAAACTCGTGCGTATACTTTCGGACCTTGGGAATTCCAGCCGAGATGCTGTCGGCGAGCTTGCGGCTCATTCCCGTAGCTTGTTGCATTGCGCGGGTCGTATCTTCTATCGCAAAAGCTAGCTTAAACGCAGCCGTGGCTAGATCAACGAAGATCTGTAAAAAGATATTAGAATATTACCGCCCAGTGTCGCGACGAAGGTTCCGAGCGATTTAAGACCGTCCTTGAAAGATCCGCTAGCTAACCCCTTGGCGAGTTTGGCTACTTTGCCCATTCCGGCTGCCATTTTTCCGACGTCTACGACACCACCTCGGGTGACCCTCATTGCGGATCCAAGGGAGGCGCCGAGGTCTTTGGCGGCACCTTCGCCCTCTTTTACAGCAGTGGCAAACTCTTTCTGGGTCTTGAGTGCCTCTTTGAGAATCTTCACCTTCGCTTTCTGATTCTCGATGTCGCCTTCGCCGGTGATTAGCATGTCTTTCAGAAGCTTCTGCTCGGCTCTTAGCATTTCGCTTCGATTCTGAGCGATCTGCTTTTTTGTCTCTTCTTGAACTATGCGATCTTTATGCTTAGATAAGATCTTTTCCAATTCTATGTTTTCTTCATTAAGGAGTTCAACTGATCGACCGCTATCCTCCTCTTGGAGTAGCTTGATCATCTCCCTTAATTTTTTATTTTCTTTTTCTAGATCTGCCATTTGAAAAAAGTCCTGTAGCGCTCAACACTAAATAGTTTAAAACCAAAAAAGGCAAGACTACTCAGTCTTGCCAAATTGTGCCTGCATATGCGGTGGCATTTGTGGTGAATTGTCCGCTGTTAACTCTGTGCCCTTCGAGCCTCTGGAGGCGCCTTGAATGGCTGCGGCTTCGTCCTCTAACTGCTTCGCTAGCCTGGTGGTGAACCACTTACGTAGCCCAACAGGCAAATTATAAGCCTCTGCGAATGACCATCCTCCCGCGTATTTCAGAAAGAAAAACTGCTCATACACGTTTTCCATGTATTCATCACTCAGGCCAAAAAAATTGCGCAGTAAGCGGCACCTCCATTTCCTGCTGATAATCGCACTCTTCGCATTCGAATTCTTGAGCCATATCAACATTGGGCATTGCCATGCGGTATACAGATCTTAAGTGCCGAGAATCTGCTGAAGGTATGTTTTCAACAAGATACCGAATCAGTTTTAAATCTTCTGACCCGTTCACAGCAACAATCATGCCTTCAAGCTGTCGCGTGACATTCTTCTCTTTTTTCTTTTTACGATCGGATTCAGTAAGGTTAGTAATTCTCTGCTCGTCATATCCGTTTAACAGCTTAAAAGTAACCTCCGCCTTTGAACGCGGCAGAACAGTAGTAAATGTACAGTCATCATTTTCAACCACATTAAAGTCGTCCAATCCGGCTGATTCCCTTAAGGCGAGTTCAGCTAAATCGAAACTGTTCTTCTGATTGTGTCCGCATGCGGGGCATCCAACTTCTGTAGTATAGATATTGCCGTATGCCGATATTCGGGTGGCGATCACAACTGCATTCTTGTCTCCAAGAACAAGAGTTTGATGATCGATTCTCTTATCACAGATGAGGTTGCTCATTACTCGGTCAAGGGCAATCCCTTTCTTAAGGAGCGTCCGAGACGTCATGATGTCCTCTTCTTTTGCCGTCATTTGTCTAATTTCAATGGTGTCTTGTCCGTGAAGGGGGTGCCCTTCGGGATAGAACCGACCTTTTGACGGCAAATCTACGAATTCGGTGGGAACCACGAAAGAAAACGCAGGAGCATCTTCAGTGGCGGATGGTGCATTCATATGTTGTACCGGCGCATCCGTATTCTCGGGTTTATTAGATTGGCCACCCGTACGACCTTTATTTCTTGACAATTTACACCTCGTTGTTAGTTATGTAAATATTATATTATATATTGTAAGACGATTGTAGGAGTTATTTCAATAAAACCTGCTTACGCGCTCTCGCCTAGTTTAAAGTATGTTTGGCCGGTTTTGGGAGCGTCTGCGTTTGCATTATTCCCTGTCGCGGCGACCATTGCCCAGTCATATTGAAGAGTAAGATCGATGGCGGTAAGATCGTCGGAGCCATACTCAAGGGAACCGAATTTAGCTTCCGTGATAAAGGCGTTTTGAAGCGTCCAAGTTTCGATGGCGAGGCCGTCGCCGTCCAATTGCATAATTTCTACCTGTTTGAGGGCACTTGTCGCGGAGGCCTTGGTCATCGTTCCCAACTGTGTAGCAGTTCCGGGGACTTGATAGCCCGAAGCAGCCAAAATGCTGGCTATCCACGATACAGCATCAGGATCCGCTGGGTCGACCAGCTGCATGGAAATGGCTTGCCACTTGACAGCGCCGGGGTAATAAAAGGTGTGATTGAGAAACTGATGTTCGGTAGTCTCAATGGTGAAGGAGGGCTTATCACATGTTTTTGCGAACCAGACCATGCTCCCATTACCCGAATCACTCAGAGAAGTAATAGACACCTTAAATCTAAAATTTCTTTTCGGCTCTTTACTGGTTGAAGTTACGGTAGACCAAAATGCCATGATATGTTTTCTCCTTTAATCTATTTTTAATTAGTCGTTAATTTCAAATTATCCTAAAACTTTACTTATTAGTCTTCGAATGAGGCGCCCGTTGATGTGATTACAAAATCAATCGCAATATATTCAATAGCCCGGGCAGGCTTGACCATAATCTTAGCATACATGATGTTTTGATCAATAAGGTCGGGGGTAGTGGTCGTCTCATCGAGGATAAGGCGATAATCCACAATACCATAGTTTGTTAATGTTTGCTCCAAGAAGGGGCGTACTAGTCCAGTGAAGCGGGCCCAGGTATCAGGAACATTCTGCTCAAACAATACTTGAGTGGCCAATATTGAAATCTGCTTCTTCATAAAGATAACCAAACGTCGGACGTTGATTCTATCTAAGGCAGATTGACGCTCTTGGAGGGTCTTTTGCCCGAAGACCACAATTCCGCTAGACGGGAATGATGCAATCGGGTTGATGCGACTGTCGTATAGTGTATCGCGCTCCTTAGCGTTGAGCCTTTCGCTCACATTCGTAATCGGAATTCCAGCAGCACCATCAGTAAGTCCGCCGCGGTTAAAGCCCGCGGGGGCAAACCATACAGCGTTGGACTTAGCTTCCGATGAGGCGAGAACGCCCATCATAGCTACTGTGGGTGGGATCCAGACAAGAGCACCGGTGTTCTCGTCTCGGGTTTGAACCCATGGGTAGAAAGTTGCACCATAACTGGAATCGATACGCCGATCCTTGAGTGCATTCGCCGACTGCACGGGGGTTGTTCCAAGTCGGCTGGCTTTATTGGCATAATAACGCTCAGAAGAGGGAATGTACACATTTGGCAAGTCAACGAGGGCCATGGCATCGGCACGTTCTTCGCAGACGCGGATCATGTGTGTCGTAAGAGAATCCAAAGTAACTCCGGGAACCGTCAACAGGTTCATGTTGATGCGATCCGGATCGGCAACAGTATCGATAGCTCTCCGTAATGTGTTATAAGCGTAGCTGTTGTCTTCATCGGAGGACGCGTCCATTCCCTTATTATAGAGGGGATCTGGCTTTGTAATATCAAAGCCGTCAGAGCCGCCCCAGAAGGGTGCTGTAAACTGGTTATAGTTTGCGTCCAGAAGAGTCGTGTAAGAGCCGCTGGTTACCGTCGACAATGACGAGCCTTGGCGCGAACCTGAACTGTAATAGTACTGTCCGGACGAGCTAGAGACGATATCGTCTAGAGAGAATACATATGCGTACGAGTCCACTCCGTTAGCCAAATTAAGGACCGGATCATCTTCCATGTTTGCGTAAAGCAACATTTGAGAGTCAGCCAAACCGCTGCCGGCTGCAGTGCTGCCGCTAGCGCGGGTGGAGGCCATACCGAAATATGCATTTGTGGGAGTGGTGAGGCTTCCGCTTTGTGCGTAGGTTCTTAATCTTACCTCTGGGAAGGCTAATGCTAGTGCGAGGTGTACCCCGGTGCCGGTAACAAAGGCACTAGCGGAAAGGCCATTCGAGGTGTCGGGTACACCTCCTGCGGGGCCGGCACCACCCTGATAGTTATATCCGGGGTATCCGCTGCCGCCGGCTTGGTGTTTGCGAAGCCAAAGAAAGGAGTTCTTTGTGGGGGTTGCGTCAGCTATGCTCGTAACATCATAACTCGCCGATGCGTCTGGTCCAGACACATTGGAGCTAGCTGAAATATTATAAACTGTGCGGAATTGGGGAGGGCCAAAGTATCCGAATGGAAGAAGTGTGGGATCGGCGGCGCCGGCCTCAACGTCGGGATTCATTTCAACACGCACGAAGCTAGACCTATTGGGGTTTTCTCCGTATGTCTTTAAACGCTTCTTAAGGGGATCCCATTGCCGGTATTGATCTCCGATTCGGCGCGCAATAAAGTCCGGGGAGGTGGGGTCTAAAGTTAGGTTATCAAATCGCTCCAAGATAACTACCTGATTATCGGTGTCATATAAGTCTCGGATTAGGAGCGAGAATGTGCCATATTCGTTGGTGGTGGTCGTAGACTGGGCGATGCGCGAAATAGAAACCTTGGTATGTCTCCGTAGCCAATCGCCATGGCCTCGCCCTACAAGGCGGAATAGGCGCGGCATGTTTTGAGGATAAAAGTTGTCTGGCGGGCCTCGATCTTGTCCAATAAACCACCCCGCGATAGAATCTCGGGATGCCTGCTTAGACATGTTGGCGGGGCCCGTGTCGTCGGAACCGCTCAATTGAACCGGAAATACCACACCTACAAGATTTGTCTTTGTAGCCAAACCCTGGTCTCGAATATATTGTTCAAAAGACTCTCCCAGCCAGTAATCTTTCTCTACACTGGAGGGGTAAAAATTCTGAGAGCTTTTAAGCTGAGGGTTGGTATTTAGCTTCTTACGAATGAAGTTGTCGGACGAATCATCAAAATTAATCGAAGCGTCAGTTGTATCATTAGACGTAACGACCTTAAGGTGGAAAAGCCCATTGGAGTCTGATGTAATAACGGTTCCCAATGATGCAGTGGTAGAGTAGGAACTCCAAAGGGGATCGGCGGCTTTGCTAGCGTGGCTGGCGGCCGTTCCCGATAGCGCTACACCGCCATAGATAGAGCCGCTGAGGGCTACATATCCATCTTGGCAATAGATAATGGCACCCAGAGATGCAGTGGTAGCCTGTGTGGCAGCAGACGCGGATTCAAATATCCATAGTCCATACGCTCCCCCCACTGCGGTGGGGTCGCCTAGGCCTCCTGCGCCCGTGCCCGCTGCTTGATCAGTTTGCCACCCTGCTGCAGCTGCTCCGCCGGCGGCTTGGCCGGCTATGCTCTGCTCGCCTAATAGGCGAATATATGTAATGGGGGCAACATTCGCGTTAAGGAATGCTTTGGCCGCATAGGTGCCATACATCGGTGACTGTAGGTTTCCGTCTCGGGAAACATCACCTTTTCCAACGCCGGGGACGGTGTCGCCGAACGTCTCAACAAATTGGGCATATGATTTAATCTTGACCGGTCTCATCGCAGGGCCGCGACGGGCACGCCCAATTACTACTGGCCCAATAGCTGATGGGGAATCGGGAATTGTGCTATTGTCGATCTCATTGATGAAAACACCGGGAGAAACAAATTTAAATCTTTTAACTGACATTTTTCATAATTTCCTTATTATTAATCCTCAAAGGACGCTCCAGTTGACATAATCACAAAGTCAATTGCAATATATTCAATTGCTCGTGCTGGCTTGACCATGATCTTGGCATACATGATGTTCTGATCAATCAAATCGGGGGTGGTAGTGTTTTCATCTAAGATTAATTTATAATCCACAATACCGTAGCCCGCTAACGTCGAATCTAACAAAGGAGTGACAAGTCCCTTAAATCGCGACCATGTATTGGGCACATTCTGCTCAAATAATACTTGTGTTGAAAGGACGGAAATCTGCTTCTTCAGATAGATAACCAATCGGCGCACATTTACACGATCTAACGCCGAGCGCGCCTCTTGAAGTGTCTTTTGTCCAAATATTACAATTCCGCTGTTGGGGAATGAGGGGATTGGGTTGATCCGGCCTGCATATAGGGTATCGCGATCATCGGAATCAAGCTGCTCGCTTACATTGCTGATGGGAATTCCTGCAGCGCCGCGAGAAATAGTTCCCCGGTTATAGCCCGCTGGTGCAAACCACACTGCAGATGTCGTGGACTCCGAAGAGCCAAGGACGCCCAGTGCGGCGACCGAAGGTGGGATCCACACGTTGGCGCCATTATTTTCGTCGCGGGTTTGTACCCATGGATAGTAAGTTGCTCCGTAACTTGAATCAATGCGACGATCTTTTAACGCGTTAACTGCTTGAACTGGTGTTGTGCCGCGGCGAGAAGCTTTATTGGCATAGTAAGTTTCATGGTCGGGGATATAGACATTTGGCAAATCTACGAGCGCTAGCGCATCGCCACGATTTTCGCACGTGCGAATTGCGTGGGTTGTGAGGGAGTCTAAAGTGAGGCCCGGCAATGCAAGAACATTCAAATCTATATAATCCGGATCTGCTACGGTGTCAATTGCTCGGCGCCACGTGTTATAGACATAGCTGTTGTCTTCAGTCGATGAGTCGTTCATTGACCGGTTATATAATGGATCGGGCTTTGTAATATCAAAGCCGTCGGATCCACCCCAGAAAGGTGCTGTAAATCGGTTATAGTCAGCATCCAGAACATCGGTCCAGGAAGCACTCGTGAACGAGTCGCCTGCGAGTCGTGATCCTGACTGCCAGTAAAATCCGCCGCCCGAACCAGACACTACATCATCCAATGAAAATACATAGGAGTAGCCTTTTACACCGGTGGGAGGATTTAATACCGGATCATCCGGGAAATTGCCATATAGTAAGTTGGAGGGATCCGCCAAGCCGATACCGGGCGAGGTGCTTCCGGTTACGCGTGTGGACATCATACCGAAATACGCATCTGTCGGATCGGTAAGTTTGCCGGAGGATGCATTCACTCTTAAACGAGTGTGAGGGTAAGAAAGCGCGACATCTACCCAGCTACCTGCTCCGGTTACATACGGACTCGGCATAAGGGTGTAGTCATCAGATCTCCTTACCTGGGCTCCGCCTTTTTGCGCTTGCCTGATAAAGATAAACTGATTGGAGCCAATTGACTGATCATCATCGAAGCCTCCGCCGAAGCCTGAGTTCAATTCGCTGTAAATGCCCGTAATGGTTTCAAACTTGGGTGGCCCAAAGTATCCAAAGGGTAGATACGACGCGTCAGTGGCGCCGGCTTCGACATCCGAGTTCATTTCCATACGAATGTAAGAAGACCGGCTGGGATACTCCCCATAGGTCTTAAGGCGCTTCTGGGTGTTATCCCATTGGGTATAGTTATCTCCGATTCGGCGAGCAATAAAGTTGGGTGAGGAAGGATCAAGATTAAGATTATCAAAACGCTCCAGAACCAACACGTTGTTATCTGTATCATAGAGATGTCTCAAGACCAATGAGAATGTTCCGTAATCGGTTGTGGTTGTGTTTGGTTGTCTAATTCTCTCGATGGACACCTTCACGTTCTTGTGTAGCCACTCTCCCTGGCCGCGGCCATGTACGCGGAAGAGTTTAGGCATATTTTGTGGGTAATAATTGGCCGAAGGTCCTGTGTCTTGTGCGACAAACCAGCCGGCGATTGCATCACGCGAAGCTTGGCCTCGCATGTTGTGGGGACCTGTCGAGAGGGTACCCGACAAAGCGATGGGATATATAATACCCACTAAGCTGCCGGTAGTAACGAGGCCGGCGTCCCGTAAAGATTGCTCATAAGATTCGCCGAGCCAATAATCCTTGCGTACGCTGGAAGGATAAAAGCTTCCGGAAACCTTAAGTTGCGGGTTGGTATTTAGCTTCTTGCGAATGAAGTTGTCTGAGCTATCATTAAAGTTAACCGAGGAAAGGGTCGCTCCGATGCTCGTCGACACATAAAGGTTAAATGTTCCGTCTGTGTCGCTCTCAATGAGGGCGCCCAGCGAAGAGGTTTTTTGGTATCCGGTCGTCCAGTCAGCTGCGTCGTTCACCCAGCCACTATAAATGTTTCCGCTCAGCGCTACATACCCATTTTGAGCATATACAATAGCTGCCAAGCTCGCTGTGTGTGCTTCAGCTGCGCGGATGTCTGTGGCGGGCCAGGCACCTATGCTGGCTTCTGAGGGGTTAGACGCAGATGCGAATACCCAAAGGCCGTAAGCGCCACCAGCATTGGAAGCATACCCCTCGGAGTCGGCTGTGCCAAGTCCGGGATCTAGGTCTGTTTCCCACCCTGCGGCCGCGGCGCCGCCGGCGGATTGGCCTTTTGCGGTTTGCTCGCCCAATAGGCGCACATAGGTAAGAGGTGCCACATTCGAAGCAAGAAATGCCTTCGCCGCATAGGTTCCGTACATCGGAGATTGGAGGTTTCCGTCGCGAGAAATATCCCCTCCCCTCTTGCCGGAGACTGTCTCTCCGAATAACCGAACAAATTCCGAGTAAGACCTTACCTTAATGGGCCGCATGCCGGGTCCTCTGCTGGCCCGGCCTACAACGACAGGGCCTATGGCCTCGGAGTCTTTTGGAGTCGTACTGTTGTCTATCTCTTTGATGAAAACACCGGGCGAGACAAACTTAAATGTTTTTACCGACATATATTAGGTTCCTTACTTGTATTTAAAGATGCGATGGAAACTGCCACGTGATCACTTGTAAATAGTATTCCTAACCCCAAAAGTCCGGAAGGAAAATACATTTTCTCCTTTTACATCAGGAACTAATCCATGAAAAAGTCCAGTCCGTCAGGAACTACCGCCTGTTCCCGCGGGAAAGAGACTTCCACAGCATTTTCTTGTACCCTCACAATCGGCCGATCATCATTCTCCCCTTCGCCGACTAAGTGCCCTAAAACTTGAATAGTAATATCAGTTCGAAACATCCGCATCTCTTCGTCCAAATTGGCCACATTATTATTTTGAGAAAATTCAGGCTGTATAAACGCTTCGTACAAGTGGCCATTGCGCCGGAGGAGGAACGAATTAATCTGGCCAGTGCGGCAAACAAACGGCGTTGTTAGTTGATTCATGTGCTGCTGATATTCGGTTTGAATCGTTATCTTATAGTCGAGATTTATATAAACCGGGATAGGGATAGATAAGCTTCTTATTACTACTTTCTTATTTTTGCGGGGATAATACTTTTGATGTTCTCCGGTGGCCGGCTGCATCCGCATGGACTTTGCCACCGCAAAATTACGTGTTTTATCTGGGACGATTTGCCGGGCGATAACCATACGTCCCGTGCGGCCATTATTACTATTAGAATAAATTTGTGCCTGATAGGCACCCTTGCGCGTTGGGTCTTTAACGATGGCAGTACGCTCAACACTTATAAGGGGAAGCTTGAGGGCGCCGCCATCATCTCTAAGTTCTTTATGGTTTTTAATTTGATATGCTCGCTCGGGTGTTTGCCAAAGAACGGCAGCCTTTCGGAATCCCTCGTTGGTAATAGTACCCAAATCTAGATCCTCATTTATGAAATTCATCAGCGATTGATCAATATTTTCAATCGTCGAAGCTAACATCCCTATTTCTTCTAAGTTGTAGGCGCCCGGGCCCGGCAAATCAGGAAGCTGGGCAAAATCAAAATTATCAACTGGCATCAAACAACCCCTTTCTGGCGCGGAGACAGCGCGCTGCGATTTCAAATTCGTGGCCGGCTTGACCAAACAGGAGTCTTTGTTCCGCTAATTTTACTATTTCAAAATAATGCCCATTATACAAAATAAAGTCCCCTTCTCGCACATATAAGTCTTGATCGTCTTCCAGCCGGCGCCGATGAAAAAATACATTGATCTCCCATGTTTTATCGATGCCGGCACCTTCTAAATAGGAAGTAGAAAACTCTGTATATTCAACTAGCGCATAAACACGTACAGGAGGCAGAAATGTTTTTTCGATCGCCTCTCCGTAAAGCTCATTAAAGTTGGTATGCTCCATATCGATAGGATAATACAATATCTGCTGTCCAATGACCTTCTCAATAAGCTCGTCGTTAACTTGTTTTACTAAGTCGCGCTCTTTTTTTCCTAAAAAGAGTGGAGGTGGCGGAGCATCCGGTCTTTTCCATTCATTTGACATAACTCATTACCCTACAAAAATGGGCAACGGCGAGTTTTTAAATGTGGCCGCGGCTGCCTCGGTTTTTTCCGAATCCTCTTTTATGAGAGCCACATATTCTGTCTCTTTGAGCATCTCTCTCAATTTGTCTTTAAGTTGAGATTGCTCATCCTTGGCTTGTGATAACAAATCTGCGTGATTAAGGGTAACACTTTCCCCCGGAATGGGAATAGTGGTAAACTTTCCTCGAATTTGTCCCAACATTTCTTTACACAAAGCTAAACAATATTTTCTAATCCATTGTTTACCGATGGCATTAATGTGAATATAGGGAATATTATCAAATGGAAGCGTATTGAGATTATTGACGCCAGCAGTCCCATCTTTCATATCCGGATTTTCAGCCCACGCATCCTTTTCAACATAAAACCTAACCCAAATCCTGTCGGTTTCTTGAAATCCCCAATATTGAGGCTTGGGATACAATCTTATTTTATTATTTATAATTTCAAACGAATAATTAGACGTTCGCGTAATGATCGAGTCTTCGTACATAATGGCTTGCATTTTGTTCTGCCATGTGGGGATAATCTCAAAGGTCGAATCATCCGCAAATTGTCCGTAGGTAGAATAATTACCCACGACCCCAACGCCGCCATAATATCCATAAAATCTCCAAAAAGCCCTGGGCGAGATGAAAAAGACTTTTGTAACGACAACTCGATTGTTATCAACACGACCAGCATATGGAACACTATTGCCCGAGTCGTCCAAGCCCGAAGTAGAGGCGCTTTGAATAATTTGCTGAATATTATAGTCCTGCACATTCGTTTCGGGCTTAAAGGACGCCGAATATTGCGGCATCGTGCCGCCAAATCCGGCCATGGCGGCCATACCGTCCCCAACACGCTTAGCATACGTTATTTGATTACGCGGGAACTTTAAATTGCTTCCCGATGGGCCGGTTTTACGGTCGCCCTTATGATCGAAAGTACCGGTTGTGTTGCCCAGCGTGTCCGAAAGGATGTTTTTTCCTTGATGCAGGTTAACAATATACGAATATTCTAAAACTGCCTCTTCGTAGGCTGCATAAACATTGGCATTTGTAAGCTCAATATCGACAACGTCGCCGCCCAACTTCTTATAGATATAGCTAACCTGCATCGCAGCCCCCGACAAAAAGTCGGCTGAGCCGGTGTAGACGCCAAAGGGAACAGACGAGGATACGGCGGATGCGCTGCCTGTCTTAGAAAGGACAATTGCGCTAGTTTGAGAACGTGGATTTAAGTTGGTCGGCACGCGTGCACCCTCCTACTAACTAAATAGTTTCTAAAATGTAAACCCCAACCCGATGTTGAGGTTGCTCTCAAATAGATACTAAATTACCGATCTTTTCTTGGTAGAAGACTTTTTTGTAGTCGTTCTTTTTTTGGTAGTTTTGGTTTTTGTCGTCGAAGTGGTTTCAACCCTCTTTTCTTCGACTGGCGGGGTGACCACCGGCGCTGCGGTTTCCACCTTCTCCACTACTATGACCGGCTCTTCAATTGCGGCCGGCGCAACGCTAACCACCTCTATGGTTGCTGGCTTGGCCTGAACTCGTTGACGATTCAGATATCTTTTCCATGGTTTGCCCATTCTATTCTCCTTTTAGGTTTAATGGTATAATATATAGGTTTTTGAAGCTCCAAACTACCAAAAACGAAAATCTCAAAAATTGGTCGGGGAAAAAATTTGACGAAACTAGTTTTTTGGGCTCTTTTTCTCCAAATGAAAACCCCCACGCTAAGCGTGGGGGTTTTACAGATTGGAGTTACCTAACTATTCAGCTTAGGCGCCGGTTTCACCGAGCATACCCCGAATAATGACTAGGCCATACATATCAGGTCTAACCATCTTCTTCGCGTAACGAGTCATGACTCCCTTACGGGGCACGAAATCTTCCGGTCCGAAGATTGTGGGTGTAGTCTGCAGTGGGACGTACGGTGCATACACATATCCGCTTTCGAGGAAAGAGGAGCCGCGGCGGCCAACGAGACACACATTGCGTAGGAAGTACGGGTCAACAATGACATCGAACTTCTTGCTTAGTGAGCCTACCTTGACAGAGCCAATGGAGCCCTTCTCATCGTCAGCAGTGACGGAAGCACGGAATCCAGCGGTGAACTCAAGGACGTTTGCCACTTCAGGTCCACAGACCACAAAGTTGGCACCACCCCGTAGAGTCTTACGGTGAATTTGTGCAGATACATCGTTAATGGTTTCGACAAGAGTCTCATACCACTCACTGACAGTACCGGTGAAGTCAGGCGCTTTCGCTGAAGCACCAACTTCAGCACCGTTCGTCCTATCTAAGAAAAGACCGGGTGAACGAGACCAGTAGTAGGTAGCGGCCGTTGCGCCTGCGACGAGGTCGGCGAGAATCTCACGATCAATTTCGAGAGCAATCTGCTCCGAAAGGATGCTCGTAAGCTCGACTTCCGCATCAAGGTTGTGGTAGGCGTTAAGGTCTTGACCTAACTCCGGAGTCCACTTAGCCTTGAGCTTCTTCGTCTCAGCGGTCACAGCAACGCTGTCCACCTTGATGTCGATCTCAGGGATCTGAGTACTACCTTCCAATCCCCACTCGGCTTGACCAACGATAGAGCCGATGGCCGTACTTGCAACGATATCGTCGCGCATGGGCACCTGAACAGCGAGCGAATCGATTTCGGAAAAGTCACCAACACTGGATGACTTAGCGACTAGGACATAGCGAATGCCTTCGTTTCCAGAAGCCATATCTGCAGCCTGAACAATCTGAGTCAAACGACGAACCTGAGTGATTGAACCACTCCAGTTACCGTCACCTTGCAAAGTACCAGAAAGGACCGTATCAAGGTTGGTGATCTTAAACGCAGACAAGTTGTTGAAGTCAGCTTGGGCGCTTGCATAAGTTGAGCCCTTGTCGACGTCGAGAACGACTACCTTGTAAGATGTACCACTACCTGAAAGTGAAAGAAGATCGGGATCCCAATCAACCAGTTTCAGGTTGCTGTCAGTTGCTGGATTGTCATCCAAGTCAAACTGTGCCTTAATGGCGTACGCGCTCGTTGCCGTACTCGCTGAGCCGGTTGGCGAGCCATACGCATAACCGCGAGCGGATGTGCGCGGACCACTAAGATCGGCACTAGACGATGCGACAAGGTCGACACCACCAGTGATCTGAGAACCAACCTGATCCGTACCATAAATGGACTTCTCAACAAGGTTACCAAATCGACCATCTTGCTCTGTGGCGTCTCCGGGCCCACCAAGGTTTGGTGAGAACACGAAGTCCAGGAAGAAGATGAGACCCGAGGGGAGACTCATCGGCTGAACACTAACGAGATCGTTAGCAATCAACCCTGCGAAAACACGCCTGACGATGGGGAATGCGACGGCTGCAAAGCCCTCAACATCACCAGCTGCCATGCTGCTGTTCTCACGTAGAAGCTCTTTTGCTTGGTTCTCAAGCAAACGAGCCATTGACGACCGCTTGCGGTCATCTGCTAGGCCTTCTAAAAGTCCCGTCTTCTCCCACTTGGAAAGAAGCGCTGAACCTTCGGCCTTCATATCACGGTTGACAATACCTTCTGTCAACCTTCCTATAATGCTAGACATTTTTTAATACCTCCTTAAATTTGGTTTTTATTCTATTCCAGCTAATCTCTTCATGCGTTCCTGAAGCGGATCGCTTGGAGAGGACTCTTGACGAGTCGCACGGATAACTGAGGAACGACGGCTGATGACTTCGCTCAGTGATTGGGGCTCACGCTTAGGCGTGGCTTCCACTGTGCTTTGAAGCGTCTCATAAATCGTCCTTGCTTCCGTAACTGAACCAGCGTTGGAAATTGCTTCGACAATTTTATCTTTTTGTCGCTCATTTAAGGAGGAATTTCTTAAAATCCGGTTCGTGTAAAGCAAGCGAGCATTCGAAAGATTTACATCATGTAAATTCTCCTTCAACTCTTGAAATACTTGCTTATATTGGGTGTTTTGCTCCGTGAGTTGGTTATTTTCAAAAACCAACTCTTCTTGAGCTTTCTTCAAATTTTGTAAATCATCTTGATAGTCGGTGCTACGGCGGGCGGCGAGTTCTTTCGCCATCTCCCACTTCATATCCTCTGATGAGCGGCCGGCCCATCCGGATAAAGAGGCGCCCATATCCACCGTAAGTTTTTCTGCGATGGCATCCGCCATTGCATCCAAGTTATCTTCTTCTGTAATCCCTTTCATGGCATCGACATCTGCTTCTTCGGCTGCAGCGGATCCTGCGAGGGCTGCAGCGCCGTCGCGCGCGGTGGGGGCTGCTTCATCAGCTTCTTCGCCGGCAAAAGAGCCTGGATCGTCAACTTCTTCTATTTCTTCTATCGGCTCTTCGTCTTCTTCAGACAAAAGATCCTCAAATTGCTCCTCATTTATCTCCAATTCTTGAGAATCGGCGAGGGCTTTCACAGCCTCCTGGAGAGCGCCCAAATCGAGAGTTAACTCAACTGGCTCTCCGCTTGCTGCGAATCCATCGAGATTTTCTCCATCCAAGTTATCAAAATCATCTGTGGCCGCTAGCGGAATCTCATCATCTTCATCAAGCGCCTCAACAGGGGCGCTATCTTCTGGTGCACCCAACTCCATGCCGGCATCTGTGGGGGCTCCCATGTCAAGGGATGGGTCGGGGTCGACGGCTGGGGCGCCGGCGGTTTCGGGGCCCGCTTCTCCTCCCAGATCAAGGTCTAGATCATCTTGTTCTAGTAACTGATCAAGCGTTTTCTTGACTTCTTGAGAATACTTTTCAATGACCATTGTTTCTGCGTTTTTTAGAGCCGCATCACGCAGGGCACGGGCGTCGACGATGGCTTCGTTCAACATGTTAGACATAAATTAACTCCTAAAATGGCACTACTTCAATATAAATAGTGTTATTTGTACCAAAAACCACTTTCCGGTCTCATACTTTTTCAATTACCAGCCACGCTTGTTCTGCTACTGTGTCAGTCTCTGCCGGCAGGAATCCAAAATCATGCTCAACGTACAAGTAAAGCGCATCCGTGGACTTCAATGAGGCCATCAGTGATGCAGCATGGGTTCCCATCGTCGGACCACCCACATCGCCCGTGAGCACGGCGTAGGTTGTGGAAGAGGGGAGCACGCGCGCGGGGTCGGTGAGCGCGTGGTCGCCCATACTGCGGGTCGCAATATAGGCTCGAAGGCCGATGGGCGGCTCTGAGCCAGTTTGGTGCCAATTGATACCATAGGAGATCTGGTAGTCACCACTCTGTAATATGTCGATGCGAGATCTCGAACCAGAATAGGCGGTGTAAAAGGATGCATCGGCGCGCCCAAACGTATCCCACTCAATATTTCCTGTCTTGCTCGATCCATCCCACGCAAGGGTGGCAGATGCATCACGGCGTACGCTGACAAATCCATAGCGGGTGAGGCCCGCTTCCGCCGTGATGGCGCCACTAAAAATTGTGGCATCGTGAATAATGGAGCCTTCAACAATCCAGCCTGTCCCGTCGCGATAAGTTCTGGTTTCTCCGTCGGTATTTACGAAAACCTTATCGCCGTCCTTGGGAACATAAAATTCCCAGTATGCACCGTCGGCACTGCGTTCGATAATCTGGTTACTATACAAGGCGCTATATGAGGATGCGGTAGCATAGTACTCTTTCACGGAAGAATACAGATCGGGCAATCTACTCCCCGTTACCCCGGATGAAAATACAAAGTCATCACGGTTGAGGGTTTGATAGCCCATTTGTGAGCTACTCACAGTCGCACTCAAAAATGCCTGAATGTATGAGGTGCCGTATCCCTTGAAAGTCTGTGTGTCAAAAACAAGTTGAGTGGATGACGTAATCGAGGCTGTTATCTCGGTTGGATAGCGGATGTTCAAGGCGCCGCTGACTTGATAATACGGATCATCCGCAATAGATTCCCACGCCGGATACATGTTTTCCCCAGTTATAGAGTCGATCGACTGGCTGGAGGCCCCCAATGGTCCGAAGGCCGTCGCAAAGTAATTGTAATTTCCTCCTCCGCCCTCGACTCCAACTCTAAAGCAAACCTCTCCAGGCCCGTAGGAGCCTGTCGTTATGAATCTTTGATACTGGGCGCGAACCGCAATTTGATCGCTGGGGAAGGTACATTGGAGTGAGGCGCTAAGGCCCCAAAGTGCATCGTTCGGGGCGCCCGGATATGTGTTAGGACGCTCGCTAAATATTCCGGAGGTTGGCATTTCTAAGTAGATGGGGTGGTTCCACACCAAACTGCCCGCTGTCGCAAAGGATCCTAATTTAAATTTTTCGACGATGCTAAGCGGCGGAATCGATTGGCCGAATAGCTGCCCTTGTTGGCCATGTATAATCTTAGTATTTGGACAACAACGAGCATAAGATTCTAAAATCGTGGGGATCCTGTCTTGGATGGTGCCGGTTTTATTATTATAAAACATTGTTGTGGTCCGCAGTTCATCTATGTATCGGTATTCCTCATTAGTTTCTGCTATATAAGAGCCTGAATAGCCTGCTTCCTCCCAAGGCAAGACGGAAGCCGAGAGCGGAACGCCTCCGTTGATATTATAAGTGGGAGGCAATATTGCGCCATTTAATACACTGTATTCTACCGGCTCTTCGCCCGGGCTACCCTCGATTATTACGCGAAGATCGCCAACCTCCCACACTCGGTTGGTCCATTCATTGACCGGCAGGCTGCTGCTAATATTCATTGTGATAAAATTAGCACCGGGAGCAATGAGGGATGTTACATCCGCCTCGAATGTTTCAAGTCGATCGTCCGTTCCGCAGACGCCGGCATACACCACTTCGCCGTTGAGGTACAGCGTTTTGGCAATTCTGTCGCCGTATACGTTGTCGTAGTCGTAGTCGTCTTGATGAAGAAAATACATTGTTGCTCGGGTTCCGGCGCGGAGACCGGGAACTTTAAAGGCGTGTGTGGCCGCTATATATTCATCTGCCAGCGTGGGAAACCCGCTGGTCATTCCAATGGCGGTGGCGGGGATGGCTGTTTTTAACGCGTCCCCAACATAGTGTGTCGGCCAAAATTCAAAATCTGGATTATGCATCCTGGCGCCGGCCTGAATATTTCTAACATCCTCACGAGTAAAGCCGCCCCCCCATTCGCTTCCTGACCAGTGACCGCAAATCCAACTGTGGGCCTGAAAATCATCCACCGTAAACGCAATAAGATTAGGGTAAGTGAGGGATAGGGCCGACATTTCTGCCGCGGCGCGCGACCAGCTGAGAGATGCGGAGTATGCGGATTCTATGAACCAACAATTCGGCTCGTCGTCTTTATAGGCGTATCCGTATCTTAGTCCCCATCGGTTCGTTGTTTGGCCGGCCGTTGAAGCGGAGGCTGCCATAGCCTTGCGGGGTCCGCAGATGAAGAAACACTTAACATCAGAGTCTTGTGATTCGCTCAAAAACTCCAGTGACTCATCCCACTGGGACGTTTTGCTTGCTGACAAATCCGTGTTTATGCCATACAGCGTAATATTACAATCTTCAAGCGCCTGAAGGGTGCCGGTCACATCCATCTGCCATCGTGCTTCTGGGACGTGAATTCTGCTAGCATAGCCGCCGACAAGACGTGTGGATGGGCCGCCGTCTGGTTCAGTGTCTATAAGCAAATAACGTGTGCCGGCTTCGGCCTCACCAGCCACCAAACTGGAATTCTGAATGGAGGTAACCGGCTCTAACAATGAGCGGTCGTGGAGTGTTTTAACAAATGACATTTTCTTTTTATCCTTTAAATTATGTGCCACTCAATCCCGTCACAGTGAACGGTATATGATTGATATTGGGTTGTGATTGAGTGGCTTTCATTTCCATCGATGGCTCCACTATTGCTAGTGATCGTAAGGGTGTAGGGCGATGTTAATTTTTTCACATTATAGATCTTTTGGGTGGCCAGTGATGCTGATGGCAGAACTACCGCAAAATCGCGGAGCGTGGTATCTACTAAAATGGTATAGTCGCTCATCTCTACTGAACAGGTGTTATAGGCGTTGGCGGCTATCTCTGTTCTGATGGGGAAGAGCACACTCCCGTAAAACGCAGAGGCGGAAATATTTATGGAAGCACTTAGATCACCGTAGACGGTTGTTGTCCTCGAAGTCGCGTTCAGGTCGCCATCTCCAAAGAACGTGTTCCCGGATGCAATCAATTCTCCGCTGTGAATCGTAAGAGCGGGACTGGAGCCCGTAATAATAATGTGGCCGCCGGTGTTGGTCGTTGTGCCGCTGGATCCAGAAGTGTAAGAGCCGGACGGAGAGTGGCTGCTATAGCCGTCAGAGCCGCTATAAGTTGTTTCTCCGCCAGAACCAGACGTTGTGCCTTCGGATCCAGAAGTGTAAGAGCCGGACGTAGAGTGGCTGCTATAGCCGTCAGAGCCGCTATAAGTTGTTTCTCCGCCAGAACCAGACGTTGTGCCTTCGGATCCAGAAGTCATTGAGCCGGACGTAGAGTGGCTGCTATAGCCGTCAGAGCCGCTATAAGTTGTTTCTCCGCCAGAACCAGACGTTGTGCCTTCGGATCCAGAAGTCATTGAGCCGGACGTAGAGATGGTAGTATAGCCACCGGTCGCGGGTGATGCAGAGGCATGCCAAGTAGTTTCTCCACCGGTGCTAGTCGTTGTACCTTCGGATCCAGAAGCGTAAGAGCCGCTCTCTGAGGATATCGTGTAAGCGGTGGTTCCCGAAGTCGCCATATAGAAGCCTCCGGCTACTAAAATGCTGCCACTGGTCCCTGACATGGACGTGGTTATAACAGCCATCAGTCTATTTCCTCCATAGCGAGTTTATATCGTTTTCCTGTTTTGTTGTTTCTCACAGTGAGACAATCTTCCTCTTCCACCACGGTCCAATCGCCGCGCTCGTTTTTGAGATGCAAGTCGCCTGTGTATACATTGGCCCAATGTCTAGAAGGGGATCCCAGATCTAGAGAATTGTCCTCTGAAGGTGTAATCGTTGCGGCCGCGGTTATGGCCGAGCCTGATATTATAAAACGCTGTGTGTTGTTTGTCTTAAGCGCGATGAAGTCGGTTTCAAAGTCGATCTGGGTATCTGCCGGATCTCCTTCGAATTCAATATCTCCTAGCTCCCGGGATCCTTTAGAGGTATTATATGCCATTCTTGTCTTCCTTTAAAGTAATTAGTCTCATTATCGCCACAAAGATCCTTCTAGGTTCCTTTTGTACCGATCACCCACCAGTTAGAACCATCTGATTGGAGAGTGCGAGACGAATAATTCATGTTAATATTCATTTCGCCAGTAATATCAATGTTCCCTTCTACTGATTTTATCGTAACGATTCCGGATTTGATGCTGTGCTTCTGTAAATTTGCTTTCTTAATAATTAGTATTCTCCCAATATTGTTACAGGCCGGCGGTAGAACTACTGTTGTCTTTTCTCGATGATGTTGTTGAGTATCGCACAAAATAGTATAATCATCGTCTTGTACCTCATACTCGCTTTCTGTTACCATTTTAATATTCTTGATAACGGCGCCATGGGCTATCATTGCACCTTGTACGTGTAGATGTTTGGTGGAGGTGCTCCCATCTACCTTCAACATTCTCTTTTTTGGATTATATTGTAGTGCCGGCGCCGACGTGAACCCTTTGGGGCCTTTCAGCTGTACTTCGTGAAGAGATCCAGCGGCCTGGGGGACCTTGTCTTTGAGATAATTGTCGTATAAATTAGTTAGGCTTGTACGATAGGTGGCGCGCCGGGATGTATCTCCCACTAGTAAAAAATCAGCATCGCTCAAGTTTTGGCCGCCGCCTTGAATATCCGCAGCCTGGCTGGGATCAACGACGAGTCTATCCGACTTGACAGATAGGCCGCTTTCGCCTCCCAAGCGTACGCCTACTCCTTCTTCTGTTACCTGAAGTCCGTCAGTTGCGTCAACTTGAAGTGCTCCCCGTACAGCATGCAGGCCGCGGCCATGCACAATATGCTGGGCGCCAACTGGAGTGAGAAATTTGTCGCCCGGAAGGCGATTTAACAACTCACCTGAGCCAATAAATTTGCCGGCGCGGACATTCTTAGCCACAAGATCTCCCTCTTCAACTCTAAGGTAAGACTCGGCGCGGATTGTTGATCCCTCATGGGCCAACAGCACGCATCCTTTTCCTCCACCTTGTATTTCTTTAACTGCTACATCTTTCAATGTGGCACACTCGCTCTGAGCACTAGTATCATAGAAGGTCGCAGCATATACCGTGTTTTTAAACTTTTTCCAACCTTCGATCTCTTGATCCCCGTGCTGATCAACCGAACCATCAACCGTTCCCGTTAAAACATTATAGGCCATATTTTTTCCTCATCATCAATAAATAGATTCTGATTTAGTAAACTCTTTAATAAAAAAAGGATGCCCCCCTTGAGGGGGACACCCAGAAATGAAAGCAAGCTTTCAAAGTGTAAAGGATTGGATTACTTGATACCCCATACGTCACTATCCATATAGATGAACGAAACAGAACCGTAATCAGAATAGAGGGCAACCGAGGTCGCTCCATCAATAGTCTGAGAACCTGCTCTGGCAATCGTCAACGTATACGTTGATGTGTTTGACGGAGCCTTAACGACAATAACATCGCCCACAGTCGGAGAAGCTGGAAGTGTCCAGGTTCTTGCGGCTGAAAAGTTAGCCGAACTGAAGTTCGTGCCTTCGGCTAAGGTGCCGGCAGCATCACCATGATCGGTAACAGTGCCACCTGCAGCGTCAGCGTTCAGAACGCCGGCAACCGCGGTAAGACCGGTACCAGCCATGGCAGTAACAAGGTCAGCAATGCTTTCCTTGGCAGTGCTACTATCCGTTGCATCAACAATAGCAATGCTATCGTTAGCAACATCAACAGTTGCACCTGCAAGATCGTTAAGATCAACTGCCCAGTTAGTGACAGCGGCACTTCCATCATAGTCAGTACCAGAAAGACCGGAGTTGGCCGCATCACATTCAAGTGCATTGGTCAACGTAGCAGTAAGAGTACCGCCGGCAATAGTAAGAACATCACTCGCTTGAGTCATGGTCATATCACCACTATCCCAGTTGATAACACCACCTTCGGCAAGGAACAGGTCGCTAAAAGCGGTTCCTGCTTGACCGAGGTAAGCACCATCATTGGCATCGGGCATAAGACCAACAGCAACAGCAGCTGTCGCATCATCACTAATTCTGAATACTTCTGTTCCATCGAACTGCTTGAAGACCAAATCGTCAGCATCAACTTGAAGTTGAATGACAGGCCCATCCGCATCACCGTCCAGATCGAACTTAAGCTGCGGGGTGGCATTATCAGCCATGATAATGTCTCCAGTAATTGAGTCCAACGTAACGTCGGTTGTAGAAGAAAGGAGAAGTGGATTTGCCGAAATGATCAACCCAGTTGTTCCGTCGTGAGTAAGAGTAGCATCGCTACCTACACCCAGAGAAAGAACAGCCGCATCAGTCAAGAGCTTGACATCATTACCCATGATTGCATCCTTGGCAACACTCAAACCACCATCGGTCTGTAAGGAACCGTCGGTTGTAGTAGTGGCATCGGTTGAATCATCAGTTTTGAGAACACCCGAGAAAGTACCCGTGGTGCCTACCACTGCAGCAAAAGAACCAGCGGCAACCGAGGCGGCGCCGATAATGGTACCATCGATGTTACCGCCGTTAATATCGGCAGTAGTTACCGTGCCGAGATCGGCACAAGTTCCGCCGGAGGCAGTCCATGAGCTATCAGCAGCCCAAGTCATCGCCTTGGATGCTGCAGCAGTACCCAAAGTGGTAATGTCGAGATAGTTCATCTCTGCACCGGTTGCTGTAACAGCAGTGCCGCCGTAGGTGAGCCCAGAAGCTGCAACAAAAGCTGCGTTGACTGGATCTCCAGAAGAACCCACATTGATAGCGTAAACTGTTCCACTTGCGTGCATATCAGCGTACGCGGCACCGTCTCCAGTACCTATAGAAAATTGATTATTCGACGTGGGTGCAATGTTACCACTGAGAATCGCCAATCCTTTTTGAAATTTATAAGCCATATTTTAAAACCCTCCATATTATTAGTTTTATATTTAGCTGAACGACCAAAACGCTCCAATCCTCCGAAGAGCATGGAGGCAGGCTGCCCGTCCACCTATAGATAGTTTCTCGAAGAGTCTTGTTCATCAGTAAATGAAGTAGTTACTCGTCCCATCACAATAAAGCGAGATGGATGCATAGGGGGATTCCAAAACTACTGTATTTACACCATCAATTTTATCGGCTGCAGAGCCTGAAATCGTTATGTTGTTGTTATTGGCGTTACCTCCCTCGTCTTTTACGACGAAGGTCTGCCCAATGGCAATGGTGGAGGCCTGGGGGAGCGTTATCTTCACCGTAGAAGAGGTGGAGTCAACCCCCAGATAATAATCTGTGGCCAGCACATTATAATCACCGGCAGCAATGGTGCGTTTAAGGATGAGGCCGCCACTGAGGTGAGAAGCACCGGCGACCGAAAGCTCTACGCTCGGAGTTGCACTTGAGCCAATCTGTATACTGCTTGTCGTATATGCTGCAGCATCACCAACTTCTGTAAAAATTCCTCCGCCGGTGCCTCCGCCGGTACCGGGCACGTTGGTAAGGTAACTTCCGTCTCCATAAAAGAACGAAGCCGACACCCCCACACTGGACGTTAAATCGCCCGTTATGTTGAGAGTAGTGCCGTCAAAGGTGAGGTTGCCTTCACAAGTTAAAGTGTTGGCATCTCCCCCTACATTAGTAAGAAGGGCGTTATTGGTCGCATTCGAAACGCGAGGAACATTGATGACCAAGGCACCATCAGAGGTGCTTAGATTCCCCGATACGATATTCGCTTCGACGATCGTAGTACCCGGAATATATTCCTGTGCGGCAATGAGTGTGCCGGATATGGAATTGTACGCCATTCATGGAGCCTCCCTACATATAATTAGAAGACAAACCAGTTGGTACCATTGGAATATAGATTAATAGCCGGCATTGTACCAGCTAGGTTATAAGAAGCTTCGCCATCGATGGTTTCGCCAGAGCCCACAGAAGCTGAAATAGTAATGCTGCCTACGCGGGCTGCGACCTCATCTTTAAGAAGATATACTGCGCCGGCTTGGGCTACTGATGCACTATGAAGTCTGATTTCCACGTCTCCCGCGGCGGACACTCCGTAAATATAGCTTGCGTTGGAGGACGTTACACCGGTCGCGGAGATGCCTGTATACATCCCACGAATACCGGCGGAGTACGCCTGATCATTAGCAATATCTACGGTAAATGTGGGGAAGAGCCCTACTTTTCCTATAAAAAGGCTGCCTGTTCGGACATGTACGTCGTCATTGCTATCACCAAAATAGGTAGATCCGGTCGCATCCACTTCTGCGATGTCTTTAATGTGGTAATGGCTGGCTGAAACTGTTCCAGAAACAACCAAAGTCCCCGTAAGGACTAGAGTGTTGGCTGCGTATCCGCTCGTAGACGAACTGTGATACATGAAGTTGACCGTGCCGCTGGTATTACCAGCGCCGCTCATAAATTGGACCGACCCTGTCGGCCCGTATGCGCCGCCGTCGTCACTTCCTGAATCAGCGCAATTTATATATGCCCAGCCAAACTTAGCCATGGGCCTATCCTACCCCTGCTGAACCTGACCAACTTGGACCTGTCGAACCGCTTGTTCGAACTGGTAAAATAGATGTAAGGCCGGCAGATATTTCGACGCCATCGCAGAGGGCGCTGACATCAGCGATCCATATTTCTGATACTTTTACTTCGAGGCGGGGAGAAGATGTTCCAGATAGGACTGTAAAGTAGTTGGTGCCTTTGACACCGTTTTGAGAATATCCAACCTTGACGTCGGCGCCTGCTGTGGTGGAATGATTGTTAATCACTACCCACCGTGTTACATACGGAAACTCTACCTTTTCAGCTTCGCCGGGCGCAATGCCGCCGCTCGTAAAGGGTTGCCCGCTAACTTGATATGCACCAACATGATTGATGCCGACATGCGCTTCCCATGATGGGTTCCAATTAGCCATTAAAAATCCTCCAATATTCGTCTTTGATTATAAATAGTCATCTTTTTCTTCTATTACGCCTTTCTTGTGCTCTTATTCTTTTTTGTTTTTCGCGCTCTTCACGCCGAATGGCACGCTTTCGCTTTTCTTTCTTTGCCACGGAGGGCTTTTTATGAAATTGTTTTTCTTTGTAAAGTTCAATAACCTTGGCTTTTTTGCATTTTTTTATAAAACGCCTGATCATCTTTTCAGGATTATTTCTGCATTGGCGGTCCCTTACCACCACGTGTGCTGCCTTATTTGCCATTTACCACCTATTTGATCGCCTTCCAAACCTTGGAGGCGCCCCCCATTAGTCCACTAATATCTACTCCGGCGTCAGAAGCATTTCCCAAATCCACAGTGCCGGCACGAGGGGAAGTGCTTTCCCTCGCCGTCAGTGGAATTGTGTTTTCAAATAAATTAACCCCGTTGTACGCATCCGCCCCAATTGAATCCATGAGCTTTTTCCGTTGTGCCTTAATCTTTTTGCGGGCAACGGCAGCTTGTTCGTTTATTGTTGCTGCAGCCGCGGGCGGCTCAGCGCTCTCCACTATGAGGGCTGGGCCGGCTTGCATTCCGCGTGCAACTTCGGTAACTACGCTTGATAAAAGGCCTTCTTCTATTAAGATTTCATTTATGCATTCCTTTACTAAAGGTTTAATTATTTTTTTTAGATCTTCTTTTTTCATATTACTCTCTTTTTTTCTTTGGTCTTCGGACTGGCGGTTTTGAACCAATCGGCTCTGTTGGTTTCTCTGCATAAGCGCGCTGCCACGCTTTTGACATTTGCGGGGAGAGTTTACCTTTCTTCGTGATTTCGGGGGTCTCCTCGTCACTCTTAGCCGAAATGGGCTCTTTTAGTTTTCCAGTCTTCTCTAACGCGCTATAGGCCAAGTCTGCGGCAGCTTTGGCGCCTTTGCCTGCTACTACACCAGCCCAGTCTAGCGAACCTAAAACCGTTGCAACAACCTTATAGCTCCATGGGTACTTTTGATTCCATTCGTCCAAGAAATCAACATATTTTTGGCTAGCCTCATAATGTCCCTGGGCCCAAGCGCGCGTTTCGTCGCTCATCCCCGGTGACCGGGCTAGCAATTTCATAACTCCATTCCAACCCCGTATAAGCGGAACAATGCTCAAACCTATTAGAGCACCTTCATTTAGATCCTCTTCTTCTAAACCGCCCGGGGCCGCGGGTGGTGCAGAAATATCTTCTTCATCTTCTTTGTGTGGCAGCATATCATCCACATTTTTAAGAGAGCTGCCGCGGCGCTGGGGGCCTTTCTTTAAGAGTGTGCCCATTGAGCGCTTTAGGCCAGGTACAGATTTGCGTGATGGCTCTTCTTCGAGCACATACTTATCCCAGTTTTCTTTAATGGTCTTGTATTCGTTATTGCTCATCATTTAATATCTCGTTTAGAAGACGGTTAATTCTATCACCTTTTGTAAAAATGTTTGGTTCTTTTAAATCTTTTGCTTCCTTCATCATGTAGGCACCGGGAGTGCTGGGTTCAGAAACAAAGTCGAAGCAAATAAGTTGGAAATCATCTTCGACAATGGTTTGCCCGCTGCCCTCACTGACCGATCCCATACCTCGGGAAGATATCCCCAAGCTGACGCCCGACTTTACCAATTCTTGCAAAACCTGGCCGGAAGGCGTATCGAGAATCTTCACTTTACCCATGACATCTTTATTATTCCACCAAATTTCGGTCACTAAGTGGGAGGCATTCTTTAAGTTGATCACTGAGTCATCGGGGTGATCGAGTTCTCCCAGGGCGCGCCGCTCTTGGACGAGCTTCTTATAGTTCTCTACTTCTCTCATCAAGACGCGATGTGGATAAACGCGGCCATTCCCATTCTGCGTGTCGGATTTTTGCATTATACCAGATAAAATCATACCCCCGTTTGCTACATACCTCTTTTCCTCTTCGGTTAAAAGGTCCTGACAAACGCCGCCTTCGCACAGTTCATAATACTCTCTTAATAATACTTTACCCACACCTAACTCCCTTTACAGCAATGTCGGACTGGTTGAAGCATCCATTTTTGTATCCAAATGTTTATGTTCATATTTGATCCCCTCATCTCCAAAAATCATGTTTAAAATATATGACGTCCCTGATGATAACCACCCTAAAAGAAAGAAATTTACAACAGTAATGTCAAAACTAAATAGTTCTGTAAACGGAGAAAGTAGCATTAAAAGCCACCCCACGTGAAAACCCATACACATGGGACAGTGAAATACTTTCCCGTAGCCGCCGGCGGCTTCTTTGCATGGGCGGATTCTCCGCAGCCATGGCAGGTCGCTATACACCAAGATTTGTGTGAGCCCATAAGCACACAACACAAAAGTTAATAATTCCATTTATGCCTCCCTTTGTTTTTCAGCTACCACGTCTACTAGTCCCATGGCGAGGGCCATACCATCGGCAACATCTGCTTGGCTGCTAGCGCCTACTAGCTCCATAGCCCCTTTTATTAAATCAATATCCCCCGCCACATCTCCAGTTCCGCTTAGGCCTTTGGCTACCATGGCCAGCGCCAGGACGGGGCCTCCATACTTTATAAGCTTCTGGAAAGTAGGAGACTGCGCCAACATGTAGGCGTGTGTGCCGGCGGCTAGCCCGAAATCTTGAAGTATTCCCTCGTCCTGCAGGGCGGGGAGGGGGCCGGCAGCGCCTGGTTGGGTCGGCTGGTGGGTCCGCTTTTTGGCTTCGTCTTCTAGGCCAACTACCAACTCTGCAGCTGCTTTGATTTGTGGATCCCTTAGAAGTGCTGTCAGCACTCCTTGTAATTCGTTTCTGTCTGTTGTCTTTGAAAGCTTCTGGAGAAAATCCTCTGTAGTTGCTGGATTCTGCTTTAGCTTGTCTACATTTTCCATGAGCCGATAGCGGTCCCAGCCTTCCATTATTAGTTTCATTTCATTCACGACAGGCGATCCCCTTAAACCGTATACAGATAATTCATTGAATAGGGATCTCTTACAAAGCCGGTGCGGATGGAACCTTTCTGCGAGGCTTGAGGGACTTCTCCTAATTCTGTGGAGTCTGCTTTATCGGGATGTATGAGTTCGTCGTCGGCCATAGAAATGATAGCTTCTGTTTGTTCAAAGTACGGGCGTTCTTCCTCAATAAAGTTTGAAATATTGATAAGAGCCAACTTGGGGGCGCTAACAGTATCTTTGGCCGGCTCCTGCAGGATTGCCTCGAACGCTCCAAAAAAGGCGCCCGACTGAATGGACTCAGGCAAAATAAGCCCTTTTTTTTGTAGATAACTAAATAATCTATTCTGGGCACCGTATACTAAATCATTCATAGTCTCTTTAGGAAACGCCACTACCTTATTTTTGGACGACGAAAGAACAATATCAATGTCTCCGTGATCAAAAATCATCACATCTCCATCTACACTCTTGCGAGCATCTATTTCTAAGCGCACCTTCTTTGCGGCCGCACCCTGACCTATCCTAATCACTACTGCCATCAAAAATATCCTTTACAATCTGTTGTGTTTTGAGTACGGTGGACAGCACCTCTTCATTTATATCTGCCCTTGTGTATGTCTCTAATTTCGTAATCAGCTTCTTGGTTTTTTCTATCATGGAGCGGTCTGTCTTTATAATTTCTTCGGATGTGGCGGCCTCTAGCTTCTGTTTCAGCCGCAGTATCTCTTCATTAAGAAACACCTTAAGTGCCAAGGCATTGTCCGAAAAAGAGCTTATGTAATGAGAGAGCAGGTGGCGCTGTTCATCAAGCAAATTATTATCATATTTTGTATTAAATTTCCCAACAAACGAGTGGTATACCGCATTATCAATTTTAATGTTCTCAGGGGGCAGCGGAGATGAAAGCAACATCTCTTCTACAATCTGAGTTTCGAGAATTATTTTATTTTTGGGAGAGGTTTTCTCAGAGAATATTTGATCGATGGTAGCTAATGTTTTATAGTTGGGCACGTAATTGTTAAACACAGTAGCCGAAATTTCTTTATTAATGTCATCGATAAGGCATGTTTGACTTTTGAACAGCGCTTGTGTATTAAGCCTCTGTTTTTGATTTTTAGCTTCTTGAAGAATCTTTTCAGAAGTAAGGCGGTCTGGTGCACGTGACTCATATAACGAACGATAACACTCCAAATCGCGCCGGAGAAGTGAGTCAGTTTTAAAATGCTTTTTAATTAAGCCCACCACCTTCTTCTGCTTTTTTTCTTCTTGGCGCAGAATCGCCAAGGTTCCTTCACGCAGCAGTGCCTCGTAAACAAAGGCCGTGTTTCTTTTTTTATTGTGCTTTATTTTCATCATTTAGCTCCGTGGGGGTATCTTCCTTGGTTTCTAATCCCTGCAATAGATTTCGGATTGAGTTGTTTATTTCGAACAATTTATTTTCTTCAACCTTTTCTTGTACGTTATAAATAGAATGGTCATCTTCATAAATACCACTTGCGGTACTACCCATTGTCGATAAAGCACGGAGATCCGAATATCCGGGCATTATATTTCGCATGGTGCTGCTGCTTTTTTCTTTAGAATGTTTAGCTGCATATGAGCGGCTTCTAGCTCCAGCACCTCTCTTGTCAACCTTAACTGGATTATAAACTTTGCCCTTGGCTCCAGGCGTTAGGCGAGGGGCGTTTCTGGATCCCGGGGGTACTGCTAATAGTGGGGACTCTTCTTCAGCGCCCCCTTCGGGACCGCCGGCGGCTGCAGCAGGCATTTCTTCCGGGCCGCCTCCTAACTCGGTATCCAAATCACCACCCAGATCCATATCGCCACCGCCCAAATCACCTCCAAGGTCGCCTAGGGCGCCACCGGTTTCGCCGGCTGCCGCGGCTTCTGCAACTTGTTGCAGTGAGGCATCCTGTTTGCGATCATAGAACATCTCGCGCTGATTACGCACAAAGTCTTCGTGAGACATTCCAAAAATCTTCTCTGTAACCCATCGGCGGGAAAAGAAGCCTTCAGTGGCTGACGCTGCAATATCGAACTTTTGCTTCCAGTGCTCGATTTCCTGCAATTCTGCAATCTTGGAAGGATTGTTCAGTGAAAGTTCAAAGGCCAAAAGATCGTCTCCGCGGAAACCCAATGTGTACAAGTGGATAATTCCAATCTTAGTAAGCTCGGCAATAATAACGCGCTGCAATCGTTGGATTGTGCGTGAGAAGCGGATGTCTTTTTGTGCTAGCGTCGTCTTATCTTCTTCGGCGCCTTCTCCCATCGTTAAATATGATTGGGGAATCTTCAAAGCGGAGAAGAGTTTGTCTCTTAGATATTTAACATCATCAATTTGGGTAATATTTTGGGCGCCAGGCAAAGAAGTGATATCAGTAGCAGATCCAGGGCGCACAGGGATGAAGTAATCTTCTTCAATGGACATCGGGTTATAGCGCAAATCTACTCGGCCCGAATCAGCATCAACTACTGAGTGGCGTTTAAGCTGGCCTACGACCTTTTCCATATATTGCTCGACATCTTGAGGCGGAATGGCGCCTACATCGATCTTAAACACACGACGTTCCGAAGAGCGAATAACTCGATAAGCCATCATTGCATCTTCCATAAGAGTGAGTTGGCGCCATATACGGCGGGCTGGCTCAAGAATAGAGGTCCCATAGGGAGCATACTTGTCGTTGCCCAAAATACGAAAGTGGGCGATCTGCCAATTTTCAAATGTCATCCCGGCGGAGTTCCATTGATATTGGATATAGTTAGGGTTGGTAGAGTCCTCTCCCTCTAAGCGCTCTACCTCCGCCGGCGGTAATGCAATAACAGATTGCACTCCATACTTTTCATCGATGTCGAGATACAGAAAGAAATCACCATACTTACACATGGTGCGCGCCCATCCGAATAAATTGTATTCAAGATTTAAAATATTAGTATATAGAATTGCCAACACTGCTTTGAGTTCCTCGTTAGGGCACTTGATGTTCAGCATAGGACGCAAATCAGAGTAGGTCGTCATTTCATCCGCATAGATATCCATAGTAGAGGCTATCTCAGGCATGTATTCCATCTGATCAAAATCAACATACCGTTCGGTTCTTCGTTGATTTTGAATGGCATTGGACGCAATATTATCTAAAGGGTTATAAATAGATTTTTTAAACTGCTGTCCTGACGCTGTCCTAAACCGGGATGAAAATTTATCGAGGTGCTGGCGCCGGATGCGACGTCCACTCTGGGACCTATAGTTAATAATAGGCCCAGAGAACAAGCGCGTGAGCGCTTTGAATAGTGTCGCTTGGCGATTTTTAGGGTTTTTATCTACTGGCATCTGGTTCTCACTTTATTATCCATTTGTATTGATCATACAATTTTTTACTATCATTCATTTTATCAAGGATGTTGTCTTTTTTGTAGCCATGTTGTCCTTTAATTTGAGTGTTCATACTAGTTTTGGTGGTATAGATGGCATCTAAAAAGGCTTTCTGGTAGTTTAGTTCGCGGGCATTTGCTTGCAGTGCGGTGTCTCGCACCCAACATGCGATTGCTAAAGCCATAATTAAATCATCATTATAACCTTTCATTGCTTGTGGTTTCCCGTTCTTCCAAATAAAAGTCTTCATCTCGTTAATAGTGCGAGAAGAATATACTTTAATTAGTTTATTTCTGATAAACTCCTCCAATTTGGCTATTATGAGTGGGCGCGTTTTCATCGTAGTGGTAAAGCCGGGAACAGAATTTGTGAGCGCGTCGGCCTGATATTGTTCAATATATTCGTGAGTACTCTTGATTGAGTGGTAAACATTGGGATACGCGTATTCTATAAGCTTGTTCAATACTGCGTATCCGATGTTGTTATTTTCCACCACAACCATACAATTCCCAAATTCGCGGCCTACTTGATTAAGCATACCTGCATACATATCCAAGGTTGGCTTGCCTTGATACTCTCCCACCACTTCTAGTGTTTCTAGCTTGATGATGTGGAAGGTTGAGTAATCTGCTCCATCACCCCTCGCAACGTCCGCCACCAACAAATAATTGCACGTCGGATCAAACTCTTCCCAGATCCAAAAATTACGATCAAAGCCGGCCCGATGTTTGGGCTCACGTACAGCTGCTAATAACCATTCCATACATTCAGGATCAATCACTGTTTCACCAGAAGTGTTGAAATTGCACTCAAGCTCTTGGGCAATTTGCCTCTTAGACATATTACGTGTTTCTTTGAGGTACCAGGCCTGATCTCTATCCGGGTGGACATCCCAGGTCAGAGTCGTGAGATGAAAGTTATTTGTACTGTTTTGGGCTTCGACGCATGTTTTATGAAACCAATTTCCCACCCCATTGGGGGTCGAAAGCGCGATACAGCGACCACCGGTGGAAAGAGTGGGATACAAGCCGGTCCACAATTCTTCAAGGCCATCGATGTGTGCGGCCTCATCCAAGACGAGCAACGATAGGGCTTCTGATCGGCCGGCGTCCCCGGACGTAGAGGCGGCTTTAATAGAAGAGCCATTAGATAATTCAAACGATGTTCGATTGTCTACGCTGATTTCTGCTATCTTGAGCCAAGCCGGAATATTGCGCATAATGCTCTTTACTTTTTTAACAAGGTTTCCCGCGGTGGCAAACTTTGTGGCCATAACCAAAATGGCTTTGTCGCGATGAAACAACATCATCCACACTATGTAGCCTGCCGTGATGGTAGAGATACCCAGTTGGCGTGCTTTTAAAATAACGTTAAAGCGATAATCATTAAAATCTTTTAACAGGCTATCTTGAAAATCATAAGTATTAAATAAGATTAGTCCATGTAACGGATGAGAGATGCGCGCATAATTATTTAAAAAATAAACGGGATCCTTACCGCATTTTACTATTTCTTTTAGTCTCTGCTTTTTGTCTAGTTGAAAACTCATACATCTTTCAGGGCCGCTATAACTTCTTCACGATTGGCAAGATCGCCTTCGCCATCTAATACTATAATCTCTTCCATGCCATCTTTACGAACCATATCAATTAGCTCGTTGTCTGGCATATCCTCGAAGCCATGCGGATCTAACACATTATACATCTCGTCTCCGCCGCCCATATCGTGATAATGACCCTCAGCTATCACCTCTTCAATTAAAGACATCAATTCTTCAAGTTTGAAGCCGGCTGTTGGGCGTCCTTCGGCGCCGGGGGAATAAAGCGTCTCCTCCCCGGGGTAGTCTTCGTCTCCGGGAGAAGATAGTTCGACTCCGGGAAGCTTTTCAAAAACCGTTTGAAATAGCTCAGCCACTGCTTCGGGATCCATCCCTTGGATTAAAGCCAATAGTTGGTCTTCGACGGGGGCTCCGGAGTCAGCTTGGAACCCCCGATATTCGGTCTCCTGAGCATCATCACTTGGGATATCCATTGGATAAGTCTCACTCGAAGTCACATCTGACTGATCCGGGGCCGGAGGTACCTCGGGCGGATCTGGAACATCCTGCTCGTCATCGTCCATCCAATCAGGCTTGGGGCCGCCTTTAATGTGGGCTATCAAATCATCAACTTGAGATTCGTCGATGCCCGTGTCGCGAGCATACTCTTCTACAATAATACGATAAAGTTCATGACGGCTAACTTTCATGTTTACTTCTTCCTAGTATCGTTTTTAGGTCGCTTGCCGCCGGCACCGTTCCACCCGCCTTGATCAAGAAAGCTTTTCCAGTTACGCTCGGCAGGAGCAGTTGACCCCTCGGAATTATTCATCTCTTCGTTTAGGCCGCCTACTTTATAGTGCTTCTTGGCTTGCACCCATGAGCGAACACGCGAAGAGTTTTGTACGAGAACGTCTACCTCTCCTTCCTCGGTCAAAGTAACTGAGTTGCCAGTAACCTTCTTGTACTCTTTCTTAAGCCAGCCGGCAATATCTGTTAGACGCTGATCTATTTCGGTTTCGAAGCCTGACGTATATACTTCTTTTAGCTGAACTTCGGATTGGTATGAGAGGCACATCATGTCTCCATAGAACTTGACATTGAAGCCATCCATAACACGCTGATCGATAAGGGCATCCCCCTCCTCCCTGCGTAGAATACCATCATTGACTGGCTCATAATCCTCGCCCAAAGCACCGTCATAAGAATTGGCGGCGGCTTGAGAAAGTCCTTGGATAATTTCGTAAACTGTTGACATTAAACGTCTCCCTTTGTTTCGTTATATTGTAAATAGTGTTTAGTAGATGAAAGGTCTTCTGTTGATTCGGCAACTTCTTGAGATTGCGGAGAGGCCGCGGCGTTTGGAACCAGTTGTTTTTGAAGAATTTTCATTACACGCTGGATTACCATCTTCTTGTTGTTTAACTCCACTCCTGGTAACTCAGCGATTTGCAATACAAATTGGTCAATCTGCTGAACGATCCCTCTTTCCAAGTTCGACAGCTCGGGGTTGGCGGCTTTTCTTTGTTCCTTGCCGGAGGCCGCAAAACTGGCCGCGCCCATCGAGGCGGTCTTCACTCTTTGCGGCTCATCTTCAATTTCTTCTATCACTTCGCTTATTATTTCTTTAAGCATTTTTGAGGTTAGTATCATCGGGCCGCCATCCTTTTTTCCATCTTTCTTCTCTATCTTCAACATACTGAATGTAGCACTGGTGGCAACAGTCGAATTTAATGAAGCACACATCATCCATGGTCTTTTTGGGAAATTGTCCGCAAACTGAACAACCCTTTAAAGACTCTCTATTAAGTAGTTTTTTTGATATCTTAATACCATTAATGTCAATTTTATCCTGCCACTCTTCATTTTTCTTCGTTTTTTGATAAAACTCTTTCATCTGTTTAAGATACTCTTTCTCTTTGGTTTCTGTCCAACCTGCGCTTGGGTTCGCGATCGCGGTGGGGCCATATTTTTTGGCAATCGCCCTCTCTACAGCCGCTATTTGATTTAAATTCTTATCTTTCATTGAATACCTTATACGCCCCATACGCTCCTGCGGTGCCGACAACCACTCCGCCGGCGAACCAAATCCATTTATTGCGTGGAGATGTCTTTTTTAATGATTTAACGAGCGATTGAATTTCTTTGTCCTTCTGCATTATAAACAAATCGTACTCATTTGTTAAAGCCTTGTACTCAATTTTGAGTGACTCCAACTCATAACGATGAAGTTCGGCTTGTTTGCTTAGTTCGTACTGCACGACATTGTTGCATGCATATTGAAACCTGTCGTATCCCGATAGAACCTGTCCGATTCCTTGTTTGTTGAAAAGAACCCCCTCGAAAGGAGCACACTGATTCAGCCCCAGAATTGTGAATTGAGCCTCTTCCGCCTGAGCGGGAGAAGAGACCATCAACAATATACTAAGGAGCCACATACTCAATTCCAAGGGTTGTTTCTATATCTTTAATTAGTCCGTCTTTGTCTTCGCTGAATTTTCTTGAGTATTCTTTAGATTTCTTGGCGCGCTCTTTTTCTAATTCGACTAAGGTTCTTTCGTAGTCTTCCTCGATATTTGCCATTGATTCTAAAAAGCTCTCCATCAATAACCGCTTATCTTCTATCTCTTTTCTATGAATTTCTTTAAGACCTTGTATTTGAGCCTCGTTGGATTCCACCATAGTAGTATATGCCGATTCCATCAAATGATAATCGTATCGCGTTTTTAACACAATGACAGCCGCCAATAATGCTATAGCAATTAATTTCCAGTGCTTGAGGGCGAATGCTAATATTTTCTTCTTAAGCATTGTGCCCCCGCAATCTAGCAATGCCATCAATAATCGTTTGGCCTCCAATATAGATTGCTGAAATAATCACCCAGTCTTCGCTGGTAACATGCCCAGTAAAGGTTAGCCCCGTGGCTGTTGCCCACACCATTAATTTACGCGACGTCAATTTTGACAACCATGTGTCTACGAACGCTTTTGTTTGTGCCATTATTTTTCCTCCAATTGGTAGTTCAGCCTGAACCTTCTTGTTCCGGTCAGGTCTTTTCTTCTACCTGTGACTTACACATTTCTTCCGCTTCGGATGCGGATAAACTATCTGCTCGTTGGGATGCGGGCTTGTCTTTTTGTGCGCATGCCCAACGACGTTGTTTTTCGGAAGATACTTCTCCCATAAAGGGGTGTGCTTGCTTGCAGCTTTCGCCAGAGTGTTCTTCCTCTTCTTGCAAGGGCGGCTCCTCTTGCGCGGCTGTGTCTATTTTTGGTACCACTTCCATCACGGTTTGTAAATCTGGAATAGCTATATTGTTGACGAAGACACTGCTTGTTTTTTCGTCCAATCCCAAATTCATCAAAAATATCATGGCCCGGGCTTGAACTTGTGAGTCTAATTCGTCTTCCGGGGTTTCTATCTCCGGGCGCCCGAGCGCGCTTAGACCCGAGGCCATCCCTCCCATGGCCCCAATATGGCTTCCGATCTCTTCGAGCACATCAAGCTCTTCTTTGATGATCTGTTTAAGTTGGGACTTGGTGATTTTCATAGCATCGTCTATCCTAACATGCTCGCGATAACTTCAAGCTCTCCTTGCAGGTGCAATAAAGAATTCTTTGTCTGATCGTCTGCTCTGCTGGCTAAAACGGCCACCTCTCCGGCGAGATCGAGAAGTCGGGCGCGAGGGTTGCCGTCGCCTTCTTCTACATCTCTTTTATATGCGGCGCCCATTCCACGATATTGTCCTGCGACAGGCATGTGGTGTGCTTCTTTAACGGCCTGGGTGCCGGTGAGGTTAGCTAACTCTTGTGCGCTGAACTGTTTTGCTCGGCATTCTGTTTCGCTACATAGTGTTCCAAATCCAGACTCTTTATCAATCTTCCATGTGTCACCATTTGCATCCGTAACTTTGAGCATTCCACTTTCTTCTGCTTCTTGAGAAGCAGCCGGCGTTCTAAAATCTTCTACTGAGTCTCCAGCATGGGAAACCGCCGGGGCTACTGCGCCCGCTAAGGCGCCGGCCATGGCGGCGCGGCCGCCCCACTTCTTAAGCACCTTGGGAAGAACCTCATCAATCTGCTGTGGTGTTAATTGCATGTTTACTAATTCTTCATGAATGATATGCTGAAGAGCTGCTTTCGCCTTGTTGTGAGGCGCAGGGGGTGGTTTAACTTGTGCTATCTCTTCTTTAATGATCTGCTTAAGTTGTGATTTTGTAATTTTCATTTTAAAGCAATCCTTGTAGTTTTGGTTTCACTGTGGGGTGTGCTTCCAAAAACGCTGGTAACGACTTGTGGACGCTTTCTTCGTCGCAACTCCCACCGTACCACTCTTCAAAGAGCGCAATGGCATTAACTTTTTCTAGCTCTCTTGTCTTAATTCCGGCATGGCGCGCAATGTGAGAAAGTGTTTCCCCGCATTTTTCATTTACCTCTTGAACGTCTACGATGGTTGGGCTTGATAGTGTTCCAATCCATGACTTAATTTTATCTAATATTTTCATGTTGCTAATCCATTCAAATACCCTTCAACAACACTCATCAGCGTACGCACAACTTCTGTGTGGGGGTCGGGATCGACGGATTTCCATTGTGATGGATCCCCTTGCTCGGGTTCGCCGATGGGGATGGTACGCTGTTCTGGGCTGTGTGAGCGAAGTCCTTCCTCATACGCGGCGCTTAGGACTCTTTCGAGTTCTTCAAGTGTTTCTACCCCAATAGATTCATTCAGATATTTATTCCAATTTTCAAATAGTTTATTCATGTCGCTAATCCATTCATACTTAGTATCCTGCATCGTATGGTGATTCGTCTCCATACCAATCGTGTGAGCCATGTACATCTTGACCTACTTCGTCTGCTAAATCTTTGTACATCTCTTCTGTGTCGTTATACATCGACAACTTGCCATCTTGGTGCTTTACTATAATAGAAGGCTTTCCATCGCTAGCAATCTCAACGAAGGCTTCGACATTAAACTTGTCAGCCAAGTCTTGCACCTCTTCGCGCATGATCTCTTCGGGAGTCCTATCTGCTTCTCCAGCAGCCATAGATTTTTCCAGGCCGCGAGTTAGACGAGGATCTGGTTCGTATGCTTCGTTTAAGTGCTTTCGCCAATTTTCAAATATTAGTTTCATGTTGCTAATCCATTCATACTTAGTATCGCAATCAAACCGGGCACATTCTTTCTGACGTAAACGCCAGAGAAAAGTGTCTCGCATCGACCGCCGACATAAGCGATTGCCGATTCAATGTTTTTACTGACCTTTGGATCAGCCACCATCTCTTCCGACACAACCAGCACTAACGAGCCTGCTGCAGCCTTACCCTTGGGTGGAGGACATGCAGAACGATTCATGCAGTTATGAAGGATCACCGATCCAAGCTTTCCAGTATTTGGATCTTTTATCATAGTTGAGCCTAAGAAGGCACGACCGTCATTGCCCAAGCATGTTTCCAGATCTTTACTATCGAAAGATTGGATCGGTGAATCCTCGGTGGAGAGTTTTAAAACTTGGGCTAACGACTTAGCAAATTGTGTGTTGGCGACAGGATACATGCCGAGCATGCCTATTCTGCCGCGGAGTAAGCGGGTGGCTCGTTCATTGTCAAGAATGATATGCGGGTGCTGGGCAACATCATTTGCCAGCGTCAACGCATTACGAGCGATTGTGGGGTTAAGATTTTCTTGTGCTGTTGGCCAAGAGACTATGTAAACGATCTTGCCGCTCGACTGCACAGAGCGCATGTAACGCTCAAAGACAGGGTGCAGAGCGGTAACACTACTACCGGTACCACCACCACCGCCAGCAAGGACGAATAACCAATCAACTTTACCGAGCTTGATACGCAGGGCATCTTCAACAATCGCACCATTTTGACTTAAAACCTCTTTTCCATATTCTACGTTCTTTCCAATCCCGTCTGAATCGGGAATGAGGACAACGTGATCCTCTTCTACATTCTTAGGAATGTCTTTACCTGTTGAATTTACGAGTAGCGTTTTATTGAAGCCAAGTTCAATAAACGCATTCGCCATTTTGTTGCCTCCACCGCCAACCCCAACAAAGCCCACGTTAATCGAAGAAGGCGCAGTGTTCTCGGGGAGTAAATCTTCATCAGAGTATTCCATCTGTAATCCGAAGTCCTCTACCATACCGAAGTCTTCTGCTTCTACTGATTCGTGGTAGCTGTCTTTTTCCTGCGCAAACGCAGGAGGTGGTTCTGCGGGAGGCAGAAAATCAAATTCATTTTTATCGTCGTTTTCTTCGGACATCGTTTATTCTCCTTGTGAACCTATCGGCTCAAGACAAAAGATTGTTGTATACCTGCTCCCGCGCTAATGTTTACTACAGAAAATGGTTTTCCTAAAAGACTGTCAGGTACCGGCACGCCGTTGGCGCCGCTCCTCAAGGTTTCGATCGGCTCTTCATCAGCAAGAGAGAGTGTCATAGTAATCGGGATCTTTGTAGCAGAAGAAACGTCCACCCCTGTCACAGAAACTGAGGTCGGGGCTCCTTTCTTCGCTTCGAGATATAAACTTGAGAACTCGTATAAATCTACGAAAGTATAATTCTTCTTTCGAGATAGCCCTTCTAGAGTTTTCTTAAGTTCTTCGGCAATGATCTGTTTGAGTTGGGTTCTGGTTATCTTCATCGTGTTTCTCCTATTGATTAACCTTTGCGTATCCTAATTTCTTTTCGATCACAATTTGCATGTCAACGCAGTCTTTGAGCGAATCAAGGTGCGAGATAAGCAAAACGTTCTTAAAATACACTTTAATTAGTTCCAATATCCTAATAAAACCCTCCATATTTTCCTCGTCGAGTGCTGTTCCCGGCTCGTCGAGGATAAATAAATCGCTCTTAGGTAGTGACGAGACACCCAAAAGAGCCAAACGAAGCGCCATCGCACATAAAGTTTTCTCGGCTCCGGAGGCCATTTCAATGGGCCTTGGTTCATGTCGAGGATGCTTAATAAAAATATCAAATTTCTTCCCAGAGTCCTCAAAAAAGATTTCAAAGTCTACGATGTTCGCGAGAACCTTCGCGATCTCTTGGTTGATGACCGGGAGCTTTCGTTTAATAATATCGTAAGCAATGCCAGATGTGTGCATGCAACGCATATAAAGATCATAAGCTGAATATTCCTCCTGCAAGTCTACATATTCTTGTTTCTGTTCTTGGACGCTCTCCACCTTTTGTTCCAGCGATCCAACGTCCTTATAAAGCTCCAAAGTTTGCTCTTGGCACAATCCATATTTTGCTTCTGCTTTTTCTAGCTTGGCATTACATGCGTCAAGTTCTGTAGTGAATTCTTCAAAGTTTTCAATTGCTTCCTTGTTTTCTTCGTACCTATTCTTCTTCTCTTCTAGATCTTTTAGCTCGTAGCCCAGGCGCTCGATTGATGCTTGGTTCTTCTCAATCGATAAATTAAAGTCAGCAATCTCGTTAATAAGACCAGAGCGCTTTTCAGTGACCATATTATATTTGCCAATCTGTTCAAAAATGAAATCGGGCCGCATGCTCTGAAGCTTCTTTTCGAGGTTGTGAACCATTCCCTTGGTGACGCCTCGCTCTTCTTCAACGTCCGGAAGATTGGCCACAGCAATATTGGCATCGCGAATGAACTTACATTGAGGATAGTCGGTACCGCATGGAATTCCATCTAGCAATTTAGACTTGCGCTCAATGTCTTCAATCTCGGAAACTAGTTGGGTCAGCAAATCTTCTTTTTCGGTCTTTTGTGTGCGCAACCCATCAACGAGGCCCTGCTGTTCGTTCAACACGTCAATGTTTATCTTGCCCAAATATTCTTCAATCTTTTCTGAGATGGAACGTTTAACACTCAAATCTACGCTATATTGCTTATTGGCGCTTTGAAGGGACGTAATCTGAATTTGCTTCTTCCGGATCTCGCGCTTTGTATCAACAACATTGATAACCTCTTCAGGGATGGCATCGATGCTATCGCGCAATTCTTCACAAGTTATAGCTATATGTTCGATCTCTTCCTTAAGATTGGTGCATTCCTGTTCATGAGCGTTCAGTTCCTCTCTCTTGGTGTTCAGTTCGCCAGCGGCCTCTTCTATCTCCTCATCATAGTTGCGCGCCTCAAGGCGCTTTAGCGCGCCCTTAAGGTCGGTGCTGTCCTCCTTGGACAGCTTGAACTTCTTCTCAAAAATCTCCAAGTCAAGAAACTTGGCAATGATTTCCTTTCGTCTCGTCGAACCTTCGTCGATGAACGATAGGGCGCCATGCTGGGAGGCCATCGACGATATAAGAAAATCCTCGCTAGCGCCAAAATGGCGACGAATATTGGTGTCGGTTAGCGGTCGACTCAGCCCATTTAGGGATATTGTATCGCCGGAAACCTGATCGTAAACCTCAAAGTTAAGATCTGTTTTAGCCTCTAACGTCTCTTCACCTTTAAGGCGCTTGATGTATTTCTCTGCTGTTCTTTCGATGGTATAGGTCAAGTGCCCCACATCGATGGTTAGTTTTCCGCGGCACGATTCCTTATTCTGGTTAATAACATTGAGATTCTTACGCTCATTTTTCGAGGTTGTATTAAAAAGAGTCCAAAGCACAGCATCAATAATACTGCTCTTCCCAGAATAGTTCTTCCCAAAGATCCCTGTAATCCCATTAAGATCGTCAAAGGTGACACTGTTTCCTTCTCCATAATTAAATAGGTTGTCAAATTCAAAGC
>Ga0208299_1000222_pt1 | contig 54045 bp, 93 predicted proteins | sample 15_taG_FD_184089 | JGI IMG/M metagenome (GOLD analysis project Ga0208299, IMG submission 184089) | Marine viral communities from the Subarctic Pacific Ocean - 15_ETSP_OMZ_AT15312 metaG (SPAdes) (version 2) | ecosystem: Environmental > Aquatic > Marine > Oceanic | place: Pacific Ocean | collected... | reverse complement strand
AAATCACCGACTTTCACTAATCACCTCCAGTTTGGCTGCGTGCCAGTGAGTCACCTTGCCCTTCGTCCAAATCTCTGCCACAGGGACGCACCCGCTGTGTTCTTGGCGGATATTCAGGATGATTCCAAGATATTCTTTGCGTTTCCCATAATATTCAGGACTTGTCTTGCTTGTCCATTTTACCAAATCACCGACTTTCACTCTACCACCTCGAAGTTTCGAGAAGCACAGTTCTCGTTCAGTTTTCCGTCTGCCCAAAGAATGTCAATGCCGGGACCAACAAGAGCGATGAAACGCTCAGGGTAGTCAGGGTTGCGCTCCCTAACTTTAACGATGAGTCCAATCCTGCTGCTCTTCTTTCTCTGCACTTCGTTGCCAAAGTCGTCATAGAATTTGAGCATCCTGTTTGACTGCCTTACTAAATCACCAACTTTCACAAATTGCCTCTTCGCTCTTTCATTGTATATAATATAACACAGTTGTCAGAGGAAGTCAAGAATTATTTCTCCATTATCTCCAAACAATTCTGACTTGTACTTGTGGTGTCCCCATCATTCCAATACAAGACACATTCAGGAACATAGTAAGGGCTCACCGGATTATCTCCATCTTCCCATCTCGTCTCATGATCGCAGAGTGTCCACCTCACCTTTCGAACGAGTGCTGCTTTCTTTCTACGCATCCAAGGACTTGGGCGTCTCCCAGTCAATATGTCTCGCTGGATAGAGCGCTTGAACTGAACGAGATCTCCAACCTTGAAGGTAGGCTCTCCTTGTGTCTCATAGGGTAGTTCTTCCGCAGGGAGAGTGATCGGCATGTGCCTATAGTGAGAATAATGCTTTTCCGAATTCCTCAATCCCATTTAGTTCTCCCAGCCTTCATCATCACCCGGAACTGTCTCCGCATATTGTCGCGCCGTTTGTTGTGCCGTAGCATACTCAGAAGGAGTTAGCACTTTGACTGCGAACGTTCCTTCCTTTTCCGGAACATGAAATAGTCCGAGAAGATCAGATTGATCAACTTTCAACAAATCTTCCTCCGTGAACTCAATCGATCCGCCGTTCTTTTTGGCAAGTGTAGCGAGGAGCACCATCAAGAAACTTGGATCTTTCAGGAACTCATTGGGGTTGTTGCTATTCATCTTCTTTTCCTTTCTTTCGAGATTTGGTAGCTTCAAGAATTTCATCAGTTGTGAGATCATGTGCCTGTTGCAACTGAAATAGAGATAACTCAATCTCTTCCGTGATATTGTCGCAGTCCTCGACATGAATGGTTTCTGAACTCTCCGGCTTCTTTGGATAGTTCAAGTCAAAGACATCAACTTTCTGCTGTTTTGTTCGATTGCTCATTTTCCCTCCAGTGATGGAATAATGTTATCTTCAATGATACGAATTGTCTCTTCTGGGCTCTCCGTCTTAAATCGTCGGCAAGTTGGGAGGGCGTTGTAAAGAGCATAATCATTTCCTCCGGGATCGCACCTGTCTCCAACGAAATAGGTGTTGACAGATGTGTCAACATGTCGGAGAGCGAATGTCTTGTCCCACCCAGTGGGGTAGATATCGATGCTCGTATTCCCTCCGAGAGCATGAGTGATTCCTGAAACCGATAGATCGCCAAGAGCGTCCGAGAGTTCCTTTGACAGAGTTTCTCGAATGCCCTGCGCCTTGTCCGCCTTCACAAACTCTGCTCGCTCTTCCGTTGAGGCGTCTCTACCAATCATGCACCAGTTGAGCATGCTTCCTCGATATGAGATGAAATTTCCCGTTAGTGGAATGTCGTAGTGCTCTGCAGCTTGAGCTTGAAGTTTGAGGAGAGTCCAAACTGTCTTCCAGTAATCTCGCCCCTTTAGTTCATTCTTCATGTCAACGGCGCTCACAAGCTCGTAGTCCTTCCGTGAGCGCTTCCAGGTAAATAATTGAGTTCCGTTACAGGGCATTAACGAGACGCCAGCAGACGCCAAACAGGGACGCCAGAGAGGCATTGCCTGCTCCCTGACATACTCCATTGGACTTCCGGTGACGATGCCGATGTCGGCGAGGTGAGATAGCTTCCGAAGACACTTTCCCACCTCTTCCGACATTTGCTCTCGGGCAGGAGTCAAAGTCCCGTCCAAGTCAAACAGAACGATGCTGTCTGATTTTGACTTCATTAGAATACCAGCTTAATAGTAGCTGTCGTGAGCGCATAGACGAGAATTAGAATTGCTGTGTTGCGATTGACGATTTGATCCACTTGCCTATAGGACTCTTCCCGAAGCGTTGAATTCTCCTCACTTACTTTCTCATATAGTCCGCGATAATATTCATGCAATGCAGCATCGATTTTGGGTTGGGATTGTTTACTCATTTCTTCTCTTCCTTCTCTTGTTGTTCCAGCCATCGCTGTTTTTTGCACGCAGGATCGGTGCAAATTCGGTTCTTGTCCTTTTTCGTTCCGCTCAACCACCAGTTCCAATGTCCACATTCAAGTCGGTGAGGATGGGTTCTGGTCTTGGGCTCTCTAAATTTAGCATTATCGGGCGGTAGCTTCTTCGGAGGAGATGTTATGACAGCCTCTTCTGGTTCTGCATTCAAGTTCTGAAGCAACTCTTCGAGCTTTGCCATTTTCTCGCTCAGTTCTACCTTTGGCTTCTTCTTTGTCATTAGACGACATTCTCGTCGTCGTGAATCGGATCGTGAAAGGGGCTTACCACCCTTTCGTCTCCGAGATCAAATCCATACATATCATTTTCAGTGTCTGAAGAGTCTCCTGTCCGCTCTATTATCTTGTCCAAGGCATAGCAAGTAATATCTAATGCAGCCCTCCAGGAGACGCCCCAAGCCCAGCGTGCAGGCTTAAGAAGTTCATTTAACATTTTTCTTCATTCCTCTTTTTCGTTTGTGTTTCTTGGGATAGTCCTCACTGACGGCTCGTCGAAGTCGAAGGTTCTGCATCTCAAGAGATGCCTTCCATTTCATGATCCGGCGTTTGGCGTTCTCTTCTGTGTCTGGATGGGCTAAAAGCACCTCCGTAATCTTCGGCACACCATTCTCATCAGGTTCAATTCGATTCTGAATAATTACATATCGTTCTGCTGTTCCAATATCCATTACATTACCACCTTAAATCCCTTTGCCTTTAAGCTTTTCAATCTCGCCCATCTCAATGTCTCGATGACTGTCTTGGAATCCATGTCCGAATCAAGTGTGAAGACAGACTTTATTATATCTCCTTTCTTATTGTTGACAAAGACGGAGAGCTTGATGTCACCCGATTCGTTATCCACTTGAACTTGAAGATTGATTTTACCCTCTTTGGGATGGAGAGTGATATTATAACTATGATTAATCACCATTCTTCTCGCGGTTTAATAATACTAACTCCCAGAGGTAATTCTCCCTCGACAACACCACCGTGTTTGACAAGAATAAGATTAACAATGGATGCAGGGACATATCCAAATACAGAATTTGTCATATCCTCGTGATCATCATCTTGATAGGGCTTGAGTAGAGATTCATCTCTGCTGGGGAAACCAACTTCTACTTTATGGTATCTCTCCGCGTCGTCTATCCGAGGTGAGCAGTATGCAGCTTTATTTGCCTGAACAGACATGGAAAATCCATTGGAACAAATGACATGACGATTATGTTTCACTTAAGCCTCCTCTCCGGTAAGCAACTCCACGATGAAGGAGCACACTGCTTGTCCGTTGGTGCCGATTGATTGATGGAGGATGACGGTATTATCAACGCTCCCTTGTCCGAGGACAGTCCAAAGTTTCATTGCCACTTCGGAAGGCAGAGTCAGGAAGTAATCAGCGAGATTCTGAGCCTGTGCCTCCGTGAGTTGCTCGGTGAACGCCTTGGTTGCTTCCATCTTTTCGACGAGAGCAGAGTGATTGTTAATTCCAAAGTCCTTGGTTTTGGAGATCAATCCCTTGTCAAGGATGTCTTCGACGGTGACTTGACGCTCATACTCTTCAATGAAGTCTCGCAAAGCAACGGCAGCCTCGAAGCCAACGAAAGAGTTCGTCAGATTATAGACGACGCCCAAATCGGAGCCCTCGCTCAACAAATCGCCTTTAGTGAGGCATTCGCTAAGACGATGCCAGGAGCGACGAGAAGGGTAAACCTTGTTTGGCTCATAATCGTCGGTGTGCTCCAAATGCATGTGGTTCTGGTTAATGAAGTCCCAGATAACCTCATGAACATTGTCTTGCGCCCAGTTGAGCCAATCTTCAGTGGTAGGCTCGACATCGAAGACAGTCCAACGATCCAATTCAGCAGGGTCCATTTCGCCAACCTGATATTGGTCGCCGTGTTCGCCGCCGTTGACAGCGGCAAAGATGAGAGTGTCAGGATGGAGAGAGTATCCCGCGAGTTTGCGAGAGTCAGTCAACTCGAAGATCCCCTGGCGGACTTCAGGAGTCGCACGATCAACCTCGTCGAGGAAAAGAGCAACAGGGTGCGTACAAGCAGTCTTGTACCACTCAGGCGGGTTCCAAGAGGTAACCTCACCGTCAGTGGAAGGTAGTCCCAATAAGTCTCCCTCAGTCATTTGTGAGGCACGACGCTCAACTACCGGCAAGCCGATTTCTTTCGCAAGCTGATAAACGACTTCGGACTTGCCAACGCCATGGCGTCCGCGAACAAGCACAGGCTTTTTAACTGCAGTAACGTGAGGAACAACTTGGATGAAGGTTGAAAAGTCAATAGCCATTTTTTACTTCCTTTGGTTTGGATTTGCCGGGGAACTCTCGCCCCCCTCTTTATTACATATATAATGTATCACGTTCTGGCAGTTTGTCAAAGCTTTTTTTTCGTCTTGACATCAATTTTACATTTAAAACGGTTCACTGACAAACTTGCTGAGCTTCTCGCTCTCCCAATCGTCGGGGCAGCCGGCGAGAGGCTTTGTGGAATATCCAATAACTGTTGTCGAGCCATAATCTGGATTTGCCCATCTGCGGTCGTCACTGATAAGTGCAGAGATGAGACAATGTCCTTTTCTGGCACCTAATCCATTTCTCACGTTGTAAAAGTCTGCAGCGGCGTTGAGCCAATGAACTGTCATCACCGGGACACCAGGATCGTCAATAACAACTTGACTCCAATCGATCTTCTCGATCATTCCGACAATCTTGTGCTGAGTGTAGTTACCCTCTTTGTCATAGAACCAGTCAGTAGATTGAATGAGCGATCCCACGCCGATCTTAAGAGCTTTTGCTCTTTCCTGAATGGCGTAGCGATATGCTTTGTTCTCGCGGTTCTTCATAGCGAGCCAAGCGTGCCGGCGCTCACAGGTACGTCGATTGTGTCCATCCCCGTCATATCCACCATTTTTGCACCAAGAGCATTGTCGGCGACTGCGACGACGGTATCGCTTCGGCTTCTCGAACGGCTCTCCTTCGACTGTTTCTCCGGCTCGTTTTGCATAGAGTTCAGCATAGTGTCTGCGCGTGTACGGGGGCATATTTGGATCTGTAGCCAGTCTCTTAATGTTTGCTGTCATCTTCTCGCAGGTTGCCCGGTTGTGCCCGGCATCATAGCAATATCCGCAATGTCTCGATCTTCCCATTTCGTACCCCTTTCGTTATTACCTATGTAATGTAACCCGTGTGCGCTTCCTGTCCAGCGAAACATTGTCAAGAGAATGTCAATCAACCACCAGGACGATTTCTGAAGTAGTAAAATAAGGACGATCAGCATATTCTTTAGTAGTCAGCCAGATGCGGCGGACTTTACAAGGACCGGGTTTCGGCGCTTCCATGTCTGTGGCAATCACAAGTCCATCAAAATTATGCTTGTTAACATAATCGGTGGGAGCTTGAAAGTCAGTGCCACCGCAGGAAACTCTCTCCGCTTTAAAGCGTTGCCCCTTCTTCCACACCTTGACGTGATCCAAGGCAACTTCAGTATCAAATGGCACAATCGTAAAGGTGGCAATCTTGGACAACTTATCCATCGCGGCAAAGATCTTGACGAGCATTGCATCGGAGACAGAGCCAGACTGATCAACAGCGATTGCGATGTTAGCAGTCCGGGTAATCTTCTTTCCAGCATGGATATATGGGAATCGAGAATTGATTCGACGGACGGTAGATTTCTTATTTGCCCGCTGAGATGTCTTCACAAAATAGCGAAGAGCTTTTTCCCAGTTGACTCTCACCTTCATTCGTTCCATGATATCTTTTCGAGTAGAAGAGGAGACGGAACCCCAAGAGCCTGCCTGTGCTGCCTCCTCGGCTGCTTTCTTAAGAGCTTCCTTCAGTCGCTCCTTTGCAATCTCATTAACAGTGTTATCTCCATCGGCACCATCTGCCCACTGAGAGTGATCATCAAAGGAATCAGAAGGCGAGCCTTCTCCAGATTCTCCTTCGCCCTCTTCCTCTTCAGGATCTTGCCAGTTGGCGAGATACCATTCGTAAGTCTTGCCATGCTCAGCCCATTCGAAGTTCTTGCCTCCGGGCATGCAGCAGAAGTCAGGAAGCTCTCCAATAAGATGGGAATTGATCGCGAGATCCATACAGATGTTGTCTTTCTTCGTCATCTTGCCGGAAGGGCGTCGTCCAGTAACATGCTCGAAGATAATGTGGTAGAACTCATGCTTGAGAACGCCAAGCTTCTCTCTCTCAGGAAGACTATTCATGAAATCTGGATTGTAATAGAGCTTGAACTGTGCCGTCTTCTTGTCGATGGTGACACCAGCAGTTGGGATAGATCTGGTTGACACCTTGTCAATGCGTCGAGAGAGAGCAGCGAAAAATGGCTCGTTCATCAAGAGGCGAGCGGTGTGCATGTTCAAGTCAAACTTTTCAGCGCTCTTCACGGCGTTCGTTTCGGACTTTTCGGCTTCATTTTCTTCAGACATTTCAACTCTCCCTTCTTGTATATGTAATGTATCACGCTGCGGCGCTTTGTCAAGCAGATTTCTCAATTATTTCAATCTACCATTCGATTGGATCATTTGCGAGATCGCTCTTCGAATCTTCTCTCGCATCGATTCCGGCTTGGACAAAATCTCCCTCTGCATCATTCCAATCGCTAAAGTGCCCGGCGTTTTCCGCACGGAGCCAATCGGACAAATTGGTGGCAGCCTCGCGGACAGATGAATTCGTCCCTGGGCTTGTCATCAGGGAGAATAACCCCTTTTGAATCGTTTCCACTTCCTCGTCCGTCAAAATAGCTTTTACCATCTCAGTGCTCCCTCTTTGTTATTACCCCTATAATTTAGCACAGAAATGGATAGATGTAAAGAAGTAAGTTGTCAAGAGAGTGTCAAGAGTCTTCCTTAGTGAGTACGGGCTTGCACCACTCTTTCTTATAGTATACGACTCTGCCGGTTTTCTGGACGAGGACATCAAATCCCGGAGCGATATATCCAGTCTTAATCTCGTGTATGATAATTCCCAGTCCCTCTTCCATGTCAAAAGATGGATATTCCCTGTTCCAGATCCTAACCCTTACCAAATCTCCGACGTTCATTCACTGCTCAATAGCGCCGGGTGAGCATGATTGATATTCATTCATATCGGATGCCGGTGTCTGGAAGCACCTCTGTATTTAAGTCACAAGCCATCATTATTTTGTCACCTCTGACGATTAGCGCTCCCTTTGGTACAAGACGGTAAGCAAAGATGCCACTGTCCCAGCGGAGAATTTGCCAATCTCGATTATCAAACATGGTTCCCTTCCACCATGCTCCGAAAGCAAAGCCAATGTTTAGAGATATGAATCCAACAAGAAATACGAACATTAGACGCTCCTTCGCTTTGAAACAAACTTTAAATCTTTCCGGAGGAATCCTATTTCGCTGGATAGGGCTCCATGGCGAGACGCCGGTCCTTGCCCTATCCAATGCACTTTGTAAGAATCACAAACGGTTTTATATCTACGACATTCCTGAATCGCCGTCACCATTCCGACGAGTGTCTTGGCTTCGCCCGTTACTGCCTTGATGTAGCGAGGCGAATAGCGGCGGAGAGCGTGCGTGCTTATAGCATATTCTGATAACGTCACCAAATCACCGACTTTCATTGAGTGCCTCACTGATCAGGATGAGATTATCTATTCTCGCATAGCCGTCGTCGATTCTGCCTGGGGTGGTGGCATCCACGCCGGGGGACATATACTTGATCCAGACACCACCGGGATCCCATGTCTCGGTGCGAACCACGATAGCCATGCGATGTTTGTTCGTACACCACTTCTGAATCTTTACTAAATCGCCGACTTTCATTTCTTACTCCAGTACATAAGATACCACATTGTAGAGACATTGTCAAGCATTATCTCCTCTTTCTTCAATAATTTCATTAAGCATCTCTTGTGCTGCTTCTTTTCTTTCGAAAAAGTCGTTCTTATTTATCAAATGTTTGATGAGCCACTTTACTTCAGAAGGGGAAAGCATCGTAAGATCACACGCTGACAGATAATCAAAGTGCATGTCTTCGAGAAGAGTGTCATCATATTTTCCACTACTCTCATAGGCTTCTCTCCAAACTTCCTCCTCCTCATGGAGATTATGTGGAGGCAGCACTTCATCCATCACTTTGCCTATCAGTCTGCTCCAATCGGCATCGTCCCAGGTGCCTTGCTCAATGCGGCGTTGTTGTACTCTGTATTCATCTAAAAAAACTAGCTTACCCATCTCATTTTGCCTCTGATACTATTTCTAACTCGTCTTCATAAAACCAGCATGCCCTATTGCCCTCAATTGAACAAACATAATACATTGTATCTCCCGCGCCGAACCACGGACCCACTTGCGAGATGATGCCGATTGCTCCAATCTTGGTTGTAAACCACTCTTCCGAAGGAAAGTGGAAATAGAGTTGCTCTCCGCCGGTGAATCTAACCAAATCACCGACTTTCATTTTCATTCTTTACCTTACTTTCTCCGATCACTTCTAAAATAATGTTCCTTTCTTCTGTTTCCTTCTCAAGATCGAGCCAATACACTCTTGATCTCTCAGTTTCTCGAACAGATGCCTTTACTACGATTCCAATAGGATTTGGACTACTGCTTCCGATTGCCCTCACCAGATCTCCAACTCTTATCTTCATAATATAACAAGGAACGCTCATGCTGTCAACGATTATTCGTCATCAGTATAAGAAAAGTTCTTGTCCTCCTCTAGAATTATGTTGTAGAAAGAAACACATGTTCTATAGCCAGCGAATCTCATTGGAACTTTTGGTCTAAGCTCTTCTGCAGCCTCTGGGGTTTCGACGAACAGTTCAAGATATCCTCCGCCGTCGTCGGTTCCAATGCGGTAGTTAATCTTATTTCCAAGCACGGAGAGTCCAAATTCTTTCTTTGCAGACGCTATTGCTTGGCGAGCTTTTAGCTCTTGCCCTGTGTATCTCTTTGCCATCAATCTCTTCTCCTAAAGTATATAGAGAGGAGAAACTCATAGACTACTTTAGGCTGAAATATCTTTTCTCTTCGGCTTCTTCTTCTGGATATCCGCACTCTTCAATGGAGTCATCCTCGCTCTCTTCCAAGTCCATGTCCGCAACTTGATCCGTTCCAAATCCGTGAACAATTTCCAATACTTCTTCAATGGAGTATCCCAAGTTCTGAACAAGGGAGTCTACTGCTGCAGTTAAGTTTTCGAGGGCGACGTTTTCTTCCGGCTGTCCTTGGAACTCCTGTTCCATTCCGAGATTCTCTCCAGATTCGTCCAATCCACGCTTTGGCTTCTTGTCGTTGTGAGGACCGAGCCCGCTTTTATGCAAGCGTCTCTCTCCCTCTTCGTGATCAGGAACAGCGGTGACGGCAGCTTGTGGAGAATAACCTTTCTTTCTATTTTTGGTAAGCTCTTTCGCATGAGATGACATATCATCGCGCTTGTAGGCTTTGTAGCCTTCTGCTGTTACGGCAGCAAGTTCTTCTTGAACGATTTGTGCAAGCTTGGATTTGGTGATTTTACCTTCCCAATATAGGCGTCCTTTCCTTTCGGCAGCCGATTTTTTGGCTGCGTGCATTGGCCAATCTAACTCAGTGCCTCCACCATTGATCCACCTATCTTTCTCGCGACTGTTTATTACACGCTCCCACTTGCCATGTGCGTCCTCTTGAGAACCCAATCCAGCATTTTTATACCACCATTCCTTGGCGAACTTTCTTTTATCTCTTAGTTGTATTTCCGCTTGTCGCTTGGCAAAATGCGCTCTTTGCTTGGCACCCGCTTTCCAACGCTTGTCAGCCGCTGCTTGTTTTTTCATCTCAGCAGCCTGCGCCAACTTTCTCGCGTCTTTGGATGCCTGTGCGATTGCTGATCCAACTGCGCGGGTTGATTCCAATGCATCTTCCCACCGTTTCGTTGCCATAGCTAACTTATCCTTCTTGTGACGATTATGTACGTAGTATTCCATCCTCTTGGTAGCATCTTTTAGGGCGTCGATCTCGCTGTCTGCTTTTGCCTTGACTTTGCCTGATTGATCGGCTGCCATGAAGAGTGCGGATTTGATTGCTCGTTGAGCCGTCTCTTCCATCCAATCCAATTCTTCTATGGGCATCTTTCCACCAAAGAATGGAAGGTATATTTCATTTGTCGCTACAGCAGTTGTAGCTTCAAGTTCTTCTTGAACGATTTGTGCAAGCTTGGATTTGGTGATTTTCATTTTGTTTGTTCCTTCGCTGTATGTAGCTTCAAAGTCAAGTTCTGCTTCGGATGCTTCTATATCTGCATCCGTCTCGGGCTCGGGTGGGCGGTTGAGTTTGCGATCAGCGGCAGACTGCTTTAGCCTATCCATTTCGTCTTGCCAACCTTTGTTGTATGCGTCCTCTTCTTCTTGGGTTTCCTCGGTTGTGTCAATCTGCAATACTTTGCCACCCGCTTGTATGCGTGCAAAGTCGTCTTGAGCGGCTGCTATGCCTCTTTCTTTGGCATCTTTCACTGCTGATAGGGCACCTACGAGCCCAAAGCCTTCCGTCATTGTGTTGCTTAGTTCTTCTTGGACGATTTGAGTTAGTTGTGTTTTAGTGATTTTCATTTTAGGAATGCCCCATTTCGTAGTCACGTTCGGCATCTGCATCGGCGTCATCTCGACCGGCTTGGTAGCCAGCGTCATAATCATCGCCAACATCAGAAACAGGAGGCTCGCCATACTTGCCATCCTGATAACCGCGTTGGTATTCCTTCGAAGTATCTTTTGATCCAAGTCCAACACCAGCATGGCGAGTGCCGTGTTCCTTGAGAACTGCTGTGAGTTCTTCTTGAACGATTTGAGCAAGTTTTGATTTGGTGATTTTCATCGGGGTTCTCCTATGCCAACTTAGCCATAGATTTTAAGTTTAAGCCTTTTTCAGCAAGTGCTCTAAACAATATTAGATATGTATCTGTCATATCTGGGTTTGAACGTTCCATCTCGTATACGGCTTCAGTTAATTGGCCACAAAGTTCTGTGACTTTTTGTTGTTCGGGAGTTAGCTCTGAGCCGCCGAAGAACTGGTTTAATTCTTCTTTGATGAGTTGAGTTAGTTGTGTTTTTGTGATTTTCATTGTAGTCCCCGAAAGAAAAAACAGGCAATGAGAATCATCACCTGCTTATAAATAGTTGCGAGACAGACTAACTGCCTTGCTTTATTCAACAATATGTCATCGAGCGTAAACAACTCCATAGGGAGTTACGGAGTTTAATCCATTGCTGGAGTCATTAACATATCCTCGGACTGCAGATGGTCCTTTTGTGAAGGGAGCATCCCAGTTCGACGCCTTCAAAATTGCACCGTCAGACTTGCGGACAAATCCGAAGACGGCGCGGCTTCTGTGGCTATATCGGACAACCTTCCAATACTTCCTGCCGGGATTAACTTCTATTTCAACTCTATCCAGTGTTGGGAAGTTCTCGCTCTGATATTTATCAACTAACTTCTGAACTCCGGCGACAAATGTTTCGAATGCGAATTCAATTTCTTCTTTTGAGCGCTCCACTACATTCTCCTTACAGCAGAACTTCTGCTGGTTCATCTTCAGGTGGACTCTTGATGATGAGTTGCCCTTCTTCAATCATCGCAACTGTAGTACGTCCGAAAAAGCCCTGAAGGTTCCAGCAAAGACCGGTGTCCAGCAAGTACTGCCATGCTTCGATAACCTGTTCTTCGCCGTCTGATTCGATAAAACCTTCTGCGAGTCCGATTGCTTTCATTGGATCCATTGTTTAGCTCCTTTGCTAATAATAATTAAATTGTCTTCCCATTCGCAACACTGTGTGATTCGTCCCCTGTTGTCAGGGCTTGTCCAAAACCATGTTACAACCCAGGCGTCTGGCGTCGTACTGTAGTTTGGATCCTTGCCAAGAACAATGCCAAAACAGTCATCGTTTTCCCAATCTGTTCCCCTTACCATATCACCGGCTTTCACTGATCACCTCCAGTCCGTCTTGACCGATGACACGAATCACGCTGCCGAAGAGAACTTCCCAGCACTTTATCATGCGAGGGTATCGACGAATAATCATGCCAACTTCGCCGACTTCCCCCTTCGGGCCAAAACATGTTGTCTTTACCAAATCACCGACTTTCACTAATCACCTCCACCCTGGAAGCCAGAAGCCACTCTGGTGCAGACTCTGTTTTTCCATTAGACCATTTTACTATAAGCCACAGCCTTTTGTAGCCCGGTGTTCCCATCATCTCAGCACAGGTAACAAGACCATACCCTTTGAACTCGCTCTTGTCTCTCTCACGCGGGTTACACCATGTAATCAAATCACCGACTTTCACTGAGCACCTCGCATGATTGTTCGATTTGCCTTCCAAGCTCAAGATACCTGCCGTCGATAAAAACTCTCCAGTCGTATTCCAGCCTGTCGTTTCTCGGCAACTTCTCAACTAAGAGGGCAGCGCTTGATTGCAACTTCCAGTGGTTGCGACAACCGCTTCCTATTTCTATCAGATCACCGACTTGCATTTTCAACTCAACACCTCCACAGCGCTCGGGCGCACATCAATATAAGTTTTGCCTGTTGACAAGCACAGCAACTTCAAACGCGGTGCTGGGTTACGATACATTTCAAGAAGATGAAACAGCCCACAAAGCGGCGGGTTGGTGCCCGGTGCTGGTTGAACTGTTTGGCGCATATTTACTAAATCACCGACTTTCATTGAGCACCTCAATATGCTTATCCCACATGAGGTGGGTAAAGCCATTGCCCCAAAGCACCCACCAGTGACCCGCTACCGTCTCGGATGCCCGGAGAATCACGCCGGGGGTGCCGCCGTAAAGAATCCAATCGGGATCTTTTTCCACTTCTCTTACCAAATTGCCGGGTTTCATAGTAACTCCTTATTACATATATAATGTAACATGGAGTATGAGCCTTGTCTATGTAAATGTTGTCAAATAGATGTCAAGTCTATTTGGGTGCGCTCCTCTTAATTACTTCAATAATTTCGCATTGATACACTGGAACGATATTTGACCGTCCTGCGAAGAGCACATCATATTCTGAATCCTGGGGTGAATCTGATGTTATTCCCCACTCATCCCTTCCTTCTCGGACATTGACAATGAGTCCAACATAGCCGTAAGCCCAAGTGAGTCCGCCGAAGTCAACTTTGACAAGATCACCGACGTTCATGCTTTTGGCGCTCTTTGACAGAAAGATTTACGACACGGAATCCCTTGCCTGCGCCGATCCACTCAACCTCATCCCCATCTTGCCAGCCAAGCTCAGACAGTAGCTTCTGTTCCAGCGGAATGTAGACGCTGCCGTCTTCTCGTTCCTTGAGTTCCAAGCGATAGTGGCGAGATGTGATTTGTTTTTTCATATTGTATTGCACTCTTGTGTTTGTGAGATTTATATTATAACATGGATTGCTTATTTTTTAAGCTATTGGTTAAAACTTTATGACTGAATTGGCAGTGCTCCGAGCATTGCAGAGATTGCCGGGGCGTCATTCATCCTATGGCAGTCTCCCACTTCGATGAACTTAGTGCCAGGAAGGGAATTTGACAAATGGATGCTATCCGACACCGGGACAACCTCATCGTTCACAGAGTGCAATATCGTTGTCGAGCCTTTCGGCTCTGGACGAGTACTTGCTCCAAACTTTCTCCACGCTGGGGCAATGAGCACCAGGGGAACCGTTCCTGTATCGATGTTTAGCGCGATGGCTCCGCCCCGAGAAGAAGCAACAATCACATCGGGCTGAATTCGGCTGATCATTTCAGCGGCAATGGAAAGAGACTTGTCCCAGTCATCTTTGGGGAGTGCTGGTGCGAAAACATGATGCCCAGCTTTTTGAAGCTCTTTTCGCTTACTACTGTTGGGACTCGATAGTCTGCCATGCAAATAGACGATATTCACTATGTCTCCACCTATCTCGGAAGTTCATATGTAATATAACACACTCAGCGAGGATTGCCAAGCATTATTTTTAAAATTCCCTTCTTTCCGCCGATTTCTCTTGTATACCATCCATTTCTGTCTGGATATTTCCCTTCAGGATGTGCGCCGAGCCAGTTGATGTCCTTTCCAAGGATTTTTCGCACCTTTTCAGGATCTTCAACCGATGGAACATCATATTTTGTCATCATGATGTGCGCAATCGCCTTTGACATCTCGGCATAATACCCAGGAGTCTTCAGCATATCTGCCGTCTTATCCTTGTATGCAGCTTTCGCTGAGCGAGTCCCATCATGTCCTGATGCTGTGAGTTTCTTACCAGATGGCTTCGTCTTCGCAACTCGAAGAGCATCCGGTTCGTCGTCATCGTCCATATCTACTGCCATCCATATATCGGACTTGCCGGGGACATCCTCCGAAGACTTGAAAGAAAAGTTTCCACCAATATCTTTATAGGCATTGTGAATAAGGGAGTATATCTCATCCGTCAAATCAACGTTGTCAGGTTCTCTTGAACTTTCGATATCATTCTTCGATACCTGAATCCACTTTCCCTTGGGGACATCTAAGTCTTCCCACTTTGTTTCATTGACGAACTTACGCCACTCGGTTAACAATTCTTTCATGTCTTATAAATAGTTATCAACTACTAAATTTATTCTTGCAAGATGAATTAACAGGCGCAGGTGACGAAATAGTGCCACCCAAAGAATGCGAGGGCTGCCCAACCTGCAATATCTGCGGCAATGATAAGGCAATAAAGGTTGGGCGAGAAGCCAGGAAAACTACGATACATAACAAACTCCTTGTTTATTCTGTTGACATTATAGCACAGAGAGTGCCAAGAGTCAACACTTTCTTTTACTTATTATTGAAAAATTACGATGAGATATCCAGCAAGATTCGGCTCCGATATCAACCCAGACAACAACGATGTAGGGTCCGTAGTGATAAGGTTCTCCATCTGCCCAATACACATTCTTCACAAGACCGATGTGTCCGTTATCATTTGAGCGAACGAGATCTCCAACTTCGATTTTCTCTTTCGACTCTATGATTCATGTTTCCTAAGCCTCGCAATACCATCTTTGATCTCGACATATGTCATGTGATAAACCCAGTCTCCCGAATTAACATATGTCTTAATTACTTGATTCTCATCTACCCAAATGACGCACTCCGGCTTGTGTGAGTGTCCCATAATGAACACATCCACATCACTATTTAGGTTAATGATGTCCCAAATGCGAATAAGTTTTCGTTTTTTAATATTTCGATTTGCCCACCATGATGTCAGATCAATTTTGAAAGTCCTTTCAATCCAATCCTGACAGAGAGATATCATCTTAATCAAGAAACCTTCGGTATGTCGATGGAGCCAAGAAAGATCATACTCATCCCCATGAACTATTCTGAACTTTCTTGGGCTTCTCCCTTCTGCAGCTTCGATAAACTCGTGCTTGCTCATAAACTCAACGTTGCCGACATAACAATTTACACAGTCTTCAAAAGCAATATCATGATTTCCAACGATATAGATAATGCGCTCAAATTTCTGAAGAGAACGGAGAATCCGGATAGACGATGGCGTGAACGAAGGAATCTTTATGAAGTCGATGACATCTCCGGCAAGAATAAGCTCATCGCATTCAATACCATCAAGGAATTCCGCCAACTGCACCTCCTTACAATAAGAGGAACCAATATGGAGATCCGATATAATTATCCTTTTCATTTCTTCGTCCAAATGGGAGCTTGGAAAGAAGGCTCAAATGAACTGCTCTCATGAGCAGAATCAGAGATATCAGAGAGTTCAGAGTTCTGTCTTGTTAACGAATCACAAGCAGAGACAATGGCAAAACGCAACGCCTTATTCTCTGCCTCTAGTTCGCAAACTTTTTTCTCTAAACTCTCAATGAGTTCTTTAATGTCATTGATTTCTTTCATTTAATTGTTGGTTTATATTTGAAAATTAGCGGGCAGAGGCAACTTGATATGCCATTATCCATATGATAGATTCTAAAGAACCATCGTCGGAGTCTCCGTCAAGCTTCACCGAATATATCCCCGGACGAACGCAGGCAACAATAGTTCCAGACTTATCATAAAATACAGATGTTTTGTCGAAAACAGTTACCCTATTGCCGACTCTAAACGCGCCGTTCATTTTTCAATATTCCCTCCAGCTTCCGATTTAAATTTAATCTCGACTTCTTCCCTAAACACCCAGTAATCTACACCCTCGACAAGAATCACAATAAGTTCGCTATAGCATATACCGAGAGGATTTGGGCTGTCCACGGGTTTCGAAGACTTTTTGTTGATTCTATCACCATCGAGATTATACTCATAGTCGCACACTTTTTCTGCATCTATCTTATTCTCAGCGCCTTGGGGGGCGTTAGTATCGGCATTGGCATTGGCATATGTTGTAAATTCCTTATTCAAAGGACGGACATCAACGACGAGTCCAAGTTTGCCGTAGGGAAACGTTGGTGGGCGATATATCCCATCGCCGTCTGCTACTTCTGACCATTCCATTACCTCAACTAAGTCGCCAACGCCTATCAACTACAACGCCCTCCGGATTTATACCAATAAATAGGGAGCTATCTTGATAAGAGAGACTTTTATTAAGCCTCGAAGGAGCCCAAAAAGACTTGGCGATTAATATCACCCTGGAGCTTGACAAGTTCTGCCATCTCTTGACAATCTCCGCTCATAATTGCGTCGAGGGACGCTCGCTCAAGCCTCTCCATTACGGGAGCATACCGAAGCATGATAGAAGATGTTGACATCATTTCGGCAAATTCACGGGCACTCTGTTCGGATTTCTCGAAAGGGCTTAATTCCGTTAGAGCGGTAGGTGGGCTGTAATTAATATTTGTTTTTTTATTTGACATTTTTGATTTCTCCTGTTTTTTTATTTATTCTCATTTCAATTGATTTAGTTTTGGAGTCGATGCTTCCCGATGCCGCAAGGACGGAAGAGGCTACGAGGACGAGATCGTCAATCAGGAAGTCGTGTGGCGAGCCGTTGGGCATTAAAATTTTGGCACAAGGTTTGTCTCCTATCTGGTGGACGCGGAGGGCGACACCGAGAGATGAGGATGGCATATACGTCCAATTCACCAAGTCGCCTTGCTTTATTGTCATTGATTCCTCACTTGATACGAGCAGACTTGAGATAACGCTCTTCGATGATAAGGGTGGATGCGGCTCCAAATGGTAGGATTTGATAAATTTTCGCGCCAAGGGCTGGGGTTCGTGGATATGCCGCGTTCACTTTCACAACCACACCTGCTTTCTTAAAAGTGCGGCGGGCGCTGCCGGGGGCTGTTGCTCGAAGTGAAACATACTCACCTAACTCAAACTTCGGAGAATCATACCAGGCAGAAAGAATCTTCTTAGCATATTTATTGCCCGTGATTTTGGTGAACTGTTCATGGGATGGAACAAACTCACTATTAGAAAGGATGTTCTGAGACAAAGCGCTGAAGTATCCCGCTGCAGAATAGTAGGTAGCGCAAATCTTAGCCATCTCCTGCATCCGGCTATCGCCACTATATTCAGATATCCACTTGGCTTTACTCGCGATAGCTTTATCAGAATGTCGATGTTCAATCTTCTTAAGAACTTTGATTTGATTATCGGACAGCATCCGTCCGCGAGCAACTTGAAGGGCGAGACTTTCCACGAAGCCTGCATCCCAGGTGCCCTTGCTGACGCGGAGTCCAAGAGCAGAGAGGCGCTCATTCATGGGGTTCTCTGCCGCTTTGGCAAGGTTCTCGTCGCTATATCGCTCCTCAAGGCGGCGGACTGCTGCAGCCCGTCCTGCGGACAGGGAGCGCTTCTTGGAGTAATGATTAGTAAGGCTCTCAACAAATCCCTTATCATAATCAGACAAAGGTTTTTTGGCGAGAGCTTCAAGACGGTTGGCATAAGTGATGCGAGCCATTATTCATTCCTGTTCTTTATTAACATATATAATATAGCAAGAAACTGCAGCTAATGCAAGTTCTATATGTCAAGTAATTGTCAAGGCTTTACTTTGATTGCCCATATTGGCAAGACTCCCTCTGAAGATAACCCACTTGGCTGCCTCCAAGATACTGTTGCCCATGTTTCTACATTTTTAGAATATTCGCTCTCTCGAAGATAAACATTGATCACGGTGCCAACCATTCCCCTATCATAGTCGGACTGCGGATCTGCTAACACAACCACATCCCCATCGGTGATAGTTATTTGAGCATCTTTATCCAAAATGCCAGTCTTGTCGTTGTCAACCTTCTTCACTTATGCTCTTCCACCATTTGCTTGAGCCTCTTTAGCCCTTCTTCTATATTTAATATATCTGGTCCATATGATAGGCGCAAGTAGTTTTTGAATCTGGAGCCTGCTTTTTTCATTCTCTTTCCCGGATTTACATCGAAGGCTGATCCCGGTATGGTTATCACCCTCCTCTTCATTGCTTCGTTTAAGAAGTCTTCTCCGGTGTTTATGCCGTCAGGAAGGTTAGAGACATTTATCCACATATAGAAAGATCCTTCTGGCTCTCTATCAAATGTTATTCCCATTTCTTTTAATTCTCGCACCATTAGTTGGCGCTTCTTGTCAAAGGCGAGTTGGAGTGCCTTGGTTTCTTTGGTGACGTTCTCTGGTGTGAGGAGAGGGATACACGCTCGCTGTATTGGGCGGGGAGCACCTCCGTCAAGAAAGGAGCCTGCGGAGTTGATAGACTTAATAACTTCTTTCGAGGCGACAACCCAAGCGACGCGCCATCCTGGGTATCTCTGGTTCTTGCCTACGCCGTTCACTATTAGTGCTCCGTCTGTTTCGATGTCGTGGATGTGCTGTGCTGATGATAGAGTCTCTCCGTGCCCTACCTTGTCGTAGACATATGAAGAGTAGAACTCGTCAAAGATAATAGAGCAGTCTAAGTCTCGCCCTGCATCTACCCAACCTTTCAGTTCTTCGCCAGCAATGACGGCACCTGTTGGGTTGCAAGGGTTGCTTACAAGCAGTGCAGATAGCCCTCTGCCCTGTATTTCTTCTCTTAGTTCATCAACTGTGAACGAGTAGCCAGTTTCTGGCTTGAGCATAATGGGAATTGTATTGAAGTCTGCGAATGTTGTTAGGAGTTCTTCGTAGGCTGTGTAGTCTGGAAGGAAGTGTCCGACGTTGCATCGTCCGATAGAGGCGAAGAGGCGAGTTAGTGCCGCCCTTCCTCCTGCTGCGACGGAAATGTTTTCAAAGGTGAACTTGTGTTCCTTGTCTTGGCGATAGAGTTCGTTGTACATCTCTGCTATGGCTTGGCGTAGTTCTTTTAGCCCTCCGACTGGTGCGTATTCCTGGTCTAGTTCAGACACTGGGATATTGCCTATTCTCTCGACTCCACCTTCTAACATACCTGTTTCTGCTTGACCCTGAGCCATCGTTACCCAATTTTTGTTTCCACGATAGAAACCCAACTTTGCTGCTTTGCCGTTGGCGTAAATAACTCCCGTCATCGGGACTTTCTTGAATGCGTCGTTGCCCATCTACTCTTCCTTTTCTATTGGTTTCCCATAACTAGTTTCAGTCTCGACTATCTTGTCGCCCTTTCTTATGTTCGCCAATTATTTCAATATATCTAAAGAGTTCAAAATTAAATATCCAGTCAGACTGTCCATTCTTTAATATTCTTAAGTGCAGTCCCGGCTGCATCGCTTCATTTCGTGGACTCTCCAGCACTTCAAGTACGAGAGCGTATTCCCACTTACTCTCATCACCTGGAAGTCCGCGATAGTCATGCCCATATATCAATTCCAGAGGAAGAGGCTTCCATCGAATATAATCACCTCTCTTGATTTTGCCGATTGTTGCCCTATTGTCGGACATCTTGCCACTGCCCAACCCTCAATACCTGCAGTTCCCCCAATTCCACCAACAGATCCAAAGAAAGCCAAAAGGATTGCTTGTATCCAGAGTCAAGCAGAAGAATTATTCTCCCGTCCATGTCTTTTTCAAATCTCGCATCCATCACCAGTCCGTAGGAATATTCCCTTTTTTGCATGTCTATATATCCCATTGGATATAGCCACCTTACATAATCTCCTACTCTAATATCTCGACTTGTTTCCACGCACCTATGCAGTTCCGTCAGAATCAGTTTCCACTTCCGGCAATGTCACTTCTTTTGTCCCATTGGGAAGATAGGTGTGTTGCTCGCCGTCTTCGAAAGTGATAATCGTTTTGTTCGCCAAATGGCTCTCGACATGGATTTCCAAAAAATCTCGTAGAGAATCGAAAATAGCAATGCTGCCATTTTTCGCTGGCAAGAGCCAGTGCGCAACACATTGTCCGGTGGCGTAAACAACACCCTCGACGACAACTCCTGTTCCGGAGATTCCTGTCTCGTCGGACTGACGACACATTGTAAAAGTCCTGATTCCCCTTGGTGCAAGTTTTGCAGGCGGGCGGGGCTTCAAATCTTCCTCTTCTTGTCTTTTATTCTCTTCCATAATCATCCTCGATTCGAACCATTTCTTGTCTGTCTGAATTGGAGGAATTTCCAATTTCGACTATCTTTACGTCAGTAATCGCAGTGAGGCGATAGGGGCATCCTGACTGAACATTCAAAGCATCTCCGGTGGAGAGTACTCGACTTTCAAATGGATATTGCACTGGATCCTTTAATGATAGCTCTGTTCCATATTCCGCTTCGACTGTGCCGGCAAGAACAAATAGACACTCATCCTTCAGCACATTTAACTTCAAGCTATTTCGGGAACCCTCCTTCATATAGAGTATTTTTCCACGAACGGAAGGGAGTGCGGACCAGATAACCTCATGTCCCCACGGCATTTCATCTATTTTAGACTTTGATACCCAAGAACTCTTAACATGCTTAGTTATTTTCATCGTTGACATCAAGCCTCTCCGATGGGCTTGGAGGAGAATACAGCAAGACTCTCAATTGCATCGTTCTCCGCTTCTTTTATCTCTTCCAGCATGTCCCAAAGACTCCCGTTCTCGTCCCGAAGGGATATCAATTCCTCTTTCATCCTAATGTTCTCCTCTTGCAGTTCTCTTATTCTATTATAGGGATTTAGTAAATTTACAATGAATTTCATATTATCAACCTCTTGAAAGTACTTCCATCTCGCCATCTCTAATTAGTTTGCACATTTCATTTTCGTCAAATGTGAGAGTTCCCATGTTGTGCCCATCTCTGAAAAAGTTTAAAGTATAATGCCACACTTGCTCTTCGCCGAAAAAGACAGGAAAATAATCGAGAACTATAATACGATAAGTATGATTTTTCTCAACAATCTGTAGCAGTGTGCCTATTGGGTAAACCTCGTTCTTCACACATATAACTACTACTATTATACCCTATTGCCTCATATATTTTAAACTTATGTGATGTTTATTTTCAAGTTTCTTCGGACGACTCAGAGGTGGAGGCTGCCCACTCCAGGTACGGTGCCACAGCCGTCGCATCAAGAGAGCACGCGCAGGCGACTGCATCATAGATGCTGTATTCAATATTCCAGCATCTATTGCCTTTTTGCGTTATTTCCACCTCATATTCTCCTTCAATTAGGTAAATATCTTCATCTTCTGTATATTCCCACTTGGATTGATATGAAAAATAGGGCCACTCTTCGCCTTCTTCAAACTTTATCAGAGTTCCTCCATCGTAATCAACTTCATGAAGCATAAAACAAGCATCATAGATTTCATCCACAGGAGGACCGCTGACTACTTCCCACCATTTGTTTGTGAAAATGCTCGAATGAATTTCATTGGCAACATCAGCGGGCGCGGTGTCGGCAGGAATACAGGACACAAGCAAGGAGATCAATGTTAATATTATCGCCATTCGAACAAAAACCTTCCATCTTCATTTTTAAATCGAACACTGCCATCCCACATTCGAACTGCGTACCCTCTCCAGTCACAAACTTCCACCGTGCCTGCTCTCACCTCTGCTCTTGAAAGAATGCGAGAACAGCTAACATTTCTTCCGCATTTGGCGGGGGCGGTTGCCCCGAGGGTGCCGCTGTATAATCTAAAATGGATGGAAGCCCTGCACTTCGGACACCTGTTGTTCCACTTCCTCATCTCGTCGAAATCTACCATAGCACTGCTATTACTCCAAATGCACCCACGGCGATGACTCCGGCAAGGATGCCTAAGAGCGCAGCAGAAATGACAAGCAATTTAACGTCTCTCTTGCTCATTCCAAGTTCATAGTTATACTCTTCGTCATCGTGATTATATTGGTGTAAGTCAGATTCAGATAGTTGATTGAGTGGCTTATTGCTGTCGATCAATCTTAAATGTGGGTGGCTTTCCTCATCCATTTTCTGACTCCTCTTCTAATTAAATGGATTAGGTCTTGCAACAGGCTCCGGTTCCCACGGCAAATATAGATATGCTATTTCAACATGCACTGTCGCCTCTGGGACGACATCAAAGTAGACAGTATTATCTGCCGACTCATAGTGCCAATCATTATTAGGAACTCCATCAAGAAATACTCGTATTGATTCTGCGTTGGAGGGAACATAGCTTAACTCATACCACTCAAAGGGCTTGATTTGGACTGCCGCATCGGCAACGCCTGCGCTCCAATCTTCAGAACAGATATCAACAATGATTCCTCCAAAGTGATTTGTCGCATCGATGGAATTATATGCTGTATCATAATATGGATTAACATGACATAGAGAGTCTGCAGGATCCAAATGAACTATACTTGCAAGGAAGACACTGGGACGTATAGAGGAATACCAAGAGGTAAACTCTGCGACAGTCTGGTTGCTTTGATCTTCTTCATCGGACACAAATACAACAAGGAGTGCGGCGTCGTTCCTCATCCAAGTTGGGGCGTATGTATTTCCTGTCATGTACGTCCTTAGTGCATCGAAACCTTCTTCTAAATGTCCTCGATTTATATTGTCATACATGTCTTTTGCATCTTGAGCGGAGTCACCAGGGACGAGCGGGAATTGCTGATCTTGTATAACCTTGAGCGGATCGTTGGATATCATGTTCAGTCTCCAGCCGGTTTGGGGAAGAGAATTCATCATTGTATCAATTCCAAGTAGAAGCTCCGGTTCGTTGTTTACCATCGAACAAGAAGTATCAATAACCCAGAGAATATCCACGCCATTTACAGACGAAGGTTGATCAAAGGAGTCCACCCATATCTTCCCCTTGAGAGTGTCAGCATCGTCTCCGGGAACTTCGACAACGATTATTTTCGTCTCATGTTCGCCAATGATTCCGTAGTCCGGTCCACAAGAAACCGCCATTAACGTGAGAAACAACAATTGACAGACATGTTTGAACATTTATCTCACCTCGACTCCTTGAAGTTCTTGCATCAAAGTAAATATCTCAAGCATCTTTGTCAGTCCTTCCAAATCTACACTGCTGGGTGGTGACAACCAAACAACATTTTCATTAAGCTGGGGGTATGGAGAGAGGCTGTTGCGATTAACATCAATTGCCTTAAGAATTCCTACCAAATTTCCTCGGCTGTCGAATACGGATGAGCCAGAGGCTCCGCCCCACGCATAGGACTGTAACACGATGCTTCCATCATTTGCGAATCCACTGATTGTCCCTTGAATTGTAAGCTGCTTGTGATGACCTGGATTTCCAGTATAGACTACATTTTCGCCAATCAAAGAATCTCTGTCTCCAGAGTATACTTTCAAATCCATTGGAGTTCTTGTCTGAAGAGGCTCTTGGAGGAGCAATACAGAATAGTCGTGCGAACCCCTGTTATCAAAAGCAAGAATCAATGCTGGCATTGGCTCGCCTTTCGGGGTTGATACCATCACTACTTCTGCTCCGCCGTCTACAACATGTGCAGCAGTTATCACAATGTGATGACCATCATGGAGATAGTAAGTTCCTGTCCCTCTCACGCCTCGCTCAAGATTGTGGACTTCCACAGATGCAAGACGAGTCTTTGCTGCCGTTCTCTTCATCTTTCGAGTAGCGGCTGAAACTTCGGTGGGAGCAATCAATTGAGACACTTCAGGTGTCGATTGCTCAGTCGGTGCGGTAACTGACTGTGAGCACTGTTCCGATAGAATTTGGGCGTCTCCGCAAGCGAAAATACCTCCAAATAATAATACTAATACTCCCACTAAACGATAAGTCATAGAACCTCACCTCCCTAAAGTATATATGGTGGGGAAGTTCTAAAGCACTTTTTTATTGGTTTTCCGCCTGCACGCCTGTATCAATAGAGGGAAGGGCTGTGTCGCTCAGATCGCTTCTTGAAATACCTTCATCATCTATGTCTGGTAGAGGCTCGGGAGCTATTGTTTCTGAGATTCTTGCAACCTCTTTCTTGGGGCACGATGTGAGGATAAATATTATCGCCAGCAAATACACTGCTACCATTCCATACTTTCTAATCATCTTTTCCCTCTCCAAAAGGTGCTCCCGGTGGGGCACTCTTAAATTTAGGTTTCTTTGGATTCTTTATTCCCGGTCCCTCTTTCTTATTATTCGCTCCCTTGTTCAGCAGGAAGTCAAGTTCTTTTGGGAGGTTTTTCTTCATGTTCTTTTGGAAGTCTGAGTCTTCGGACAACTCTTGACTCTGCTGTTGTATCTGAGTGTAGAGTTTTGTCCAGAACTTTCTTATCTCTTTTGAGTCTCGGGCTAAAGTGTCCATAAATAGTTGGACTGCTGAACTCTGTTGTGCTGCCCAGCGAATTCCTTTGCTTGTTCTAAGGTGGCGAATGACTGCTTCTGGCGACATGTATGTCAATAGTTGTTCTGCTGCCTCGTGAGCGTAGGCGTCTATCTCTCCGTGTCTCGTTACATATACTTCCTTTCCGTGATGATCCTCTGGTGGTGCTCTGCCGCAGCGTTGCTCCCACTCATCTCTACCTTCTTGTGATGCGCCGACTGGAACTTGTTCTGGATCGCATAGTAATTCTTCCCATGCCTCTTCGTCGCTCAATCCTTTTGATTCTGCTTGCTTCTTCATCTGCCAGTAGTGAACCATTTCGTGATTTACGACTTGGGATATGAGGTTTACTAATTGTTTTGGATCGACAACTGATATTTCGAAGTCCTCTTCAAGCGGACGGAGTTCAATGATTATCAAGTTCTTTCCGTTGCTGGGGTTTGGACCATTGAACTCTGCTCCCATAAGCCAGTTGTTCGGATAGTTCGCATCGCCGTCTCTCAAAACATATCCGTCACCCTTCTCGACAGTTACGACGAAGAACAAGTCTGTTCCGAGTTCCTGTGCCGTGGCGTTCAGGTATTCGGCGAGCGCTACGGAAGCAGGTGTCTCTCCTGCGTAAGATCCGTCTGGCATCTTGATCGATGTAGAGTCAACGACATCATACTCTTCGTGTGGATGTTTCCAGAAGTTGGAGTCTACAATAGCTTTCCTGAATCCTTGTTTCACTTCTGGTTCGAGAGTGGTTACTTCGTTTATGTGCTTTCGCCAATTTTCAAGTAGGAGTTTCACTTCTTTAGATGCTCGGCGATGACTTGGTGAACTCTGTTGCGAATGCTTTCAACCAAGTCGTCTCGCTTGCCGAGCCACTTGTATCTTCCCTGAGCCCTGATTGCTGCGCCAATGTCTTCCATCTTACTTTTTACTTCAGATTCAAACCTAATTGGAACATCTGCGTCGTCCTCAATTTTATAAAGACCAGTAATTCCATTAGTGATATGTTGCCTCATTTTCACCAAGTAGGTTGTGGCAGCTTTTCGCTCGATTGGTGTCATCTTTTCAAAATTCTCTTGGAACCACTTAAGCACCGCGACGTTTGCTTCTCGGCGTTCGTCGTTCATTCCAGAAGCGAGGATGACTCCATCAATTAATCTGATAAGTTCCATTGCCTCTTTTCCGCTGTAAACCTCTTCGTCCTTTTTCGCGTCCTTGGCTTTTTGTTTACCCATCATCTCTTCAAAGATTTCCCTTGCTGACTTAACAATCTGATCGTAGTTGTCGTTAAGAGACTTCAAAGCCCCAAGATAATAAGAAGGCATTCTTCCCTCACCGATAGGGTATTGTAGTTTCATTCGTGTTTCTCCGTTGATGTCGGGAACAAGGTATATATCAAAGGAATAGGGATTCCAAGGAGCGTCTTTTGGTTTCTCATACTTGTCACCAAGAGGAAGGGACATTTGTTGAGCGGCTGCGGCTTTTGCCTCGCTGAAGTATTTGTCTAATTTTGTGCGGAGGGCGGTGTTAAAGTTCTTAGAGTTATAACCCCTGTCTGTGACAGAATTTGCCGCGAATATTGTATATAATTGTTCTTTTTTGTTATCAAGCTTTCCTATCACAGGGGCTGAAGTCCCTTCTTCAACAAGCTCAAACAGGATAAGGTTGCCTAAGTCGCGAGATGTAAAGTGTGGTAGTTCCTCTACTTCAGCCTTTATATCTCTCTTCTTAATGTCCCACTCGGAGGGTCCAAGGACTTCTCGATTAACGAGCGTGTTGCGAAGCTCTTCTTTCTCTGCTTCATAATTATCGGCGTAGCTATAAACCAATCCGTCAATAAAATCGCGAGCACCCTGCACTGCTCTATCTCTTGCCTCGCGAGTGGGTCCGCCGTAGCAATCCTCACAATCCATATTAAGAGCGATGTAAAGCTTCTCGCCGTCGAAATCTACTTCAGCCTCACTGTAGTCTTGGGATAAGACTTCGTCGATGGCTTCCTCCACCTCTGCAGGGTCATCAGTGAAGCCTTCCATTGCAGTTTCCATCGCACCTTCAGAATGGCGATCATAGTTAAGATCATAGACATAAGAAATAACTCCATAGGCTTTGAGTCCATTTTCTTCATAATCTATTTCAATGCTAACATCAATATTTCCAGCAGCCTCTGAATTCGCGAACTCCCTATTGGCATATTCATGAAGCTCCTCTGCTGCCTCATACAAGTCAGCACCTGCTTCGGGCGGATCTTCATTAAGACTTTGCTGAATGGCGTTGAAGACAGCACTAATCTTCTCCTCACTCCAGGCATCGTCCCAGTAACCAGTAATATCGGCTGAATCAAGTTGATCGTCAACCGTGTCGTAGGCGTCCATAGGGAACTCGGATTCGTCGTGGTTCGTGTCGTATACAAGAGCAACTTTATCCCTTTCGGCTTCTCTTAGTTGCGCGTCTTTATCTAAGATGAAGAAGAATACAGCGCCTTGATCGTTTGCGTAGTCGTCCCAATAGTTGCGGCTGTTTGTTGCTGCGATGCACCACTGGGTTCCTTGTCCGTAATAGCAGGAAGCTTCTTCTGATTTTGGGCGGACGACGAGAGTTGTCTTATCTTGATAAATTCTATCTGCGTCTCCTCGGACCTTTTCTTTGTGAATTTTTTCCAACTCTTTCCTTTTAGCAACCGCTTCTGCGTTGTTGAGAGCTTGATTAATATCACCAAGATATTTGTAAGAGTTAAGATCTCTTCCGCCTTGAGCGGTGGGCATATACTTGTTTAGTTTATGAAAGTCGCGGACGGCAATCTTTATTTTTTCTGCCTCGATGTTCGCCTGCGCACCTTTTTGAATTTCATCTGGCGCTTGGTCTACCACTGCCATGCGCTTCTCCCAGTTCTGAAGTCCTGTGTGAAGCAGCTTCACCATCTTGGAGAGATATTTATTATTTCCTGACGGATCATTCTCTCCTGTAAAATAGTTCTCAATTTGGTTGGCATATTGTGGGTATTTTTTGAGGACATCTTCTTTTCTGCCCTCAAGTAAAGCGCGTTCATAAATGAGGCGATCAACTTTCCAATTTTCAGAACGTTCCCAGAGAAGATCTTTCATGCTCTTCCTCTGATTGGATTCTTGATGTCCTCCAACAAACTGTTGCCAGCCGTCGATGAAGTTGTAGCTCATATTTTAACCTCGGAATATTCGTAGGGATTCTCTATAAATAGTTACTCAAGATACAAAAAGAGGCACCAAATTGATGCCTCTTAAAATAATGACAGTTACGGTTATAACTTAAAATCGCTATCATTCTTAATTCTCGTAACTGAGACGCTTAAATCTGGAACGAAACATCCTCCCTTGTGATTCCCCTTCACGATAGATAGAACGATCTTATGGGAGGCGCCACTAATATCAATGTACGCTTTCTCTCCATCCATAGCTGCTTCAAAAACGTCGCAGTCGATCTTCTCAGTAGAGGGATCGAACATCACTGCTGTCCAAATCATTTCTTCTCCTTGCGAGGGCGTCCTCGTTTTCTCAATGTTTTTCCGAGATCACCAGAACCCCAAAACTTCTTACTTCGTCGCTGATCTGTTGAGAGAGTAGCTTCAATGAATGAACCTCCCTCATCCTCTCGGAATCGGAATCGAAGAGGCTTTTCGCCAAGAGTTCCGAATTCTGGAATGGGTTTCTTCTTCTGATATTTCTTTCGAGGAGGGGGCTGGTTTAAGAACTCAATACATTGTCTTACGACATCTTCTTCTGAAGTGCCGCCTTCAAGATATTCTTTATAATCAATATCGATATACACCCCGACTACCCAACGATTGACTCCAAAGCCCTTGAAGGCGTAATTTGAGCCAAGATATAGTCCTGATTTCGTTCCTTTTCCTCGGTTAGGAAGTTGGGTTCCATACTCCTCAATTTGTCGAAGACTGCACTCAATCATTTTAACCTCGCAGGAGAGATGATGAATTGGACAGTTTGCCTTCAATAGTGTCAGGATCTCCGACAACTGTGATTTCAAAGGAGCCTTGTCCACTGTTCATTCGCACTTTTGTAAACTGATGCCTGGGATCTAGTCCAGAAGGAAGAGATGCTGACTCTTCTTGGAGAAGCCCTGTTGTTTGGTTGTCCTCTCGCAGACATACAACGAAATCGGGATTCACATATACTTGACGAACACTGTATTCGTTCTCATTAGATGTAAATCGATTCTGCTTAAATACTTCTGTCAATTTCACTGTCGCCATTTTGACTACTCCTAGTTATTGGATATAAATTCTTCTTCTCAACCATCCAGGTTTCTCCACGAAACAGGACTTGGTAATTTCCGCTCGATTCGCCGGCTCCAAGAACCACAACTGATGCCGGGATTTCAGTCTTGAAATATCGTTTAAGATATGGCGTCTGTTCCTTTTTTCCCCTATCAAATTGTCTAAGAGTGACTTCCGAAGGAATATAGGCAAGATCACCCTTCTTCATCTTCTTCTTCCGGTAGCTCGTCTGGGGGGTTTTCAAGATAGTGCAAGTATCCGCTGAGAATTGACATACAGTCTTCCATTCTCGCGTCAACTCTTGCCATCTTCAGTCGGACATTGTGGAGACTTTCCATTGTCGCCTCTCCGTCGAAGTCCCCCATGCGCAAGCTGTTTGAGACATTATATGTCTTTCCAGATGTTTCCGACAATTCCTTCTCAACAAGTTTAAGCATATGGGCAAGTTCATTTGGAATTTCTTCAAACTCAGTTGTCAAGTTAAGAGTTACATTCATAATTCTCCCTCCGTTTTTATTATTATAACACAAGTCGTAACTTATGTTAAGCGGTTTAATTTCAATATATGTTTCATTGCGGACTTAAGAAAGCGTTCTTCCACAATATGGGTATCAGTATCGTCGATTGTGAGTATCTTATATTTCTTTGAAGCCTTTGCTGCCGAAGTGACAGGCTCTGGGGCGACTTGCAGTATAATGAAAATATTACTATTACTTGAAATATCATAAGGATTTTTCTTCCTTAGTGAAACATAGTCATTGACTTTAAATCTTGGTGGCGCAAAATGTGATTGGAGAACCTTCATAGAGTATTTATTCTGAGTCAAAGATTTGAATTGCCTTTCTGTCGGGATAAAGTCTTCTGAATTGAGCACCTTATATGACAAGTCTCCGAAATATGGAGGAATTTCTTTGTAGTATTTTGCACAAATCTCTGCTGTCTCTCTTTTGTCTGCATCATAATTTTCATTCCAGTTTTCATCACCCGGTGGCAAAGCATCGAGATAATCCTTCTCGATATCGCAGAATGCCTTGTACTGCTTCTCTGTGATGCCGCCATACTTCTCATGAGAAGCTGCGATGGAGGAGAGAAAGGAAGACACATTCGGACTAACGTCGCATTTCCATTTCAAACTCTTAATACGGATAATTATCTCAGGATATATGCGACGGGGCTGTCTTATTTTAGCATATGATGAATAATAATCGTAGTCCATTCCTTCTCCCCTTAATTACCCCCCGACAGGATGACATCCCAAAACATCTTAATCATCAACATCGCAACACTGGAAAACATCATCCACTGAACCTTCGAAGTGCTCTCTTTCCATTGCTCAAGTGAGCGTAACCTTGCGTATAGTCCAGAGTCTGGGTTGTATACTGCCTCTTTTATCTTGGAAATGTCATCGCTCATTCGCTCCTGATTGGCACCGAGGGTATCAATTCCGTTCAGAAGTCGTTCGAGTTTTGAGTTTAATTCAATTAATGTCTCGGTGTGTTCATCCATGTTGATATATAGTTGCTTTATTCTATTTATGACTGAATGATTGCGTAATTTGCAGTGATAAGCGTTCCGGCTGCGGAAGCTGCGTTTTGTAAGGAGCAGCGGACAACTTTAGCTGGATCAAGGATTCCTGAATCGATTAAATCAACAAACTCTCCGGTTGAAAAGTTGTATCCCTGTGAGCCGTCAGATGATAAAACTTGAGTAACTGTTAAGTCAGCAGATGAACCTGCATTCTCTGCCATCTGTCGAATCGGATCTTGAACTGCTCCCCTGATAATATCGACTCCGAGTGACTGTTCTTCGTTATCCGTTTGGACATCGACATCTGCGGCGGCTCGGATCAAAGCTGTGCCGCCGCCTGGGACAATGCCTTCTTGCTGAGCGGATTTAACTGCCTCAAGGGCGTCTTCAATGCGATGGCGCTTCTCGATCACTTCCACCTCTGTTGCTCCGCCAACTCGGATAATGGCAACGCCAGAAGCCATCTTTGTGATTCGATCTTGAAGTCTCTCACATTCGTGAAGATTGTCAGTTGATGCCAATTGGGATTTGAGAAATTCTGTTCTTTCTTCGATCTCGTCCGAATCTCCTCTGCCTCCGACAATCATTGTTGCACCTTTCACAATCTCAATTTTGGTTGCGGAGCCGAGATCAGATAGCTTCACATCTTTCGTCTTTTGTCCACTAAGGCGGGAGACGAATCTGGCTCCAGTAGACACGGCGATGTCTTCCAAAATGCCTCGGCGTTCTTCTCCGTAGAAGGGAGCTTTGACTGCGGCGACTTTCATTGTCCCACGGACAGTATTCATGATGAGAGCGGCGAGGGCTTGCCCCTCAATCGCTTCCGCAATAATAACGAGAGGACGGCTCTCTCGGGCGACAACCTCCAGCACAGGGAGAATCTGATCTACCATTTCGATCTTCTCATCAGTGACGAGAAAGAGAGGGTTGCTATATCGGACTGCTGCTGCTCGCTCGTCTGTGACGAATGCAGACGCTGCCCAGCCGGAAGAGAACCTGAATCCTTCGACGAGATCAAGAGAGGTTTCGACTGAGCGTGCTTCCTCGATTGTAATGGCTCCGTCCTTGCCTGCCTGATCTACTGCCGTTGCAATCAAGTTGCCAATAGAAGTATCTCCGTTGGCTGAAATTGTGGCGATGCGTTCGATATCATCAAGAGATGAAATAGGGCGGGACATGTCATCAATGTTGGCTACAATCGCCTGGACTGCCTTGTCAATGCCTCGCTTTAATTCGACGGGGCTCACGCCTGCTGTAATATATCGCTGGGCGTGCTGGAGGATTGCGCGGCACAATATCGTCGTAGTCGTGGTTCCGTCTCCGGCGTCGGAGTTTGTTTGCTCTGCCGCCTGCTTAATGACTTGGGCACCTGCATTCATGAACTCATCTTCGAAGTCGATGAAGCGAGAGATAGTGACGCCATCCTTGCTGATGATGGGACGCTTGCCCTTCTCCTGTAGAATCACATTTCGCCCCTTCGGACCAAGTGTGGTGGCTACGTTATCAGCAAGCGTTTCGACGCCTTGCAGGATCTTGGACTGTAGTTGCTCATTGGAGCAAAACTTCTTTGTCATTGGATATACCTTGGGTTGGTGATTTCTGTTATTATAGCACAAATGGCTCTAACGATAAAGGACTTATTTCAAAATCTCTGCCACGAACTTATCAAGAGACTCAGGTTTATCCAAATCAACACTGGACTTGATCATTTTGCCGCTTAGTTTGACAGCTACGACAAATCCGGTTGAGCTATTTTCTCCATAAGATGGCTTCAATCTAAACCTAAGATATGAAGTCAGTCCGACATTATCAAATTCTGGAATTTTCAACTTTGATGCCGCGTCAGCTTCCAAAGCGTAGAGTCCCTTTCCTTTTATTTGGATATACTCGTCACCTTTATTCCTGTAGTAATCGGCGATTTGCTCAAAGGGAAAGCTAACATGATAATCATTTTTCTGAAACCATGATAGTTGCAAGTCTCTTTTGAGATCTCCAGTTGTTGGCGTTCTTTTCAGCCCGTACACCGTATTGCCTTTGTCCAAGACTTGGGTTGCCAATCTACCATCAGTGACATCGGGAAATCTGTAGAACTTATTCATATGCTTCTGTAGATGATCGTAAAATAAAACATCAAATATCTCTTTATTCTTTGCATACCCTTTTGTCAATCTTGGTTCCCAGGTTTCCAAATCAGTATTATACTGTAGCCTGAATTGTCCAAAATCGGCGGACAGGGAAGTCTTAGCTTCAATAGTTACCGTACCCATTGGATGTTCTACCTTAATCGTTAGATCAGAGCCGTGTCCGGATCCTGCCGAGCTTGCTGTGACGCCAATATCGCTATATCTTTGATTTATTTCTGCCGCCAGGGAAAGCTCATAGTCTGCACCGGCGAGGGCAGGTGCTTTGCGAGAAATAGGTTTAAAATAAATATACACATTGCCAAAGTCTTTATCAATTATTTCAATTCTTCCTAAGCTGCTTCCGGGGGCGTCCACATTGTATCTAAATCCATGAAGTTCGAGGGAACCAATGACATCTTCTATCGCTTCTTGCCGATTGTCCGTTTTAACTACAATGCGGCGACGGTTGTCGTCAACGATGTAGTCCAATCCTTCAGCGTCAAGAGCATTGGTAGCGAGTTCAATATTTCTCATCTCTCCTCTATCCGGCGCTGCTTCTAAACCACTATCATATTCGGACGCTATCTGCTCAACCAATTGAAGGATGTCAGTGGCGTCAAGTGCGGGTGTGAAGTAGTTCTCTACTAACGTATCGAGTTCTTTCATAATATATAATTAGTCTTCAGTCTTCTCTTTGACATCATTAATCATATCTAAAATATCCAATCCGGCGCAGTCAATCTTCCTCTTTGTCAGATTATAGTGGTTAACGAACCCCTTGAACTCTGCCTTAGCGGATTTTGAACATACGCCAGTTACCAGCTTTCCATCCTTTGTCGGAACTTCAAGAGGGATTCCAACGCCACGGTGAATTGCTTCCCAAAGGGCTTTGAGTGCTCGTTTTTGTCTCGGATAGAAATCGGTAAATGGATCAAGCTTGCAACCGTGAACCCATGCTCCGTCTTGCATTGGGCGTTCGCCGAATCCGTTCTTAACGTACCAGTCTTGATACTTGGGATAGTAAGCGTTGCTGATTTCGACGCCTATTGACTTGTGATTAGCTCTGCCGTTGCCAGCATGCCAGGCACCGTGTTGTGTGTCGAGTAGTTGATAGATGGTTCCGTCGTTGTCGATGCAAAAATGAACAGAAATACCTCTTTGGGCGAGCACTTGAGCACACGATTCGGCAGAAAGACAAACATCCCAATGGTTTACAAACATTGTCGGCTTCCTGTCTGGCTTTCCTGCATAGCTGTAATAACTATTATCTGCTGCCTCTAATCCATCTTCCTCATCCCAGAGAATGACTCTATTCCAGTCTATCTTGATAAATTCCCCATTGTGAACGATGAACTTATCTTTCTGCAGACATTGAGCTTCCGACTCTTCTGGAGAATACGGAACATAGTTGGATATTTCAGCTTCTCGCTCCGTCCAGATTCGACGATAAGTTGATGGACCAATCAGTCCATCTACGGTGAGATTATTTTTCTTCTGCCATTTTCTTACAGCAGCAATTAACTCTTCATCATTATACTCACAGTCGAACCACGATGGGCTCCATCCAAGCGAGTCCTGAGAAGATTTGTTGTAGAATACTTTGTCCATAAGTCTCCTTAAAAGATGATATCAGCAATTCCCAACTCAACTGCCTGCTCTGCTGTGAAGTAGGCATTCACTTTTCGATTCAGAATCTTCTTAAGATGAGTTTTCGTCATGTTCGTCTCTTGAACCATTGCCTCAATATAACGATCCTGAGTCCATCGAATCTCGTCCATTTCATTTTCGAGACTGTGAAGTGGACCGTGATTTCCTCCAAGAACACTGTGAATCATTACTCGACAGTTCTTGCCGATCTTTCGTTTTCCTTGTGTGCCAGATGCTAGCAGCAGAGTTCCTGCAGAGAACACCTTTCCAAGTCCAACAGTGTAGATGTCGCAATCTTCACGAATGACTCGCATCAGATCGTGTAGTCCAAACATCTCCTGTGCGGATCCTCCAAGTGTTGAGACAATAAATTCAAATGGACGATAGTTTACCATAAGCTCTGAACTCTCGTCTTCTGGATTCTTCAGGGAGTATGTTGCGCCGTCCTCATACAGGGAAAGCATGCCATACATCAGTTCCCCTGCTTTTTCCTCATCGAGTTCTCCGCAAATTCCAATAAGACGAGGAGCCTCATCTAACTTTTCAACGACATGCGTTGGAGCAGGTTCGAGGGCTTTTTCTAATTCTTTTTTTGACATCCGTGGTGTGAAAATCACAGCACATCTCCTTGTTTGATTAGTTTCTTATTTCGAACCAATTCATTTCCATGAGAAGTTACTTCTGTCAAGTGAATTGGAAATTTCTTTGCACAAATCAGCCATCGGCTGGGGCTGGCAAAATCTCTGGCGAACATGAATGTGTATTCTCTCGTATTGGCATTATATCCCTTTCCGACGACTTCCCATTCGGACAGAGTTTTTAGCACTTTGTTTAGCTTCTGCTTTCCCTTAATGTTTTCGACTTGGACACAATAGTTCGCACTATCGTTATCTGTTTCTCGTCTCCACGCAAACGCTCTCATAGTTATCTCCCATATTACTCTATCAATATAGCACATATTTCAACGATTGTCAAAGCATATTCTATTAAAAATGCAAAAGCCGAGGGTGGAATTCCCTCGGCTTTCGTTTTTTAGGAGATCTGTTGCTTACTCTATTTGTTAGTAAGTCGTGCGATCACTCGTTTCAAAACTTCGTTAACGATAGCTTCATCGTCAGTAGCTTCTTCGAGTTCTTCTTCGTCATTTTCGGCGAGAGGTTCTTCGTCGTCCATGGCTAATTCCTCGCCGCCCTCGGGAGGTAGTTCAGCATCCATTTCCATGCCCATATCCATTTCGCCTTCTGGCTCCATATCCATTGCAGGCTCTGCCTCAACATCTACTTCGATTGGCTCGTCAAGTTGAAGTGCGCCTTCTAACTCTTGTGCAACAGCACGGACGATATCAGCAGCAAGGGTTTCCTTCTGCTCTGGACTTAGATCTAATTCACCCCCTTCATCGGAAGCTTCCATGTCCATGTCCATTTCCAGTCCGGTTTCTTCCGGACCTTCGTCTCCGGGCAATTCATCGCCCATTTCTAATTCGCCTTCTTCGGAATATTCCTCCTCGGGCATTTCTTCGTGAACTTCACCATAGGGTGTTCCACCCAATTCGTTTACAGCAGGGACGGCGGCGAGTGCTTGAAATCGGCGTACCTGTGATTCTGTTAAAAACTTTTTGCTCATAATACTATCTCCTAAATGTGTTATTCTTGTGCAAAACAATCACTTATAATTAGAACGCTACTACCCGAAAAGAAGAAAATCACACAAGTTTCTTTAGTTTAGCAAGAGCTTTCTTTTCAAGCTGTTGAACTCTTGCCGATGTTAGCCCGATCCTTTCTGCGATTTGTTTTAACTTCATTGAGCCATTCTTGTGAACGGATATGTCAACACAGTTCAAATCTTCCTCAAAATCGATCCAACTGCGACAGTCACCAACTGGACACGACACCTCTAATTCGCAACACTTCTTTGCACATTCTATCATAACTCAGGATGCTCCTTTGCAATCACATCAAATATGTCTTCAATGTCGCCATCGTTGATGCCGAACTGAGAGGAAAGTTCTTTGCCCGCCTCTTTGAGTTTTGAAGATTTCCTATGCTTGCCTTTTCCTTTGATCTTGCTATTGCGGAGCTTCCACTCGTCGAACCATGCCATAAAGAGAGCATCTTCTTGGACGAATGCTTTGACAATTGCTCGCAAGAACGGTGCCATTGATGCTCCGTGATAATGGAGTTTAATCTTCATCTCCGCTTTGTGAGACTGGGGGAGATAAGCCTGAATTCTTTCAGTTGGCTCATCCCACTTTTTTCTTTTCCCGGTGCCTTTAGGCATTGGTGCCTCGCAAGACATGTGGATTGCTTTCTACAAAGCCTGCAGAAGTCTGTCGAACAAATTGAGCATTTGTCTGCAACTCAGTCAATGTTCGGGCACCTGCGTAAGACAGTCCGCTGCGGATTCCGTTTTCAAGCCCTTCGAGCACGTGAATAACTTTGCCTTTGTAGGGAACAACTGTTGCTACACCTTCAATAAAAGAAGCAGTTCCGCGCCAGTTTGCCTGTGCGTCTCTTGATGCCATTCCTCGGAAAACCTTGTGACATTGCCCGTCACGACGAATAACCTCGCCAGGCGATTCTGCAGTGCCCGCAAGGAGAGAGCCAATCATTACAAAGTCCGCCCCTGCGGCAAGTGCCTTAACCATATCTCCTGAATTTCGGATTCCTCCGTCTGCAAGAATCTTGACACCTGGAAATTTCTCTTTAATCTTTACACATTCAGTGACGGATGCTAAAGTGGGCATTCCAAATCCTGTCTGGATTCGAGTACTACAGCATGAACCTCCTCCAATTCCCACACGGACTGTGTGCGCTCCAGCTTCAGCCAAGGCGAGGGCTGCGGAATAAGTTGCAACATTGCCAGCAACTAAGTGAATCTTGGGATATCTGTCTCGCAGGTTTCGGAGAGCGACATGCACAAAGACATGATCTCCATGAGCCACATCAACACAGAGCACCTTTGCACCTGCCTCAACCAAAGCCCTTGCTCTATCGAGATAGTCCCCAGTTGCTCCAATTGCTGCGCCGACGGCGTTGTTTCCATTACTCGACGCTTCAGAAACCATTGTCGCCTGTTCATCAATTGTACTATAGCGATGAATGATACCCAAGGCTCCGAACTCAGAGAGGACACGACTCATTGTTGAGCCACATACAGTATCCATAGGAGCAGCAAAGATTGGAACACGGAGGCGAACTCCTTCAGATAGTTCAGACGACAAGTCCACTTCACGTCGGGAGCGAATATCGCTGAATTGCGGTTTTAACAGAACATCATCAAATGTCAATAACGTTTCAAGAGTCATCTTCGATATCCTCGACAGTTTTCAAAAAATTGGTAATTACTTCTTGTGCAGTGTTCCAGCATGGAGGGCAATAGATCCTTACGGGATTATCCTCGTCCTCCTTTCGGACGACGACTCGCCAAGACTGAACCATTTCTTTGTCCGTCTTGTCGAAATCCGACTCGCAAGCAGTGCATTCATCTGGAATCTTGCCAAACATCGCTGCCTGTGCTGCCAGTTCCTGCTCCGGGTTTCCGTCTTTTCTCGCCTGCGCTTCTGCGGCTCTTCGTTGTTTTCTATTCATCGGTTCATTGCTCCAAAGATTTGTTGTCGATTTCCATTCTTAAATACCACGACGGCAGAGGGGAATGGTGCGGGGGTGCTTGCCTCTCCAAACTTAAGCCGTCCTTTGATGAAGTATACCTCATCGGCATTCATCACATAGTTATGCCAGTATTGAGTGTCTGGACGTGCGGCGATGAGCATCACAACTGTCGTGTTATCCTTTTTGGACTCCTCAAATGCCTTTTTCACCCAGTTGCCCACGGTGCGCCCATAGGGAGGATTGACAAACACAGTATGTCCACCCCAATCCATCGTAAGTCCATCGTCATCCTCTGTAAAGAATTTTGAACACTTGGCGCTCTCAGGAGTAGCACAAGGATCTAAGTTAAATGGTCCAAACTGCCAGTTCAACTTGTCAAAGAATCCCTGCGGTGTTGCCCAATCTTGCTTCTTGCTGGAGAACATCACTTTTTGTGTTGCTGCGTTCATTTGTTTGTTTCCTTTTGTTTTCTCGCGATATTCAAGCGTTCTTCTGCAATGTCACAATATTCGGATGAAATCTCCATTCCAATATATTGCCTATCGTTCAGCAACGCGAGCTTTGTCGTAGTTCCTGAGCCGTTGAAGGGGTCCAAAACTACTTCTCCGGGCGTAGTCCAAGTCAAGATATGATCTTGAACGAGAGCCTCTGGAAAGATCGCAGGGTGTTCGAATGCCACTTTGTCTTTTGTGGAATAGTTCTTTCCGGTATTGTATTTCCAGATATTGTTTCTCGGAGAGAAGTCGGGAATGGGTTTGATATTCCTCTCGATGAGTTCTCCCTTTTTATTTCGAATTGTCCCTTTTCCAAAATGAGTGTATCCTGCCCAACGGTTCGGCTTGTCGCAAATCAGATTTGCCGTCTTTGGCTTGGCACCGTTGGAGAACACGAACATGTATTCGAAAAGCTGAGAGTAACGATTTCCGTCGCGGCGGGCAGGAAAGCTGCTTCCGTTCTTTTCATAGATCATCGTATCGTGGAGCTTAAAGCCTTGCTGCATGAAGTAGAGAGCTTGTCGGAAAGAAGAGCCGGTTTCACTGCCCTTGATTACGGCATCGCCGACTACCCAGACGACTACTCCGCCTTTCTTGACAACTCGCGAAAGCTCTGTGGCGATTTGCTCAAACGGGAAGGAGTAGCCGTTGAACTTCTCCTCCATGTCCTTGACGAGATCCTTGTATGAACGAAGCGTATCATAGGGAGGAGATGTCACAACCAGATCAACTGAATTGTCTGGCAACTTCTTCAACTCTTCGACGCTGTCTCCACAGATGACTTGATTAAGCTGCTGCAATTTCTTTTCCTCGATATTGTAGCATGCTCTCTCTGAGGCATCTGCACCATTTTATCTTTGGTTCTACGGAACCAAGAGAGATGGACTTGCGATATTCGTCAACAGAGTTGACATGTATCTTGCCGGTGGTGCTGCTATTATTATCTGTCGCCTCTCCGTTCCAAGCGACGGCACATTCGTCCAATACTGAGAAATGAACTGCCTTAATAACATTGGCGAAAGAGAAGGTGTTCTTGGGGATTGGAAGATCGTAGTCAAGCTCATAGCTTACTAAAACATAACTCTCTGCTTTTCCTTTACCCTCGGAATGAGTTGATCCCGTCCAGCCGTTGGCGCTTTGAGTGGTTTTAACCTCAAATGGGATAATACCGGCGTCTGACGTTACTACACGGAAGTCGTGCCCTGGTGCGTCACCTTCCTCTTTGCCGAGGACGGCAATGCCGAAGTCCTTACAGGCTCTGACGAGTGCAAACTCAAAGTCATAGGCAAAACGAACACTTACTGCCGATGTCTGCTGACGCCTCTGCTCTTCGATGGCTTCTGCCCAGTCTCGGATAGTGACAATGCTGTCGTCCATTAGGGCTGCTGATGCGAAATGCGCTGCAGCAGTTCTCTCAACGAGACTAATGACATGGAGTGCAAAGTCCTTGCTCCTTAACGCCTGGAGTGTCTTATTTCGTGTATGCAGTTTGTTCATCTAATTCTCCGAACTTGTGGTTCCGTTTTTCTTACATCTATAATATAGCCCAGGTGGGCGAGTTTGTCAACAAGGTTATTCACTTTTCCAAGTTTCCTACTCGTCAGTGGAGCCCAGGGCTCCGTCGCCGCGTTCGCTGATTGCGATTGGATACCATCCATAGAGATCTGGATTTGAAGTTTCCAATGCTCTGAATGATACGACTGGCGTCATTACAACTTGAGCGATCTTGCTATGCGGCTCTACGACTTGCGCCACGGTGCCAACATTGTGAAGATTGACGAATACCTCTCCGTCGTATCCACTGTCTACTACGCAGGCTCCGACGAGGAGCGAGCGCTTGGAGGCGACGCTTGAACGGTTCTTCACTTCAAGCATGTAGCCGTGCGGGACTCCGAACTTTAGCCCAGTTCCAAGGATTACACTTTCTCCCGGATTTACCGTCACAGAGGTGTGTTCCTTGGGGCTAAAATAAACATCAAGCCCAGCGTCGGATGGATTTCCACGAGACGGTGGATGGGCATTTAAGTGGGTTCGGTGGTATTCGACAATCACTCTTACTGCCCCTGGAGGAAGTTGAACATCTCGACAAGTTCATCGATGTCCTGATCTTTCTTAAGCATGCGATACGCTTTGACTGCAAGAGAGATCTCGTCTCCTGAGAGCCAGTTCTGCTCTTTAAACTCTGCCTTGAGTTCACGCTTTTGTTCAGCAAAAGGCTCGATGGCTTCTTCTAACGCCTTGAGGCTTCGGATGTATTCCAAAACCCTTTGACGCTTTTCGCTTTCTTGTGTATTCACTTGTGCCTCCACGGCGACGGGTGCGTTGTTAATATGATCAAACATGTATTTGCTCTCCTGATGTTGTTTGTATTCTCAATCTCAAATTACTCTTATAATATAACAGAGTTTGTTTCGAGTGTCAAGCCTTTTATCCCACTCTTCTGAAATTATGTCGGATTGATCTCGATGAAAATCCCCAGGTTGGGTGATGATCAAGCTTTGCTATATATACCTTGTTAACATAGAGAATGTCGGTTCTTGAATTGACTCCCCAGCACTTGATTTTCGTCAAAGTTCCAGTATCGTCGATTGCTTCAACAATCCAATATTCTTTATTGTTTTTCGTCTTTCTCGAAATGATCTTTCGGGGTATGAACCACGCAACCTTCAAGTCCTCGTCATACTCTCCAAGTGGAGGGACGAATCGAGATTCAAGTTTGTCTCGGATCTCCTGACTCATCACATCGCTCATCGGAAAGACACCCGTCAGATCAACAGAGTATTGAATCATCTGCTCGTCATCGAAATCGCCCTCGGGGAGATATGCTTCTATATTCTCCTGAAGGAACCTTTCTTTTCGGGGGCGATCCACCGCAACGGCACTCCAGAAATGCTTCAATCCGGTGAAGCGATCATCAACGAGAGTATTCATTGCCCCTGATCGGATCAGGACATCGAGAGCCTTTTTGTTGAGCTTTGAATAAGTAATACCTTCATTGAATAGGAAATCTTCAACCTTCTCGAATGGACGGTTGGCAAGAATCTGATCAATTGCTGCGTCCCCAAGTCCCTTAATTGCAGTTAGGGGCTGGATTAGGGTTTTGCCGTTCTCGCTAATCTCCCAGACTCGTCCGGAAGTGTTGATATCGAGTTTTCTAATTTCAAAGCCCGCTTTCTTGGCGAGCATGATTGCTTTCTCTTTTCGCTTCTCCGGCTCTTTCTGAAGAAAGGCTGCCATCCACTCAACGGGATAGTAATTGAACAACCAAGCGCACTGGTAAGAGATGAGACTATATGCGGTTGCGTGATTGAGCGAGAAGCCGTATGCTGCGAACGCCTCCATTTTGTCCCAGATTGAATTTGCCACGTTGACAGGAATGCCCTTCTCTTTTGCGCCGGCGATATACTTCTCGTGGATTGCATTCTTTGTCGCAACAGTTGAGCCTGTTCCCTTCTTTGTCAGGAGCTTTCGAAGCTTGTTGCCCTCTGTGAGAGAAATGTCCTTGCCGATCTTGTGGGCAATGTTTGCGATGTCCTCTTGAAAGATGATTAGTCCGTATGTCTTCTCCAAAACCTCTTTCAGAATCGGGTGCTCGTAAGTAACAAGCTGCGGGGCTCGCTTTGCCTCAACAAACTGTTTGTCCGTTCCCATTGACAATGGTCCGGGGCGGAAGAGAGATGTCACTGCTGATAGCTCTGTGAGATTATCGGGCTTTGCTTGTTCGCAGAAATTCCTCATTCCAGATTCGGCGAACTGGAATACTCCCGGTGTGCTGTCAATCTTGTGAAATACGTTATTCCAAACTTCCTTGTCGTTCAGATCAATAATGTCTGGATGAAGGTTTTCATCATAGTATTCATTGATATCCTCAATTGTCGGATTCTCGACTCCATGATGTCGCTTTAGAATATGGGATACCGCTACCTGAATCATTGTCAATGTCGATAATCCAAGGATATCGAATTTGATAAAACCAAGTGGCTCCAGGTGACGAACATGTTGTCCCTCTGCCCAAGGAGTCTGCCAAGTCCCGCGAATCCTAATTAAGGGCATATGTTCATTTAGATTATCGGCGATCAGACAGCCTCCGGCGTGGCGGCTGTTTGCTCGGATATTCCCATAGATTGCCTCAACATGAGTCTTGATGTGAGAGTGCTTGTCCAAAAACAAGCGGAGGGTAGGAGAATACTCCATTACCTCTTCGAAAGTTGGAACATATACTCCAGCCTTGATTCCGTGAGCCTTTTTGGCTGCAGGAGTTGCCTCAATCATCATTTTGCCAGTTACTTCATTTACCTCTGTCCAGGGGATTTCATAAAATTTCCCGATGTCCTTAATGAGCGACTTCAACTGAAGGGTATTCCAGTTTGAAATAGGGATTACAGTAAATTCTCCCCAGTCCTCTGCCAACTTTTCTTTGAGTAGTGCGGGTTCCGCTACATCGAAATCGATATCCGGCATGCCGTCCATATCTCTCGTCATAAAGCGCTCGAATGGCAAATCGAACCGAACGGGATCAACTTGAGTAATTCCAAGCACATAGGCGAGGAGACTTCCGCTTGCGCTGCCTCGGGCTGGACCGGTTGCCATCATCTCGTTTGCCTTATCTGCAATGGCTTTCATTGTCAGGAAGTATTTCGAGAAGCCCTGAGTGCTAATGACATCAAGTTCGTATTTAAGTCGATTAACATACTTCTCAGAAGTCAAGCCCCTTGCTTTCAAGCCTTTGACGGCATTTTTCGCAAGGGCGCCGTCTGCCGTCTCACCTTCGGGAACAACAAAGTCTGGAAGCTGGATGGTAGTGTCTGGCTGGAAGTCTTCAATTTGTTCATGGGCGACTTGATGAGTGAGCGTTATCGACTCCATCACCAGGGCATCGTCATATTCCACGCCGCATTGTGCAGAATAGTTTTTGTAAGCGTCCCACATCTGTTGTCCATTTTTCGGATACAGTTCATATCCAATCTCTTCGACAGATTCCGGCATCTTTAATTTCTCTTCTGTAATCCACGAGGGAGTGCCCTTGGAAAGCCAGCCAAGGCGTTTATACATCTCCCTGTCTCGCCAAGCGTCTTGCCTGGGGTAGTGAGAATCTGCTGTAGAGATGATTCGGACATTGTGACGAAGACATGCTTGGATGACATGTTTGTTAATCTCATGTTGCTCGGGAATGGAGTTCCACTGAAGTTCTCCGTAAAATCTGTCTCCGAAGATGCCGACGAATTCTTGAATATACTCCGTCATTGCCAATTGGACGGCTTCGTCTCCCTCGTCTTTGTGCTGCCACCATAAGCCTGCGAGAGGACCAGACATGCAAGCAGTGGAGCAAATCACTCCTTCGCTGTATTTTCGGAGGAGGGCAAAGTCAACCCGAGGACGGCGATAGAAGTGCTTCTCATCGTGAGACTCCGAGACAATACGATAGAGATTGTTCAGTCCTATTTGATTTTGGGCGAGGAGGATGAGATGTCGATAGCGTGGCAACTCGCCGACTGAAGAGTCTCCTGCTGAACCGTCTGTTTCGACAGCAGTTCCTGACTCTTTCGTCCTTAATTGTTTGGCGGCTTTCTTATCTTCCTTGAGTTGCTCATATTTCTCTCGCCAGTCAATAACGTCGGGAATGAAATAAGCTTCGACTCCAAGAATCGACTTAAACTTCTTCCCCTCGGCGTTCATTTTCTTCGCATTTAGAATCGCATAAGAGATTCCATTCATCGTGCCGTGATCGGTTAGCGCGAGGGCATCCATGCCATTTTCGTAGGCGTATTCTTGATGTTCCTGTGGGTAGCCGAAGCCGTCGTGCGCTGAAAATGTGCTGTGGGCATGCAATCCCACAAATGGTATTTTATCTACTTTGTTCACTTATTCCCTCTCTCAATATTCATACAATATAGCACAAACCCCAGCCCCTGTCAAGAGGCTGGGGAGCTTATTCTATAGAGAGCGATCAAAAACAGAATCAATCTCTCGGACGACTTGGGTGCGAACACTGTTCTCAAGTTCAAGGACTTCAATGACGCGCATGCGCATTTTGCCCAAGTTCTGCGCAAAGTTCGTCGTCTTCTGACGTTCTGTGTTTAATTGTTTCGTCAAAGTATCCACCTGCTCTTGTAAGTTATTTACATCACCAGTGCTACTCGTCTTCTTCCTCACCATACTCAACTCCTACACCGTTCCATTCACGGTAGTTCATTATGCCCTTATATGGGCGGGTTACTGTCTTTGACTCTTCGGATGCAAAATAGTCAGAATATCCTTCCCAAGTGGAAATATTATGAAACCACTCTACTTCTTTCACATTCTCTCCCTCTATTATAACAGGTTCAAACACTTTGTCAAGGGAAAAATGCTTTGCTGACCATCTTTCTTCAAATGGAAGTATATCAAAATTGCCAGAAAGTATATCTTCCGAAGTGTAATCCATACCAGGGACGGTTGTGCCTGTTCCTGTCCTTATTATGCGGCGGCATTTGACAAAATCGGACGGTCCAAAAGTAAAACTCAAATACTCGCCGTCTTTCACCGTCTTTCCATCATAGCTCAGAAAGAAATTATCGGAACTTGAGATTAGCTGTCGATGGGGGCGGAAAACATTCTCCGGAGACACAGAAAGAGGGAAAGAGACAAAATACTTATCTGGAGTCACCCATCTACTCATTTGGAGATTTATCCAATAAGCAGTGTTCGCTCCATGCAACACGCTCCAAGCATAGCAGTCAACCTTTTCCCTATCTTTCGGATGAATCGGCACATAATGTATTGGAATTGGCTTACGCTCTTCTGCTGGATATGGTGAGAGAACCCTACCGTGCCAAATGGGATCTTGAACATATGATCCCACTCTGTGGCGAATGAGGGGCTGAATGTCGGTATTACACACTATCCAAATGGTATCGCATCCAGCATAAGCACACTCCATTATCGAATGTTCGATGGCGGTGTATCCCTCTGCGATGGGCATAAGGACATTATCCCATTGGAATCCGAAATCATGCTTGTGTCCTGCTACAGGAATTATTCCTGCGAGATGGAATCTTCCCCATTGCTGCCCTCTTAGCGGTGTTGGTTTTCCTTCCACTACTTTATCCTCATCATGCTCATCAGCTTAGAATTATAAGAATTCGTATTCAATTGATGATTCAAAATTATCTCTTCTGGAGATTCATATGAAAACTTAATTTTCTCGGTATCTGTATATCTTCCCATAGGGAGGGGCATTATTTCTCGTTCGGAGAATTCAATTCTTGGAGAAAGCCACTTAAACGGCTCTGCGGACTTTTCAGGATAATTGGGATTTTTACCATTTTTCATTCCTCGGATTCCGAAGGATTTCAGCAACTTAAGAATCTTAAATCTCGCATATGTATCTGAATAGTGATATTCCTGAACTGCATCTTGTGCTGGAAGATATGAAATTACTGCCAAGTCTTTTGAGGCGGCAACAACATCCGGGCGGACGGATGAATATACAAATATACGATTAACGAAATTGTCCCCTGTTTCAATATAGTCATACTCTCTCAACCCAACGCAGAACTTAACATCAAACCAATCTAAAACTGTGGTTATCCTATTTTCATCATTTTCGGTTACCGACGGGAGTCCATAGACATCTTTATCATCAAATACTATCAATTCTTCATATTTGACTCGAAATGTCCCAGTTCCGGTGGAAATGCGCAATTCATCATCCTCAATGCGAATAGATTTGGCTAAATGAGAGAAAGGAACAAGTCCCGAAAGAGAAAGAAATGCTAACAGTTTGTCATTTACTTCTTGCTTTGACGTTCCGAACATTACATTTCCTCCGTCCACCTTCTTCAAAGCATATCGTAGAGGATTCTCGTCCACAAGGCTCAAATCAACATCGATATCGTAAAAGTCAAACGGATGAGTCTGAACACTCTCAGCGAATATGATGGGAGTGCCTGTTAAAAACGAATATAAGACAGAACTGAACGTTCCTCCTATTACTATTTTTTCATAACTCTTCATCTTCTTTTGGTACTGCGGCTGTTAACTCACTGCTGGACTGAATCTTTCCTCCTCCAACTCCCCACAGCATCTTAATTCCCAATTCTTCACATATCTTCATTTCCGGAGTGTTGTCTGTCGTTCTATCGCCACCATTGGCGAAAAAGTCTGGCTTATATTTTCGGAGACTATCGCATACAGTCCCATCTGAATCGTCTGCCTTAACTACGATATGGACACCCTTGATATAGGAGACAATCTCCCGGCGTTCCTCGAATGGCATAAATGCGAAACCCTTTTTGCGTTTGAGCCATTCATCTGAATTTAGAACGACAACTAGATTACCATATTTTGCCGCTTCCTGTAGCAGCCTGCAGTGTCCGACATGGATAGGATCCATTCCTCCGGAGACTAATACTGTTTTTGATTTTGCATCAAACAAGTTATAATGATGTGCCATCAAGTATTATCTCCAATTTCTGCGATAACATAGTTTGCTAAAATCAGATAATTTGTCTCTCCATCATATTCGACTTCTTCAATCATGCTGCGATCAACTAAAATGCGATCTCCCGCAAGGACATCAAGATTACAGTCTGAAGATACATTTACGACAGATGCCGCGCAGTAGCGACTCTCTACCTTGGAATAGTCTTCTGGCAATAGGATTGTCGAATCTCGTTGTTTGTTTTGGCGTTCAATATATTCTGGCAATATTGACAAATGTCGGTTTCGGGGATAAAGCATTTATTCTCCTGTGTTTGAATATTTGGTTAGGGTGTTCTTGTGCATACCGTATGATTTCTTGTTCAAAAACTCGGTAGCCCTATTATAGCAGTGTTTGCAGTAAAAATCAACACGAAAATCCCCAGAAGGCGTCGCTTCCATTGTTCCCGTTGGTAGCCAATAGTGCCCTTCTCCAGAGCAGCGCGACTTGGCATTGATTCGAGATACAAGGTGATTAAAGTTCATCATAATTCTCCACAACTATCCGCAAGCTGCAAATCCGCAAGAGCACGTTCTGCAACCTTCGATGTAGACGAAACCGCTTGTTTGCCCACAAGAGGGACATTTGGCTCCGCCCGTTTTTGTTCCATCCTTGATGTATCCCTTTAAAACTCGCGCAACACATTTAGCGAAAGTGAACATATCACTATCTCTGTCCTTTTGCATCTGCTCAACAACATATTGGATATCAGCACCGTGCCGGAGCGAAAGAGAAATAAGTCGAGTGAATGCTGAATTGTTCGGATTATCGAACACTTTGACGATATCCTTAACGCGCATTGAATTTCCGCTTGTTCCGACTTTGAAATCATAGACTGAATTCATTGTCTTTCGAGGATGCTTGATTAAGATACCCTTGGTATGTGTTGAGGGGATCTCAATAAGATTTGATAATCCGCCCATTACTTCGTATGGCTTGCCATTTAACAATCCCACTAAGATTATCCATTTTTCACCCTGAATTGTCGTATGATGAATGTTGCAAGGAAGCTCTTCTGGACGTTTCGCTGCTGTATGCTGCGGAAAAGAGCCCTCCTGCCTATCCGTGACTAAGACACCTGTTCTCGATCCATCTACATAAACCGTAATTCCTTTTAGTCCCATTTTCCAGCCAGAGACATAAATCTCACTCACAACATCAGATGAAGTTCCCTTCGGAAGATTAATCGTGCTTGAGATTGAATGATCAATATGCTTTTGAATTGCTGACTGGATGCGAACTCGATTCTTCCAATCGATACTATCAGATTCGACAAAAAAGTCAGGAATTTCATCGGTTTGCATCAGTTCGAGATATTGTTTCAAATTGTGATGAAACACTTCATATTCGACCCACCTGTCTCCAAGGTCATCAGTAAAGTCAGGGTTGATGTGATTTTCATTATGAGACAATTTTCGACGGCGGATATATGAATTTCGAAAAACAGGTTCGATGCCAGAACTGGTTTGAGACAAAATAGAAACTGATCCAGTTGGAGCATTCGTGAGAATCGAAATGTTTCGCCGTCCGTGCTTTGAAATAAGAAGCTGAAGCTCTCTCGGGAGAGACTGAATGTAGCCGTTCTCCCTCTCAGTCTCCCAATCAAAGACAGGGAAAGCTCCGCGTTGCTCAGATAAATGAACGCTTTCAGTATATGCTGAAATCTTAAGTGTTTCGTATATCTTATCGATTATCGATATGGCTTCTTCAGAATCGTAGGCGAGATTCAAACAAGCAATTACATCTGCCAAGCCGTGGGTGCCGAGTCCGGTTCGGCGACCATTGACACATGCATCTTTCAATTTGTTCCACAGTTCCCGCTCATCATCAGTATCGCAGGCGCTCAAGATGTTAGCAAGTTTTTCAATCTCAAGCTCAACGAGATCGTCCGATAAGCGCATGGCGGCTGCTGCAACTTCGCTAAAATGTTTAAAATCGAAGTGAGGATTTTGCCCAAAAGAATCCTTTACGAAGTTCTTAAGATTGATAGAAATTAGACGACAACTATCATAGGCAGATAAGGGTATTTCTCCGCAAGGATTTGTCGTAAGTGTTTGAAATCCTTGATTTTTATAGGATTCTGCTGGAAGGTTGTTTGTAATATTGTCCCACATCAAAATACCAGGCTCTGCTGTCTTTGTAGCGGAGTCAACGATATTGTCCCACAACTCCTTAGCGCGAATCGTCTTGCTAAAGACGGGAGAGTCGGAATCGACAGGAAACTGAAGAGTGAAGTCATCGCCAGATTCGACAGCCTCCATGAAGTCATCTGAAATCTTAACGGAAACATTTGCCCCTGTGACTTTGGACATATCATGCTTCATTGTGACGAACTTCTCAATGTCAGGATGTCGCACATCCATCGAAATCATTAAAGCTCCTCTGCGACCATTTTGCCCAATCATCCGACAGACATATGAATAGAAATCTGCAAAACTCCAAGCACCTGTTGTTGTTCCTGCCGAGTTGTTAACGAGAGCACCTTCGGGGCGGAGATTGCTGATATCTATGCCAACTCCACATCTCCTCTTAAATAGATTTGCCAAACACTTTCCAGAGTCAATAATGGAAGATACGTTGTCTGCTGGGGAGTCCACTACGACGCAATTTGATAGAGAAATCTTGACGTAATTGTTGCCGATTCCCATCATGGGTGAACCTTGCGGAACAATGAATTTGAAATCTCTTAGGAGTTCATAGATATCGCTCTCAGAAAGAGCATCAGTTCCTCCGAATTGCGACTCAATTCTGGCAAATTCAGAAGCGAGACGACGGTGCATGTCGTCGGGAGTATGCTCTAAAATGTTCCCTGCAGTGTCCTTTAGAGCATACTTCGTTAACCAGACATTTGTCGCCAGTTCATCGCCTTCAAAATATGATATCGTTTGTTCTTGCGGCTCGTAACTCATTTATTACCCTCCTTGTATGCTTTATATTTGTCTCTTAGATTCTCAGCTTGTTTTTTGGCGGTTAAAGCCTGGACTTCCCCAATTGTTTCTCCATTCGGAGGAAATACTTCCATTTTCGCTCTCGCCAAGTCAATCTTTGCTGGCAAAATAACTCCGTCCTCTCCGAATCTGTTCTTGGCAATGAAGAAACGTCCTGTTCCATTTTGCCTATCGTCAATTGTCCTCGATATAGTAAATATCAAGTCGGCGACAAAACATTTGTTAAATGCTTCTGAAATTGCTTCCATCGTAATGATTTCGGAATTTAGTCCTCCTCGATTTGTCTGAGAGACAGTGTATAGTGGGCACTTGAACTCCTGTGCGATGCCTCGAATCTCTTCGTAAATGTTTTCCAAGTCGTGTCGCTTTTCTCTCGTCTCTCGCACTGGACGGAGCAAATCTGCATAGTCGAGAAGAATCATGCCGACATCAATACCTTGCTTCCTCAACTGCTCAAGGTGATTTGTAATAGTTTTCGTTGATGCCGACTTGGTTGGATATTCCTTGACTATTAGTTTACCTGGAATGTCCTGAATCTTGTCGTAAATCATCTCTTTGAACTGCCTGTGTTCTCCGAGGTGGACTCCCGTTAGGCAACTATCATATCGGGTTGCTATAACTGTGTCCGAGAGTTCCAAAGTGTAGTGAACGACGGTTTTGCCTGCTTTGAGTGCTTGTGCGCCGAGATGAACCAGTGCGAATGACTTTCCTGCGCCTGTTGAGGCGATGCCTACGCCCAACTCTCCGTTTCCGAGCCCCCCTTGCACCAGAGAGTCAATCGGCTCCCAGCCTGTCGAAACAACGTCTCTTGCCTTGAATTCAAAGCGTCGTTCAAAGTCTGCAATATAATCATATCCAAAATTGTTCTCATTTCCAAGACTCAAGGCATCATTGATGATTTTTGAAATCTCATCGAAAGATGATGTCCTAAGGAGAGATACAGACTCGATCATTGCTGTTTTTAGAACTTGTTTTCTGCAAAAGTCAAGCGCAGTGCTTTTGATATATTCTGCGTCTTCTGTCTCCGTATGATGAATTCTCGCAAAGAAATCCCTTGTTTGTTTCTGAACTGCCGGTGGCTCATCCTCAAGCTCAGTCCTGAGAAGTGTCGTCATAATCTTTTCAGATGGATGGACTTCGTATTTTTCCTTATATTCAAACACTCTATCTACAAATGTTTGAAGATATTTTAACTCAAAATACTCTGTCTTCAGAACTTCAGATATTCTGTCCGCAAATGCCCTGTCTTCGAAAATAAGGGATGCGAGAGATTCTTGAAACGATTTTCCATAGCGACTGAAGCTTGTTTTTTCTTGCGGGCTCAAATATGCACCATTCTTTGTCTCTGAGAAGAAGATACTATAATATAACATATAGTGCATCTTTCGTCAAAGTATTTCTGAAAGTTTTTTACTTATTTTGGTTAGACTACCAATTCTATATACGGTGTGCCGTTTGCATCTATTGCGAACTTATATTTGTCTCCATTTGGAGCAGATAGAACAACATTTGTTTCTGGAATTGCCGCTACGCTTGTTATCTCTTCTACACTCGGAGTTCCATTATTGTCAATAGAGAAGTGGTATTTCTTACCAGTTGGACCAGCAAGTATCATATTCATACCTGCTACGGAAGATAGAGTTGTGTTAGAGCCTGTGGTGGCGTATCCGTTCCCATTCATGTTAGCTATAGTGGAGTCAAAGGATGACGAAACGTTTGTGAGAGCAGAGTCGAATGTATTGAACTCAGTTGCGAAAGATGACGAAACGTTTGTGAGAGCGCCGTCGAGGACGAGGTATTTGGCGGCTGTGGAGCCTGAGAGCACAAACAAGTCGGTTTGTAATGTGTTAAATATCGCTGCCCTGTCAGTGGCTGTGGAGCCTGAGAGCACAAACAAGTCGGTTTGTAATGTGTTAAATATCGCTGCCCTGTCAGTGGCTGTGGAGCCTGAGAGCACAAACAAGTCGGTTTGTAATGTGTTAAATATCGCTGCCCTGTCAGTGGCTGTGGAGCCTGAGAGCACAAACAAGTCGGTTTGCAATGTGTTAAATATCGCTGCCCTGTCGGTTGCAGTAGTGCCCGAGAGATAAGTTATGTCACCTTTTAAGTCTGTAAATATAGCAGCCCTGTCTTCGGCTGTGGAGCCTGAGAGCGTTACCAAGTCGGCTTGCAATGTGTTAAATATCGCTGCCCTGTCAACGGCTGTTGATCCAGAGAGAGTGGTGATGTCGCCCGAGAGAGTTGTATCTGCTGATTTGTAGTCCGTCTCTATTTCTAAGCGTTGTTGGGCGACGTATCTCGCCATAAAGCGCTTCCCGCCGCCTCTACCTCCCATTATCCGACTCCCGAAGAGCCTGACCAGTTATGCTTTAATCTGTCGGCTGGGATTCCTGTCAATCCTGCTGAAATGGATGCAGTGCAGGCAGTTGCTGAACCTGCGAGGAGATAAACACGAGTAACCTTGAAGTCTGCCTCATATTCTTCTTCGTTTAGAAGTAGGACATAGTTGCCATCCTTTACTCCGTTTTCAGAAAAACCGAACTTCATTGGGGCGTCTGAACCCATAGCATCTGCTGTGTTCTTGATGATGATGAACTTAGTCACTCTGTCAAAGCTTATGACGATTGGATCGGTGGCTGATATAACGTCTATTGACGCACTTGCATACGGAATTGAGCTAACTTGGAATGAACCAACATTGTGAAGTCCCGATTGGTATGAATTGAATGGCCCTGAGCCCATTACTTCTCCTGCTTATTTTTCTTTGACTTTATTTTCTTTTTGATTTGTTTCTTTTTCTCGGCAGCTTTCTCTGTCGATTCGGCGATTTTGGCATTAATTTCATCCACTGGTATTTGCTCCCCCTCTGGGAAGGTTATATTTATCCTTTTGCTCTCCAAGAATAAATGCTCTTCGGTTAGTTCTCGAACTGCTTTCAAGTGTTGATGATATTCATCCACTTCCGCCATGTATTCGTCCAAGAGAGACAACGCTAACTCTGGATTATCTCCTAAGAGCAATTGACTTGATTGTAATAGTTTCTTCTTTCCGTCCGCCTCGAAGTTAGAAAACGCTAATGCTAAGAAGTTTTGGATTAACTTCTTCATATCTGCTTTGCGAGCGGTGAATGTTATTTCATTCATTTCCTTCATTATATTATACCTTATGTTTGTGGGTATTGTAAATAGTTTCTCAAAAAAGAAGGGAGGGTGAATTTCTCCACCCTCCCCAGATTGTCTTAGAATAGTAAACTATTCATTGAAAACCTTATTATTTAGTGTTGTTGTTATCCAACTACAACGCTCATTGTGACAACGCCCATAGGAGAGATAGAGAACTCCATCTTTGGCTTTCCAGCGCCCCAACCCATTTGGTAGGCACCACCAAGAGATGATACGTTGAATCCGCCTGCAACGTCCAACTGACCCTTGGTAGAGTCAATATCACTTTGAAGAGCACTATCGCCACTAGCACGATCAAGCAATTCAGCAGCAAGAGCAGCGTCGTTAGATGTCTCGTATGCTACAAGATCAGCAGCGATGACACCTTCAGCAGCTACGCGAGCAGCAGACTCGTTACCAGCTTCGGTACGAAGAAGGGCACGATCAGTTGTAGCAGCAGCGAAAGATGCTACAGAATCAGCTTCGTTTTGATCAACATCAGCTTGGATTGCATTTTCAGCATTGAGGCGGAATGCAGCTTCAGAAGCCATCTCAGTACGGATAAGAGCACGATCAGTTGTAGCAGCAGCGAAAGATGCTACAGAATCAAGTTCGTTCTGATCAACATCAGCTTGGATTGCATTTTCAGCAGCAACACGAAGTCCAGACTCAGTTGCAGCAGCAGCAATCATTACTCCACGAGCAGCAGTTGCAGCAGCGTGAGCAGCGTCAGAATCAGCTTCGTTTTGATCAACATCAGCTTGGATTGCA
>Ga0208299_1000221_pt1 | contig 54518 bp, 67 predicted proteins | sample 15_taG_FD_184089 | JGI IMG/M metagenome (GOLD analysis project Ga0208299, IMG submission 184089) | Marine viral communities from the Subarctic Pacific Ocean - 15_ETSP_OMZ_AT15312 metaG (SPAdes) (version 2) | ecosystem: Environmental > Aquatic > Marine > Oceanic | place: Pacific Ocean | collected... | reverse complement strand
TCACGGCTCCCCGAGCAGGGCAGCGATCTTCGATGCCTGGACCGCGATGTCGTCGCGCTCTACCTCGCATCGGTCGGCGCGGGAGAGGGCTTCCAGCAGCTCCTTGTCCGCCTTGATGTGGATGCCGGACAGGCTCACCTCGACGGTCTTGTCGGTCTGGGTGCCGACGTAGATCGCACCGAGAGCCAGGGCGCACACCCCCAGGAAGCCGAAGACCACGATGGCGAGGGTGGCTGGACTGCTCGCGACCTTCAGCAGGACCTTGGCGAGGGCTTCCACGCTACTGCCTATCGACCCACTCGGCCAGGCGCTCGGGGAGGTTGACCTTGGTGCCGGTGACCTTGCCCTTCGAGTCGACCTTCCGGGTGCGGGTCCGACCGTCCGTGAGCACGATGGCGACGAATCCGTCAGCCGCAGACACCTGGGAGATCTGCTCGATGGGCACGCCCGACGCAAACACGCCAGCGATTGCGGCCGCTTCATCGGTTTGGAGGAAGGCGACGAGTGCCGCCTGATCGATCATCATCATCAGGCTACTCCAGCACGTTCCAGACCTTGACCCACAACTTCTCAGCGTTGACAGCTTCTCCGTTGTTCCCGGCCTTGCCGATGACTACTGCCGTCGTCGAAGGGGCGAGGTAGTTGGCTGTCGTCGCAGCCATGTTGAAGCCCAGCAGGGTGTTCGTGTCCTTCGCGGAAGCCCACGAGCCTCCGCTGAAGGCGGTCTGATAGTCGTCCGCGTCGGTCGAGTAGTAGACCTCAGCCTGGTTCGGGTTCAGCAACCGGAGCCCCAGCACGCGGGTCTTTGCCCCCGGCAGCGGCCCCGTCGAGTCGTTCGACAGAGCGTTGTTCTGTAGGCGGGTCGTCTCGACCTCTTCGACGCCGCCGTTATCGAACCCAGCCTTGATCAGGAGCGCGTCGGATCCTGCCTCACCGGGCAACGCGGTCGGGTCGCAGACACCGAACACGGCCTGCACGAAGCCAGCCGTGAAAGCGTCGTTGGCAAGCAAGAGCTGAAGGTCCACCACCTGCCGGCTGTCCACGTAAGCGGCCACGAGGTCGGAGATCAGAATGTGGACGTTGGGCCCGCGCGTCGAGCCGCTCGTCTCCCAGTGACGGGTGCCGCTGCTGGTCATTTGGAGCCCCGTCCCGTTGACCACCTGGAAGTCAGACGTGTACGCCATGTTGTCGGCGGTCCACGTCTTGGAGTCCAGCGTCACGTTCCCGTCGCCGCTGGCGTCGATGTCCAGCGAGGCGTGGGCGGTGAAGTCCAACTCGTACTCGCTGGCGGTCCAGCCGCCGCCGTCGCCGCCGCCCCAGAAGCAGCCTTCCAGACCGAGGGGCAGCACTACTCCGCCCCCTCCAGCCAGGACACCCACCAGATCGAGTTGGCCGTGAAGATCACGGCGGGGGCGATCAGTTGCCCCGCGAAGCTGATGGTCTGGCCGATGCCCGACTTCACGGTGTGGATGTCACCGCCAGCAACCCTGACGGTCGTGTCGCCACCGTTCGCATATACGTGGACCTCCAGCAACCGCGCGCCGACCGGCGGGTTCACCGTCTCTGCTCCGGACCCCGCCTCGTAGCCGTAGGTACCGACGATCCGCTTGAGGAGACGCAGGAGTAGATACTGCCATTTCACGGATGCACCTCCGGATGGCCCAACCCTACCATCACCCTCCGAGTGGTGCCACGCTCCTCTTCTTCCAGTCGGCCCAGCAATTCGGCGTCTCGTACACCCGGACGTGGACGACTTCGATGTTGTGCTGAGCCAACAACGCCTGCGAGGCACGCGCGATGAACGCGGCGAGATTCTCCGCCGTCGGCTCACCCAAATCTTCGGGCATCGGACAGGTCTTGTGCCCGGAACCGGAAAGGAACGACCCAACGGGGTCACCGATCTTGAAGATGTACCCATGGTCGAGGTGGTCGTCGATCCACTTGCCGACGATCTCCTTCAAGACCCCGTAGTCGATCACCCTACCCGCGAAGTCCAGCTTCGCCCCGGCCACCGTCACTTCGGCGGTGTAGCGGTGGCCGTGGACAGACCGGCACTTCGACTCGTGGCGGGTGACGCGATGTCCGGCGTCGAATCCGAATCGGCGGGTGCAGGTGATCACGACAGGCGCTTCAACAAGTTCCGGACGGCGACATCCAAGCCGCCATCTGGGCTGTCGATCCCGAGGGACAGGGCCTCGACAAGCTCGGTATAGGTGTCGTGCTTGATCCGGCCTCGGATGTGCCCGATGGTCACGGCTACCAGCGACTCGCTCGGGTCGGTGAGCGTGTCGACGAGTTCTTCGGCACGTTCGGCAGCAGCCGCTTCGACCTCGTTCTTGTCGACCTCGGACGATGCCGCCGCGTTCATCACGGTGACCTCCGGATCCGTCGCGTAGGAGACGAGGTCCTCCAAGATGTCCTCGTCGAAGCCGGACAGGAGAAGATCGAGGTCGGTCCCTTCGACGACTTCGCTCAACTGGCCGAGGTAGTCGGACAGCTTCGTGTAGTCCCAATCGCCGTCGGCGTTGTTGTCGCGGAGAGCGACGAGACGCGCCTTCTCCTCGGGACCGTTGAAAAACGTGACGGGGATGCCCGACGCAGCGGAGCCGTCGTCGTGAACGAGTGCGACCCCGTCCTTCACCGCTTCCGAGATGACGGAGAAGCGCTGGTTGCCGCCGATGATGACGGTCTGTCCGTCCGGCGTCTTCCAGGCGAGGAGGGCACGGAACAAGCCCAACTCGTCGAGGGAGCGACGAAGCTCACGCCGCTCACGCTCCGAGAGCGACTGCCGGGGGTTGTCGTCGAAGCCAACGGCCTCCTTGGGGTCGATGTAGGCGTCGGCCTTGCAGACGGTGATCTTGTTCATGGTGCTGTCTCACTGGTGCGGTCGTAGATGTTCTTCCTGATAGCCGCCGACGCGCGAAGGGAGATCATCCCGTTCTCGGCGATGACGACATAGAGGATCCGAAGCGGCCCCTGGATGGACGCGAGCCAGTCGGTACCCGGCAACCCGACAGCCAGGAGGTTGTCGCGGAGCCGCGTCTGGTAGTCGACGTCGGTGCGCTTTGCGGCGGCTTTGTCTTGGATCGCGTTGTACCCCGTGATGATCACGGCGGACGCTTCTGCTCGGGACATCCGGTTCCACCGGGACACGTTGATCCCGTAGCTCCGGAGGATGGGAAGCGCCCGATCGAGAGAAACGGTCGCGATGGTGTTGCCGATGCCCGTTTTCCGCTTGATGTGGTGGTACGGGTGTGGGAATCCGGGCGCTTTCTCGCGGGCACGCTCGTAGAGGGGCGCGAACCCGAAGCGGGGGAGGCCCGCCCAAGACGAGGAATCTGCTGTGAGCCACGCAAGCTCGGTGTCCATCAGCATCCGGATGCTGGTCATCGCGAACCCGTGGCAGCCCGCTCCGTAGTGGAACAAGATGCGGGAGCACGCCCGGTAGAAGTCGTGCTGCGGCTTCGCCCGCTCGACCGCCGCCCCTGAGTGGTTGTCCATGCCGAGGGTTCCGAGGCCGACATAGGGCCAGTCCTTCGCGTACTCCTCCAGCATCTTGAACCCGTGGATCGGCTGGTGAACCCACAGCGGGTAGGCCCGATCCCCGATCACACGGACGATGCGAGCGAAGTTGCGTCGCATCTGCGGGGTGTTCCCGACATCGAGGTTCACGACGACGTCGATGAGCCCCTCGTCGGCGAGCCGCTGCGCGCACGCAAGGTACCGGCTCAGGTCGACCTCCAGGCCACGTCGCCGAATGGTGAACGCTCCGGAGTCGAACATGATGAACTTGCAGAACTTCCGCATCTGCCGAAGCAGCTTCACGGCGTTCTTGTAGTCGTTGACGAACAGCGCGTAGCTGATCAAGCCAGCCGTGTCCGGGTCCGGCACCCTGACGGGGGACTCGACATCGTGAAGGATCTCGGTCCGGACGGAGTCGTGGTCGAAGGGATTACCCATCGTAGTTTCCCCAATCCTCCGGACCCTGGAAGACGAAGCCACGGCACTTGCCGCAGTCGACCTTCCCGCCGCCCTCGATGTCGACACAACAGAGCCCGAAGGAGCCGTCCCACAGGACGACCCGCCACGGCTTCCCGTCGGGGTAGCCGAGGTAGGAGCACCGACTGGAGCCGTCCTTTTCGACGAGCCCTTCGACGTGCCCCGCGTAGGACACAAGCTCTTTCTCGGGGGCATCGTCCGGCTTCCCGTCCTCTCCCGGCACCCAATGCTCGGTAGCGAGGAACCCATCGGGGATGTCGAACTCGCTGAGGCGGACCCCGAAGGGGTTGACGTGCAGCCGAAGCCACGCGAGCCCGAGGTCGAGGTACGCGTCCAGCTTCTCCTGCGTGAGCAGCTTGCCGTTGGTCGAGAACCCGACCCGCTTCCCACGTTCCGTCGCCATCCGGATGAAGTCGGGCAGGCGCTTGTGGAGCAGCGGCTCGGTGAAGTGGTGAAGGTGGAAGGACTCGTTCTCGACGACGTCGAGGACCACATCGAAGGTGTCCAGGGACATGAACCCCTTGGCCCGCTCGTGGTCCGGATGCGGGCAGTACGAGCACACGGCGTTGCAGTGGTTCGTGATGTCCACTTGGAACACGCGCACCTTTTCCCCGGATGCCCTGAGCGAGAAGACGTCCGTTGCCGGCATCGAGAAGTCAGGCACGAGCATCATCGGCGTAGTCCTTCGGACGTGTACGGAGCCCGGCGTGGATGGGGATCGTCGTGATGTCGAACGGGGTGCCGACCGAGATGTAGTCGCGCTTCTTGAATATGGACAAGTCCATCGTCGGTGCGCGGGCTACCAGCGTCAAAGGGGGCAAGGACGACCGGGCTTCCGTGAAGGGTACCACGTCCTCCCACAGCCGAGCGACGACGACCCGGAGAAGCGGGTAGTCGCCCATGAACGACCGGAGCCAGTCCCAATCGTCGAACCGGTCGGAGCAGAAGATCTGCTTGACGCGTCCTTCGTCGACCATGAACCGGAGGTCGCTGTCGTCTTCGGCCGAGTCGACGAAGCCGGTGAGGAACCCGTGGCCTGGGTGTTCAACTTCGTGCCCGAACCAGATGCCGCCACGCTCTCCGACTCCGGGGTGCTTCTCTTCGCTCAGCATCGCTGCGCCTTCTGGAGGTAGCGGAGCATCTGCGAGATCGCGCCCGTCCACCGCATCGAGTCGTACCGGTAGCCGACGGGGGCTTGCAGCCGCTCGATCACCATGCCGGCGACGAAGTCGAGATCGCGCTCGTCGGGGTAGCGCTCGTCGAGAGGGAACGTCTCGCGGTACGAGAGCCGATCGGGGACGACAGGGTAGCACCCCAGCATCGCCGCCTCGACCATCCCGATCCCGAAGTTCTCCGCGACCGCGAAGGAGACGGCGACGCGCGAGTCGGCGAGGAGATCGTAGTAGCGCGGCTTCGGAAAATCGTGCTCGCGTGTCTTGACCCACTCGATCTTCGGCCCACGCCACCGGGCTTCGACCCGGTCGCGAAGGGACGCGAAGAGATGCGGCTGCTTGTCGTCGTGGAGGCGATGCGGGAACACGACCCGGTAGGAACGCATCGACCACTGACGGGACCGCCACGTGAACTCCGGATGAACCGGCAAGCCGGTGACGGCGATCTTCTCCGCACTGGCCCTGCCCGATTCGACGATCACGCTCTTGTGGTACTCGGTCGCGACGAACGCAAGATCGAGCGCGGCGAAGTACCCTTGCTCGATTCCTTCGCACCACCGCTGCATGTTCACGCGGGACAGGAGGTCGTGGGTGTCCCACGACCCGGCGTGGAAGAAGCCGCCCATCTTGAACTTCAGCCCAGCGACATCCCGCATGTACGCGAGGGCCGTGACCGTCGGGGTCCACGCGTCGAGGAACAAGACGAGGTCGTCGTCGTCGACCGCGCCAGCTTGCAGAAGCTCGACAAGGCGCATGGTCTGCGACGCTTTGTAGAAGTGCGTGTCGTAGCAGTCGAGGAAGTCGCCAACCTCGATGTCGCTCGCCGTCCGATCGCCTTCGACTACTACTGGCTCGTACCCGAAGGACTGGACCTCTTCGGCGAACCACCGCCGCCATTGTCCCGTGTACCGGGCGTCGATCTCTTCGATCGGGACGAGAAAGACCTTCACGAGGCTACCTCTACGGTTGCGCCGTTCTCACCGTCCTCCCAGACGGATGCCGTCGCGGTCCATCCGGCCGGCAGAACTGGGAGGTTTTCGCCTTCCCGCCCGACCTCTTCCGGGTACGCGGGGAGGTCCAGATCGGGATCGTTTGCGGCGAACCTGATGGCGTGAGCAGCCAGGAGCATCGCCTGTTGCTCGCAGGACGCGCGCCCGAGATGGAGTCCCCACAACTCGGCGACGCCCTTGAGGTACCGCTGGAGCAGGATGAACTCGACGTCCCGATCTCCGTGGTCGACGGGAACGGTCACCTCCGCGTGGAAGGCATGGCGGTGCATCGACGAGAGGAACGCGACCTCTCGCGGGGCTTCGGGCCAGCAGTGGAGCCCCTCGTAGGCGAACCGGACGGTGACCGACTGGCGAACGACCCTCATCGGCAGCGGGCCATGTGATCCAACCACTCAGCCCGAGCCGACGACGACTCACGGAAGCGGCCATCGAACACGCACGTCGCCATCTTGACGCGCTTGTTGACGCCACGGCAAGCGACGCACAGGTGCTCGGCGATGATGCGGACTCCAACGGCAGACGGGTTGAGGTGCTCGGTGAGCGTGTCCGCGATCTGCTGGGTCATCCGTTCCTGCACCTGCAGACGCCGCGCGAACATGTCTACCAGCCGAGGGATCTTCGACAGGCCGACGACCCGTCCCGACTTCCCCGGCAGGTAGCCCACGTCGGCGACGCCGCCGAAGGGCAGGAGGTGATGCTCGCACGTCGACCAGAACGGGATCGCTCCTACGGCGACAAGCTGATCGTAGCCACCGACTTCGTCGAAGCCGTCCGCGCCGTCGGAGGTCTTCAAGACCTCCGCAGGGTCGAGCCGGTACCCGGCAGTCATCTGCGCCCACGCCTTCGCGTACCGCTTCGGGGTCGACGCGAGCCCTTCGCGCTCGACGTCCTCCCCGATCGCGGAGAGGAGCATGGAGGCAGCGCGAGTCGCGGCCTTGTGGTCGAAGTCGTTGATCACGGCAGTCCCAGCATCTTGTGCGTTTGGACCGACACCCTCCAGCCGAGGGACGCGGCAAGTTTCATGGTCATCGGCAGCGCGGCAGACCCGGTGTCCCCCCGGTCCATCGGCTGCAAGAAGCGGTGCTTGAAGTTCCACCCGGCCATCTCGTGGAGCGGCAGGGTCGTGGGGACGATGACCTTCAAGTCGTCGCCGTTCCGGACGACGATGTGCCCGATGGTCGCCGCATCCCCCATGAGGGGCTTCGGGCTCACGGTCACGTGATCGAGGGCGTCGAGGATGTCCGCCTCGACCGACCCGTTGGTTTCGATCGCGACCTCGCACTCCAGTGCGACGTGAAGCTCGTTCACGAACACTTCGCCGTGACGGCGGCGAAGCTGGAGCGCGGGTTCGCCACCCGTCAAGACGATGAGCGGGTTCCGCATCCCTTCGGCGAGAGCAACGACTTGCTCGACGGCGAGGCCGGGGTCCATGCGTTCGCCCCCGACGAAGTCGGTGTCGCACCACTTCGCGCACTCCCCGAACCCTTCCCGCTTCTCGGGGTTGCCCGACCACAGGTTGCATCCAGCAAGCCGGACGAAGATCGCGGGCGACCCGGCGCGTGAACCTTCGCCCTGGATGGTCCGGAAGATCTCTTTGACGCGGAGCCCCATCAGCCCACCAACCGGAGCGCCCACATGAGGGCCTCCGCGATCAAGATCGCGATGACGACCGTCGCGCCGATCTCGCCCAAGATCCGCTTCGGGACAACATGCTTGGTAGGCGGGATCATCAGGAGCGCCTGTTTGAACCGGCCACCGTCGTTGACGAGAAAGGTCGTCGCGACCTCCCACCCTTGGGTGAGCAGCGCTGCGAGCGCGGGGTCGTTGGCGGCAGACGCGAGGTCTTCGCCGTCGAGGTAGTAGATGGTCGGATGATGTTCCACGGGAGCCTCTCGGGCCTCGGGATGGAAGCTATCACGCGTCGAGGAAGCGCGTGATGTGCTTGACGATCTTGGCCGTCGGGGACTCCCCGTCATCGCAGACGTAGGGGGTCTGGTCGATGCGTGGACGATCGGGGTTGATCGCCTTCCGGATGAGCTTCTGGAGGTCCAGCGGCTTCGTGACGACGTCTTCGGGCGAAGCCAGGGTCGCAAACCCGCGCGATAGCAACTGCCATCGCTCTGTCGAGGGCCGCACGATGATGGTCGGGATGCCGGCCCACGCCGCCTCCTCGGAGAGTCCGCCGCTGTCGGTGATGACGACGTCGGGCTTGCGCGCCGACGACGAGAGGACGCGAACGACATCTCGGTAGGGGAAGGGTTCTTCGAACGACTGGTCTGAGAGCCACTTGCCAGGATCGCCGACCGAACGAAGTAAGGAAGGGTGAACCGGGATGCGGAGGTCCAGATCTGCTTCCGATACCGCGAAGGCGACGGCGGTGAGAAGCCGCGACGTCAAAGCCGGGTCCGCGAGTAGTTCGGTGCGGTGGAACGTCGCGAACGCCCACCGACCACCCGGCACCCACGCCGGAACGGCCCAAGACCGCCCATCCAAGCACCGTTCGTAGGCGTCGAAGGCGGTGTTGCCGGTGACGTAGATCTTCGACTTGACCTCGCCGAACTTCCGGAAGAACTCGGTGCGGAGCATCTCCGCTTCGAACTCGCCGGGGCAGAAGCACAACGCGCTCATGTGGTCCACGAGCTTCCGGATCTTCTCCTCGACTTGGTAGATGTCCCAAGAACGAAGCCCGGCTTCGACGTGAGCAACGGGAACGCCCATTCGCTCCCCGGCGAGTGCGCCTGCGAGGCAGGACGCAGTGTCGCCTTGCACGACAACGAGGTCCGGGTCGAACCGCGTCTCTTCGATGAAGTCCGAGATCCCGATCGCCGCCTCGGCATGGGCATCCCCGACCTTCGACGTCGGCCACTCCAAGATGTGGTCGAAGTCTGGAAACCCCTCCCACGCCTTGACGTTCAACATCGCTTCGTCGGTGTGCTGGCCGGTCGCGAGGAAGCAGACGTCGAACCGAGCGCGCAGGTTCCCTACCAGGGGTGCGAGCTTGATGAACTCGGGGCGGGTGCCCGCTACGACGAGGATTCTACCCATCGACCACCTTCCTCCAGTCGTAGGGCGGGAGCCCGGTCGCCGGGGCAACCGATGGGTCCAACCGGTACTCGTCGGTGCCGTCGTACTCGTGCGTGACGGCATTGAGGATCTTCGACCCGTCGCGGAACGAGATCCAGCCATGCGCGACCATCGGGGGCACGAGCACCAACTTCGGTGCGCGGGCGTCCAAGGTGAACTCCCGGTACTGATGCTGCGTGCGCGACAACGGTCGAAGGTCGCACAGCACGAGGCGAAGCCGGCCCGCGAGGCAAACAAACCTGTCTGTCTGGACCCGGTGCAGATGCCACCCCTTGATGACCCCCCGGTCCGTCTCAGAGACGTAGACTTGGTTGACGCCGTCGTCGGGTTCCGACTTCGGCCAGCGGTCGTTGCCGCGCAGCCGGAACGACCACGACCCCCGAAACAACTCGATCAGCGAGCCGCGATCGTCGACGTTGAGGTTGAGGGTCCGGACGTACACGCCCGGCATGTCTGGCTCGCCATCGAACCCAGGCATGTCCTCGACCCACGGCTCGGGAGCCTCGTTGAGCCGCGTCCAGCCGTCGCGGAGGTCATCCATCCTTCTTGAACGTCTCGTCTCGTTGTTCCAGCTTCCGGACGCCGTCCGGATGGAAGTTGTCGGCATGTTGCGGGTGCGCCTTCTGGACATGATGAAGGCGCTTGTCGGGACGCGAGCCCAGGACCACGACCTCGGTAGGGGAGAGCGCCGTGCGGAGCCCTTCCTCCCACCAGAACGGGATGATCCGGAGGCCGGGGTTCTCCTTCTTCGCGCGCTTCTCAGCTTGTCGATACCAGTCGACTTGGGCGCGCGTCATGTCGTGGATGGACATCACTTCGACCTGCGTCCCTTCGGGGATCGTGATCATCGTGTTGTCCTTCCACGACCGACAGAAGGTCATCGGCTTCCGGATCTGCGCCTTCACGATGCGGACCTCGCGAGGTCGAGGGCGCGGGCGACGACGTCGGAGTCGATCAGCCACACGCCGCTCGTTTCCTGGGTGCCGTCGGCGTAGGACTCACCGAGCGCGGTGATGATGTGCTCCAGGCGCGGCTTCACCGACCGGGTGGACGAGAGCATCTTGTACTGGTTGAGCACGTCGGCGATCGAGAGCCCGTCGGGTGCGCGGACCGACAGCGCCGTGTCGACGTCGTCCTTCCCGATATCGTGCAACTCACCATCGATGTCGACGATGGAGTAGGACTTGATGTCCTCGGTCGTCGAGTCGACAACGACCTCCGAGACGATGCCCGTCATCCCCTCCTTCGTCGTGATGAGGTCGCCTTCGGACGCGACGACCGACAGGGTCTTGTCCGCCCCGAAGGGGAGGTTGGCCTGCATCGACTCCAGATCGAGGGACACCTCTTCGCCGAGAGCCGTCCACATCCCGGCGAACTCCTCCGCGCTGACGCGGTGAACCCGGAACTTCGTGGTCAGCACGAGAGCGCTCTTGATGCGCTTGATGCTGTTGGCGACGAAGGTGATCCCGACGTTGTCGAGGACGACTTTGCCTTCGCACGACAAGGTCGCCATCGCGGACGCGTAGGGGTTGCCGTCGCGGAGGGTGATCTTCTCGGACTCCGCGTTGAAGACCGCGAGCGTGCCGGGGAGGACCTTGTCGACGGTTGCCGCATCCTCTTCGGAGTCGATGTCGAACGACATCTCCACGTCCCACATCACGGAGTGCGTCTCCGCACCCGCGTCGCGCTTGCCGCTGATCTTGGTGATGACGCCGACACCAGTGGTCGGCATGAAAGCGAGGTCGATCATTTGGGCTCCCGGTCCCAAGAGGTTGCCTGCGACTTATACCCCGGCCGATCCAGATTCGTTGCCGTCCACCATGAGAGAGGCTTTCCGGCCTTCCGCGCCGGCAGGCGTTTCCTCCCACGAGTCACCGTACATGCAGGAGCCGGGGTCGAAGGCGAGGATGGTCGACGACCCCGCCTCCCCGAACTCGGACCGGACCTTGTCGAAGTAGACGCGGGACCGTGGGTAGGGATCCTTCTTCGACGGCTTGACCTTCGCAACCACGAGCCCAACGTGGCAATCCTGCTCGATCGCGGACGACCCTTTGAGGTTCTTGATCGTTACCCGCTGCTGCTCGGCAACATGGCCCCGGTTCGGATGGCAGATCAAGCAGATCGTCATCTCGTCGCCGACGCCGACCGTTGAGAGGTTCCGAACGATCTCGCCGATCTCACGGCGCTCGTCCTGACACTTCGGGTCGATCATGAACCCGAGGTGGTCGAGGAGAGCCCAGCGCACCCCCATCCGACGACGAGCGTAGCGGACGATGTCGATCACTTCGGAGGCTTTCATCCCGCCGTGATGGTCGACGATGTGGATCGGGAGATCGGACAACTCTGTGAACGCTTGCGCCCGCTCCTCGCGGGTGACGGTCGTGAAGTCCCTTCCGAGCTTCAACCGAAGGAGCTTCTGCGTGACCCCTACCGGGGATTGTTCGAAACATGTGATGAGCACGGGGATTCCACGGAGCGCCTGCTCGTAGGCGAACCAGACGGCGAGGGTCGTCTTTCCGCAACCGGTGTCCCCCGTGAGAACCGTCAACCCCGGACGCCACCCACCGAGGCAGCGATCGATCCCGCGCGACCCGGTGACCCGCCCGCGCAAGAGGTCCGGATTGTCGATCAACTGCTCGATGCGGGTGCTGAACACCCCGGCCTTGACCAGCCCAGCTTTCAATGCGGGCCTAGCGTTCTCGATCGCGGAATCGATCAGTTCTTGCCCGATCCCTTGCGCGAGGCACTCCCCGGCGTCGTTGGCAGGCAAGACCGCGACCGCCGCCCGGTAGGTGCCGAGTTTCTCGCAGACTTCCGACGCCCCCTTGCGCCCGGCGTCGTCGTCGTCGTAGAGGAAGATGAACGAGAGGTAGGGCTCCAGAATGTCGAGCCACTTCTCGTCCCACGTACCGGCCCCCGCTGTCCCGCTGACGACGTTCTCCCGGTAGCCGTAGTCCCACATCGCCATGACGTCGAACTCCCCTTCGACAGGGATCACCGGCTCCCCGAAGTCGGGTGAGAGTCGGTCGATGCCGAAGAGGGTGGTCGGGCGACCCGGCGACCGACAGTAGAACTTCCGCACCTCGCCGTTGGAGCAGCGCTTGCACCCCCCGGCATCACACCACCCGCACGGGCCGGGCACCGATCGAAACTTGATGTTGACGGCTTTGCCAGACCTGTCGCGAACCGGGATGCTGATGTACTCCGCGTACACTTTGCCGCCCGACCAACGGCACGGACGACCCTGTGTGTCCTTTCCGACGAGAAGGACACCCAGCCCAAACTCCTCGATGCAGGAGGTCGACATCTTCCGAACGCTCGTCAGGTAGTCGTAGGCGTGCTTCCCTCGCTCCGTCGTGAGAGCCATCCTGCAGTCGTCGGCGAGCGAATCGGACCACGAGAACACCGACTGCTTCGTCGGCTTCGACGACTTCGTCGGCTTCGGGTCGAGGCGAATGACGTCGTCGACACGCCGGACGCGCTTGTTGAGCGTGACCGTCGCGCTCCCGTCGCGCGGGCGACAAAACCCGGCACCAGCGAGGGCCTTGCGGACTTCGTCGCGCTCGTCGTCGGAGAGGTCCGAGCAGCGCTTGCTGTAGAGGTGGTAGGCGACGAAGTCGACCGCATCGCCCTTCGCGTCGCACTTGAAGCACGCCCATCCGAGATCGCGGAAGCCGACCGGTCCGCGCGAGTCGGACCCGCCACGCTGCTCCGCGTTGCAGTGCGGACACGGGGTGATGGACTGACCCCTGCGCCGCTTGAACGGACCGATGGCCTGAGCGACCGGGCCGACACCCGCTCGCTTTGCTTCTGAGATCCACTTCATGTCTTTCGGTTCCTGTACTGCGCGAGAGGTCCGGGCCGGTACCCGGTGCCGTCTCCGTCGTCTTCGGTCCGCTTCTGCTCCCACTCGACAACGAGTTGGAGCCGGGAAGCGAGCTTCTTGAGCTGCATCAGATTGTCGAGCCCGAGGTAGGTCCGGCGTTGCCGATTACCTCCCCTCCAGTACTTGGCGGCGGCTTCATCGGCCTCGTAGGCAAACCGGACAAGGCCGACCAGTTGCTCCGGAGTCGCTTCCCCGAGCGCGGCTTTGATGACCGCCTGGGAACCGCGCCCGAGTTTGGTTGTGCCCTTCTGGTACTTCGCCCATGCGTCGAAGACGCGCTTGACGTCCCGGTTCGCGATGCCGGGGCCAGCCCGCTTCTTCCCGAAGGTGCGGGGAGAAGCTGCTTCCATCTCCTTCCGGGTCGCCGGTCGATGGAGTCGCTTCCGGAGGGCTTCCATGACTACCCCCGGAGGGGGTGCCGGGAGGGCGATGTCCCGCTCGGGCTTTAGCTTACCGGCTCGGGGCTGGTGAAGCGGGAGCTTCGGAACCCACGCATACCCGACATCGTCGGCCGAATAGTAGGCGACGAGGCCTTCCCTCGACAACTCCCACAGCGCAGAGTCTTGCTCAGTCTGCGTGAACCCTGGACAGGGCGTCACGGGCGCGATGCCGTCGGCGTCGGCGCTCGCGATCAGCCAGAGGAACAAGAGGCGAGCCCCGGAGGGGACGGAGAGGACTCTCTCGTCCTTCCAGAACTCGCCCCTGATGACGCGATCTGCGGGCATGATCGGCCTAGAACGGGATGTCTTCGTGGCCCTCGTTGGTGACCGGCTTGGGGGCCGGCTTGCCGGAACCGCCGCCGGAACCGCCGCCGGACTGCCACTCGGCGAAGCGAGCGTGCCGGTCTTCGGCTTCCACGAGCATGTCCTGCCATGCCGGATGCGCGTCGGGATCGCCGGCCCACGGCGCGTACTTCTTCGGGTCGAAGTACGTCTTGCCGTTGTACTCGCGGGAACCGACGGTCACGCGGACGGGGCGCTTGGCGATGATGCCGCGCACCGTCCCCTCGTCGTAGGCGTCGAAGGGCGACGTGTGCCCGACGGCGCGGGCGAAGGCGCGCAAGCGCCAGACCGCCTTCTCCGTCAGCCAGAACGTCTCCATGCAGTCCGCACCGACGTCGTCGGAGCCCTCGACTTCGTCGATCATGCAGGTGAACCTGACCTTGATGACGTCCCGCAAGCCGTTCTTCGTGTTGATCTCGGCGTAGTCGACGCCGGTCGCCCACATCACCTTGTCGCCCTCGGTGCTGCACCAGCCGGACCGTTCTTCGGCCTCCGGGTCGACGTTGAGACTCTTCCTCGTCATTCTGACCTCCTTCTATCCAGGGTCGTTTACTATTACCCCGCCGCCTCGACGGTCGTGGCTTCGGGCTTCGGGTTCGCGTTGTTCTGGACCGACTCGACCCACGCAGCGGGCTCGGGGTCTTCGATCGGGCGAAGGGGCTGCGTGGGCTTGCAGATGTGGCGCGTGTTCGACTGGAACATCACCTTGTGCAAGATGAGCGGCTGGTCATCGCCTTCCTTCTTCGCCCGGTTCTTGACGGTGTACGTGTACCCGACGGCCGAGAAGTAGCCGGGCATCTCCTTGCTGATCGAGCCCTCCATCAGCGGCCCGATGAACCGGGCACCCGTCTCTTCGTCCTTGTCGACGTCGGCGTGGCACGTCGCGAAGACGTGGTAGGGCATGTCGCGGAGCCGCTGCAGGACCTTCCGCATCCGGTCCTTCAAGGTGCCGAAGTCCTTCATCGTGAAGTTGGCTTCGGCGTTCCCTTTCCGAGCGAGGATGTCCTCCTTGACGATCTTCTGGAGTTCGTCGAGCGTGTCGATGCACACCGACTCCACGCCCGCCTCCGCGAGCGTCCCGTCGATCGCCGCCTTGAAGAAGTCCATCACGACGGAGAGCTTCGTCCGGCCCTCCTTCATCGCGACCTCCCACACGCGCACGACCTTCGCCGACGGGTTCTCCTTCGCTGCCGCGAGGACCGTCGTGAGCCCTTGCGGCTCCAGCAGGAGGATCGCGGGGTTCGGGGCCTTGGTGATCAGGTGCGTCTTGCCCGACCCCGAATCCCCGTAGGCCAGCACCTTCAAGAACACCTGATCACGCGTCATGTCCGTGACCGTTTCCAACATCAGTCCCACAGCGAAAACTCCTTCTTCTGAGGGGGTAGAGGATCCTTGCTCACCCACCGGAGGCCCGGACGGATGATGAACTGCGAACGCGCCTCGGGGCTGTCCTGCAAGCAGAGGCTCGTGTAGGCGCATCCGTAGCCGGGGCCACGGCACAGCGGTGTGCGTGGATACCCGTGCTCCGTCACCGCGCTCCGATGAAGCCGCCGGTACAGGGATGCAAGCCGCTTCGCGTCGGCGAACAACTCGCGCTTGTACTGCTCGATCTGGTCCGGGCCGATCGTCGTCCACTCGGTCACGTAGAGGGACGGGTCCACGAACATCTGGAGGTGATCGCGGAAGTCGCGGAAGTCAGCCGCGCCCATATGTGGGTTCGCGGCGAAGAACGCATCCCACCGCCACGTCGGGATCGTCTGACGCTTGTCGGTGCTGATCTTCCCGCTCTTGAGGACTCTCGGGTCGTTGTGCATCTTCGACGACACGAGATCGTAGACGAACCCGCCGAACCCGCGAGCGTGTTCGAAGTAGCCGGTCTTCGCGACGTGATCGAGCACGTAGGCGTACCCGGACACTTGGGTGTCCAGTGCGAGATCGCGGGCGTAGTTGCCGGCGCTCTTGGTGAACTTGTGCTCGTAGAACCAGAGGGTGCCGTTTCCTCGGTGCATCACCACCGCGTCCAGCTTGGCGATCTGGTACCAAGGCAACATCACGTTGGTGATGTCGCACGCCAGATCGGTCGCCCGCGCGAGCCGCCAACCCTCGGGCTCTCGCACGACGGGCACCAGCGACTTGTAGACCTTCCCGGTCGTGGGAGAGATCACGGGTGCGGCGATGCGACACTCGGGCTGGAGGATGCGGAACATCGCGGGCGGCGCGGTGCCGTAGAATCGGAGGTAGCCGGACAGGCAGCGGTACAACCGCTCCCCCTCCTTGATCGCCGCGACCAAAGCCTCTTGGCCGTCACCGGACTGGAGGGCGTCGAGTTCCAGGGTGTCGCGAATCCTCGCGACCGGACCTTTCTCGGTCCCGTGGCACCACGGGCAATCGTCGTGGTCGCCTGCCGGCCCCCAAATGCAGTCGGTAAGGCCGACGATGGGAAAGTCGGCATCGGTTGCCGCCCACCATGCGAACACTTCTTCTAGAACGTCGTGGCCGTGCTGCCCGAAGGATTGCGCGGGGGACGAGCCGGTGTCGTACCCGTACCCGTACCCCCAAAGCCAGCGACGGTCGCACCACGATGTGCGGCGCTCCGAATTGGACAACACCATCGCCCGATCGGGAAGCCCGATGACCCCGCCTTCATAGCGGGGCACCTCAATACCAGTTGGCCGCACTCCTTCTCCCAGTCTGACCAGTAGTACCCCGTCGGTCGGGAACCCGTGGCTCGCTTCTACAGGGTAACGGCGACCCTGGACAGTTCCTGTCCGGGGAACATCTCCAGGGCCTTGTTGAGCGGAACAGGGCCGACGGGGGAGGCGTTGAGCGCCTTCCGGTACGCCGACATGCGGGTCCGGGCGTGCTTGGCAAAGACTACCCCGCCATCGGCGAGGTCGAAGAGGATCGGCGGACGACCAGAAGGCCGCATGAGCCGGCCGACACGCTGGAGCGTGCCTCGGTCGGCTTTGCCAGGGATGGCGTTGATGAGGCAATCGAGCGCAGGAACGTCCAACCCCTCGTCGGCAAGCTGAGTCGCCACGAGCACCTGTAGCTCTCCGCTCCGGAGATCCGCGATCTTCCCGCGACGCTCCCCGACACCGGACTGGCCCGATACCGCCTCGACGTTCACCCCGTGTCGGCGCAGAAGGTCGCGAATCTTGTACGCCCCGTTGACGCGCGGAACGAGGATCAGCGTCGACCGCTGGTCCTTCGCCGCTGCGAGCCCGAGGTTCAAGATCACCCCGTTGCGGGCGTGCGAATGGGCAGCAGCCGACACGGCTCGCACCCACTGGAACCGGAACCGGTCACCGTCCCAAGTCCAGTGCTGGTTGCCTTCCTCGCCGAAGTCTGGAGGAGTCTTGTGACTCCACGAGGACTCGACCACGACGATGTCCGGCCGGACGAGGAAGCCGTCGTCGACTAGCTCATCGGGCGTGACCGTGTGGACGCGCGGGCCGATCAGGTAGTCGATCATGAACTCCAGCCCATCGGAGCGGCTCGGAGTTGCGGTGAGCCCGAAGCGGTACCGAGCCGGGCACCGCTCGGTGAGCGACTTCCACGAAGGCGCGGCGACCCGGTGACACTCGTCGAAGACGATGACGCCGCACGATTCCAGAGCACGCTCGCCACCCGTAGACCGGTGGAACGATTGCGGCGTGCCGACGGCGACGTCTCCGGGGCGCATCGGGCGCTTCACGAAGCCGGGCTTGACCGGGTTCATCCCGTGTTGCGCGAGAGTGTTGAACCACTGGTCGACGATGTCTTTCGTCGGGCCAACCACGCAGGCCGACTCCCCGGTCGACTCGATCGCGGCGCTGCCGATGAAGGTCTTTCCGCCGCCGCACGGGATGACGACGTAGCCCTGCACCGCCTGCACGAGTCGCTCGACGGCTTCACGCTGGTACGCACGGAGGCCGTCCATCGGCTCGCCGGGGTCAACGCTCTTGTGCTTCGTGACGCACGATTCCCACGTGATCGGACGCTTCGCGAGCCGCGCCGCTTCCCGTACCAGCGGGAGCGCGCCGCGCGGAACGACGGCACCGTCTTCCTCGTACAGCTTGATCTTCTTCGGGACGCCCCACGTGGGGAGGCCCCGCGCGGTCCGGTTGCGGTAGTCCGGGTTGTCGAACGTGAGGACCGCGCGCATCCGATCGATGACGTTGGGCGGCGCTCCCACGAGTCGAAGGGAGCTGCCGACGATGACCTTCATGTCGGTTCCCTGGAAGGGGGGGCTCCTGGCGACGCATGGATCAACGAAGACCCGTTTTGGAAGAAGAAGGAGAGCCGCCAGGAGCCCTTCTCAACCCCTTTATACCCCGCCCGATCAGGGAGCGTGGATTCTTTCCCTCCCGGCCCGTTTCGGGTATAAGAACGAGCGACCCCCGACGTTGACGCGCCGGGGGCCGATGCCGACCATCACTTGAACCCGCAGGCCGACGCCCCATGATTACCCGCAACAGCGCGACAGGGCAAGCCACGTGAGGCCCGTCGTCGTTGCGGCACTCGGGTTTGCGCCCCCTGGAGGGGCAGAAGTCCTCGACGTGATGCGGCGCGACGATTCGACGGGGAGAGCGGCACGCGTACTCGTCTGGTCGCTCGCGCAGAAGGAACAGCGTGTCGGCGGGGAGCGGTTCTACCGCGAGATGTGCCGCTCCTACCTCCGCAAAGTCGCAGTCGGGTTGAGCGACTACGCGACGCGACGGGCATGGGCGGCAGTCGGCTCCATCCTCGGGTGGACCGAAGTAGACTGGCGGGGCGCAAAGTCGGCGGGAGCGAAGCTCAGGCAGATCGCGTTCAAGACCGCCAGATGGGGGAAGCATCTCCTTCTCCCCGAAGCCGCGCTCCAAGGTGTTCGTTGGGCTCTCGCTCACGCAGACGTCGAAGGGCTGCTCGCCGGGCTGTTCAAGAAGCCTACCGATGCAGGCGACTGGAAAAAGGTCAACGGGAAGACGCCTCGGGCACCGTCGCCCGCGAGCGGGACCAGGGGGAAGACGACGGCGGTCATCTGTCCCTTCCACGACGACCGCCACCCCTCGCTCATCCTCTTCGCCAACTACGGAGGGGAGTCGGGCGGGGGCTGGTGTGCCGCGTGCGGTGTACGTGTAGCGGCACGATTTGCCGGCGGGATTGAAGTCCGGGCAACGACCCCTTCCGGATTCCGTCTGCATCGGGATCCCCGACCGGTTCAACCGCAATATAGAACCCGGAGGGCCGGCCAGATCGAGCCGGGCCGACGTGAGGCCGTGACCGGAGGGGTCTTGGGGGACGGTCTACAAGGAAGCAGACTACGAGGAACCCTCTATGAGGTACTTCGGAGAGCCGAACGCCGGGCCGACTGGCCCTCCGAACAGCGAAAGGCGTGGGCCGCGTCCGCTTACGTAGCCCTCGGGCGCGCCACCGACCGGCAGGCGCTGCCGGACCGGCTCTATGCAGTCTCCGACATGGTCGCGTGCGCGTGGTCCCCGCTCCCGAACGGGGGGCAACGCCCTACATCGTGGAAAGCCGTCGCGCAGCGCAGGATCGTGTTCGACTTCGATGACTTCGATGACATCCAGGGGGACTACGCGGAGGCGATGATGCGCGTCCTTCGGCGCGACCCCTGGCTCGCCGGACCCGCTGCCGTCGTGCAGACCTCCTGGGAAGGCATCCAAGTCGTCGCCGATCTCGCGGACCCGGAAGGCGACCCGGAAGCGTTCTTTGCCGACGAGGAAGTCATCGGCTGGTACCAGTCTCTCGCTCAGAGGCTCATGCGTGCGGCCCACCGATCAGGCTGCAAGGGCGGAAAGGTCGATCTGAGCGCAGCAGCGGCAGGGCGCTGGGCTCGCCGACCGGGTTGGAGGATGAAGGACGGGATCCCCGTTCGTGCGCGCCTCGTAGCCATCTCGTCCAGCGAAAAAAGTTCTCGCGTACAGGAAAAAACTGGTAGCGAGTAACGGGGATCGGGGTACTATTCTTGTGAGGCGAGGGGACGACCCCCGAACCCCGAAACGGAAGAAGAAGGAGAATCCGATGACGACGCGCAACAAGATCATGAGCGATCTGAATCAGGGCCTCGGCGCGCTGGTGTGGTGGGACCTCGGCGATACGCTGACGACCCCGGACGACATGCGCCACATCCTCCAGACGGAGGGGATCACGGACATCAAGGTCCCCGACATCGACCCCATCCAGGGCGCGAAGACCGCCGCCCGCGAGTGGACGCAAGGTCGCGGCAACGCCGACCGCTACCGCGCGGACGTGTCGTACCTGGAAGCCGGTCGCGAGATCGAAGTCGGCATCCTCAAGCTGACGCAGGTGACCGACAAGGAGGTCGCCTGGAAGCAGGTGGACTCCTGCACCTTCAAGGTCGATACGGGCATGTGGTCCTCGACCAACCCCGCTTCCCGCGAAGTCCAGAGCTTCCTGCGCCGCGCCATCACCCGGCAGACGTACCTCGACCACTCTTGGGTCCGGCCGCACCTCGTGCAGGGCCTCCTCAAGAAGGCCGCGTCCTTCCGCCTGCGCCGTCGCGGTGGGATGGAGTTCGTGCCGATGAACAACATCGCCGAGGTGGAACGCCTCCAGAACGTCGTCGAGCGCCTCGGCAACAGCGAGTTCAACATCGGGATCATGGCGGACACCGAAGGGGCGCGCAAGAGCGTCGGCAAGGCCGCACACTCGTCCGTGATGGACGACGTCGAGTCCCTCATCGAGACGCTGGAAGCGTGGGAGGGCGGCGACCGCAAGCCCCGCGCGTCCTCGCTGAAGAACACCATCGAGGAGTTCCAGTCCCTCCGGAGCCGGGCGTCCCTCTACAAGTCCACCTTCGAAGTGACCATCGACGATCTCAACGACGCCATCGCGGTGGCCGAGGCCCGCGCCCTCGCGCTGGTCAAGGCCGCGTAGCGGGGAGGTCGTGCAGGGAGGGGGATTCCCCTCCCGCTACGGTTGAAGTCCGTAGGGCCGCGCGAAGCGGTCGGCGCTACCCCGAATGGAAGAAGAAGGAGCGAACATGGCCCTGCATTGGAGCATCGAAGACGTCGAGGACTACGACGCGCACTGCCGCGTTCCGGCCTACGACGACGACGGGAACATCAAGACGTGCCCGGAGACGGGCGAGGAGCTGACGACGCTCTCGCCGATCACGCAGACGCTCATCTGGGCCACGATGACCCTCGGGATGCGCGGCATCACCAAGAAGAACGTCGACGACGTCTACAAGCGCTACCGGCTCGCTCACGCCCTCGGCTGTATCGGCGGGATCATGGAGCGCAACGCGAGCGGGAAGTGGGACGACCGCCGCCTGACCTACAACGAGATCCGCAACCACATCGGGCTCCAGACGAACGCCGCGCCGCTCACGTGGTCGGCCTTCCACAAGCGGATGACCGAGCGCTTCTACGAAGACGTCGAGAACTACAGCATCGCCCCGATGAAGCTCTAGTCACGATTCCCCGGCGACCGGGGTAACGGGGAAAAGGAAGAAGGAGAACCCGATGGAAAAGAACCCCCTCGGCCCGCGCCAGACGGACACCCTCGTGGTCCGGTTCCTGGCCCAAGAACCGACGTTGTCCAACGCCGAACTTCTGGTCCTCCTCCAGCGAGAGGTGGACGCCAACTTCCCGACGTTCGCCGCCCCGAAGTCGCTGTCCCGTGCAGCGGCAGACGCACGAGCCGTTCTCGGCATCGTCGCGACCGAGCGCGGTCTCGGAGAGGACCGGATCGTCTACATGCACATCGACCAGTACAAGGCGGGGTGCCGGGCGCGGCAGATCAAGCCAAAGGTCCCCAAGAACGTCCGTGACCCGAAGCTCCTCCCCGAGAAGAAGCCGAAGACCTCACGCCCGACCTACGACCCCGTCGTGGGGATCGAGTCCGCGCTCCGAGCGGTCAAGCGGCACATGCTCGCCGACGACATCGAGTCGATCACGATCTGCGCCGATGGAACTGTCCGCATGACCAAGCTGGTCAAGCAGACGACGACGGTGACGCTGTGAACAAGACGGCACTCCGCTTTCTCCGACTCCAGTCGGTGTTCCAAGAGCAGCGGGACACCGAGCCGCATCGACCGGAAGGCACCGATCTGATCATCGGACTCGGAGAGGACCTCCGTCCGCTTGTCGACCTCGTCGCCAAGTCGTGCCTCGTCGAGTTTCCAGCGTCCTACTACGCGCAGATCCACCACGAAGCCGACGTCTACACGACCGAAGTCATCGCCGGGATGAAGTGGCACGGGGACCCCAACCTCAACCTGATCCCCGAAGGGGAGCACATCCAGCATGTCGAGATGATCGAGGCGGCAGGACGAGGGATCCCCTTTCCCGACTTCCCCCCCTTCCCGCACACGATGTTCATGTTCGACACGCTGGTCGAGTTCACGGCGGACCAATGTCTCTTCTACGGGCAGGCGCTCGCGTCCGCCGTGAAGATGCACAAGGCTCGCGCGTGGCTCGTCGGGTACTACGTCGGGCAGTACGACAAGAAGGCAGCGGTGTTCTTCCTGCTCCAGCGGCCGGACGGGGTGACCGGCTACACGTTCTCATGGGTCCACAACGAAGACCTCGGTGGGTGGGTGGAGCCGTACTCGCTTGACTGCTGGAAGCTGAACATCATGTGCGAGATGCTCCGCGAGTTCCGGGCGACGCTCTACCAACGTCCCCTCCGGACCTTCGGCTTCAAGCGCGCTTTGAAGAAGGCGGGCCACCGCCTCCCGAAGACGCCTCCGCACTTCTACGAGGTCGAGATCCGCAACACGGTGTCTGTCCAGACGGACTCCCGAACCGAGATGCGCCGCATCACCCCGGCGTCGCACCAATACGACGTCCGGAACCATGAGCGGGTGTACGTCCGGCGCGGACGGGGGCCGCTGGACCCGTCCGAACGGGCGATCCTGACGGAGCCTCGCGCCGTCTCTGGCGAAGCCTACCGGCTCTACGACGACCAGACGCCCCTGACTATGGCCGACCACCACCGGCTTCGGTCGCGTGGAATCGCTCCCCCCGAGCCCGGCGAGTGGTTGGCCGTCATGTCCGTCGTCATCGACGCGCACCGGCGCGGCCCCAAGTCCGCGCCTTACATTCCCTCGGTCCACATCGTGCGGAGCTAGCATGAAGCGACGTCTCCGGTTCACCCCGTCGACCGACTACGCGAGGAAGGTCATCGCCTTCTTCGGGGACGAGGAAGGACGGATCTGTGAGCAGGGAAATGCAACGTTTCTCGTGATCCAAACGAGGTACGATCTCGCCCGCTTCCGCCTTCCCCTTCGGGAAGAGGTCTTGCAGAGCGAGATGGAGTTCATGCTGATGCCGAAAGGGTCGGGAGTCGACCGGATCACGCGGCTGGAATGGTGCGACGAAATCTTCGCGTGGGCAACATCAGGAGGAGAAGAATGACCCCGCACGAGAGGTCCGTGATTCACGGACGCGGCATCCAAGAGTGGCGTACATGTCCGGACTTGTACGCGCGTCTCGATCTGGAGTTCGACTTCCTGCTCGATGTCTGCGCGACCGAAGAGAACGCCCTCGCCGACGACTTCTTTACGCGGGAGAACTCCTGCCTCGACCAGCCGTGGATCGCGTACCCGGAAGGGAACCACGCTCTCACCGCCTTCATGAACCCGCCCTACGGGAACAAGGAGGTTGAGTGCAAGCCCGGCTGCAAGAAGCTCCACAAGCGCCGGGACGGTGAGCACGTTGCCGCTGGAGACGGGTTCCCCGGCGTCGAAGCCTTCATCCATCGAGCATGGTGGGCGTCACAAGCTTGGGGCTGGACGGTCGCGTGTCTCCTGTTCTCCAACACCGACACGCGGTGGTGGCACGACTACGTCCCGCTGGCCGACGAGGTCCGACTGTGGCCGGGTCGAGTCCGCTTCCTCTTGCCGGACGGCACCCCACCCAACGCAGGGGCTCCGAAAGGCTCGTGCTTGGTCATTTTCCGGCCACATGTAGGCCCCACCGGCCATCGAGGAGGCCCCCGGTTCGTCCACGGCCCGATGCCTGGACGCCCCCCAAAAAAGTAGGCAGATTTCGAGACTTTTCGGGTAGGAACCAGTAACGGACGGGGTATTATTCTGGTGGACAGAAGAACGGAGAGCCAGATGACCCACCAGATGCCCCTCGACCGACTGCTCGCTATCGAAGCGGAGTTGAACGCCTGCTTCTACGAGCGCGCGAGCGAGATCCGCTCGCTGCTCGTCGCCATCAGCGCGGAGGAGCACGTCCTCCTGCTCGGCCCTCCGGGTACGGGCAAGAGCGCGCTCGCCAAGGCGTTCTCCGACGCCCTCGGCGTGAGCAACTTCTTCCAGGTGCTGATGACGCGCTTCTCGACCCCGGAAGAGGTGTTCGGTCCGCTGTCGCTCTCCAAGCTGGAGGAGGACAAGTTCGTCCGCGTGACCGACCGCTACCTCCCCGCCGCCGAGTTCGCGTTCCTCGACGAGGTGTTCAAGGCCAACGGCCCCATCCTCAACGCGATGCTGACGGTCCTCAACGAGCGCGAGTTCGACAACGATGGTCGGGTCGACTGCCCCCTGCAGATGGCGATCGGCTGCTCCAACGAGACGCCGCCGTCGAACGAGGACATCTCCCTGGACGCGCTCTACGACCGCTTCGTCCTGCGCCACTGGGTGTCGTACATCAAGGACCGTGACGCGCTCATGTCCCTCGGCCGCTCGTCCGGCAAGCTGGGCACGTCCACCGTCTTGCAGCCGGGCGACCTCGACGCGATCCGCGATGACGTCGCGAAGGTCGACATGCCCGACTCGGTGCTGGAGGCGATCCTCGACATCATGGACGACCTCCGACGCAACCACGGCATCGAGATCAGCGACCGGCGCTTCTTGAAGCTGATCAAGCTGACCCGCGCCAACGCGTACCTCAACGGGCGCAACACGGCGAGCAAGCACGACCTCATGGTCCTCGCCAACGCGATGTGGGACGAGCCCGAGGATGCGGGGACCGTCAACGGCGTCGTCGCGTCGCACGTGAGTGCCGCGCTGGAGCAGGCCCTCAAGCTGATGGACGCGGCTACCGAGATCTACTCGGCCCTGGACCTCCAGTCGGTCGAGGCCTCCGACGCGCCCCGGCTCGCCGACGCCAACGACCAGTTGGAGCAGGTGCTCCGACAATTGTCCGGCTTGACCGACAAGGACCTCACCGCCGACGTCGTATCGAAGGTGACCCGGATGAAGAAGAGCACCGCCCGCGCCGCCCGCCGCTGCCTCTCCATCGGGATGTCGGTGTTCTAGCCGACCGAAGACGACAAGAAGCAACTGACCCACGCGATCATCGCGATTTTGAAGAAGGAGAAGGGACATGGAACGCCGTGAGATGACCCAGGAGCAGTACGAGAGCCTCATCGAGAAGTTCTCGGGGCTCGGTGGCGACAGGGAAGCCGAGACGACCCTCTGCTTCAACAAGCAAGACGAGCACGACGGCTACATCTCGTTCTGGTCGAACCGTGGCCGGGACGTGGCGCGGACGCTGAAGCGCATCAGGCCAAAGGACATCCTGTGGTGGCAGGCCCACGGGGGCGGGCTCTTCTTGAAGATCAAGCTGAGCGCCGTGCGCGGACCGTGGTCCATCACGAAGGTCACGGCGGGGAAGGACTGATGGAGGACCGTGCGCCGACGATCGGAGAGACGATCGAAGCGATGACCCCCGGCACCGCCTTCGGGTTCTCCATCGCGATGTTCCCGATCGAGTTGAGCTTTGCCCTCTGGCGAGCGTTCGCGGTCTGGAAGGCGTGGACGTGGCTCGCCGAGCCGGCGGGTGCCCCGAACATCGCCTTTGGTGTCTTCTTCGGGCTCTACTACGTCCTAAGCGTCATGCTCACCGGGACTGCCGACACCCTCGCTACGGAAAGACTGACATTCAGCGCATGGATCAGTCACCGACTGGCGTCACCGTTGATGGTCCTCATCACGGCGGCTTTGATCGAGTGGATGGTCTACTGAAAAAAAGTCGAGAAGAACCCCGTTGTCGACGTAGACCTATAACGGGGTTCGCGGTACTATTCGGAGGAAGGAAGGAGAATCCGATGCGCCCGAAGCGACAGAAGCGCCACAACTACGCCACCGGCCGGGTCAAGGCCCAAGCGTTCACGGCAACCCGCTGGCAGCGATTCCTCTACGAGCAGCGCGTGGAGATCCCCAACTCGGAGATCCAGAAGGCGCGCAACAAGCTCGGACGTCGCCTCGCTGACGTCGGGATGCACGACGGGAAGGTGCGGGACTGCCGGAACGAGGCCGACCTGTTCGCGGGCGAGGTCTACTCCCGCCTCTACGATTCCCCCGAAGCCCTCACGAGCGCGACCGTCGAATGGGCGGGCGTCGCCCACGACGCGCTGGAAACGACGACCGAGTTCAAGTCCCTGTCCGAGCAGGTCGACGGCGACCCCGACATGGCCGCCATCGCTACCGCGAAGATCGTGGACAAGGTGTCGGACATGGCCGAGAAGCTGGCGAATGGGATGCCGGACAACTCTCCGGTCGACATCGAAGACGTCGCCCGTTCCGCGATGCGTCAGGCGTGTCGCGAAGCGACGGGGGACGTCGCCGAGGCCATTGGCCTCCTCGGCGGGCTCGCGCCGGGCCTCGCTGCCGCGCCTCCCGCGCACGAGCAGCACGACCCTCGCCGGATGCGCCTCGCGCAGATGCTCATCGACAACGAGGAGCTTCGGAACATCCTTCGCTTGGTCGGTAAGTTCACGCGCATCGCCACGTCGACCCGCAAGAAGCGCGGCGACAACGTTCGCGAGGAGGTCGTCGACATCGAGCGCGGGAACGACCTCGCGCGGGCGCTCCCGGTGGAGTTGGCGAAGCTCCGACACCCCAAGCTCCGGACCCTGTTCTTCAAGAACTACATCGAGCGGTCCCTCGTCCAGTACCAGTTGGGCGGCAAGGAGCCCGTCGGTCGCGGCGCGATGGTCTGCCTCCTCGACGAGTCCGGTTCCATGCACGGCGAGCCGTCGCAGTGGGCGCGGGCCGTCGGCATCGCCATGACCCTCATCGGGAACAAGGAGAACCGGGCCGTGACGGTGATGGGATTCGATACCCGCGTCAAGACGGCCTTCCGCCTCGACGAAAAGGGCCGGGCGTGGTCGATGAACCCGCACACGCTGGAGGTCAAGTCGGAGATCGGCGACGTCACCGACATGATCCTCGCGATCTCGGAGCAGGGGTGCGGCGGGGGCACGTCCTTCGACGGTCCCGTCACCGCCGCGATCGACTTCACGCAGATGCCGGGAGGCGATGCCGACGCCGACTTCGTGCTCGTCACCGACGGGCACGCGTCCCTGAGCGACCACGTCGCCGAGCGTATCCAAACCCTCCGCGAAGAGAAGGGGCTCCGGGTCTTCGGCATCACGATCAACGGCGGCGAGGTGACCCGCGCCGTCAAGCGCCTCTGCGACGAGACGACCGACATCGCCATGCACGGCATCGATTCCGTCGGAGCGACCCTCCCGTGAGTTGCTTGCTGTGCAAGGGGAAGAACGCGTGAACCGTCGCGACCGTCACCTCCTGATGCTCGTCTCGGAGCTTTCGGACCTCCGCGAGTGGGAGCCGGTCGGCTCGCGCATGGAAGCGGTCAAGCTCCAGATCGCGCATATCGAAGGGCTCACCGACGACGAAGCCCGACGCATCGAAGTGATGGCCGTGAACTGGCGACGCATCCACCCCTCCGTCCGGGCGTTCTACGCCGTTTGGGCGAAGCGAGACACAACCGTCTCTGTCGCCCTCTGGCGCGTCCTCAACGTCGGGGCGACCCAGACCCCGCCCCCGCCCCTGGACGGCTGGCAGAGGGGCGCTCTGCGCCGTCTCTGGACCGAAACCTACGGGTGTCCCTGCCCGTTCGACCTCTACCCCGTTGACCGTTAGTAACGGTCGGGGTACAATACGTGAAACCCGTTCCCCCTGGAAGAAGAAGGAGAACCGCATGACCCCGAACGAGGCCGCCTGGGCCTTCGTGCTCAAGCACGCCGAGTACATCGATGCGCTCGTGAAGAAGATGACCCGCCACACCTCCCTGGATGCCGAAGATGTCCGGCAGGACGTGATCGAGAAGGTAGTCAAGTGCCACGCCGGCTTCGACCCCAGCAAGTCCAAGTCCACCTCGTGGATCTGGATGGTCGCGTCGAGCGTCGTGAAGAACAGCTACCGCTACAACTCGCGGCACCACCGGGAGGAAGCGGTCGACGCCGACAACATCATCAACCTCCAGACGTGCGTGCCGAAGATCGAGACGCGGATCCTCGCGCGGCAGATCATCGGACTCGCGACCCCGGCGCAAGCCGAGGCGGCGATGTCGAAGGCGTCCGGTGAGTCGATCCCCGAGTACCGATCCGCCCACGGTGGTGCCGACTGCATGCGGCGGCACCACATCATCAAGCTGCGCTCCCGCGCGGCGAAGGAGACGCGATGAAGTTCATCATGGACACCACAGTCAAGGGGTCGCGGTTCCCGTCGACCGAGATCTTCCACGAGCTTCGCGCCCGATGGCAGAAGAAGTACAGCGGGAACAACTCCCGCTTCGCGGAGTTCTGCGGCGTGCAGCCACAGCGGACGTCCAACTACTGCAACGGCAGCGGCAAGAACAACCCGCCTCTCTGGATGATCATGATGGTCGCCGCGTCGGTCGACGCGAAGATCGAGATCCGGCCGGACGCCGTCGAGATCCTCGACGCGTGACCAGTCGCGCGCGACGTGGCGAGGCGTGGGAAAACCTCCTCGATGCGGTCCACGACCGCTACATCGGGGAGAACCGCGCGTGGGTCGTCCGAACGCCGCCCCGCTTCCGCGTCATCAAGCGGACGAAGGGAGGTCAGTTCATCGGCGTTTACCAGAAGCAGGACGGCGGACCACCCGACTACACCGCGTTCTCACGTGGGCTCTGCTTCGGGTTCGACGCGAAGGACTGCGCCGGGGATCGGTGGCCGCTGTCGAACCTCAAAGACCACCAAGCCAAGGCGTTCAACCTGCTCAACCTCCACGGCGGGATGGCGTTCATCCTCCTGCGCTTCCGGGGCGATGGGTATCTCGTCCCCTGGACGGACTGGTCAGGGACACCCATCGAGCACACTTTGGCGTTCCGCTGGCATCGGTGGAAGAACAAGCTGCCGGGGGCTGCCGCCTCCCTCTCGGCCCGAGACCTTAGGAGCCACGCGCACAAGTTCGTCGCGCCCGACTTCGACTGGCTCGCGGTCGCGATGCGGGCGAGGCTCAGGCTGGACTGACGACGCGGTCTGCGCGCTCTCGCTTCCGCTCCGCACGACGGCGCAGCCTGCGCGCCCGCTTCGGCTTCTCGACCGCGAAGTCGTCTGCCTTCGCTTCCAGTTCGTCGGCGCGAGCCGTCAGCTTCTCGGCGCGCTCGGCGCGCTCGACATCGTCGAAGGTCGCGATGTCCCGAAGCCACGCCCCAACCGCACGCCCCACCGGCTCCAACTGGAGGAGGGCTCGGTTCCAGAACTCGTCGTCGATCGCTTCCAGCGCGCCGCCGATCGGCCCGCCGGGCAGAACGTTGAAGTTCCACATCGCGTCGAGGGCATCGGACATGCCTTCGCGGGCGGCGTCCTTGGCTTCGTCGAGGATGTCGACGACAGCCTCGGCGACCTCTTCGTCCTCCGTCTCGCCGGACAACACGTCGGCGAACAACTCGGCCAGCGCGAAGCGCAGATTCTCGTCGATCGACGCGAGGAGATCTTGTAGGACCGATTGGGCCTTAGTCTTGTCGACACCTTCTTTCAGATCGAACACACGACCTCCAGAAAGGCGATCCTACACTACTGCGCCGGGAAGGTCTGGTATCCACCGTAAGCGCGTGACCCTCCGGAAAGCTCGTAGTACCGGAGCCAGACCCGCACCTTGACCAAAACGGCCCCTCGCGAGTACTTGATCTCCTCGACCGTCCCCGTTTCGTCGGTCCACCCGAAGTGGTCGTCGACAACTTCGATGTTGTCCCCCAACCGGAGCCAGAACAAGACGGAGGGGTAGCACACATAGGTGACCTCGTAGGTCGGAAACCCCATGTGCTCGACGAGCCAGTCGATGACGTACTCAGCGACGCTCTCGTCCTTGATGTACGGAGCTTCGATCACGTCGTGGACTGCGCGCCCGCCGATCAATTCGCGGGACAGCCGGCACAGGTCGCTGTTGTCTGGATTCCGGGTCACGACCCCGGTCCACGTGTCGTTCAGAAGGTCGTAGCCGTACCGGAGGGTGAAGTCGTTGAAGAGATCGGCTCGTGCGCTCTCCGAAACCGCCGATGCCCGCGAGATGCACGGGTAGCTCCCTGGCTCCAGCTTCAACGCGATCCGGCCGTCACGCCGGTCGGTCACGATCGGCCCGTACCCGCTGCCGGTCCATGCCATCGAAACCATCGGGAAGGACGACAAGAGGCCGTTCTCGATGAAGTCGAACACCGTCGTGGACTCGCCTCCAGACGACCCGTTGATCATCACGTAGGTCCGGAGGTTGCCGAGCTTCGCCCGCGCCAGCGCGATCGCTTCCATGTCCACCATGCGGCGACCGAGGGGGCTGTAGTCCAGTAGCAGCGTCTCGATGGTGTCGATCAAGTTGTCCGCGTCCGAAGTCGTTGAGACGGTGACGTGGACGCCTTCGTTGAAGTCTTCGGTCGACGGGCTCCACGACCCCGTGAACCGAATGACCGTGACGGGGAGATCGAAGAAGTCGGTCTTCTCGTCGACGGACCAGCCATAGGTCGCGTCGCCCGCCGACACCGACGTGCCGTTCACGTAGACCGTGCTCACGGTCATGTTGTGGCCGTAGCCGACCAGCCACTCGCTGTTCCCGATGGTATCGACCGGCACGAGCGGCACGTAGTCGTACCCGCCGAGGATGATCTGACACCGTTCGCCCACCGCGCTGTCGTGGATGTCCTCCCACCGGTCGGAGTCCAGCACCCACGGCGGAAGACCCCTGTCGGCGGTGATGACCGGGTCGGAGATCGCGAACTCGACGAAGTCAGACTGGTTGTCGTCGTCAGGGTCGTAGTTGAAGGTGACCCCGTCGTCCATATCGCCAATCAGCAACGGGAAGCGCTCGTCGAGGTCGCCTCCGTCGACTTGGAGGGCGACCTCCCCAAAACCTGCCAGAAGACGGCCCTGGCTGATCAGTGAGCGCGGGTTCACGAGCGCCGTCGGGACCGAGAGAGTCAAAGACCGGCCCGAAGCCGACGACTGCCCCAGCGTGTAGCTGAAGGTGATCTCGGGCTCCTGCTGGATCGCGGCGAGGTAAGTCCGCTCCTCGGAGTCGGTTCCCGACGTCACGACGACATTGTCGGACGCAACCCGCGCGATGCCGTCAATGCCGAACACGAGGTCGAAGGTCATCACAAGCTGACGAAGGCAGGGGTCCTTCTCGATCTCCGCAGTCCAGAAGTCTGAGAAGCGGCGGTGCCCACCGAAGTCCCACTTCTGGAACCGGGTGAACGCCGTGGTCGCGGGGTAGGTGATCTCGGAGGACACTACAGCTCCTCCTCCAGAATGAGGGTCATGTCACCGACAGGCGTCCACACGCCTCCTGTCTGCACGTAGCCCGCGTTCTCCAGATCGCCGCCACTCGTGATGCGGCCGTAGATCGCGGATCGGAGCTTCTGGGCTCCGTCGTTCACGTACACGACGGGCTTGGCCGAGTAGTCGGACAACATCCCCATGAGGTCGCGGAGCTTCCAGCGGTCCATGTCGACGTCGCCGACGATCCTGGCCTCCAGACGCCTACGAGCGTCGCTCCACTTCCAGCCCCATCGCATCCCGTTGAGCCCCGTCTCCAGTTGGACGTTCGGCGCGGCACTGTCGGAGTGGACCCAATCCAACGCCGTCGTGAAGTCGTAGGTGATGCCAGCAACGAGGCAGCCGAGCCGGACATCGCCTTCGGCCGTGTCCGAGTCGTAGGGGAAGATCAGCCGCATGAACTGGTAGGCGTGCCGGGTCGGGAAGGAATGCACGATCTTGTCGTCGAAGACCTGGAAGGTGTCCGAGGCCGACGCGCCGATCGGCGCAGTCTCGTCTCCGAAGAAGATCCGGTCACCGACGTGCTTCGTGACCTTCATCATCTTGCCGTTCTGCGACCCACTCGTGATCTGCACGTACTTGTTGTGGAGTTCGCCGTCCCGAGTCGTCTGGCCCGAGAAACGGAGCGCGCCGCTGTTGATCTGATCGATGGTCAACGACCCGTAGAGGACGCCGTTGATCGTCGCGTCCACGGAGGGGGACACCCACGCATCCGTCGCGTTGTACTGGACCCGGACCTGTGGGACGTTGAGCCCGATAAGGGCGAGTCCGTCGTGTTCGAACAGCTTGAGGTTGTTCGTCGAGTCGGCATCCAGCACGAGGGTCTGCGTCACACCCGCGTTCGACCTCCACTTCATCCGGGGGGACGGCGTGAAGATCGCTTCGATCGGATTGGAGTACATCATCTCCGCGAGGAACTGGTCGGCCTCAAAGCCGCCTCCACCGCCCCACCGAGCATAGACTCCGTCGTTCAATGGAGCCGGCGAGGAGTCGCAGATCCGTCCACGGAGGTCGTCCGGGTTCGTGAACTCGTGCTGCCTGTAGTCGTCGGAACCCTTCACCCCCATCTCGACCCACCGAGACATTCGTGACGCCACGCCGGTCACGATGTGCCCGAACCGCTGGAACTGCGCGGTGGCGGTACCAGCCGACGAGAGGGTCAAGGCCCCCGTCGAAGCCCACGTCTCGCCAGCAACGGAGCGGTAGGCGACGTCGAGGAAGTAGTTGCCTCCATCCAGCGTCTGCGCGGCCCGGAACTCGTAGAACTCTGAGAAGTCGAGCCCGGCCACGGTGAGCAGCGCGGTCGAAGCGGCCTCGTCGTAGACGACGAAGCTAGCCGGGGACGAGTCGTACCTGACAGACCAAGCCGTCGTGATCCCGGCAGCGGAGCCGAGGGCGGCAACCTGCACCGCGAGCGCGCGCGAATTGCTACCCCCACCGCTCACCGGCTGGACGATCCACGTATGGACCGAATCGTCAGCCCACTTGTCGGTTGGCGTTCCGCCCTCGCTGTACTCGTTGTACCAGCGGTCGGTGGACGGAGCGGCGTCGGCGTACTCGGTGTACTTCGCGTTCCATGTCTCCGTGGTGCCGGAACTCGTCTTGGTGAACTGCGTGTTCGCGCTCTCCGTCGGGTACCCGAACAGCGACATCCACAGGTTGGAGTAGAGCGCCCCCGAAGCGATCAGGGCGGTGTAGGGGTTGAAGACGAAGGACCGCTTAGTCCACCCGAGGAGCGAGAAGTACGCGCTATCCCCGGTCGAGCCGACGTAGCCGAGGACCATCAAGCGGTCGCCGCCGCTCGACATCCTCATGTCCTCCAAGTCCTGAGCCGCGTTCGCGTTGAAGCCTGGAAACTCCAGGGTGTTGTACCAAGAGCCGTCGAGGGCCTCGTGGCGCGGCCTCTGGTACAGCATCAAGTAGCGATCGTCGGAGGCTGCGCTGTTGAACACCAGCAGGTAGCAGTTGGACGTGTCTGCACACGCAGCCAGCGCAGTCGTATCGGTGCCCGACGTCGAGATCGGCGACCAAGATGTCGCCGTCCAATCCGAACGCCTCGACGCAGATCGCGCCGTGATGTTCGTGCCTTCGTCGATGAACAGCAGGAAGCTGCCCGCCGAGTCGTTCACCGGGCACAGGTCGTAGATCGAGGCAGCCGCACCCGAAGTCAAGTTCACAACCGTCTTCCACGACGCGCCCCGATCGGACGAGACGAGCGAGCGGTAGTTGACGCCGTCGTTGTAGACGATGCGGACGTAGTCACCGCTGGAAGCAACGACCATCCGGCCGGGCTGGAACCCGGTGCCGGACCCGGTAGTCGACTGGACGATGTCGCGGGAGATGCGCGTCCACGTCAAGCCGCCGTCGGTTGACTCGTACTGGTCCCAGTCGTAGTCACTGCTCGCCGTGATCTCGACCGGCACGAGGAGACGAAGGACGCCGTCCGGAAGGGTGTAGCCGCTGGCGTCGACGTTTGCGGTCCCGCGCGAAGGAGTGAAGGTAGTTGACGACCACGACCGGTCCCCGTCCCCGACGTCTTGGTAGTAGATCGTGAACGTCGTGCCGGTCGTGTGGCCCATGACGATGCGTCGTTGGTTCGACTCGGAGAAGAAGAGAACGAGCCAGTTGCCAGTCGGGTTGCTCTCAAAGAGATCCTGCGGGCACTTGATCTTCCGGATGTCGTCGACGCCGCGCCACTCCGTGCTCGCTTCGTCGTTGTACTTCCAGCCCCACTCGGCGGTGCCGTCGAGCCCGCCCGCCCGGTAGAGACGGAGGTCGTAGTCCTTGTCGACGTCCGGCGAGCCTTCCATGAAGGGAACGAGATCGCCCGCGTTCGCCGCCTGCGGCGCAGCCGGGCCGATGTATCGCCCACGCTCGCTGGTGACGCTGCTGACCTGGGAGACGCCCTGGAGCGCCGGGTCGGGGAAGATGATGAAAGGGAAAGGACCGCGCGCCATCGTCTACCCGCTGCTGTTCTGGTACCGACCACGGGACAAGCCGACCTTTGCGCCGGACTTCCGCTGGATCTGAGACTTGATGCCCGGCGCGTTCCCACGCCGCCCGGCGACCACGAGGGCCTGATCGACTGTCCGGCCTTCGACCATGACGGCGACCGGAATCACGGCAGCCATCCCCGAGGCTGCGCCGCTTCCGCCGCCCCCGACAGAGGCCGACCCCGCGCCCGGAGCGGCCGAAGCGGCCGGGTTTGCGGGGTTCCTTTCGGCCGGAATCACCGCCTCTCCGGGGTGGAGGGTCATCCGGGTGAGCTTCGGAATGTAGGGGATCCCCGCCATCGCTGACCCGCCACCCTTGTCCTTGTCGCGTCCAAACAGGGCGTCCTTCAGCCAGTCGACCAACTTGTCGACGAAGCCCTTGAGGCCATCGACGATGCGGTCCCACAAGGCGGTGACGAAGTCCTTGATGCCGGTAGCAAGCTGGGTCCACCACTCACCGACGGCGGTGCCGAGAAAGGCCGTCCATCCGGTGACGATGTAGCCCCACAGCGTGCTAACGAAGGACCCGGTAGCGCCGACGATCGACATGACCAGCGCCTTCACGACGGCGTTGGCCATCTCCGGAAGCCGGGGGATCAGGTCGACGACGATGGCGACGATCAGCGCTTCGACGATCACCGGGATCGCGTCGATGATGGCGACGACGATGTCGGGGATCGCTTCGACAATCGCGATGACGATATCGGGGAGCGCCTTGATGATCGCCGAGATGATGTCCGCGATCGAGTCCGCGAGGACCTTGATCACTTCGGGGAGAGCGCCGAGGAGCTTCGTGATCAAACCCGGCAGGGCGTCGACGATCGCTTGCACCAGAACCGGAAGCTGCTCGACGATCGCGATGACCAGCTTGGGGAGCAGCTTCACGATCTTGGTCAGCAGGCCCGGAAGCTCCCGAGCGAGCGCGTTCACGACCGTCGGTAGCGCGCTGATCAACGCAAGGACGATGTCCGGCAACGCGTTCGTGATGGCGGTGATGATCGGGCCGATCGACGTCGCGAGAGCGTTCACCAGGGAGGGGAACTCGTCGACGAACGCCTGCACGACGCTCGGAATCTCCCGCACGAAGGTGCGGACCATCTCGACCGCGCCTCGCATCATGTCGGTCATGATCGAAGACGTAGAGGACGTCTCTCCCGTATCGTCGTCGGTCTGTGCTCCAGCGCTCGCCGTAGACGCGATGTCGGAGATGCTGAGTCCAGCGAAGCCGAGAATCTGGTCGAGCGCCCCAGCGGCCCCAGCGGCCATCGAGATCGACTTCGATACGATGCTCTGAACTGCCTTGAACGTTCCGACAACGGCGGTCGCCGTCTTGGAGAAGACGTTGCCGATCGCTTCCGCGATGTCCCCGGCCTTCTCCTTCACGGCGTCGATCTCGTCGCGCCACTTGTTGAAGAAGGTCGAGATCTTGCCGCGAGCGATCTCGGTCCACGACGCCGTCGTGACCTCCCAGTTGTTCGCGACGGCCGCTGCCATCTTCGCGACGTCGGCTGAGTAGGAGTGCCACTTCTCGCTCGTCGTATCGATGACGCGCCCGAGCCCTTCCATCTCCTTCGCGACGTTGGCGACGAACTCGGCCGGCTCTCCGTCCCCGCCCTCTTCGGTCATCTCCTCCTTCAGAAGCTCCATCGCTTCGCGGATCTTCCGGAGCTGCTCCTCGTGCTTCGCGTACTCGGCGTTGCGCTCCTTATCGACGGCGGCGGCTTCTTCTGCGGCCTTCTTCTTCGCTTCCTCCGCGTTGTGGAGGGTCATCAACTGCGCGTAAAGGGTCTTGTTCTTCGCGATCCGGTCCGAGTTCGCCTTGTTCAGATCCTCCGTGACCTGCCGAAGCTCGGTCTTGAGGACCATCGACTTGTTCCAGTGGAGATTCCCCTCGGCCAAGTCTTGGTTGATCTCGGCTTGCCGAGATGCAAGCTCCTTCTCTTCCTCTTGGAGTGCGCGCACCTCGTCGGTGAGCCGGCGGACGCGGACCTCGGCCGAGTCCATGACCTTCTCGGACTCGGCGATCTGCATCGCGTTCCACTTCTTCATCGCGGCCATCGCGGCTGCGATAGCTGCCGAGAGCGCGACGATCGCGATGCTGACGGGTCCGAGAGCGGCTACTGCCGCGACGGCGAACGACCGAATGGCTGGCAGAAGCGCGTTCAAAGCCGCGCCGAACTGGACGACCTTGCTCACGGCGAACGCGAGCAGCACAGCCTTGCCGAACGCGACGATGATCGGCATCGCGTCCTTGACCGCCCTGACGAACGACATCACTGCCTGGACCGCGTCTGCCGCCCCCTGGACGATCGCGCGCTCGTTCTTGTCGATCCACGACAAGATCTCTTCGGAAAGGTTCGCCGCCTCGTCCCGAATGAACCCGGCTCGACGGCTGACCTCCTCGACGATCATGTTGAGGATCCTCGGCATCCTCTCGACGATGTCGCGCAGCGGCTCCGCGTAGAGGTTGAACACCTCGATCATCAAGTCCTGCAGCGCGGAGATCGTGATGCGGGACTGCGACTGGAGGGAGTCGAGCATCTTGTCGTAGACGTTCTGCGTCTCGCCCGCGCTGTCTTCCAGCAACTCGATGTAGCCACGGAGGTCGAACTCCCCTTCGGCGACCTGTCGGGAGATCGCGGCGATGTTCGCGCCGGACCGAGCACCGAAGATCGCCATGGCGTCCTTCGCCTTGATCGCGCTCCCGCCGACCTTCTCCAAGATCTCGACGAAGGTGTTGGTTTCCGGGTTGATGTCGTCGAGCGTCAGCCCGTACTTCTCCAGCGCGACACGCGCGTTGTTCGATCCCTTCGCCGCGAAGGTCAACGCCATCCGGAGGTTCGTACCGGCAAGGGAGCCTTCCAGACCGAGGTTCCGGAGCATGGCGACAACGCCGGTCGTCTCTTCGAAGGTCAAGTTGAACGCACGGCCGGCGGTACCGGCGAACTTCATCGCCTCGCGGAGAGAGTGGACGTCGAGCATGGACGTCCGCATCGCCTTGGAGAAGACGTCGGAGATCCGGGTCGCCTCGTTGGCCTCCATGCCAAACTGCTTCATCGTCGAGACGATCAAGCCGGTAGCCTGTGCCATCGATGCGCCCGTCGAACCGGCGAGGAGCATGGCGTCGGTGGACACGCGAATCGACTGCTCGACGGTCAAGCCGGCCTTCGCCAGCTCCGTCATTCCCTGCGCCGCCTGGGTAGCGGTGAACAAGGTCGTCTTTCCGAGCAACCGCGCCTGCTTCTCGATGCGGGCAATGTCTTCGGGCATCGCGCCCGTGATGGCACCGATGCGAGCGATTTCCTGCTCAAAATCGGCACCGACCTTGGTCGTAGCGACCCCGAAGGCGGCTACGGCAGCGGTCGCGACCTTGAATGCGCGGGTGACCTGACGCTCGATGGTGGCCGAGAACTTCTGGACCGACGAACCGAGGCCACGCAGCCGGCCCGCGAGCTTCCTCTCTTCCGACGACCACGCGTTCGGGTCCGCCCGGATGAGGACGTCGATGAAGAGTTGACCGACGGTGTTCGCAGTAGCCACAGGCGCACTCCTACTAGCTCAAAGGCGGCTCGTAGTGATGCGGCCTCTCGGCGTCCTCGCCCCTACGGTATCTCATTTTCCTTGCCCACGTCATCGTGGAATCTGGAGTACCAGTCGTAGGAGGCCCGATGGATTTCGACAGCGTGGACATGATGCCGATCGAGTCAAGCATCCGAGACGGGGATGCCGAAGCTCTTGATGCCTGCGACGAACACGGCGTCTTTCGTCTCGGCCGAGACGGGCTTCTTCTCTGCGGCCTTCTCCCGCCCGGCCCGGATGGGCTTGGTGACTTTCCCGCCCATCGCCGTTGTGACCGTCTCCATCACGACGCCGAAGACGTCGGCCTTATGCTTCGCGATTTCTGACGACGCGAGCGCGATCTGCGGCAAGGTCATGTCGAGGATGTCGTCGAGGCCGATCCCCGCTGCGAGGCAGACCCCGATCCCTTTCCGCAAGAAGGAGACGAACGTGTCCTCTACGGGGCTACCGTTTCCATCGTTGTCTCCTCCCCCATCGAGGGGAGGTCCGGCACCGACTGCACGAGCGACATCCCGCGCTTGATCATCCGGGCGAAGAAAGGGAGGACACCCGTCAGAAGCTCCTCGATCGCGAAGGCGTCCAACAGGTCGGCTTCGCCTTCCTCTTCCTCGGCGGCAGCGAGCGCCGCCTTCGCGGTCTTCGGGTACGCCTGCGCGAAGGCTTCTGCGACCTTCAACATGACGTCCTCGGAGGCGAGCACCTTGCCGAGCACGTCCATGAAGTCGCCCGTTCGGGCTTCGGCGACGATCTCCATCCCGAGGATGGACTGGATCTGCCGGAACACCCGGATCTGCCGACGCGCGGACACCGTGGTGCGGAGCGTGTACTCGTTCCCGTAGGCGTCCACGACCTCCACCTTGGCGGGAGGGTCGAGGGTGTCGAACAAGTCGACGAGTCCGGTCAGGTCGGCATCGAGCATTGCACCTCCAAGGGCGTCTGCCCGGTACCGTAGCACCGGGTCCCTTGGGGGTCAAAACTACGTCGTCTGCCTCACGAACTTGAGGAGCTGCTCGTCGGTGCCGAGGGCGGCCGAAGCCCAGTTCGTCGTCACCCGGCGTCCGAGCCAGGAGTATTCGAACTTGTGCTCGTCGTCGGAGAACGGCACCGAGAACGGTCCTTCGCCGTCGGCGTGCCACATGTAGACGTTCATCGTCTGGCCGGGGACGGCCATCCGGTGACGGAGATGCAGCGCGACGCTCGTGATCAGCGGCTCACCGCCCCACGAGAGGGTGTCCTGCCCACCGCCCGACGTCGTGTTGCCCGAGCCGAGCATCCGGGCGAAGTTGTCGAAGTTCCACTCGATGCCCGAGGTCGAAAACCGGTAGCCCTGGGCCTGGACGAAGCGGTAGATCACGAGCTTGGGGTTGCCCTGCGTGATCTCGCGCGACTCCGACTGGATCTCCAGGGTCGCACCTTCCTCGCCGATCGCGCCGATCTCGGTCGTAGGGGTGTCCCCCGTCTGACCCATGAACAAGACGCCCGGTCCGAAGGAGATGTTGTTGTTGGTGACGGTCCCGATGTTGAGAGGCATCGCGCACCCTCCGATGGAGGAGAAGGGCTACAGTGAGCGCACCTCGGCGGGCGTCTGCCTCAGCAATAGCACAACGTGCCCGTCGGGTCTACCCCACCTTGTTGCCGAACTCATGGATCGCGGCGTAGACCGACGCCGTTGACCCTGCGGCAACGGCTGCGTTGACGAGGTCGAACACGGCTGCTGCGTCGATGAAGAAGCCGGCCCGAAGGTCCTTCTCCTCGTTCAACCGCGAGCATCCACGGCACGGAACGACGACGTGCCCGCCGATCCCTGGCTTGATGTAGACCATCTGCTGCTTGTGGCGCAAGCGAAGCTCGTCGTTCTCCGGGTCGTAGATCCCGAGCCGGCGACCGCACGACTTGCAGGACCACACGGGGTCCGTCATCGCTCCAGACGTGAAATCCTCCCCGTCCTCGACGGTGAGGGCTCCGCGCATCAAGACCACCGCTGCGCCGATTTGGTCGACGTTGTCGGAAAGGTCGAGCAAGGCGCGCTCGATGTTCGTGACGCGGGCTTCGACATCGTCCACGCCACGATCCCCGATCGGAGTCGTCGAGGGGCGGGGAGACGACGGGGAGCCGTCGGAAGCGAAATCCACCACACGGCGGGTCATCGGGACTCCAGGGCGACGTGGACCGTCGTAGTTCGCCCACAAGATGCACACAGGTGCTTCTTGCTCTCAGTCGCCTCACGCCGAGTTCGCACAAGCTGTCCGGCGACATCTGCCAGCGGCTCTCCGCAGCGACACTCGATCCGGGTTCGGGTGTCCGGGCGAGTCCGGAGCATCCCGATGTTCGGGGTCGACTTCATCATGCCCCTCCTCCTGCCTGACACAGCCACAAGCCTCGGGCGACGTGGCAGCGAGATTGTTCGTTCCAGCCCATGTGCGGTCCGCTCGTATCCCGGCAAACCGCCACGGCGTCGATGTCCGCGTGTGAGAGCGAGACTCGGTAGAGCGCCGCCCTGGCGAGGTCGTAGATGGCGAATGCCTGCGCGGCCGACTGATCCGAGAAGACCCAAAGCTCCAGCACCAGCTCTTGGTACACGTTGGCTGGGCTCGTCCGAGCCCGGCGGAACTCGACCACGACGTAAGGCCGAGGCCACATCGTCTGGTCGTTGGCTTCCGCGTGACCGCCGAAGACGCGGCCGGAGATCTCGGCGGCGAGCGCGGTGTCGTTGATCAGTTGGCGGTTCACCAACTGCATGATCGGGGCGACGTTGACAGCCACTACAACTCCGCGCGTGCCGCGTCGGCAGCGGCCTCCATCATCATCTTCCTGACCCGCTTGTCACCGAGCGTTCCAGCGATCACGTCACGCGGCAGCATCCGGAAGGTGCCGCGCACGACGGCTTCGGCGTGGGGCGCGATCGAGGTATCGAACCCGACCCGGAAGCCGGGCCACCGTCCGGAAGTCGTCGACTGCCCACGCAACGAAGCGGCAAGCCGTCCGGTACGGGTGTGGACGACGTAAGGCCGGGACGAATGGATGCGGACCCGCCCGTGTCGTCGAGCGTAGGGGTGATCCATGTTCCGGAGGTCGGAGAGCGAGTAGTCGGTCAGCCGGATGTTCGCCGCGACCTCCGCGTAGGCCACCTGTCCGGCAGCGTCAGCAGCAGCCTGGAGCAACTTGCGGCCCCTTCGGGTGCGGAAGTCGGCGATGTTCCCGACTACGCGCTGGAGGCTGGCGGCGTCTACGCGGATCACGACGGCATCTTACCCCGACGGCGACGCGCCCGTGCGGACTCGATGTGTTCGTCGGTCAACTGAGGAATCTCCTTGACCCGCTGGACCGGAGAGCCCGTCCGAGCAGAGCCCGACAAGATCCGCTTCGGCGCGTGCTCCTCCAGCAGCCCCAAGATCGTCCCGAGGGACTGGTGCTCGGGATGGGACCGCGCCGTGCGGGACTGCGCTTCCGCCATCAGCCCCATCGCCATGTGGAGGTGGAAGACCGCAAGCTCCTTGAACGCGAGGTAGCTGTTCTCGTGGACTGCGAGCCGGCAGGCGTTGTTGAGGCATTGGAGCCCGCCCGTCTCGTCGCCGTCGTTGAGCAACTGGACTCCGAGAGACACCCACGGGCCGGACCGGTCGGGTCGGTCCTCCAACTCTTTCAGCAGAAGGGTCGTGTACCGCTCCAGCTTGTCCTCGGTCTTGTCGTCGTCGCCGGCCGTTCCCCGGTTGTGCATCCGGAAGGGAGCCCAGCCAAGCTGAGGGTGCTCGCCTCGGTCGTGAACTTGCGCGAGCGAGTCGTCGAAGCCTTCGTGGACGCGGCCGTTGTACTCCATGATGTTCCAAGGATCGAGCCAGAACATCCGGGGGGTCCACGACGGGGTGGCGACCAGTTGCCCGTCGCTGTCGACACGGTGGTTGGCGAATTCGAAAAGCCAGCCCCATGAGTCAGTCCGTTCCGCCATCCGACGGATCGCGACCATGTCGCCGAAGGGCTCCGAGAACTGCTCGTCGGGGTCGAACGTGATCGCCCACGAGAGCCCCTCGTTGTTGAACTCGCGGAGTCGCTTCACCCCGGCGTTCCGGGCCGTCGCGTAGTCGAGGTTGAGCGGCTGGTGGATCCACTCGGCACCGAAGAGGTCACCGAGCCGTGCCCACTCGCTCTCCTCGTCGAACATCTCCTCGCCGGTCCAGACGAGGACGATGCGGTCGACGAGCCCGTACATCAAGTCGAGGTGGCGGGCGAGGTCCGAAAGGTGCTCCTTCTCGTAGACCAGCATGGTGAGCCCGATCCCGTTGTCCGAACGGTACGGGGACAAGCTCATCCCTTCCTCGTGCTCGTGGTGCCCGTAGTTGGACGACCCCGTGAGGGACTCGGACCCGGAAGGGTCGATCGCCCGATACCACGCCGTCTTACGGGCACGATCGATCTGGCGGGCGTAGCCGAAGTGTCGGAACCGGACCCCGGACACGCGCTTCGCCGCGATGCTGTAGTCGGGGCAGTTGCCGCAATGAAGGCCCTTCTCGTTCCCGAGGGCGATCCTCCGGGGGGCGATCTTGTTCACCCGCCACATCCGGAAGCCTCGCATCGAGAACCGGTAGCGTCGACCATCGGCCCACGGGGGATCGGTCCGGATGAGCCGCTTCCCGTCCCAATGGGTGAGCCACGAGAAGTCCCAGGAGTCGACGAGCGGGTCCGGGTGGTTCATCAGGCGGTCGAAGTGGCGGCGGGTGATCCGGTCCTCGATCACCTCGTCGTGGTCGATCGAGATGATCCAGTCGGCTCCCATCTGCTCGGCCATGATGACCGAAGCATTCCTCTCGTCCCGCTCGTTGAACTCGCCTTCCCACACGCCGACCTTCACGCCGAGGGCGTTGTCTGGTCCGTCGTGCCAAAGCCCTCGTGCCTGGAGGGCGATCCAGTTGCGGACCGCCGTCGCGCACTCCTCCGGAGTCGAGTTGCTGCACTTCTTCAGCATCTCCATGTCGTGCGGGGGGAACGTCCGCATCGACATCTCCCAGTCCGGAGATTGCTGCATCTCCAGCGGGTTCCCGGTCAAGAGAACGCAGATGCCGTCGACGACGGTAGCCGCCTTGAGGAACGCGGCGCGCCAGAGGTGGAGGTCGTTCCCCGTCGACAACTTCACGCGGAACACGGCGACGAGCTTGTCTCCGCGCACTTCGTCGGCCCACTTCTCGTAGTACGTGAGCACGTTGGCGAGGCCGCGCTGGGCCTCGGGGAAGGCACGATCGAGGGTCTGATGGCCGAGGTGGTGAACGTAGACGTCCTCCGCGATCGCGCACCGGAACCCGGCTCGCTCTGCGCGGGCGCAGATGTCGTTGTCCTCGTAGCCACCCACCCCGAAGACCTCGTCGAAGAGGGTGGGCCGGAAGGTCGTAGAGAGCCGGCTCTCGCCCGGCACGGGGATGTGCCAGCCGACCGCTTCGACGCAATCACGAGAGAACGCCATGCAGAAGCCGGACACAAAGCTCGTCGTCAGAACGCCGCCCATCCGGTTCGCTCGGAACGAGTACGCGAAGGCGTCCAACTGGCTGTCGGACTTCGGGACGGCCCCGGACACCTTCTGCGACCCGGCGACGTTGTTGCTCATAGGACCGACGATGCCCACCGTGCCGTACCCGGAGACGGGGCGAGCGATCCGCTGGCCCTGCTCGTCGGGGATGTCGCCCCAAAACCGGACGAACTGCGTCTTCATTGCGGTTCGGAGTCCCTGGAGCCACCCCATCGTGACGAGCGCGTCGTCGTTGAGGACAACGGTCGTCTCCGGAACGCCCACCTCACACGCGACCCGGAAGCCCTCGTTGACGGCGCGGGCGAAGCCGAGGGGGGCGTCGAACGTCTCGACGATCAGGGACGCGCCGTCGGGGGGCGTCAGCTTCTCCAGCCGCTCGACCGCTTCCGCGCTCCGGGGGTTGCCGGGGTCGGGGTTGACGACGACGACGACCTTGACCCGAAGTCCGGCAGAGACGCGAAAGAGCCGATCCACGCAGGGGACCACAACTTCGGGCACGCCGACGGTGGGGATGATGACGAGGTAGTCGTTCTCGTCGTCGTGAAGGAAAGCCGAAGAGTCGGCTCCGGTAGCTGTACTCACATGCACCTCGTGGGCGTCTGGAGGCGTTGTAGGCCGACACCGAGGAAAAGTCAACCGTGGGGTAGGAACCAGTAACGGACGGGGTATTATTCGGTTGGAAACGAAGGAGAACCCGATGGACTGCCGCGCCCCGCGCTGTCAATGCATGTCGCCCTGCTTGGAACTTGAACAGGACTGGTTCCGACGAAGCCCCTGCTGCGACGAGTACGTCTGCATCTGCCCGACCGACGAAGACCTTGACGCTGAGACAGCGTTCTACGCCCAAACGGTCTACGGCAGTCGAAGCGACGAATGCAACTGCTCTGACCCCTGCTGTCCGTGTGGCGGCGAGAAGATCGGGAGGCCGTAGCTGATGGCTGCCAACCTGTTTAAGATCGGCGACACGGTTGTCGACCGGATGGATCCCGCCGCGACGGTCTACACCGTCATCGAGGTCAAGGGCGACGACCTCGTCCTGCAGCACGATTCCGGCGAAGTGACGGTCCTCCCATTCTGGGAGTTCGACTACTCCTCGCCCCCGAACGAGTCCGGAACGACAGCGACGACCAGCGTGTAGATGCCCGGCTCATCGCCGGCAACGATCCGGCTGCGCCAGTGGCGCTGACGCTCCTCCGGAAGCTGCTTGAAGTAGCCGTAGTGCGCGCCCTTGCAGATCGGCGCGTCGATGATGACGGAGCAGCCGGCCTTCCGAAGGTAGGTTGCGTAGGAAGACAGCGGCTCCTCGTAGCCCCACTTCCAAGTCCCTTCTTGGAGACGCATCTGCCGGAACTCGCGGTAGACCCCGGAGTCCGGGTTGGGCGCGGAGAAGGCGACGTAGCGTCCGGCAAGGCGAATCGCCTCGGCGAAGTACGGCTCCAACTCGGACTTCTTGAAATGCTCGACGACGCCGTGGGACCAGACGATGTCCGCGCACGCATCGGGGAGCCCGACCTTGGTCGCTTCGTCCTCACACAGCACGTAGGGCAGATCGCTTCGGTCCAGAAGCCGCTTCGCGGCATCGAGAGCGTAGGGTGACTGGTCCACCCCGATCACCTTGCGGACGCCGTAGTCCTTCGCTGCGTTCAGACACGCGCCGCGTCCGCACCCAAGGTCGAGAACGACGAGCCCGGTGAGGTCGATGACTTCGTGAATGCTCGCGATCGCCTCGGCTTCCTCTTCGGGGATCGCTTCGTGCGCGAGGTAGCCGGGCCAGTCCCACTTCGGAGTGGGTTCCGACTTCGTCGACGTCCACGCGATCCCGCTCGGGTGCTTCACTCGGCCCATGCCGTTGCCTCGATCTCGTAATTCATGTAGTGCCGCTTCAAGAAGTCCGCGTGGTAGGCCAATCGCTGGATCGGCATGAAGCCGACGGCGGCCATCTTCTCCCCGGAGATTGCGTACAGCCGGTCCTGGCCGGGCCGATCTGGGCCATGCTCGGCAACAGCGCCGAACAGCCGGACCACCTCGTTGACTGACATGCGCTCCGGACCAGCGATGTTCCACGTCTCGGTCTGTCCGTGCGGGAGGGTGAGCGCTCGCTTCCCGGCGAGCGAGAGTGCCTCGGCGAACTCCGCGACGTGGATCCATTGGCGGATTTGCTCGCCGTCGCCATGAACCGGGACTGGACGATCGTCGGTGGCACACGCCGACACGATGGGCACCAGCTTCTCAGAAAGCTGACCTGGACCGTAAGCGTTGCTCCCCCTGGTGATCATCGCGCGGAGCCCGAAGGACCGAGCCATCGCGTGGACGACAAACTCTCCACCAGCCTTTCCGGCCGAGTAGGGCGACGAGGGACGCAACGGCGTCTCGCCCTCCTTAGCCCCTCCCGCCGCCCATCTGGTGCCGTAAAGGTCGCCGTAGACCTCATCGGTCGAGCAGTAGACGAGCGGAATATCGAACTTCGTGCACGCGCTGGCGACGACCTGTGTACCCACGGCGTTCGTGAGGATCGCCGACTTCGGGTCCACGAGGGAAGCGTCGACGTGGGACTCGGCCGCGAGGTGAAAGACGATGTCCGGCTTGTGGAAGGCGAGAGTGCTGAACACTGACTCTGGCATCTCGACCCCGCCAGTCACGATCGGGATCCCTGCATCGAGAAGAAGTTGCTTCCCCGTCGCCGCACGGGTCAGCGCGTCGAACACGACGACATCATTCGCTTCCGCGATGAGTCGACGACAGAGGTGCTGACCAATGAACCCAGCCCCCCCGGTCACCAGCGCCTTCATCGCCACCTTGCCGCGAAGCGTCGCACCGAGAGGTCGCGAATCGCACTCTTCTTCACGCCGAGACGGGCCATCGTGCTCCCGCGCTCGTGGCTGACTTTCATCGACGGCCACACGATCGACCGCACGCCATGGACGAACGCCATCCGAAGGCAGAAGTCGGGGTCCTCGTAGAAGAGGGGGAAGCCGTCATCCATGTTCGTGATGTCGAAGTAGTCGGCCCGAACGAGGAACCAGTACCCGGCGACGAAATCGACCGGCTTCACCTCGTTTTCGACTTCACCGATGTTTCGGCCGACCTCGGTCAACGTCCACGGGCAAGAAGGATCGACGGTGCCGCCCGAAGGGCCGACAATCGGGTACTCGCCTTCCACGCCCCACAGTGCGGTCGACAACTCGACCGCCTCGATCACTTGGAGCGCCCCCCACGTGCAGTCCGACTGCGTGAACAGGAGCCAGTCGATCTCGTCCCGAGCCTTCTTCGCGCCGAGGTTGCACGCGGCAGCGAAGCCCTTGTTCTCGGAGTAGGCCCGACGGAACCGGGCGCGATGCTTGCCAAGCGGCTTCCATGCCTTCGTGGCCGCGTGGAACTCCGGGTTGTTCTGCACAAGAACGACGTGCGCGCCCGCGCCGAGTCTGGAGCAGGCGTCCAACGCCATCTCGACCGCCTCGATCTCCGTGTCCTCCCACGACGAGACGACCATCACGACGGCGATGCGAGCTTGTTCGGTGCCAGCGATGCCGCGCCGTAAGACGGCGAGGTTCAGATCGGGGAGCGGGTTCCGGGTGACCTTCAGCGCGTTGTGGAGGTCCATCGGCTCTGGCTCACCGGCCGAGTCGAAGACCGCCTTTGCCCATTCGGGAGGGAAGACCCCTTCCGGGGCCATGACCGGGACGGAAGCCGTGACCTCCTTCTTGATCCACTCGACGACCGACCACCCCTGCCGCTCCAGCACAACCTTCGTGTTCGATCGCGCGACGACGGCCCGCCAAGCCCGGCCTTCCCGAATCGGCCGGACCGTCTCCAGGGGGGTGTTGATCTTCAAGCGCCGCCCGTGGGACGGGAGCCAGGGGTATTCCATCAACCAGGGCATGAACTACCTCACGAAGAGTCGCGACCATCGACCAACGACTCGTTTCACCTCGGCGGGGAGTCCTTCGCGTCGGAAGTAGGCGTAGCCGCCGGTCCGTTCTTCCGACAAGCCGGCGTGGCGGGACGAGTTGAAGTGTGCAGCGGCGAGAACGGATGCCGCGTGGGCGAGATCTGCCGGCACGTTCGCCGGGTCGAAGCCGGCGGTGTACGTCACCGACACCTTCTGATTCCCGCGCGTAAAGAACGAGTTCTCGTCCGTCAAGCCGATCATCCCGATGCGGTCCTTGAGGTACCGGTCGGAGGCAGCGACTGCCGACCCGTCGTTGGTGACGGCGGCGACCGACGCGACGGGCCAGTGCCTCAGCATGAGCTTGTTCGTCGTCGAGTCCGTGATGTCGAAGGACTCGTTGTAGGTCGACTGCGTGATCGACCCATCGGGGATCCCCATCATCCCCGCCATCTCGACATCCACGACATCGAGGAGATCGTCGATGTAGGTGTCGTGACGGGTGATCCCTGCCGGGATGCCCAAGAGCCGCTTCACGCGAACCCGCGAGGTGAAGTAGGCGGGCATTTACGCGAGCCGGTAGGTCATGTTGTGGCCGGACCCCTTGGACTTGGCGAGCTTGTCGTCGACCAACTCGCGGATCGCTCGCCGCCAGGACGTCTCGGGAAGGCCAGCGAGCTTCAGCAACTCGCGCTTGGTCCGGAACTCGTCGTCCATCACCGCGAGGAGCCGCTCCCGTGCCGGGCCAGCGTGCGCCTCCAGCCAGGACTCCGTCACATCGACCCACCCGTACTTCTCGGCGCGGAAGGCGGTGTTGCGGCTCTTGCAGAAGAGGGTCTGGACCTTCTCTCGGCCCTGCGGGTTTCGCAGAGCCGGGGCCGGCGCGACAGCGTAGGACTGAGCCGTCTCGTCGTAGGCCGGCATGACCATCCGGAACGAGATGTCCTTGTCGGCGCGCTGCATGATGCGCCGGTAGCTGCCGGGCTTCGGGGGAACGTGGGGGAGCGCGGGCATGATCGGCCTCCTGGCCGTACCATACAACGCCCGATCCGATCACGCACGCAGAACGAAGCGAGCCCCGCCCCTCCGAACAGGCTGGAGGAGGAGCGGGACTCAGGGGGGGGGGACTTCTGGGCTTCTACGAGGGGCTGACGCCACCGAGGATCGCGCCACCGAGGGTGTTGCCCTGCACCAGGGCAACGTCGGTGTAGAGTTCGAACTCCTCGTACTGCGACGTGGTGCGCGCGAGCGGCATCACGGTCGTCGGGGTCAGGTACTCCAGCCAGTAGTAGCGGAGGTTGACCACGATCAGCGCGGTGGTGGAGCCGCCCGAGAGCGCCTGGATCGTGGACGTGGCCCACGTCAGGTCGTCGGGGATCTCGGTGGACGGGACGAGCGGGATGCCGTCGTAGGTCTTCACCCGGAAGCCGGCCGCGATCTCCGTGGTGTTCACGAACTGCTGCTGGGACTGCAGCGCCGCGTTCACCTTCCGGAGGCCCGCCTGGGAGCCGAAGATGACCATGTCCGACTTGTTGGCCGAACCCTTGACCGCGTCGATCGTCTCGTCGAGAGCGGCCACCGTGACGTCGTCGCCAGCGGCGGCGGTCGTCTGCGCGATGACCTGACCCGACACGCCGTTGATCTGCGTGATGAGGCCGTCGATGCTCTCGGCGTCGCCGGAAGCGCCGCTGTCACCCACGGAGCAGCCGGTTTCCAGGCCCTCGGCGTAGTCGCCCGCAGCGCCCTCCAACTCCATCGCCCACGCGTCACCGTAGGCGGCACCGGCCGCGCGCAGGAAGCGGGTCACCCGCCCCTTCGCGATACCGGTCCGGTAGTTGAAGTTCGTCTGGGCGTAGGAGCCGGTCGCCTCCGTCGGGGAGTCGGTGTCACCCACCCACTCCAGACGGTTCGTGCCGGTCTTCGCCGTGCGGCGCACGATCTGCGCCTGCGAACCGCGACCCGGACGCGAGCGCAGCACCGAGTGGATGCCGAGTTCGCGGAGGACGAGGTGCTGCACCGTCGTGTTGAGGAAGTTCTGGATCAGGGCGGTGGACGAATCCGACAGCGCACGCTGGGCGGCGATGCGCTTGTTGACGTCTTCGTTGAGCCATCCGAACTGGGACATGATGGCCTCCTAGTGCCAGGTCTCGGGGGTGTGACCCTCCGAGAAGGCCGCGCGCAGCACGGACCGGAGGTGCTCGGAGATCTCGCTCGCCTGGGGGAGCTTGTCGCCCGCCTTGAGGAGCATGCGATCCTTGTGACGCTCGATGAGCGTGGCCGTCGGGGAGCCTTCGCCCCACTCGGCCTTGGCCCGGCTGACCTGATGGTCGATCAGGCTCTGTCCGTCGAAGACCGGAGCGCCGCCACGGACCAGTTGGCCGATACGGTTGGGCTCCTCGGCCATCGCCAGCAGGCGCTTCTCGGCAACGGCCGCGCGCTGCGTGAGCGCCTCGACCTTTGCTTCCAGCTCGGAGTTGTCGGGGGTCGGCTGGGCCTCGGCGGGCGGCGCGGCGGCACGCTCCGTCAGCACGGCGACGGCGGAAGCGATGGAGGCGACGCTGGTGGACAGCATCTCCATCGACTCCGCGAGCTTGTCGACGCGGGGGTCCAGCGTGGTCTGGGTGTCCTGGTCGGACATGTCACGCTCCTCGGGGGGGTCTGTGGGCTCGGGGGACTCGGGCTCCGAGTCGTTGCGGGCTTCACCGGACGCGCCTTCCGAGGCATCGACTTCCGTGAGCCCATCCTGACCCGTTGCAGCCGGGGTGTCAAGACGATCGTCGTCCCCCTCGGATCGCTGGGAAGCGCTCCAAGAGTCGCAGACGTAGTCGGGGTCGTCTTGGAAGGAGTACTGCTCGCACATGGTCTGCGGCTGCGAACCGTCGACGCCGGCCATGTGGTGGGTGCAGGAACCACACCGCCGGGCCGGCTGCGGGTCGGCCGGACGGTACCCCGGCGCGGGGTCTTCGGCGCGAGCCTCGGGGGCAGGCTCGTCCAGATCCGGCGTCTCCTCGACGATCGGGGTCGGGGACCGCGTCTCGATCGCGCGGACGACAGCGGACCGGATCTCGGTGATCCAGGCGTCGGGGTTCGCGGGACGTCGGGTGAAGGCGTGGTGGTCGAGGTCGACGCCGAGGACGATGATGCGCTCGACTTCGTCGGTGTCCTCGTTGTACTGGACGCGAAGGCGCGTGAACCAGCCACCGATCGACCAGCCGATCGGCTCCCCTTCTCGGAGGCGCGAGAGAAGCTGCGGAACCTTCTCACGGGAGGTGTCGAGTTCGGCGACGATGCGGAGACGCAGATGGTCATCCGCGTCCGGGTGGGCTTCCTCGACCGGGCCGTCCTCGACGATGCCGGCGATGGTTCGCCCCATCACGTCATCCCACTCGCCGCCGCCCATCAGGGATGGATGCCGGGGGAGCATGGGGACGCCGTCGCGGAACTGGTCGGCCATCATGTCCAGGGCCTCGCGACCCATCTCCGTCCCGTACCAGTCGACGGAAGACGAGGACGCGTAGCCTTCGACCATGACCTTGTCGTCGGACAAGACGACTTCGTCTCCGTCCTCCGCGTCCATGTATTTCTTCTTCTTCTTCGCCCGCTCGGTCTTCTCCTCATCGGAGAGGACGGACGGCGCGGAGCAGTCGAAGTGGAACGGGATGCGGCAACGCGTGTTCCACGTCGCCAGCGGACCTTCGCGGAGATCGGGCTTGCCAAGCTCCTCGATGGACAGGTGCGCCTGACCGATGGGGATCCGGTTCGACACGACAACCTCTGCCTGACGTTAGGTCGGATCGCCGCGACTTGCAGTCGTCGGTCGTCGCCACCTTAGCGCGGCTACGGACCGAAGCGCAAGAAATCGGAAGGCGACCCACCCGCTCGTAACGGTCGGGGTATTATTGCCGAGGACACAATGATGACCCCGATTCAGCACGACTTGATGGACTCTCTGATGGAGTTGGACTCCTGGCTCACAACACAGAACATCCTCCTGGCGACGTGTCTCGCGTGGGCGTTGCTCTCACACGGCGGCGCGCCGGAAGCGTAGGTTAAACCTTGAATATCCCGCGAAAGCGTGACCTCGTCAGAGGCGCGATCCTGACTCCATTCGCCGCGATGATGGTCGGAGGGATGGTGATGGCCGTGACCGGCTACATCTTCGGGTTGGCGGTAGCTGACGCGATGGACGTCTTCGACCCCCCTGAGCATTCGGGCGAGGGCGGTAGGTTGAAGCGATGAGCGCGAACCCGGACATCTGGGACGCGACCCCGCTGATTGGCCCGCTTACCTGGGTCCAATGGGAGTGGTTGCGAACCCTCATTTGTGACGCCAGATCGGTCGGCCTCCACGGAGAAGCGGAGGACTCCTTCCGACGCGCGTTGGCGATTGGGTACGCGCCAGCAGAAGCGCATTTTGCCGCCCGATGCGAATGGGACCTCTGACCCTATAGGCGTGCTACGGTTCCTCCACCGGAGGACGGTCATGGCGACGTTGAGGCAAGGTTCGAAGGGGACGGAAGTCAAGCGTCTACAGACGCTCCTGATTGCTCGCGGGTACAGCCTCGCTCCCTACGGAGCCGACGGGGACTTCGGTTCCGGCACCCACCGCGTCGTCTGCTCGTTCCAAGCGAGCATGGGGCTCGACGTAGATGGAATCGTTGGAGCCAGCACGTGGTTCGCCCTGGAGAGCGAAGCCGTGATCGACGACGACGCCGACGACGCCGAAGTCGAACGATGGCAGAAGAAGATCCGCGAAAGGTGCAACGATCCGGTCCGCCTCGCGGTGTGCGACGAAGCCCTCTACACGCTCGGTGTCGCCGAAGAACCGCGCGGTTCCAACCGTGGCCCCGAACTCGACAGCCTCCTCTCCCCCTTCGGCAAGAGCTACGTCAAGCACCACCAGATCAACGCGAGCAGCGTGCCGTGGTGCATGGTCTGGGTTTCCTGCGTGGTCGCCAGCGCCCTCAAGGCGGGTTCGTGGGCCGACGTACCTTGGGGGCAGTGGTTCGGCGCGGCCTCGCAGATCGGGCAGTGGGGCAAGGACAACGGCGTCTACGTCCAAGGTCACGAGATGCCGCTCGCTGGGGACATCCTCGTGATGACCCGCGACGGGTCCGGGTCCGACGTCGGTGGCGGCACCTCGGCCGGGCACGTAGGCATCGTCCTGTGGGCCGATGAAACCCACGTCTGGAGCATCGACGGGAACGTCTCCGACGCCGTCCAGATCAAGAAGCGGAAGCGCTCCCAGGTCGACTACGTCTCGTGGAGGGACGTGTGATTCGCCTTCGACTGAGCCGGAACTCCACGTTCTCCACGACGTGAGGATCAAGTCCCCGGTTCCGGTTCAGCCGGTTGACGTGGGGGCAGCAGATCCGCCCGGTCTTGGGTGACGACCATCGAGCCCTTCTCAAAGTAGAGCCCGATCACAAGTCCGATCACCATCGCGAACGTCTCCGAGATCGATTCCCCGTTGAACTCACGCCACGACGCGATGCCAATCACGGTGAGCGCGATGATGGCGCGAACCCACTGGAGGAAGACCGTTTGACCTTCTCGTTCCAGGGTCCGTTCGATAGCGGACCGCACGCAACGCCTCCGGAGCCGAGGGGGTAGTATAGGACGCGGACGAAGAGGAGGGCCGCGTAATGTCTATGGTACAGGCCATCCTGCTCGTGCCCGAAGAGGGCGACCCGCACGGGCTGCTGGGGGACTCCAAGTCTGCGGCATGGCGATGCGGAGCGAGGCCGCCGACGGCGGGCCTTCAGCGTACCCGCCGCCTTGTCCACGAAGGCAACGAGTACGCCGACCCGACGATGCCCTGCGAGACGTGCGTGGCCTGCGGTGAGGTGTGGCCGTGCGACACGCCCGGCAAGGTTGAGCGAGAGGCCAGCGAACGGTGGATCGCAGGCTACAGCTTCCGCCCTGCCCTCGTCCTCGCCTACCAGGGCGAGGTGGTGGTGGAGGGGTGCTTCAAGATCGAAGGGCTCCTCTTCCAACTTGGCTGTGACGAGTGCCCCTCCTGGCGGCTGCTCTTCAACCGTTCTGAGCGCGTCCTCGTAGAGGTCAGACCCGCCGCGTTTCACCTGCTGGCGCGGATGGTCAGCGACCTGGGCCGCATCGTCCTGCTCAACGAGGCAGGCGAGGAGATCGAGCGATGACCGACGCCGAACGCATCAAGCACATCAAGAAGCTCATGGACGCTGAGATGGGCGTCAGCGTCGCGAATGCGTGGTGGCTCCTCGACCGCCTCGCCGCCGTCGAGAAGGAGCGGGACGCCTACAAGAGGATCTCCGACACCTACCTCACCGAAGCCGGACTTCGCACGAAGGAACACGCCGAAGCCCGCGCCGAGGTCGAGCGGCTGACCGAGCGGGTCCTGTGGCTGGAGCGCGACGGCAAGTGCCAGTCGATGCACAAGATGGACGCCGAGGTCGCGCGGCTGCGCGCCGAGCGGGATCACTTCAGGCGTGAGTTGGGTGCAGCCCAAGAGGCACGCCTTGACCGCGACCACGAGATTGAGCGCCTGGAGGCTGTCGTCGAGGCTGCGCGCGAGCGTCACGACGGCTGTGAGGTCGCCGCGAACCATCGCGCGTTCCCCTCGCGGTGCGGCGTGTGCTGGGTCTGCGCCGCGCTCGAGGCGCTCGACGAGGAGAGGACCGATGGCTGACCGATACACACATCACGCCGACTGCTACCACGACCATCACGCTTGCGCGGTATCGCAGGTGCAGCGACTCAGGCGGCGTCTTGCCGTAGCCTGCGCCGAGGTCGAGCGGCTGGAGGCGGTGGCCGAGGCAGCGCGGTCGCTGCTCTCGATCTGCGTGGAGCTTGTCCCGTCCCCTGAGGCCCACCTCGGCGCGAGGATGGGGCGACTGGGGCTGGCGCTCGCCGCGCTCGACGAGGAGGGGACGTGATCTGCCAGTTCTGCAACGGTCGCGGCATGGCCCGCGAGAACGCCACCCGGATGGACAGCCTCCGCGCTGGTGCGGAGGCGACCACATGGTGTCTCTTCGACTGCATGCTCGCCGCCGAGGCGTGGCTGAAGGAGAACGCATGAGCCTGCGAGACATCTACGACAACGTCGAAGCCATCGAGGACCGCCTCCGCTCCG
>Ga0208299_1000220_pt1 | contig 54541 bp, 62 predicted proteins | sample 15_taG_FD_184089 | JGI IMG/M metagenome (GOLD analysis project Ga0208299, IMG submission 184089) | Marine viral communities from the Subarctic Pacific Ocean - 15_ETSP_OMZ_AT15312 metaG (SPAdes) (version 2) | ecosystem: Environmental > Aquatic > Marine > Oceanic | place: Pacific Ocean | collected... | reverse complement strand
CGGTAATCAATCCGCTGTCGCCAGAATCATCACCGCCTGGAATAGCGGGTTCCGTAACTGTTTCCGTAACTGTTTCCTCGACAGCCTCCGTTGGCGCTTTCGGTTCAGTTGGCGCTTTCGGTTCAGTTGGCGCTTTCGGTTCAGTTGGCGCTTTCGGTTCAGTTGGCGCTTTCGGTTCAGCCCCAGTCACCTGGTTAAAGATAGCCTCATAGGCGCGCCCATCTCTCTTCGGAGTATAAGGCAGCTTTAGCGTCGATGTTTCCGGAGCCGCAATAATCTCAATCGAGCCATCGTCATACAAACGATAGGACCATTCCGGATCGAATTTATCCGTGTAGGTCTTACCGGGACCTTTCCCATGGTATCGATCCATCGTAGGGGGGGTGTCCACTTCTGCTGCTGGAGACTCCTCAGCGGCATATAGTTTGTCTAGGAGCTGTTGGTCGGGATCATCTTGCGTCGGGGGAAGTGCGGCTTTGATTGCCTTATCTCTTAATTTATCTTCGAATGCCATTGTCTCATCCTTCTTAACCAGCTGGGGTATCTTCTAACTTAAAACAAATATAACGCATTGAGCGGACTTGGACACGAGCTTGTTTTGCACCAGAAGCAATTCGTAAGCTTCCTCCATACCATCCACGTGACACCCCGGTATTGCTACCTGGATACCGAAGGGGGCCTAGAGCTGGCACCGAAGGATTAATCAAATTCTCACCGCGAGAGACACCTAATGCGCAGTGGCCTGACCATTCTCGATGACGTAAATAATCGAACCGGCCCGGTCCTCCGACCTCTTTACTTGGAAATTGACTATGCGTTTCCAACCCAATATTAATCTGCCCTACACGCCGTCTAAGCGCATCAGAGTAATCTGCTGAGGCCCCAATTCCAGGCACATATCCGTAATTAGTGGGTGTTTTAAGAAAAAAACGAATAGCTGCATCCTCTTGAGCAGTTTCAGTAATATTAAAGGGTATCACCCCGCCTGGTAAGCGGCCAAACATGATTGCCTCCCCATCGTGAGTCCACCGAATATTCCACGTAAAAAGAATAAAGGCTTTCTCATACGGATTATAAAAATTAATGGAGGCCCCTGGAATTGTGAGGAATGAATCATGTTCGGCACTGCCCTCGGTGCCTTCGGTGCCTTGATATTCAAAATCAAAATCGGCAGGCTCCGGCTCCGATGGATAGATATCCTGTGTAGCATTTTCCCAGTTGCAGAATTTGGGGAAAAGAGATTTAAAGTAATCCTGATTTAGAGTACCACCTACCATACGCCCTTCTGTTAGGGCACTAGGTTGTATCGCTTCTCGCGAAACCTTAGTATCGGCCTCCTTATTATCCCGCTCTAGCCAGCCATTAAGAAGCTCAAAAGAAACGGCATCTGGAAGAGGCGTGTTAAAGACTTGGGGAGTATAAAAGTTCTGACTCAGACTCGCCGCATCTGCGGGAGTCCCATCTATAAAAGTATTTAGAGTAAGATCGGGCATTAGGGTATCAACCGTTTAATGTTTTCACCCGCATGAAGAGGGAATACTGTAAGATTGCCTTGACGGATAAAGCTCATTTGGGGCAGACCCACATCAAAAAGACCATCTGGAGGACCGCCATAACCAGAAAAAATATCCCAGCCGGGTATTGGGTCATTCGCATAAGAACCGGGTTGAACCGGACCAGGCCAAACTATCCACTGACCGATTGCGACCCTCACACCTAAAAGGGGGCCAGTCTCAGGGGAGACTCTCTGCCCTGAAGCTAGCAAATCCTCCTTTCGAATAACTGTTCGAATTGAAATATCAATCCAACTTTCTTCTGAGGCGTGCTCATTTAGCCATTCATAAGGCGCAACAGTGGTTCCATCATTTCCAGCCGTATTCTTGAAAATATTAAGTGCAACAGAAGGTGATGGGGCACGAGTATGACCTGCATTTGGAAGGGTCTTTTCTGAGACAAAACGAATCGTCCGAGGAACTATACGCCATACCATATTCTCCGTTCCAACACCAGAAACACCTGGTTCCCAATCGTCAACGTAAGTTAGAATTTGAATACAAAAAGCCGCATAAAAACGTGTCCCCAAAAAGGGACGCATGTCACCCGGCCCTTCACCGTCAGCTCGTTGTCGTACAAGATTTTTAAACTGGAAGTTCGCAAGTACAACTAGTCCTTGTGCCCAGACTTCCTCTTGAGCAAGCGCAGTAGGTTGATCTAAATACAAGTGATTTTGATCATCTTCGCTTAGGAGATCCCCAAAACACAGCGCGAGAGTGTTATCCGATCCCCCGCCGTCAGCCCCCGCTCGTAACGGCAACCAATAGTTATTATCACTGATAAGGGTTATTCCCGGCGCGAGTTCCCCTGGGTAATTACCTGGAACCCAAGTGGACGGGGGATCTTCCGCTAAGTTTAGCATGGACTGGGCCCCTGGAATTGGATGTTCGTTTGCGGCAAAAGTTAGGGGGGGTCCCGTAGTATAGGTATCCCCGGCGACTTGTATTAGAAATGGGGTTTGTGGTTGGGCAGTATTTACAACATATCCAGCTAGGCTAGGGAGGTGCGGAGATCCAAGTCCTTCTGAACCAAATTGAATATCTGGTCTTAGACTCTCTAAACCGGTCTCTACAGCAGAAAAGCGTGTATTCAATGATGCTGCGTCATAGGGTTGTCCCTCTAGATAAGGGACAAAAGTAATCTCAGGCATAGTGGACGCCTTCTAATTGCAGGTCTTCGGGCGTATCAAGACTCTGACCTTCTTCCTCTTCTAGAGTAGGAAGAGGAACCTGTTGTGGTTGTAGGTCTTCTTTTTGAATAAGAATTCTCTGCGTTTTAGACCGACCCTGGTCTTCTTCTTCTTCTTCTTCTCTCATTTTATCGAGCTTTCGTTTTTGTGCTGCTGCTACCGTCCCCCCTACTTGTAGGAGTGCAAGCCCTGCTTTCATCACTGCTGGTGGAATAACCATATTCACCTCAAAATTTCTATAACGATTAACTCACGATTTGTTACCCATTGCAAGGGAAGCGGAACATACTCAAATCCAGGAGTCGCGACATTCGGATAGACATTTCCGTCATTCCAAGCTTCAAGGGACGCAGGCCGTCTTGATTCTAGGGGCTTAGGGACTCTAGCAACAACCCTAACGGTGTGAACCCCAGGAGCGATAGAAACAAGCGCCTCTACCACGCAAGGAAGACGATCTCCCCAACACCCAGGGGTAGACCCCCGAAGAGGTCCCCATACATTTTCAGGAAGCATCGGAAGAGGGGGTGTACTCTTCCACTGCCTAAAAACAGTAGGGTCTTGAACAGAACTTTCGCCTGATCCCAAAATTGATTCAGGGATAATAGTACCGTCCACCTGAATAGCAAACTCAGCCCCAGCACTCCTTGTATTGAGAGCTAGCCTCCCCCCCTCACTATGAAAGACAGCTTCTGTGGGATCATCCAATCCAACACCGTTCCATGTCTGCTTATCAACTCGCTGTTGAGGAAAACCAAACCAAGAAGTTCCGCTACTATATTGAAAAGATGCCATAATCCACAGCTTCCCGCCTTTAGACGTGAACTGCATCTCAGTATCACTCTCAATAGATGCTCCCCCAAAAGGAATGGGATTCCAGCCTCCATCCTCGTTCAACTCAAATGAGAAGGTTTGCATCACCTCATCATCAAAATCATTCTCTAAATCAAAGTTAGGATTTATGATATGAGCCGTCTGGTTAATTACATACGCAGCGGCATCTTCTATTGAATTTACGATCTCATTTGTTTCAGTGGGCCCTAAATCAACTCGGAATAAAAATCGATCATTCCAATTCTGCTCATTCAAAGAACCCATCTCATCAATGATCTCAATAAAATTATCATTAATATCCATAACGGACAACGAGTGTTCGGGTTTCATATTGTGGAGTGTAAATTTCCAAGCCATATAAACCTACCCGCTAGAAACTGGAATACGAGCGCCACCGCTCCTCTTGGGTTGCTCATCGAAGACGAGTCCCAAGAATTCCCAGTCCCCTGTATTATATATCCGAAGTTTAAAGACCTCACACGAAGGTACGTAAATAAATGCACGTACCCAATAAGGTCTGCGTCTAATCCAAAGAGAGTCAGTGCCTAAAAGTGTGTCGTTATAGAATGGGGGGAGATCGTCATCAGGAACTAAATCAGTAGTTACAGTCTCGATTACTGTCTCACGCCAATCTCGACATACCTCTACGGTTAAGTCCCCCTCTGTATCAAAGGGAGGATAGGACGCTGTATTTTTCTTTGTTTCTCTTAACCAAAAATAAACTGTCAAAGCTGTTGCACGTTCTCTCCCCGCTAGCCCTGTTAGCCACGCGGTCTCAACTAAAGCAGGACTTCGAATTGGTATATAAGCTTGATTCTCATGATCGATAACCCAGACGTTATAGTCGGGAGGCTCAACTGGAGATGGATTATATACTCCATACCCATCTTCGGGCCCAGAGCTAAGTGGGGGTTGATAAAGATCTCCATTCCTAAACTGACGACCAGCCGCTAACATATACTGACGGTGATCTCGGGTAACACAGAGTCCTGTAACAATTATATCATCACGTTCCCGCCACCCTACCCCATCATATACGAAGCATAAATCATTCTCTTTTGAAGAGTAACGAGCTACCCAACATCTATACTCACCTGTCTCCGCATCTATCGCTGCACAAGCTTGGCGAAGTCGACTACGGTTAAGCGTCTTCAGTGTGCGCTCAATAGGCGCACTAATTGGATTAATTCCAGCTGAACTATAAGTATAAAAACCCGAATAAGATAACCAAATAGTCAAACCTGTTTCTGTCGTAGAGAGAGAATTTGGTGCTGCGCACCCCACTGTGGCACTTACTGTCTGGCTCTTAAAACCGTCCCCTGAACTGTTCGGGGTAAAAAGGTATGTACTCCCAGAGGTGAAAACGAGTAGTCCCTGGGCACAGCGCCAGAGGCCCGTGACCTGCGCTCCGGTAGGGTCTGGGAATATATAGTCATCTTTAAGAAAAGTACCCCACCTACCGGGCATTGACCAACGAACAAGGCCCTCTTCTGCTGTCATATTTGCAATAAAGTGCCGACCGAAAGCGGCCCGAGAAAGCTTAAACTCCGGGATAGGTATAGGCTCCTTTACAGGGATAAACAGCCACGAATCAGGTACATTGTCAGGAAAAAAAGAAGTATCGTTATCAGGAATTGTCGCAAAATTAGCTCCCCCTTCTGCTGCGTAAGATCGCATCATGAATAAGCTGGATGTTCCTGAGTGGTCTAAATCTTTCGTACGACAAAGAATCCGTCCAATAGTCCTTTCTGGTCCAGCCTCAATACCACTCCATGCGACTTGCTTCAAAACTAAATCTATTTTCCCCGGACTAACTTCCGTTACTATGTCTTCTTCTGTTGAATCTGTAGTCTCACTATATATAAAAGAAGGTTGCTCAGTAATATAAACCTCATTGCTACGCCCTCCTAATGGGGAGAGATTACCCCAGCGATCTATCCATTGAATTGCTGCTTGATAACGGCAATTTAAGACAATGCCATTCACCCCCACATCACCCGGATTTGGCTCGACTGTTCCCACCCGTCCATACCCAAAGTCACGATGCATAGCCGTTTTAAACCCCTGCTGACTATCATGTGCGTATGAATCATTATTCAAAAGGGGATCTGCAAACCCAACTTCAATAGGATTACCGAAGGCTTCGTCTACTAGAGGGATCTCCTCTCCGTAGATGTAACGATCAGGATAGTAGGTTGTAGTAGCAATATCAAAAGTGCCCCGCTCTAATCGGGCGTAAGTGACATAATCTTCGGTCGAAGCCGGTCCATGCCCTGTTGGAGGACCCGGAATCTCTGTATACCCCAACTGGGCTACGCACTTACCATCATAAAAATAAGCGCGCCCCCCCTGGGGAACAATAATAATCCCAGTATCTGTCACCTCAAACTGTGTTGGAAAACGTGGAGCATCATCATTAAGCCAGGACTGAACGACCAAAAGAGATAGGGGATTTTGACCTACAAGGGGACGCCAACCATGCATCCAACCCTGAAGCTCCCATATTGTACTATGCGCCTCTAAAAGAAGAACATCCCGATTATAGGTAGGTAGTACGGCATGGAAAAGTCCTTTCGTAGCTAGGAGCCCCTCCATAGGAAAAATAGGCCGACCACTATTCGGTGGAAGGGCCGCAGCTAGATTCGGATTATACGGCACATATGGACACGGACCACGAATTCCACGTAAGGTCCCCTCCTCGGTCGGCACCATATTACGAATATGAGAAGCAATTGTATCCGCTAGAATAAACTTATTACTTTCAACTCGTAATGAGAGCGTACCGGAAGTAAGCCGATTACGCTTTGTCGCCATAACATCCCCCTTATTTCTCTAAGGCAAGACGCTTTTTCCGACCTGGTTTTTTCGTGGGTGTAGTCTGGGCACCTGGAACTGAAACGAGTTCGAGATCCATCCCGCCATTGTAATCATTGTTAATCCGCATAGGAGCGTGACCGAAGCGTTGGAATAGCCCGTGGGATATTCCATTCTTCATCTCCGTTGCTAGCATCATTCCGTATGATTCTGGCTCGTTTTTAACTCGGTAGATTGCACCGCAAATAAAATCCATCACTAACTCCTGGGATTAAGGTAGTGTCCACCACTTACGCAAAGGACGTGTCCGCCTGAACCCTGCTTTCGCTCTTGAAAGGCGTTTAAGATGGGGGTTCGCTTGGCTCTGTAGGTTACCATATCTCTTCTTTAAATCAAAAATGCCCCTATCATAGCGCTCTCGCATCTGCCTAGCCATCTCGGGTACGCCTTCTGCTTCATACCAATAAGAAGCAGCTAAGTCAATTAAAGCATTACAGGCTTCAGCATGGACAAGAGGGACATCTTGATCGTCAATGAGCTTTGGTGGGCGGCGCAGACAGCGGACTTTGAAATTATAAGTCTTATCGGGAATAGGATAAAGGCCCATTGATTGATAACCATGAACATCTCTCAGCCTTCGATTATAGTCAGGATGTACCTGCCCATCGTCGATGTAAATCCCCCTATTCGAGTCGGTAACCTGCATCTCGGCCAGTAAATAATATGCATCTGAGATTTCAATGTGGCCAGAAGGAGCTTGTAGAACGCCATCAACTTCAAGAGAAGTATAAGTCGCCCCTTCTAGATGGGGCGGGGCAGCCGCCCGCAGAATTTCATAGTTTGTCCAGTCCTGTGTGTGCCTCCGTCGATAAATCCGAATCCGAACTCCACAGTGATCCGCAAAGGGACGCCGGAAAGAACGTGTGAGATGGGAATCATCTTCATACAGCCCTGATCCAAGCATCCCAAGCATGAAAGCAATGTTTGGAACTTGGAGAGTTACCGCCTCATTAGTACCGACACCCCCTTCTGGGTCAAGCCTTACCGTAACCAGAGACGAGATGGGTGACGGAGCAGATTCCCATAGGGGCTCTCGAAAACGATTGGAAGAAGGATGCCAGGGAACTACATTACCTGAAGTTTCCCCTGGGGTTGTGGGTTCATAGTAAGGCCAAACTCCGAAAAAGGTATTACGACCATTCTGGAGGAAATTATTCGTATAGTCTTCATCGAACATGCCTGGGCCCGGATTTCGATTATATAAGTTTCTAGATCCAATACAGTAAGTAACGAGATAACTAAACGTACCCGCAGGCTCAGGACCATGCCAATGGATATTTGAAGACTCCCAAACGTTAAGACTAGCAATAGGAGCTGTATTTGGGGCAGGTAACTGGAAGTGGGATCTACGATAAGCAACAGAAGGTATACCACTCGCCATCTCAAAATGATCTGTCAGCGAGAACTGTTCCGCTTCTTCCTGAAGAATTATATCCACAGGATAAGTACGCTGATCATCATTAATGACAACAGAATGAGCCTTAATCATATCATCAGGAAAATAGTAATTCTCCGTATAGACACGGTACTTAAACGTAGTTGTGCTGTAATCAAATTGTTCAATCGGAAAAGGATTCCATAAAACAATCCAATAACTAAGCATATCAGGAAATCCCTCAACTGCCTGCGCCTCAAACCAAACCTCCCGAATTCGATTCGTATGCCATTTCCCATCAGGTCCATAGAGATCGATATTCCTACCATCCCACGAGCCATCAATCGGAGGTACGACGCCACCAGCAGCCACAAACTGTTGCCAGAGCGCAGCAGAAGCTGCGAAGTTCCAGGTCAAAACCCAAGGATTGGGGGCCCATGAACGAATACTTTCATTTGTATCCTGGGTGGTATTCGCACCAACAGGTAATACCCCAGCAGTATCGGCTTGTTCGTCCGCATTTCTCTGAGTGGCAATCATGCTGGGGGTCTGAGTCCCAAAGGTAAGACGGTCTGCAATACCGATACCCGACGCCTCAATAACCGGTACTAAAATAGGATTAATCCCATTTGCCGTACTGCACTCGTCATTTGAAAGGACATCGGGTAGAGTCGAAAGTTTAACCTCTGACTCAAAGAAACAGAAAGGGGCCTCTAAACAGAGTTGTTCGTAAGCACGATTAATAAAACCATTGGTACGAGTTACCGCTTCAGAACTGGTAGTTGGAGCCCAGTCAATCTGATTAAAGATCCTCGTCCGGATTTCAGCAAGGTTCATCCGCCCCTTTCCCTTTCAAGCTTTTAGCCAGAACAATCTATAATAGCCATGCCAGGACCAGGAGCCGCGATAGCTGTCGTAATCCCAAACCCAGGCTGACCAATAACACCCTCGTCGCTTAATCCGGGAACTCCCGCTGCGGTCGGGATAATGGGAAGACCACCAATCGTCGGCGCGGTGTAGACTACCTCAGCTGCCCCTTTCCGTAGAAGAAAACCGAAGAAACCAGCCGGAATGGGGTATTGAGCTACGCCAAGAACTATGCGTTCGCTTGCCGGAGCAGCTATCACAGTTGTAGCAAAACAAACTGGAAGTCCGGGTGGCCCTGGGACCCCGGTAAGCAGTTCGCGCTGACAAAGTGCTCCAGGCAATATAGGAGCACCACTTGAGTTGAATACATAGATCCACTCTTCATCACCCGCACCAGAGTTATTAACTGGAATAGGGCCCCCTCCAAAATCGATTGGATTCTGGCTTGCAGGCTCTACATGGATAAATCCAAGTGGTGCCTGTGCAAACCGACCAATCGCAGCGGTTACCGGGACTGGCAGATCTGCGCCTGGGTTAAGTGGGTCTGGTTGACCTGTTGCAGTGAGATGGTCAATCCCCATAGCTGTACGTGACATAATAAACCTCCTTTAAATCATCCCTATGGGATGGAGCCGCCTTCAATACAGCCGTTGGCTCGAAGTTGAGTGGTGTGCATACCCATCATGAGTACAATTTCATAACGCCAGAGGTCTTGTTCCGGAATACGGAACGGGCCTCTTACTGCAAAGTCACCTTTCGTTTCACGATTCGCATCATGACCGAGGGTGTATGCGTGCCAAGTGCCGGTCTTCATCATGTAGATGACACCATCTCTTCCTGCACCACCGTTAAAGAGTGCCGGGACAATGGAGTCTTCCAGGTAATAATCCGCATCGAGGAACTTTGTCCCCTGTCGGACATTAGCAGGAGCCTTATCCCCTTCTACTTTGCTTACCCGAACCTGATCGTCCAAGTCTTCAATGTAGTTAAGATAGCTTTCCTCATCACCGAGAAGTAGGTCAACTGGACCCAATGTTTTCCCTTGACGAGAACAGGCATAATAAACACGACGCATTGTAGACTTACCGTCCACAGCAAACGAAGTAATCTGGCCGTACTGGTTAACCCAACCGGGTACTGTTCCTGGGTTAAGGCCAAATCGAGGCAGAACCTGCGCCGCAGGGGCCGCAAACTCGAATGCACCGTTACGAGCAATACCATCTGGGTTATAGGTGGCGTCACCATTAAGCGTAAGAAAACCACCCACGTTGAGGCCGTTTCCTGTTCCCATTTGGTCTGCAATCCGTTCATGGAAGTCACTAAGCGCAAGCTCAGGGTAGTTCTTCAGGATCTTTGCAAGGTCCATCTCCCCGTTAGCTTCGGCCAAGTCCTTACCAGGAACATCGAATGCATAAATTAAACGAGGTGCATATGTATTACCTCGAACCGCATTCTGACGACGACCACCGGCAATAACCTCTGAACCAGTGAGTACTTGAGTAACATCACCAGGACCATCAGTTACAACGGCAAATTCACGCCACGGACCCTGTAGGGTTTCTCGTGAGAGATTCCCTTTATTTACTAATTTCTCTAGGACTGGATGCCATTGAACAAAAAGTTCGGAGTAACTTGGCATCAACTCCTGGAGCGCAGTTGCTAGGACATCAGGCGAAATAGCCATTGTCTCCCCCTATCGTTTGTGTAATTTTAAAGCTCTAGCGGATGCCATAGCCCTACTTTCTTCCAAAGACTTTGCGTCACCCATCCCTCTGCTAGAAGCATGTGGGGTAGTCCGACTAACGGCACCCGACGTGATTGTAGCTGCGGGACGAGGTTGCGGTTTTTGCACCTGGGGGGGAGCTTTCTCTGCAAATTTAATAGCGTAAGAAGCGGGAACACCCTCCGATTTAGCCTTTCGGGCAATCGTAGCAGCTTCCGGGGACATTTTTAGAATTTTATCCGCCGAATCTAGATCCCATCTCTCATCAAGAAGTTCTGAAAAAAGTTTATACTTAGCTTCATCCTTTAAGATTTCAGGACGCGCACCTACGAAGACCTCTAGTTGCTTCTCTGCTTTATCAACATGATATTTATAAACAGCCTGCTCGTAAGCCTCATAGTTCTGTTTTGTTGTATCCCAGCCGTTCTGAAGTTCTTCTTGCTTCGCAAGAAAATCAGCTTTTTCTGCGTCCCAGCTAGTTCTACTTTCTTCAAACTCTTTAATACGGGGATCTTCCGAGCCAGTCAAAATAGAATCATAAAGCTCTTTCAGATTATGATGATTCTTCTTTAGAATCTCATTGTATTGAGTATAATGCGAAGAAATCTTATCTGCCCATGGCCTAATATCTTCTGGAAAAGTTTCGGAGCTACCTTCCCACCCATCCCAATCGAACGATTCATGCGTAACCGCTGACTCACTAGCAACAGGGGCCTCACTAGAAGAAGCAGAAGCGTCAACTTCAGCCGCAGGAGCCGCTGGTGCAGCCGCTGCCGGTGCCGCAACTGCCGGTGCTTCGGCTACTGGGGCTGCTACTTCTGGTGTTTCACTCATGCGGTTGTCCCTTTAAAGCATTTTTGGCTGCGTCCAATCGAATAACTACCATTTTAGGTTGAGGAGGTAAGAAACTCTCCCGCTGCTGTACGATTGGTTTTAATTCATAGCCGCTTTCTTTTAGCCTAGCCATAAATTCTTCTGGGTTTGCAGGAGGATTATCAAGAATCTCTTGAAGGGGATCTGAGGAGGAAACCTGTTCTTTGGTTTCAACCTCAACTTCTCCCGACATTGGACAAGACCCGTCATGCATGGACATCTCCCCCCATTGTTTTACTCAAAAGATAACCAAAAATCAATTCGATAGCTCCTGCTTCTTCTTCCTTTCTTTCCGCAAATATGCCTTTTTATCTGCCCTATCACTGAAACCCTGTAGCTTTGCTTTTCTTTCTGTTTTATTTCTTGCCATATCTACATGGTTGCGCCAACTCGTATCATCCTTAGAATGAAAAGCTAAATCTGGGTTAGCTTCCTTATACGCCCTAAGCTCGCTATTAGATGTGAACTCGCGCCCAATGGATTCCATCTTGAGCGGTTTTGACGGCATAGGGCCAATAGTAAGAACGGGACCGATAATAGTACGAGCACCTTCGCCACAGGTGGGGCAGATGATAGTGTCGTTGAGTCGGAAGAAGATGTCATTGGTTCTCTGCTCACAGCTTAAACATTTAATATCATATAACGGCATTGTCTCTCCTACATTGGTTCGAGCCCTGAAAAATCCGGCATAGCTCCCCTTTGGGGCACCTCATCCTCATCTGCTCGATGAGCTTCAACCTGTCCATCATTATAAACCCACTCCCACCTTTCGCCATTTTCAGACTCGAAATAAATACGATTGGGAATACCATCTTGATGTTCTTGCGATGTACTTAACAACCTCGGTCTGTCGTCAAGTAATGACCACATATCATCAAACGCATTTTTTACCGCAACCTCTGTCCGGGGGTCTGGGAAATCTGCATCCTTAATTTGAGCGTTGATAGTCGCCTCGTAATCCCCCCACTGACCGCCTGGGGGACCTGTATAGAAGCCCCGGAGTTCAGTGATGACACCCTCTCGTGCGCGCTCGATAGCGTCTGCGGCGGCGCGGGTTCGTTTCTGAGCAAGCTGCGATTGTTCCAGCGATGCTTCGTTAACCTTCGCTGCAATCGCTGCATAGTCTGGGGCAGGAGTCGGAACCTTGTCCCCCATGTAGCGGGTATACTCTTTCGAGCCTGGTTGCTCAGGAAGTAGTCGAATCCCCTGATCTTCAAAGCCTACAACAGCATCCCCTTCAGGCGTAAAATCCCCTACGTAAAGCTTCTTAGGGTCTGAGCCCGGTGAACCTGTCATCGCAAAGGATTTCTGTGGGTCTTTCGGGTCTTGGCTAATGACATTCAGGTCCCACGAATGTTTGCGTCGAGGCTCTTCAGATGGCTCTAAGGCTTTTTTAGCCGCTTGTGCTCTCAAAGCATCTAAATCATCTTCCGGCATCACTTAGCTCCTGGGAATCCTGCGCCTTCAAACCCTGCGGCTGCTCCTTCAAACCCATCTGATACGGAGGGCATTGGAGAACCTGGGCCACCACCGGGGAAGGGGGGTGTCGGAGGTTCCTGTGTCCCTGGGGGTAGGGCGCCAGTTGCCATTGTATCTTCAGAAGGTGGCTCCATTGGACCCATACCTGCACCGGGAGGCATCTGAGCGTCTGCCTGCTGGGCTTCCATAGCTAGGTCCCGCATGAGAAGTAAGTCGAGCAGCTTGACTACAAGTTTTTCTTTATCCACATTAGGTGCTTCCATAAGAAGCGGGAGGTATTGATTGATGTTTCGAAGCTGTATGAGGCGATGGTTTTCCGTAGGGGAATAGGCAATTGCCTCGTAATCATATTCTAGGGCCCCTTGCTCTGCCTCCTCACTCAGCGTTCGTAGCTTTAAGGCTTCTCGATTTGCCTCAATAACCTTTGCGCTATCCGTTAAACGAATAGGTAAGAGACTATCAGCCGGAAGGAATTCATCATAGAGAGAAACAATTGCTTCCGCTGCACGCTGGATAATATCTTCTAGCTTCCGAATTCGACGTCCGTTCCTTGTTCGAGTAGCCGTATCGGCTAGAGCTACTTCGGTTGCTACGTCTGTAACCCCAACCACACCCCGGCTATACTGGGGTATCCCTAGTACAAACTCAATAATCTGGACCGCACGCTCTCTCATAGCAGTGAACCCAGGCTGAAGCTGTGGCGTTGGTGTGGTATGGATCAAGTCTCGCAGAGGAGCGTTAGCAGTCCCCGCTATCTCGATCATAGAGCCCGGTTCAGTGGCATTTCGAAGAGCATTCAAAATCATTTCAGGATTATCAACGAGCCCTGTATTGACCATCATTACCGGGATACTCGACTGAGCGTGCCATAATTCTAATGTATCTAACTCGTTTAATCTCTCTTGTGTAGAAGCAATTAACTTAATATCACTCAAACCACCAAGGTCTAACATGTTGTCATTAAAAGTTAAACACGTAAAGGGGTTCCGAATAAAACGATAAGGAAGCTCGCCTACAAATAAAGGGTCATCCGAATCGTCTAGGAAATGGTAATACTTCCCCTCTCCCTCAAAATCATAGAACTCATAAACAGTTACCCATTCATAGACTTCTTTAGAGGCATCGTTAAACAGGGATTGGTCGTTAGTATAATCCCGTAGCCAACTAGGATACCCACCAAACGAAGCCTTGTCGGCAACCTTTGAATTGTAGCGGCCATCCTTTTTACCCCTGCGTTTCGTCCGAACCTCAAATTCTGCCCGAGTAAGCACGGTAACTTCGACTAGATAACGAATATCGTTCCACCGTTGAGCCGACATATCAAAGAAAACAAAGCGTGGGTCTACTGAAAAGAAATCCGGAGACTGACGCTTAAAATTCCAAACAGCTTTCAAAAAAGAACGACCACAAATCGCGGCATGAGATGACATATTCCATACGATAGAATGCATCTTAATCCGATTGAATGTGTCATTAACGAGAGCTTCCCGATAATATGCGGCTTCTCGTAACTTATCCCTCCGTGCGTTTACGGTAATCTGTGGGTTTGTCGGACAAACATTCGCGATCATCGTATCGATGTAAGCATAAGGATAGTTTGTTTCTAAGGTTACGTCCTCGTTCGTTTCCGTAAAAGTACTCGCCCCTTGAGGCAAGTCTTCCTGCGTATTGCCCCAGAACTCACCCACATACCAAGACCGATACTTGTCCCACTGGTTGCGTTCGCGCCGCATCTTAGACTGATGAGTATCGATGATCCCACGAATCTGCTGCCCTGTTAGTCCCATTATTAGTTACCCCGTTTTTAATCGTCTACAATACTTAACGCGCCAGGGATGTCATCGACAAGACTTAACGCACCAGGAGAGCCTTCTGGAAAAGATAAGGAGCCTGGAGGTGCGGGGTCACCATACTTTCCCCCACCTAATGGCCACTGTACAATGTCTTCATCAAGCACCCGCGCCTTAGCAGGCGAACCTTGGCGAGAATAGTCCATCAGCTTACCCTTGGGATCAATCGACTTTAGATGTTTGTTAAATATATTCTCTGGGGACCAATAGTCCTTTTCAAGTAGATCCGACTTTCTTGTGAGAGCCCCCACCGTGTCGTCGGTGGCATTCATATGAATGCCTTCAATGCCACCGGGTCCGGGGTAGGTACGAGGGGAGTAAAGTACGGAGGGCCCAGGGGTCCCTCTGGGGCGACTGAAGAGGCGGATCTTGCCCTCGCGCCCTAGTTTGGCTAGAACTTCTTTGACTTCAGGGTTGTAGACCCGATTTGGTGCGCCGTCATCGAGGAGGTCAGGATATTTGGTGTTACCTCGTTGAGAAAAACGCTTGCTATTTTCTAACCTGTCTACAGCCACCCTGCGCTCGTATTTGTCTAGGTCATCGGGCAGACGCCTTATCTCATCTTGAAGGCGTGCGTGCTGAAGATTATTATATCTTTGTTTATATAATTGATTGATCTCCCTCTCCGTAAAATGCAGTTGACCGTGGAGCCCATTTTGCCGACCCTCATCCAGACTCGAAATAATGTCTAGAACAATATCCTCGGGGGTAGCTTTGCTTGCCTGCTCAAATAACCGCTGTCGCGCTTCTTCCCGTTCAACGAGTTCCAATACCTTCTGGTAGTGTTCGACTTGATTGTCGTAAGCAAAAGGATTGTTGGCTTTAAGCTCGTCTAAGGCAGCCAGGAACTTCTGCTTCGCAGCCTCGGGAATTGCTGCTGATATTTTGCTAATACCATGACGCGCAAATTCTTTGGGGGCTGGGATGAAAGCGATAGCAGCTTGTGCGACTTTCCCTGCTCCACCTAACGCTGCGTTAGCGGCAACCTCTGTCGCAGCAGCTTTCACGAAGTCTTTTTTGGCCTCATGGGTCTGCTCCGGAGTAGACATACGTTGAGAAAGATCCCCTGAATGAATACCAGGAGCTTCATCTAGTTGAGCTTGCTTCTCTATCTCGGGATCTGGATTGGCTAAAGCCCATTCTTCTGCCTCTGCAAGCGGACCTTTAATAAGCTTATCAGCCTCAAGGGCATTCTTTGCGGCCTGTTCCCGCATTCTTTTGAGAACAAGCTCCTGTGACTCTGCCATTATTTCCCCGCTTTAGACACATTCCTCGCAAAGTTGGCCCTCTGTTTTGTCAACGGTGAGGCGGTTGAACCAGGAGCTAACGCTTGATCTGCGTACTCTTTTGTTGTCTCTCCACGCTCTTTTGCAGCTTTAGAGAAAGCGCCAACGGTTCCCTTCTTCTTCATCTTATCGGTAGCCTTACCGATCCAATCTTCCTTATCTTTGTCTATCGCATTCTTAGCCGCCTTCTCTCGAAGCGCCTTCATTGAAAAAGGCTCCGTACGACCTAGCGTCTCTCGCCAACCCGGTCCACGATTGTTACTTGCCATGACTACTCCCTAAGCGAGTGCGTTTTTAGCTGCTTGTGCAGTAAGCGCGTTCAAATCGAAAGCCTCTTCTTCGGGTGGAGGACCTGGAGGGCCCGCTTCTGCTTCGAGTAGAGCACCGATGTCCACCTCACCACCGGGTATAGGCTCTTCGATAGCTGCGCCTTCCGCTAGTATCTCCCCGCCAGGAAGCTCTTCCGCAATACCTATATCCTCGATAAGTTCACCACCACCCCCCATAGAAGCTTTATGCTCCTTCAAAAGAGCTAGTCCCTCTTCGTAATGAGAAATTAGAGCATCAATATCAGGACCTTTCGCTCCACGGGACTCATTCCTACGAGCTTCTTCGGTAGTAGATGGGTCTTTGGTAGCAAGCGCACCATCCTTCTCCCCCAGAGATTCATCGAGTTTATCGTTATATCCTTGTGCCATGAGAACTCCTTACTTTTGTTTTCTGTTCCGAATGCTTCGGTAAGTAAATTTGCGTCGGGATTTTGATTCGCGTTTTGCCTCATCTTTCCGGTACGCTTGGATACGATCGTATGACATATCCTTAAAAAGTACAACATTCTCCAACCCATCCGGGACGGGTGTGCCCTTTAGACGACGTGGGCAACGACGTGCAGCCACGATAGCCATTTGTAACGCAGAGATTTTATCCCAGTGATGCCTCTCGCGCCTCCTTTTCCCTGGACCATCCCCCAATAATATCTCCGCAGAGGCTGCTCGTTCCACTCGTTTATCGTGCTTATAACCAGTCAGTTGGGAGACTGTATCTTGGTCATTAAAAAATAAATCATCTCGAAGTGCATCCTGAAGGTAAGAGAGCATCTGGTCTACAGACTTCGATGTCGCTGTAATACCGGGACGGTAAGCTTTTTCATAATAAAGCTTTTTACAATCCATCTCTTCAAGTAGAGCGATAACAGCTGCGCCTACCCCATTGGATTCAACGGCTACAATCGCATTGTTGTACTTATGGTGAGCTTCCATTATTTTCCGCGTAAACGGGATAGGAGTCGTGTGATCTGCATAGCAAGCGACCTGAGTCCACTCCCCATCGTATACCTTGAGAACTTGGAATGCAGCATGATCGCGAGCAGCATAACCAGCAGGGTCCACTCCGATGACATAGATAGCCCCCTCCTGTGGCTGCTCGTACTCCATATACGGAGGCACCCAATTGGTTAATTTAGCCTCCCGATGGCGTTTAAGCAAACTCGGATGGATAACAGAAACACTAGAAGCTAGCCAGCAAGAGAGATCATCAAACGGATAGTAGACCTGGAAGAGATCTGGGTTACGACGAATCTCGGGGTCAATCTCCAGCATTAATCTTCGGAAAGCTAGATGCTCTTTCTTCAGCCCTAGTGGACCAAAACGCTCTAGAAACCGAAGCTCTTCTACATCCAGGGCTGCACCCTTAGGCCAAGGACGCTGATTAAGAACCCCATCCCAGAAGGGGAAAAAAGCGTAGATGTGTCGGGCTGTCCCCAGCTTTGCATCCCGGCATTGGTCGTGCCACCACTCCGCAGAGGGCGCATCCATTGGTGCAGGAGTCGATTCGAGAACCATTAGGGAGTGGTCCCGGTTAATCATCGACGGATAGATTAAGGTAAATTGTCCTGCTGCGTCCGCAAAGTAAGGCACCTCTGAAGCATGGAATGAATCAGGGGATTGACCAATACCAACGGCCCCGCTTTCTCCTGAGAGGACGCGCATCTTTCCACCCGCTTTGGAATCAAACGTAAGCTGACGTGCCTCACGATTAGGGATTGTAGGAGAGCGAATAGTTTCAGGCCAAAGTCCATGGCAAAAGTGAACCCTCGAATGCAGGTATTCTGCGCGCTTTTTATTATCTGCAATACACACATGGTCCCAGCCCGGTGTATAGGCTGCTTTCACATACCCACATAGCTCGGCGGTTAAAGATTTGCCACCCTGACGATACCCCAAAAGAGTGAGCCATTTGTTCTGGCCATATTCTGTCTTCGGTGGATCTGAAAAATAGGTAAGGAGGGTAGCCTGAAGTCGCCCAGTGATCTTAAAGGGATCGTAAGGGACAGCTTGACCCGATGCCTGGTCATGAATATGCGCATACGCCCTCAAACTAATTGAGGGATCTGCTAAGGACTTAAGAGCTTCAGTCGCTTTTTGTGCGTCTGACTTACTCATCCAACCTTCTCAACCCTTTCCGATTCAACATCAATAATTTCTGCATCTGTTGTATAGCTTGCCGTAAGCCTCGGAGCCTCTTGCTTAACAGAGATTAGAGCCCCGATGATATCCATGTAAGCATTTCCTGGGGTCCCCATCGCAGAATTCTTGGTAGCGATGATCGTAAAGATTAGCTCTAGATAGTTCCGCGCTTCTCTCGCGATGACAGGAGTAATGTTTCCCTCTACCAATTCTGCGAGCAGAAATTGACTAAAGTTTAGAACATCTTCATAGTCCTTAACGGGATTTGTCCGTAAGAACTTAGAGATTACTTCGCGCTTATCGAGAGGGACTTGAGCCAACCAAGCAGAGTAATCAGCACCATCACTTGCTGGAGGCGACCTTCTCGTGGGTATCTTTCGCCGTTTGGACATCTTTTTTCCTAAGTCGAGGGGGCCCGACGATTGGTGTCCCCATGGGAGGACGTAACTTCGGTCGAGACGGAAGCAGTTTCAGTTTAGCATAAGACTTAAAAAAGGGTGCGTCTAGGAGAGCCCGGCAAGCAGGAGTTTTCACGTTAAACGGATGGGTCTGTAACGCATCAAAGATTTCAAGGCGTTCATTTAGGGTATAGCCTACGAGTGGAGGAAGGGTAACCAGCGAAAGATCTAGGTTATGACACCATAGCCTGAACTGCGGAATCGAACACAGTGACTCAACCCCGGTTATCATGTCCGCTAGGATGTACTTCCGGTCAATCTGCATCCCCTCTTCCATGATCTCGATAGACATCCCACAAGCATACGCCATCAAAACTGAGACAGCATGGGTATGCCACTTTCCTCGGACGGTATGCACAGATGCCCTTAGTCCTGCGACCTCGTAAGGCGAAGGAACCTCCCCATAGAACTGAAACATCTTTTCTGTGTCACCGGGCCAAGCTTCTGGGGCGACGAAAGCTTGTGGAGACATGATCCACTTCTTGAAAACAGGAGTACCTTCAATCCAAGAAGCAATCTCCACATTCTTTTCTCCTTTCAAAGTGATATAACCACCCGTCCTAAGATTGCCTCGAATTTGCCCCATCGTGAAAAGAAGTTGCTTGACCGCTTTAGGTGAAAACTCCGCAAAGGCCAGGTCACTCTGGAAATGAAGTCCCATATGAATGACATGGTGAACGCAAGCTGTTGAAGGGTAATTACAGGCCCCAGTCGCAAACCGCCAAAGCCTCTCCCCACGCAATCCTGTCGGCTTACCCATTAGTTCCACCTAGCCGACTTCTCGGACCTTTGATTGGCCGCTGGGTTTCTCGGCTTAAGAGCCAATCCCTCCCATGCTCGATGACCACTTTTCTTGCACTGCTTGAAGCCTCTCTCCTTGAGCAGACGACCTAAGTACTTCTTGTTAATTGGCTTTCTATCTCCAGTCAAGTCACACCAGTCTAGGTAGCGTTCATACAAAACCGAGACTTCGACTCGGACACTTGGCCGCTTGACACACCAGTCATCAAGGAATTCTTTAAGGAGATCCATCTCATCCTTGTATTCCTCGGTAGCAACCATGACCTCATCAGGGGTTGAAAGGCCCCCTGCCTGCCAGCGTAAGCAGCCGGCCAGAACTCGGTTCAGAATACCGGGGAGTTCTTCGATGAGTTTGTAAGGGAGATTCTTATCCTGTTTCTCATCGGGGATAACAACCTCGAAGGGGATGAGACGGATTCTTCGCCATATCGCCCAGTCATTTCCCTTGATAATTGGTCGATGGTTTGCCGCGATCCAGAGTTTGTGGGTCGGTTCGAATTCGAAGAAATCCTGCCGCATGAAACGGGCTTTAACCGTTTCGCCTCCGGTGAGTTGCTTGATAAGTGCTTCCGCAAAGTGTCTCCCTCGGTCAATCTCCGATGTCGTTACAAACCTTGCCCCCTGGAGGTCTGCAATTGAGGTTGGGTGGTCGCTCCCCATTGACTTGGAAAGCAATAGTTCAGGTGCAGCCTGCCTTGCATAGTCCCCCATTAGTCGTTGCAGAGTTGTCAGGAAGGTGGACTTACCGTTGCTGCCTGTCCCATGAAGGAAAGCAAGCGTCTGTTCGGTAATCACCCCGGTCATTGAGTATCCCATATAGGCATGAAGGTAATCAACTAGATGTTCCTTCCCTCCCATGATGGTAAGCATGAACTCATCCCAGATTGGGCATTTTGCTTTGTCGTCATACTCCACTTTCGCGAGCTTAGTATGCATATCTTCCCGTTTATGCGCATAAAGTTCCCCTGTTTTTAAGTCAAGCGTACCGTTTAGGAGATTAAGCTTCCAAGGATCTGAGTCTAGCTTCGATGTTTTGATTGGGACACCTGGTTCCGACTCTGCTAGGCTAATCATATTTCTGCGTGACGAGGCTGATCCGGATTTTACGGCCCATTTGAAGAGCTTGTTGGCTTCTGCTGGCTCACTTTGTGCGAGCCCCGAGGCTTCTACGTACATCGCGTCGATAGAGGTCTTCGCATATTGCATGATTTGCTGGGATTCGTCGGGAGCCCAGCGTCTGCCAGTAAAGACAAGCCACTTATGCCACGTCGGGACGTAACGAATGACTTCTTTGTGGGCTCGAACCAACCGTAAAGCGTTTCCGGTGTCCGTATAGCCAGGATTGTTGGGAGTTGGGGCGGCTATAGGGCCTAGTGGGGTGTTTGACGGGGGCTTAGGGGGCTTCATTTTGGTAAACTTTCCCTGAAGCCGGGTCCAACCTGAGTTCCCTTTGCTGTTTTTACTACTATTTCCCTCACAGTCTTCGTGATGGCACCCTGCTGCGATGCCTCCCCGATCGAAGTGAACGATGAAAGCACTTCGGTCCCGATGGTCGGGGTCCCAGGGGCATTCGTCGAATAGCCAGCGGACACCTTTCCCTGGCCAGGAGATAGGGCCAGTAATCCCGTCCTTGAAGTTCTGGTGAATCCATGTAGCTAATTTCGCCCGTTCTGTTCCTGCTGAGCCAAGTTTTGAGCGCGAAGGGTCTGGCGGAATTCTCTTAGCGAGTTTCTTAAGGGATTTCTTAGTGACTCGTTCGAGATGGTCTGGAGCTTTAAGGAGTCGGGCTTTTCTATGGGGGCGTTCCGGGGTTGAGTCTCCTTTCCGGGTAGCGGTTCCGTAGAGCTTCCAGATCCTTGCGGGATTAAAGACTTTCTGGTCTACGATAACTTTATCATCGTCGAATAGGAAGCTTAGGGCCTTGAGACAGCGTTCAACTAGGTCTGAGTCCGAGGGTAGGTCTACGCTGTAGAGGAGATGAGCCCCATTTCCGCTGTCACCAAAGATCGGCTCTGGCCAGCCCTCGGCTCGGAGGTAATAAAAGACTTCTTTGAGCTTATTGAAGGCTGCTTTCTTTTCTTCGTCTGTAGAGCTAACACCAGATACGCGATTCGCGTCTATGTCGATGAGTAGGTAACGATAACCTAGAACATCTTTATCTGAAGTTGTCTTAATTCCCTTTTTGGTTTTGTTTAACGCTCTCGCTAGTAGGTCTTCTTTAATCACTTGTGGGGTTATGTATAAACCATAAGCGCCCGCATTGGAGATGTCTGCTGCTGTGTTGGAAAGAACGTCGAAGTCATCGAAGTAGCCCGCGATGATATTAGGTTTACCGCTGTAATTAGATGGTATGAAGGCGCGAAGCTCTACTATATCGCCCTGATTGAAGAGGGCACCGAGAGCAGCCCGGATTTCCTGTCGATTGGCCTGGAGATTAGGCTCTTGGGAAGTGTTCATTATGTCCTATGGGGCAGAGGGGGTGGGATTCTCGGTGTTCATGTACTGATCTAGAGCAGTTTCATTTACGCGCCACTGGTTGCGCACGCGGAATGCAGGTAGGTCCCCCTCACGGACGAGGGTGTAGACGGTGTGAGGGCAAACCCCCAACCTTCTTGCTGTTTCTTTTACAGTGAGACAGCGGTGGCTGTGTTGGTGTTCGTCTGGCATTGGTTCTCCTGGGTGAATGTTCAGAGCCTAGCACAGATGGACAACCGATGCAAGGGCGTCACAAAGATTACCACGATTTTACAGGTGTGGGACGACATCTGTGTCCCCGAGGACAATCTTTTTTTCGATATTGTCCTCGGAGATTAGGGCTTGTAACAGGCTTATCGCGATCGAGGACGATGTAGACGTAAAAAAGTATCAGGGGACCCTAGAGTGCATGTGCAGATTCGCCTCTATATAGAGAGCGATTTGCATAGGCGTTCTACGAAGCTGATATGGGGGGTTCCTTTGTCATATCGTCCTCTTAAGTACTCGACCCCCTTAGAACGCCGGGTATCCGAGGACGTAGCTGGGACGATATACGATTTCTGGGACGTAGATATTGTCCCAGGCAACGAGCGAACCTGGTTTTTTACATCTGTCAAGAAAATGTCATAGCTTTCTGTCGGGCAAAAAAGACTTGCCGTGTCAAGAGGGCCCTTCAGCCTTCGGCTGAGGCCCCCCCTTGGAGGGGGTGCCCCGCGCGCGCGTGATATTCTATGTAGGCCTGGCCAGGCTAGTCCGGACCTAGTATAGCCTAGTAAAGACTAGGGGCAGCTAGGGGATAGCCTAGAGGAAAAGCCCTATATCTTGCAAATAAAAATACCCCGCCCGGCATAGGCCAAGCGAGGTAGGGACTACCAGCGACTGGTGATGACTAGTCTAGGATACCCTCTTCACGTAGCCATTTGAGGAATTGAATTTCGGCCATTGTGTCACCTCTCGCTGCTTCTGCTAACTCGGCCAACCATAGAGGAACCACGATCTCTCGCGTGAACTCCTTCACTTGAGTGTAGCGTCCATGCGGTACTAGCGATACCGACCAATAGCTCCTACCGGGTCCCGTCCAGACCTGGCCCTCGTATAGCGTGATCTTACCTTCGCGTATAGACAAGGTAGATTCCATACCTACCCCGTCACCAGTTCCGATCGCACTCCCTATCCTGTCAGCTTTAGGTGTCATTACACACCTCCTTGTTGGGTCAAGATTGATCGGGGGAGGCGTTCAAGTTGATTGATTTCAACCAACATAAACACGTAACGATCACCTCCAATTGCTCCGAGATCTATCCGCCTGTTCCGAATATGGGAAAGCTCCTCACTAGCATGAAGGGGCATTAGCTGCCCGATATAGAAAGCTCCGCTATCGTCTATGAACCCGTTCTCATTTACTTCAAACATACCCACCATACGAGGGGAATTCTCTAACAACATACGAAGCAAACGCCGGGTGTTCAAATCGTTCTGCCACGTATCAGACCTAGTATTATTAAATGGTTTCATTCTTTATTCCTTCGCCCCCTTGTGGGGGCTTCTTAGGTTTATTTGTTCTCGTTAATAGGGTGTGATCCCTAGTATTATCAGTATCCAGGGAATCGAAAGGACCACCAATACGAAGATAGTGATCCCCTCTTCTGGACTACCTATAGCCACTGGTCAATATTAGCGAAAGTCATGGTAGCGCGCTCCCAAGCGAGGGCTAACTCCTTCCGAACATCACTAGTTAGCACCTTGGACTTGTCTACTACAACATTTTGACCGGCTATCTTGTCATAGGTCGTTAGATCACCACCAAATGTGAGCTTATAGCTTGTAGCCTTCTTTCCTACCCACACCTTAATATTCACGGTGGCAGGGTATTTGTCCGCTGCCGATGGGGTAAGCTTTGTAAGCTTGCATGCGATCACATCCGGTTGGGCTGTCTTTCGCGTTTCGGGCTTGGCTAGCAAAGCCTTCATTTCTCGCAACTCACGTTGAAGCCGTTCTAATTCGGTCTCTGGTGTGGGGGGCTTTACCTTTTCTGAAGGTCGTTCTGTCCATGGGTCCTTCCCTTGAAAACTTAGCCCGCCATATTGGAAGGTCTCTTCCTTCTCATTTTCAGGTAGGTAGTCGTTGATGTCGAATCCCCGCTTCTTTGGTGGCGCTGCTTTGGCGGCTAACACTTTCGCCAGTTGCCCCATGAGCCGAGCCTTGAGCTTTGCTTTAGACGTGGTAAATCCCCCGTCCCTGTTGGGCTTGTAATTTACCTCTGCAAACACCGTACTCATTGCCGACGCTACAATAGGGCTAGTTGTAGCCTCATTGTATATATAGTCATGCGCGCACTCTTCGAGCATACCCACCTTATCTAACATAGGTGCCGATTCTACGATTCTGCGCAGTGTTGATTCCGCGTTTAGTGAATGTTTCATTTTTTCCTCTTTCTATTCTATTAATGGGCGCTGAATTGCGACCCGATTCCAGTATCGTCATGCTGGTGACACCATGCAAGCACCATTTTGATATTCAGCCGCAAACGTCACCTTTCGCTGGTTACCTTTTCCTGCTGGTCGTGGTGCAACTGGCGCAAACCCCCCTAATTCGACCCCTTATCTATGGCATTATAAGGCTTTATGATTCTGACCTTGCCTATCGCCTGCCCGCTTCCCTCCCAATACGTAAAGATATACAAGGAGGTACGCCAATAGGAGGTACGCTGATGCCATTGGTTACCTTTTCCGATGTCTCAAAACGACCGATGCACCACGCCGCCCTGATTTGCACCGACCTGCAAAACCACCAGCCAACGCCGAGAATCAAATTCAACCTTGACGGCGGTGACACCGAACGATAAGCTCAATCCAGCACCGAGCAAACCGACGACGAAACCGGCTCACTCGATATGCTACTTAGATATTTATTAATAGAAACAATAGAGGAGAAGAAGACGATGGGATTACTATTCGTAGAAGGCATAGAAGCAGGAGTAGAAGTAGAAGAGATATGTATACCTGGTACAGGTTGGGTAGGTATCTTTACAGAGGAGGCACGAGAGTATCTCCGTAACCGTGATGAAGATGAGCTAGAGGATGAATGCCAGGTAGTCCCTGGCTTTGATAGTGAAGCAGGGATTGAGGCATTCCTCGCAGCTAACCCCGATAACCTTGAGGTTATCCCTGAAGGAGCTAAGCACTACCCTAGCTGGACTGATAAAGAGTGGGACTCAGCAATAAAAGCAGGTGACCTAACTCATCTCTTCGAAGGAGGGATCTAATGGCTGTCGAACTGGATGAACAAGAGGCTGCATTGTACTTAAGTATGATGCAGTTAGAGGAGGTAGTCAGGACTATCGACGAGAGATTACTAACATCTCTTCAGTCCATAGCGAAGGAAAGCCAACGGCTAGCAGACCGTAGGGTAGAGGAAGGCGACCCGGAGCCTGAACGTAGGTTCCACATAAGCTTAGCCAACCTAACAGGTAAGCCAAAGGATAGTGTCCGATGAAACCTAAACTACTGTGGCTTAAGGCGACAACAGCAACTAAGCTAGGGGCTATCCCAGTCTCTTATGTAGGAGAGACTAGGGAGGAGAGCTACGCTTCCTGTAAGGGCTGCCCCTTAGACCCAACTAGAGAGGATGCTGACAGCGGTGATAACTGCTATTCCCATCCCGGTACACCAGGGATGGCACACTCTAGTATGGCTAGGAAGATTAAGAGGTGGAAGGATGCAGGTAAGTACGCTGAAGTACTTACCCACTACACCATTGACCGAGCTTTAGCTGGTCGTTCCTGGTCAGCTAAGTACGTTAGGAACGTAATGCTAGGGGACTCTGCTAGATGTGACCCTAAGGAGGTACGCTCTGCTCATGACAAGGTTAGGGAAGAGGAACTAGGTTGGCTTAGCTATACTCACTTCCCTTTCCTGGTAGCTAGGCGGGGAGATCAAGACCTCTACTGTGCTTCTCTCCCTGTTAAGGGACTGAAGATGGGGCTGTTCGCTCAAGCTGACTATGTGATAGATGCTCTAGGGTTTAGTCGAGCGACAGTAACCCTACCTTCTGGTTGGCTTAACGAGAATGGAGCTACCTTCACTACTCCTGCTGGTAAGCAAGGGGTTGTTTGCTATGAGCAGATGGCGACAGCCTTAGGGAAAAGGCCATTAACATGTAATAATTGTGGGCTTTGTGACCCTAAGGAAGAGGGACCAGAGGTAGTAGGGTTCATCAACCACGATAATAAAGCAAGAGGATACTGGAAGAAGCTAGCAAAAGAGAACATAGAGTGGGCAATTAACTTAACCAAACCGAAGAGGTCAGCATGAAACAGCAGATAATAGAACTACTAGAAGAAGTACTAGAGAGACTAGACCCAAACGATATATACAACCCGCCTCTTATCTTAAAGGTTAAGCGGCAGATACTTAGGCTTGAGGATGTAGCAGAGGTACGCCATATCTCTAAGCTACAAGAGAGTGCAGAGGAACTACCCTATGCAGTTAGGAACCTGAACCTACCTGACCTAGAGGAGTACAGAAAAGAAGAGGATGCGCTAGCTAGGGAAGAGGTTGAACGCTCCCTCTATGCTGCTGGTATCATAGAAGATCCCGACTGTGATGGAGGGCTCAATGGATAACCCAAAGTTAGCACAAGAGAAGGGAGATTGTCTCCAAGCGGAATCAGCAGAGGCTCTGGGTGATCTCTTAGCTAATGTAATCTTAGATGCTTATCTAAACCGAGCACCTTGGTTCAAGGGCACCTTGCAGTCGTATCGGCTCCATAGATGTGCCCACGGTTTACCTGGGAAGTATTACGATAACGATAGAACATACGATGCTAATGCAATCATGCAAGACCAAGAGCACCAGACGGAAGGGGACCGGCAGTTACTAACGAAGACCCATGCCTTTGAAGTTAGTCAAAAGCTAGTTGAGAAGTATATTACTTGTCTAATGTGGAGAGGTCCGGGCTATTACCTGCCGTGGCATGCTCTTGGTGAAGAGTGGAAGCTATTACTCAATGAAGCTAGGAAACTAGCTGAGGCTGATGAAATGCTTGATGATAACAGGGACTCGATGCAATCCTGCATCGAGGAAGGGGACTATAACGGAGCTAACTACTATGATACCCAGTATGACATGACATGGGAGGAGGAGTATAGCCGACGTTCAGAAGTGGTTCGTCTTCTAGTCGCTAGTAACTTTGACTTTATAGCGGAGGCTGAAGATGTCACATCCGAATGAACATCTCCATAAAATAGAAGCCGCAGTAAGAAACCCTCCCGAAGGCAAGAGGCTATATGAACTTGTTAGGGATACCATGTGGTATTCCGACTGTGTTTATGAGGAGGTGGGATGCTTGCGTAAAGAGGTTAAGCAGCTAACCCACCTAGTTGGGCAGTTAATCAAACAGAGGTTGAAGGAGAATGATTAGGCTTCCCCCATTTGCTTTGAAGTCTGTCCTCAAAGATGCTGCTCCTAGTGAGACAGTAAGAGTGATTAGATTCTATTGGCGTGAGGGGGCTCAAGCATCGATGGAGGTGCAGGCTCTTACGTTTAGCCCCATAGCTGGGGACTTGGTTACCTTTAGAAAAACACAGTACAAAGTGGAGTAGTAATGAGAGAAGATAGACACTGGGAACATGACCATGAAAGAGACTACGTGAGGGTTACCCCTTACGAGACAGTTAGTAGTGAGAAGGAGGAGGTAGAGATAGAGCTGGATAGTGGGGAGACAGTAGAGGCTCTCGTTCACTATCATTATACAGATGAAGTACCGGGAGATAGGGTAAATCCCCCTAGTCCAGCGACAGTAGAGATCATTAGGATTAAGGAGATTATACTTCCTGAAAGTCAACGCAGAAAGGAGGGTCGATGGACTGCTAATGGTAACCCCATCTATGGACGTGTCCTTTATAGCTGCCGTGAGGATGAGTGGGTTGACCTCATACCTGATAAAGCTTTCAAGGATCTAGAACAACACTTACTAGAAGGAGGTATCTAATGGCTCACTTTGATTGGTGCTTATACCAAGTAACATCTATCACCCCACTTAAGTGTACCAAGATAGATATTGAGGCAGACGATTTCGTAGTATCTACACAAGAAGGAGATATAAACTTAGAAGAACTAATAGATGATTACCTAAGACTTAAAGCAGAAGAGAATACAGCAGAAGAATTAGTAGAGGAGTATAGAAAAGAAGAGATAGAAGAAGCACTGGCCGATGCGCCACTTGACGATCCGATGCACCACTCGTGGGATCGGTACTTGAAACTGGCAAATCACAAATCGAGTTGACCTGGGGTGACACCTGGTGATACACTGGCGATGCCGGTCAACGAGAGCCGGCATTGGTAACAACCTTTCCCTAACAATAACAATACTAATGGAGCATTCATGCTATCCTACATCGACCCCAATGGAGTAGTCCACCCTAACCTTAATCCTCAAGAAGCTATGCAGTTTTATAGGGACAACGGATTTAGTGGGCAGATTGAAGAAGAAGCAGACACCGTGACTATAGAACAAGAAGAACCTGATATTATCGAGGCAAAGGAAGTGCCTACTCGTATGCTAGTACCTGTAACAGCTACTAGTACTAACCTTGAAGTTAGGTCTATCGAACCCCCTACCCCCCCTGTTTCTGTGGAAGAGGAAGAGGAAGACTTTGCTAACATGAGAGGACGGAAGTTCTCTAGTGCTCGGGATCAGTTCACTACCAAGACTCTTGAAGAAGTCTTGGCTAACCTCGAAGACCTTGAAGAGAAGGAGGACCCTCAGGATTACCTACGAAATGCTAATGGTTTCATCGTTAAGTTTAAGGGTGAGCAGCCTTCGGGTCAGTTCATGTTTCGGGGCGATGCATGGGGAGAGCCTATCCGGATTAACCGGAAAGCATACCGAGAGCTATGTAGTAGTTTAGGGGGTGCCGGTGCCCTTAGGACATGGGATAGGCAGCTTCGGTTACGGGGTGGAGATAAGCTTACGGAAATGTGTATGGGTTTGTTTCGTACACACTACAATAAGAACCACCTCTTTCGTACTGCACTGGGAAAGGATGGAAGGCGTCATCTAAATGCTATGCTAAGTGAGACCTACTCGACCTATGATAATAGCGCTTACATTAAAGATGTTATCATGTGTCTTGGTGAAGACCTAAACGATTGGCATGTCATCCGATATGATTGTCGGGATGGTAGGCTTCATGTTCAGTTGGTCCACGTAGAAGATGCCTATACTAACAATGAAGTAGGTGTTCCTGTTCCCGCTCTGACCTTAAGGAATGGGATCTATGGGGATGGTAGTTCTCTTTTCGCTCCTAGCATCTTCAATAAGTGGTGTAGTAACGGCTGTTACCATTTCAATGCTAAGACTACTAAGCGTTGGAACCACACTGGGGACAGTGGTTCTCGTATCCGTCGTGACCTCCCAGGTCTTGTTGAAGACATGCTAATTGATGCTAACGGATTGCTTAAGGCTTACAATGATTCTCTTATTATTGAGATTGATGATGCCTATAAGTGGTTTGAAACTATGGTAGAGAATACAGCATGGATGACTACCGGACTTAAAGAAGAGATCCGTACTACTATGCTGAACAACCCTACTGTTCATGGTAACGGTCGGCTGCTAACTAGTGTTCCTGACGCCATCACTTACGTGGCTCACGAGCAGATTAACTTGGGTAAGCAGATGAAGTTGGAACGTCTTGGTGGTGAGCTTCTTCACCGAGGACTACAACAAGCAGAGAACAACAGAATCCTTTTACCTATTGGGTAAGGGAGGGATTGGTTAGCTGGTACTTGGGGAAGGGCCAGCTAACTGCCAAGCCGGACAGGGAGGCATACCGTAGTGGTTGTGATTCCACTTAATCAGGTGTCTCATCCCCATTTTAACCTAAGAAGAAACCAGAGAACGAGGAGTAGAGATGAGTAACATAAATATAAACCTACATCATATTGAAGCAGTCGGGGTTAGCACCCGCGAGACACGAGGGGAGCGAGATACCTTCCCAGTCACAACCATTATCCTTGTAGATAAGGACAATAACCACACAGAGATAACATTATTCAGGTGTAACGCTGACTTTGAATTCATTGGGGATAAGTCTGCTCTTGATTTTGTTCGGGAGAGAAAGCAAGAGAAAGCGGATGCTAAGTTATTTCGTAACCTTACTTCGGAAGAGGAGAAGAGCTTTATCCGATGGGCACGAGATAACTACAAACCAGGTGAGCCAATCAATTCCCTATGGCATCCGGTAGCTAGGCAAGAAGCGGAGTGTATGAACCGAGAGATCCAGAATGAACTTAGAGAGGAGGTATAGCATGAACGAAGTAGAACAATTGAGACGACAACTGGTAGCACACACAAACAGAAACGCAACAGAGAGAGAGGAGCTAGAAGATAGGGTAGGTCAGGTATGGGATACCGCACAACTGCAAGAGGACTTCAGTGTAGTGGGGTTCGGTGCTCCCTATGTTGTGGTTAGACGTAAGGCTGATAACGTAGAGGGGAGCTTACAATTCCAACACCGGCCACGCTTTTACTATAACTTTAAGGAGGCTTAAGATGGGTGGAACTAGAGAAGTATTTGTAGAGGGTAAGGTAGAGGAATTCATAGATGGTAGCGATCTTAACGGAGACGTTACGATAACAGAGGGGAAAATAAAAGGGGACTTCACTGTTACTATTGAAGTTAGTGACACTCTTGAATGGGAGTACAATAACTCTGACATCACCGACATGCTTGACTATGAACAAGGGGAGTTAGATTTCCTCTGGACATGGCTGGAGGGTAACGGCGTAGAGATATGGGCACAGTTCCTAAACTATCTCATAAAGAATCTGGCGTTGGACATGGAGGATACGCTCATCCTAAGAGATATAATCTTTAAGCACCAGCGTGATCTTATCCTTAAGGAGAAGGAGGAGAAGGATGCGGCTAAGGTATAGCTCTTCAGTTAGTTCTCGGTATCTCTATGATGTACCGGGAGTAAAGGTAAGGAGGTCCGACGTAGCTGTCGGGCCTCCGGTTAACTGCCGTAACCTACTAACTCGTAAGCCTATCCAAGCTAAGTCAGAGCCCCCTTGGGACAAGCCTTCTAAAGCCCTAAGGGATTGGGTTCCTGATTGGCTTACCGACTATCAAAAGGAAGCATGGCACTACGCTCAAGATAGACTAGGGTCTAACCTTTGGCACGCTTGTGGTGCTGGTAAGACTGCAACCTCTATCTGTTGGTCCCTTAGTGATGCCTGGGGTGGACCTATCGTAATTATAACTAGAGCTACAGCTAGACGACAGTGGAGGCGAGAGGTAGAGCGGTTATCTTTTATCCAACCCCTAATCTTAGAGGGGCAGACTCCCAAGAAGATAGGGAAAGAAGTACGCATGGTCATCATTGGTTGGGAGTGCCTACCCTACTGGGTAGGGGAGCTAACTCGATGGGGTAAACAAAACAGATTCTCGGTGGTGTTCGATGAGATTCATAAGGCTAAGAGTTGGAAGCGTAAAGAGAAACATATCAGAAGCGATGGTTCTGTGGGTTATCGTCTGCTTGATAACATCGCTGTTGCGGCTATGCGTTTATCCCATGCTGCAAGGCGTCGGTTAGGTTTAACAGCTACCCCTATCCGTAATGTCCTTGGTGACCTTTGGGCTCAACTTGATTTGATTGAGCCTAACTGTTGGGGGCATAGCTTAGAGTTTAAGAAGAGATATTGTGACGCAGTTCAAAACCAGTACGGAGCTTGGGATGAGAACGGTGTGTCGAATAAGGAAGAGCTACAGGCTAGGCTCCAAGAGGTTTGCCATGTAGTGAAGTACGCAGAGATGGCAAAGCAGTTACCCCCTAAGCGAAGACAGCTATGCTACCTGTCCAGGGCAGACCAGAACAGACCCGCTGCCTTTGCTGCTGACCTTAAGCGAGCAGCCAAGAGCGGAGTCCAAGCTCTCTTCGAGATGAGGTTACTAGAGGCTGCTAGTAGGAAGCGGGCCTATGTAGTGGAGACAGTACTCGAAGCTGTCGATGCTAAGCAGAAGGTGGTAATCTTTACCGGACGGCGTACGGATTGTGAGAGGATAGCCGCAGCCTTAGAGAAGAAGAAGCCCGATCATGTTCCCTTATGGTGGGGTCATGGTGGGGTTAGTACTAAGGAAAGGGATAGTATGGTATCAGCCTACGCTGCCTGCGAGGAGCCGTCTATCTTCGTTGGTACTACCGATGCCTTCGGTGAGGCGATAGATGGGCTACAGCATACAGACCTAGCTATCTTCTCCTTACTACCCTGGACCCCAGGACAAGTAACCCAAGCAGAGGGACGCTTTTCTCGTAAGGGTTCCACTCGTCCGGTCCTAATTATGTACATGGTAGCCGAGGGTACAGTGGATGAGCACGTAGCTGACATCCTACTCGGCAAGCTTGAAGCAGTGAGTAGTACGCTAAACGATAGTGAAGCGGCTGGCTTAGCCAGTACGCTAGCAGGAGAACAGGATGAGGATGCTGTCATCGCAGACATCCTACAACTAATGGAGGTACAAGATGGCTCGGAAGAAGAAGGTCAAGACTGAATGGAGACGCAAAGGTTCAGGGTTTGTAACCCTACGTATGCCTAAGCATCTCCTAACTGCACTTGATTTAATAGCTGATCGAGAGGATAGAGGACGGTCTAAACAAATCATTCGGTACGTTCGTCAAGGCTTATTGAATGATGGAGAGAATATTATTTACCCAACGGAGGAGTAAAGTATGGGAACTAACAAGAAGGAAGGGTTTGTAATCCTACAGGTCCACCTAACCCCGGCTGAAGCTGACGCGCTAGCTGAACACGCAAGACGGGATCTTCGACCGCGTAAAGCTCAAGCAGAGTTCTGGCTTTTAACTAAGCTTTATGCAAGCCGAGGTCCCTTTAACCGTGAGCAAGGTCCACCTAAACCACACTAGGAGAGAGGATGACGACAGCATGGAATGAAGATCAATTACACTCATCGAAGAGACAGGACTGGGAAACCCCCCAAGCTTTGTACGATGCACTGCATGAGGAGTTTAGCTTTGGGTTAGACGCAGCGGCTACTGCCGAGAATGCTAAGTGCCTCCATTACATTGCAAGACACAGTTGTGACCTAAGTCAAGGCTGGAATACCATCGAGGGTTCCCTTCACTTTGATTGGGCAAGGGAAATGACTGGTTATACTGGTGCGGTATGGCTTAACCCCCCCTATGGAAAGGACATAGGTAAGTGGATAGAGAAAGCTTACCGGGAAAGCTTGAAGGGTTGCACTGTTGTGGTGCTCACCTTTGTCCGTAGTGACACTAGGTGGTGGCATGACTGGGCTATGAAGGCAGCAGAGATACGGCTTATCAAGGGTAGAATCAAGTTCGGCTCACCTCTTGGGCCTAAGTTCAGCGGGACTGCTCCTGCTCCGTCTTGTCTATTGATCTTCGATGAGTCTCGACGTGTCCCACAGTTCACAACTGCAACTGACCTACCCAGGAGATAGCATGACTAAGCAATTACTTAACGCAGGACCATCCGATGAGTAGTAGTTGGCCCGACCCCAATGAGTACAGCCTAATGCGAGACTGCCCAAAGTGTGGCGCGAAGAAGTATGACCCCTGCACCACAAAAAAGAGTGGGAAGGAACTATTAAATGTACACAAAGAACGGAAAAAAGTTGCGGAAGATTTAGCCATCATCGCATGGCACCGAGGAAGATCATGAAGAAGTTACTTAACGCAGGACCATCCGAAGCAGGATGGCATAGACTACAGACAGTATTGAGATGCCCTAGACTCTATGCACTAGGAACAGATTGGGATAAGCCCGCTCTAGTGAAGGGGGCCCTTGTTCACATAGGACTAGCCCACCACTACAAACGGATGCAGTCAGAGCAGAGAGGGGAAGACCCCGATGAATGGTACAGAGCAGGGGAAGCTATTACTTGTTTGTCCATTCAGGAGTACGCTCGAACAGGTAGTGAGCTTTGGATGCAGTTTGCAGAGATAGCTCAAAGGGTTGTAGAGAACTATGAGTTCCATTGGAATGCAGAACAGTGGGAGATACTAGGGGTAGAGAGGGAGCTTAGGGCTAATGTCTATGATGAGGAATTAGATACGACCTACCTGTATACTCAGCGAGCTGACCTCATCGTTGCGGACAAGGGTGGAAACGTCCACATTATCGACCACAAGTCCACGGCACGCATCGCTCCGAAGGTTGTCAAGCGGTACGCATTGTCCGGTCAGATGCTGGGCTATCAGTTGTTCGGTCGAAAATTGTGGGGTAAAAAGTTTGCAGGGGTGATGCTGAACATGCTACAATTCCCCAAGAGCCTCGATGGGAAATTCGAGTTTACAAGACCAACATTAGAATCAGCACCAGTAGCAGTACAAGACTTAAAACAAACAATCATATACGCAGAGAGAATAATCAGGAAGTACAAAGACCTTCCTCCTAATGAATGGCCCGCAGTCTATCACGAGACAGCCTGTTGGACACCGTATGGGGAATGTCCCAAAGCAAACATTTGTAAGTGGGGAGAATAGTATGAACGCTAGAAGTAACTCTAAACAAAACCCTGTGTTCGGTATCCTATACGGACGACCAAAGACAGGTAAAACCTTAGCAACCTTGAGAGCATTCCCGAATGGCTTGTTCATCGCTCCAAGGGGAGGACTCTCATGTAAGAGTTGGATCGACTGGGAGCCTGCTTGCTTAGAAGCAGTGGACGTGGAGCAACTGCTTCAAGTTCTAAGTGATAAGAAAACCAATGTAGCTCAGTACTCTGCCATCATCATTGATGACTTTAGTATCATCGCTGATGCTGAACTCACTAAGCTACGTAAGACACACAAGATTGTATGGGATGCATACGCTGTCCTATCCGACAGGGTGTGTGAGTTCCGTGACCTAGCTCGTAAGCTCCCATGCCATGTGTTCCTGACCATGCATGAGCAGCCTCCTCGTGAGGTTAAGAAGGTAGGTGGGGTTAAGTACATCCCCGGCTCTCCGTCCATCGGTGGGCATAAGCTACCCGAGAAGCTACCAGCCCTGGTAGACTTCGTAGCTAGGGTTACTTACAACCCTGACTATGGTGGGAGTTGGCCATATGTTTATCAGGTAGCACCGGATGAGCACTACGTGACTGGAGACAGGCTGAGCATCTGTCCCGGTATCTTCTCCCTGAACCTTAGAGAGATGCTGATTGCAGCAGGCTACTCCCTCCCTCGACCCAAGGAGCTTGGGTGGACAGAGAAGGTAGTCGATAAACTTTACCCAGTGATACTAGAAGAGATGAGAAAGGAGGACCCTGACTATAAGAAGATACTAACTAAAGTAGCTAATCAGCTAAAGGATAAGAATCAGAAACATGTACGGTGGGCCTTGTCAGATGCATTCGATCGGGCAAGACTAGCGTACCACAATACAAACATAATCAATACATTCATAGACAGTTTTGAAACTGTTGAACTCTAGGAGAACATATGTTCGAATTAGATTTTACTGGCGTTACTGCATCTGGTAGCGTCCGACCCATCCCTGAGAAGGGTCTTTACCGAACCCGAGTCATCTCGGTTAGCCAACGAGAAACCAACGCAGGGAACCAGCGTATTGAATTCAACATGGTTGTTGATGAAGGTAAGCATAAGGGTTGCACTGTGCGAGATGGGCTTAACATCCTTGACCGGGCAGAGTTAGGAGAGGAGAAGTACTTCCAGCGGATGAGCTTCTGGAAGACAGCACTGCTCAGTATGGGTGTTGGTGAGAGTAAGCTTACTGGAAAGGTTACCGGCAAGACTACTCTGCTTGCTTGGTGCAAGAAGAACTGTGTAGGGAAGGTAGCATACTATGAGTATGAGCCTGCCATCAATGAACATGAATGGCCTATCAAGAAGTTCCTCACTCCTCAGCAATACGAAACATTGACGGCTCTTGCAGCCAGCTTCGCAGAAGACACCAGTGGTATTGAAGTGGAAGAAGTGGACGAAGGGGACAACGGAACTCCAGTTGTTGTCCGGCCAGCCACCCCAGAAACAGATACAACCGACCCCTTAGACTTCATCGATCTGTAGTATATCAAGTCACTCGCATCCCCCCTCCTGCCTTGGGTTTCCCATGTCTCCCTGCTCCTCGGGAGGGGGGATGTTTGTGTTTAGGAGAATGAAATGAAATCCGAACTTCGCTTTATCCAAGTCACCCCAGACTGCCCTAACAATATGGTAACGCCCTCGAACTTTCTATGGGTGAACGTTGACCATATCGTAGCAGTTGAATCTTCTCATGCTCTAGCACTATGGCTTCTTGGAAGGAAGAAGCCTGTGTGGATATTAGAAACGCCCATGGAATTTTTTACTCAACTGAATAAGATCCTTAAGTTTTCTCCCGAGGACCTAGATGGACTCTTTGAACCCAGCCCTCGGAGGGACCGGTGAGTGAACCTAGATGTGACGAGTGTCCGCTTAAAGAATTCTGGGAAAAGAAGGGTTCATGGGCTCCCGTCTTCGGTGAGTTAAACACAAGCGATACCATCATCGTTGGTGACGCACCCGGTAAACAGGAAACAATCTATGGTCGTCCCTTCGTTGGACCCTCTGCTGTGGCGGCTGTAGAAGCTATCGGAGCCTGCGGAAAAGAAAGGCATGACGTAGCCTGGACTAACGTCTGTGGCTGTAGATTCCCTAATGACAACGAGAAAGAATTCACAGCCAAGCTAAAGAAACAAAACCGTAGCAGGAAGAACAAGTCCCCCACCCCAATGGAATGCTGCCGTCCTCGACTAGAGCATGAGCTTAGTCAGTACTCAAACATAATCAGCTTCGGTTCTCTCGCTACGAAAGCAGTACTACCAGGGAACCCAAGCCTTAGTGCGGTACGCGGAGGACCTACCTCGAACAATGGGTTTAAGATATTGCCTACGTTCCACCCTGCTTATGCCCTGTACAACATGATATGGAAGCCTATCTTCTGGCGGGATGTGGCCAAAGCTTTCCGTCACTTCGAGGGGAAGCTGAACTGGAAGAACCCGAAGCGTATCTTCTTCCCGTCCGGAACCTACCTTCATGAGTTCATACAGCGGTGTAGAGACTCACGGCGAGCGGTAGCCTACGATGTGGAGACGGACGCTCTAGAACCCCTTACAGCAGGACTACGGTGTATCGGACTCGGCACAGAGGATGAAGTACTTCTGGTCCCGCTTCTGTCTATCGATGGCGTGACGAAGTTCTACCTCCCCGCTGAAGAGAAGGAGATCAGACGGCTCCTCTCTGAATTCTTCGTTGATCCCACCATCTGTAAAGTTGGCCACAACGCCGGTTACTATGATCGGATAGTAATCGAACAGCATTTTAATGTCACTCCTACTCCGCTGGTAGATACTATCCTGCTGCACCGATTAGCGGAAGGGGAATACCCGCATGGCTTAGGCTACATTGGCTCTGTCCTGACTGATGTACCCGCTTGGAAAGCAGACCATACGGCGACCACAGCTTCTCAAGATAAAGAACTTCATGACTATTGCATGACAGACGTCTGTGTGACTGCTCGGATAACCAAGCCCTTACTAAGAGGAGCCAACCTGCGTAAGCAGAAGAGTCTCTATGATGTGGATGCCAAGCTCCAAGACATGTGCGTTGGGATGCATCGGCTTGGTATGCGGATCGATGAGGGCAGACGTAAGGAGCATCACGAGAAGCTAAAGGTAGAGGTAGAGAAGCATCACCTTGTGCTAAAGACTTTGCTTGGAGATGAAACTCCTAACCCCAACAGCCCCGCTCAAGTACAGCGGTTGTTGTTTGACAAGTGGTATCTACCTCCTCACTCTTACACAGATACTGGTGAGCCCAGTGCTAATGACGCTGCGCTTCGCTCTCTGATTACCAACCCCCTAGTGGACGACGAGCAGAAGGAAGTCATCAGAGCGTTGCGTGGTTATCGGAAAGCAGCCAAGCTAATCAATACCTATATCGCTAAGCTAGCCCCCGAGAACTTAGAGCTAGTCAGGGATGGTTACGTTTACCCTGACTACAATGTGACCGGGACTATCACGGGGAGGCTAAGCTCAAGCAACCCGAACTTCCAGAACATTCCTTACAAGCTTCGGGATATGTTTATCCCCCCACCAGGATGTGTCTTTGTCGGAGCTGACTTCGATCAGCTTGAGCTACGCTTAGCTGCTGCACTAGCTGGGGCGACCCACTACTTAGATGCATTTGAGAGAAAAGAGATAGATCCCCACAATCTAACTGGACAAATGATGTTTGGTCAGGAGTTCTGGAAGGCGAGTGGGGCACCCCACAACAAGTTCGAGAAAGGGACAGGACCCTTTAAGAAGCTAAGAGATCTATCCAAGACCATCTGCTTCGCTTCTCTCTACGGTGCGGCTCCCCCTAAGGTCCATGAGATTCTGACTAAAGCAGAGGGGGACAACGGTGAGCTTCTATACGGTCACTACTCACTGCGCCAGGTCAGAGCCCTACACCACAAGTGGATGCAAGCTGCCCCCGAGTTCAGTGCTTGGTGGGCCGATGTAGTACGTGACTGTCGAAGGGATGGGTACGTAGAGGAAGCGGTCTTAGGGCGTAGACGTTACTTCGCAGACCTAACAGACTTCAATGCTATCGTGAACTTTGGTGTTCAAGCTGGAGGCTTTTCCATTGTAGCCCTTGGGATGTTGGATGTTCTTAAGCATCTACCCTTCCGCTTTAAGGAACGCACTGGATTAGTTAACCAGCTACACGATGCGGTTTTGTTTACAGTAAAAGAGCAGGATGCCGTTTGGGCCAGGGATGCCATCACTACACACCTCACCCGTAGAGTACCGGAATTAGCCGTTACCTTTACAGCCGAGGCTCATATAGGAGAACGCTGGTCAACCGTTTAACCCCCCAGGAGAGAACATGTTGTACGTTAAAACCATTGAAACAAATATCAAACACCCAGGAGGAATTAAAGTAAACACCCTTACACCTAGAGTATTCTTAACAGGATCGAATGGTTCCGGTAAGACGGCTATCCTCAACGCACTTCAGCTTGCGCTGACAGGAGAAGCCCACGACTTAGGGATCAAGGACAAGGCTAAGACAAGTACGCTGCTTCGGCACCTACTACCTGAAGGGGAGGAAGAACTCTACGCAAGGGTGGACCTAGTGAATACGACAGAGAATGCGACTACATCCACCTACACCTTTGAGTGGACGCTCGTTCCAGGGAAGAAAGCTAAGCGAACCAGACCTAAAGATGCACCGGAGCCCCGGCTCCTTATCCCAGAGGCTGAGGCTGCCCTAAAGGGAACCAAGCAAACGATGCTCCGGTTTCTAACTAAGTACTTCGGGACACAGGACATCCATAGGCTCCGAGCCAACCTAATGGGGGGCACCGATCTCCCCTGGAATAAGAGAATCCTCCTCACTGAAGCGGCTGCACGGAAGTCTATGAACCAGCATAAGGCTGGGGCTAAGGCTCTTCGGGTTGCACTTGAGCAGCTAGGTGGGTCTGAAGCTTCGGATGGTGCGATAGTAGCGAGTGCTATCGTTACTCTCACGGGGTTCCAACTTGGGCATAAGCTCCCCATCTGTGGTGTATGTGGACAAGAAACCTTCATGCATGTCCTACAAGAGCGGCACGATAAGGCGAAGTCTAAGATAGGGGACGAGCCTGTTTCAAGTAGAATCTCTGCTCTGAAGTACGCCGCTGAGCAGGCAGACCGTCAAGCTAAGGAAGCAGAAGAGCTAGTAGGCTACTGCTTGAAAGCGATGGAAGCGGACGTAAAGCACAACCTAACAGGTATCCTACGTGCGATTAACCACCGGACACCAGCCGAAGGGGGGGATGATCCCTTTGGACTCGCCATTGAAAAGAGCAGCATCTACTTCACCTTTAACGGGGACCCCCTTGTTTCTGGTGCTGAATCCACATGGCTGCTGACTGCGGTAGCTTCAGGCATTATCAATCGGGATAACTCCTTTCATCTCATCACTACACCAGACCGAGCGTTCGATCATCGAGGGATAGCAGACTTCTTGAAGGCATTCGGTAGTGAGGCAGGACCTAACCAGATCTTTGTGCAGTGTCCTATCCAACCCAGGGGACGACTCTCAAGTAAATGGTGTAAGGTAGATATGGATGAACAGGGGGAGTAGATGGATTATTACGCAGAGGAGCCGGAACTCCCGTGGAAAATTCCCATACCAGATACGATTGAAGTTCTCTTTGAGAGTCAGTTAGCTGTGTATGAAGACCCTAAGCTCACCGCTATAGCTGTCGAATTGATCCTCCATATCTTAGACTTCGACTACCATGTGGGGTTCGAACACTAGGGGCATCTTGCTTTTAGCTTGAATTATCGTTACATTTATCTGGCCGCGCAGAATAAACCGCAACCTGGGGTCGGTGATATATTCTCGTATGTCTGTTCTGCGCGGCTTCCCCAACCAGAGGTCCGCATGTCTGAAGAAGAAAAAACTAAGCTCACCCTTGATTCTCTTAAGCAACCAAAGGTACTCATCGCAGCAGCGGTAGCCGCACTCGGAGGTATCGTGTACGCAGGTGACGGGTTCACTGTTGAGTTCTCTACCTGTGCGACAGAAGAGGCGCCTACCTTAGAGATTATTGAACTGGGGCCTGCTCCGGAAGAGGCGGCTGAGGCTGAGGTCGAAGAAGCTGCTGAGGAATAGGCGTTCCTATTATTTCAGCGACTTGCTGTACGTCAGCTAAGCGTGTCCCGAAGAGCGAGAGGGCAATTGCGAGGATGATGACAACAGTCTGGGGGTTCACTAAGCTTTTGATCCACTGTTTGTGGGCGATCTTTGCTTCCTCCTCAAGCTCTTCTCTACGGATGCGGTAGTCCCGCGCATCCTTCTCGCGCTCCTCTAGGAGATCCATCATACGAATCTGTTGTGTGGAAAGGATACCGTGCCTTTCCTCTGCCTTATCAGCGTGGTGATCGAGGACTAATCCAATCTTAGATACATCGATCTTTAGTGAAGACACATCACCCTCCAAGTTTGAAATACGTCTCCCGTGCTGGTCAAGTCTATCCTCGATCTCCCCACTCATAGCTCGCTACCTTCTAATAGAGTATACGTGAAATTGTCACCGAAGTGCGAGCAGGACCTACCTACAATCGCCAACAATTCAGCAAAGTCATGGGGGCTAGCCAATACCTGACACCCTGCGCTCCACCTACCTACCTCATTGGAAGTGGTGGATGAGCTAGCTCGATGGATGTTAATCCCGTAAAGACCAGAAGAGGTATTCCCCTCCCAATCTAAGATCTCATCCTTATCATTGTCCCGCCATACATGGATGGGTTTGACCTGGACAATAGCGTTATAGCCTCGGTGTAAACCTAAAGCATAGGCCCCCCGGTACTGGCCAGGTACTACAATCGCAGTCCCATTTACATTGAGAGGGTTCTCCCTGTAATAAAGACCGGGATCTGTAGTGCAAGGCCAACGCCGAAAGGTCCAGTGCCCATATGCATCACACCAAGTACAAGTCATCCAATCATTAAAGGTATTGGATGTAGGGTCGGAATGGCGTACACCTACTAGGTTAATCGACTCAGGACGACAAAACCAAGCGTAGCTCTTCCTCACCATTGTTTCTTGAATGTTGTCTAGAGTAGGTAGGTTCATTCTACAGCCAGCTTCCCTGCTTCTTCGAGTCTATCGTACACTCGTTGGACTAGCGGGTGTAATGTACTACGTGCAATAGCCTGGAGCAATATCCCATCTAGAGCTTCGAGTGGTAGGCTTAGCCAAGGGGGTAGCCCGTTCCACTTAAGAAATTTATCTGCTTCTTGAGCTAGTGCCTCGATAACTTCCCCCATCTTATCCTTACCAGGGATGGTATCGGAAACAAGCTCTAGGATCAGGTCTTCCGCAAGGGGCTCAAGTACGTCTAGCTTGATCCCCAGGAAGGGACCCCGCTCCTCTTTAAGTTCGGCTCTCCGCTTCACGCGCAGGGCCTTTCTTTCGTCCTTGCTTAAGGACTGGCGCTCTTCTTTTGTTAGAAGCATTAAGCTACCCCACTAACAGTCCCAGACGCGGGATGTCAAAACCAATACCTAAAACCAGAGGCCCCGGAGGACTAGCTCCAGCAGCGGGGAGAGGGGATAGATTAGACGGGAGTCCAGGTATGATAGCCGGATCTATGTTATTAATAAACCACCCCCATTGTTTATTAAGACTAGCCGTTGAAGCCATATCCGGTGTTCCAAGCGTACTAAAGCCCTCTGACGCACCTATACCAGAACCCCCAGTCCAACCTGCCACTTCCACCCTACTATCATTTAGAAGTGCTAACCAATACATACCAGGAGCTAGTAGGACTGGATTCAGGAAAGCTTGCGTTGCAGGTCCAGCAACCGCTGCGTTAAAAGTGGGTGCCGCATGGAGCAGTCGTCCCGGTACTCCATTTATATTCGCATAGATTCCATAAGTAAAGTCTGAGCCCATAAATGCATTGTCAACATCTAAACCCATCTCTGTGTATCGCACTGGTCCTGCTGCCCATTGTAGAAACGGAACAAGCCAAAGCGCCTTGGTGCTGACTGATGATGGCCTAATATCCATCCCCTGCACTGCATCATAGACTCCGAGTGTCGTCGAGTCATACCACCTGGCATCCAGCATAGGTAAGCCAGCGAGGTGGGGTGGCCAAGTCTGCATGTTCTCTCCTATAGCTGGACTTCAGACCAGACAGTGATTAGGAAATCTACCTGCCCCCCCGCTCCCGAGGTTACTTGCCATGCAAAGCTTAGGGCAGCTGGTAGTGGTGCTTGCACTGGGTCTACTTCGTAATCAGATCCCCCTGTCGCAGCGACATGATCGTTAATCATAGCCGTAGTAGCAGAGGGAACAATAACTGCCCCGAGGTTAGCATAGAATACATCCTCGTCTTTGGGTGGAGGAGGAGACGCGGGGGAGACAATAGGGGAACGCTGACCGTCTACTATCCATGTGTCTAACGTACCGGCTGCGGCGGTGGTTAATTCTGCCCGCACACAGACACGGCGGATCTGTCCCCGAATCCCCAAGAGAGTTAGAGGCTCCATCCCAAAAAAAGGCACACCCGCACCCACAAATGCGCTAACTCCAAAGGATTGATGTCTGATTACCCGTTTGTTGTAATAAGCCACAACGGCACCTCACTAGATAGCGTTGGTGTCAGCAAACGAGATTGCACCATTAGTATTATCTGAAATAAGAACATAGCCAATGATACGTGGGTTAGCTGGGGCGGCCAGAGTCCATACCCCTGCTGCACCGATAAAAACTGGATCGCCTGGAGCGGCAGCGAGGGTATCAATCGGATTGCGTGCTGTGCCTGTAGCGATAATCCAGGGAGTTCCTACACCGTAGCGTTGGTCTGGGATAGCATGACGGAGGAATAGGATACGACCTGTGATCGTGGCTGGAGCCCCGCCATCAGCAGGCTCTACAATGGCTACGCCTCCCGCTACTCCAGTAACCCGCACAGCGCAAAGAGTCGGGAGGGTAGTCCCTCCTCGGTTAAGAACCTTCTGCCCTTCTGTGTAGTTGAACGATCCACCAGGTTTGACCCATCTATTTTTAACACTAGGCACGAAAGCCTCCTTTACTTCTCAAGATATTCAGTGAGGCAACCCTCATCTCCGGTTGCTCCGCTGCGGTTTGAATGGTCTATCTCATATTGAAATATATCCATCGCATCTTCCTGCGACGGTTTTGTTTTCAACCATGATTTGATTGAAGAGATTGTTTTAGTAATCGCTTCAAAGTCTAACCCTTCAAGAGCAGGAGCCGGGACAGGTTTCGGTGCAGGCTTCTTTACGGCTGAAGCTCTTACATATCTACCGTTGACTAATGGCATATTGTCCTCTCTTCGAGGGGTACGATGGATTCTTCACCCAAAGACCCTCCCTCTCTTCAGGGGGGCTATTTTTTCCACACGTCACTATGACGTGTTCTCTCCATCGGAAGCTTAGCACTATCCTCAATCTCTTTCAACTTAGTTTCGATCCCTCTCATCTCCCACTTGAGCTGGTTCTCGGGAGCGAAAGGGACTTTTCGTATACCTAAGAAGTTACCTAACATTACAGCCATGCCCCTAGCCATGTCATCCTCCATGTCGGGCTGAGCGGAAACTATATTCCCTATAATCGAAGGGACCTGGGACCCGAAAAAGGGGAGAAGCCGATAGAGTTGAATGGCGTCCGCGTTTCCCGTGAAGCGATTCTGATGGATTTCGAGATCCGCGCCACCTAGATTCAGGTATTCTTTCCCAACCTGCTCGACTATAGCAGCCTCACCTAGACTAAGAGGTCGATGTTTGAATGAATTTCGATAACCCCCTAATTGTTGTTCGGCAAAAGCTTCAAACCAAGGAAGAAGCATCTCTATCACCGGCTGAAAGATAGCCTCAAAACCGGCTGTTGCTGGGCCACCAAACTTACCCGCAGGGATTACATAAGAAGGCTCCTTTCCCCCAAGTCTCCGGGTGAAATTGATCAGCTGGGCTATGAAAATACTGATCCCTGTAGCAATCGAGAGCTGATGAGTGAACATCTCGGCAGATGTAATAGCAGGGCCGATGTATGTCCAGTGGGTATAGAACCTCCCACTTATATCTTCTAGTCGGAGCGAATGGTCAAGAGGCATTGGCCTTTGGCCAAACACCAGACGCTCAAAGCCCCACCAGGGACGTATTTCGGCCATCAAAGCATCCCACTCTTTGCTAGCCGTATCTATATTTGCTTCGTTGTCATCTTCCCATTCAGAGAACTCGTCTAACGAACGGATAACTTGGAGTTGTCTTCGCGCTCGACCCAGAGGGGTACGCCCAGTAAGGATCTTCGACATGGGCACGGGTTCTGCTAACTGTTTGGTTATTGCACTCCCATGTCGGCGAGCAGCTAAACTAAACCAACGCCAGAAGGTTGCGAGGTGAACAAAAAACTCGCGTTCAATGTCACTGACCCCATGCTTCCAATCATAATAGGTATTGAAAACAGCTTGTTGCGCCTCCCGATAACTCGCCCCTTGATTAATAATCTTTTCTAACCAAAGTCCTGTTCTCACCCGCTGTTCGCCATAGACCATCATCTGGGCGATAGCAGCGTTCCAGGCCCCTATTTTTCTCCCTGCTTTCTTATGTAGTTTTTCTTTTCCTTTTAGTGCATTTATATCCGCTTGTTGGAGTAGACCTCTCTCTGCCTCAAAGGTAGAAAGAATCCCGTCTTCGGCTGCGCGTATACGTAATTCTTGTAAGTTATGTAATCGTCCACGAGCATCCCGATAAAAAGTGCTTGATGCTTTTCTTGAACCTATAGTCCAAAATTCTTGGAGTCGAGGGTTGAACACAGCCGCAACTACCGACCCGGATTCGTTTCCGCTTGCTGCTTTGAGTGCTATGTAATCTTGGAAACCCCGCCCGACAAAGGGGATATTTACAGGTAAGTTCTGGAAAGATACTTTCGACGCTGTTTTAATTCCTTCTTCTTGATGGACTTGAAAAAAGTTACTGACAGAAGTACTTGTCCAGTGTCTAGGATTAGCAAGAAATAGCCCCGTTACTACAGACTGACGCCATAATTTTACAAGATTTAAGAGCATGCTTACGGTCCAGGCCCCTAACTCATTTATGTATAGGGCGGAGGGTAGGGCTCGACGCACCGTGCCCTCTAAATCTTGTCGAATACTTTTATCATATGAGCCCTCGATTTCTTTTTGGATACTCCCCATTACATTTTCAAAGTCTTCGATAAGGTCTGTCGGAAGGTAGGCATTCATTCCAAAGGGGTCTTCGCTTACCCGTTGTATTGTTAGTGACTGTTTCGCTGCTTTATTAAGGAGTCCCTTTGTTGTTTGTCGGTTAATCGGTAAGCCTAGATCATTAAGTATCCCCAATGCTCGATCAAATGCTTCGAGTCCTTCCTTAGTGCTCCCCCAATTCCCGGTCACCATGGCGTTCATCGCATCTGCTTCCTTCTTAGACAGGGTAGGACCTACAATTCGTGCCGCCCTACTAATCGCCTGTGATTCAATCTTCGCCTGAAGAGAAGCAAGAACAGCAATGTGATAGCCTCGAACAGGATCTTCCTTGGCTATTTTGAGATCAAACGGCGCTTCACGTAACCGCAGACCCAAAAGGCGCATAAAGGTAGGGAAGTCAGGGGCACTATTCAAAGCTACATAAGCCGAGCGAAGTAGCTCACCGGTCTGCGTCATCTGCTTACCTCTTGGCCACAGCGCCACACTTAAAGTTCGCAAGCTTTTTGGGGCATCTACCTTCCCCTCACCCCAGACAGTGGCTAGTCGGGTTTCCATCTCCCCAGCTGCATTCCTACTCTTCGTCGGTTTAAGGCCCTCGACCTTGTTCATTTCCTTACGGAATTGTTTGCTTAATATTTGAGCCCATTTGAGTGCTGCTTGCCGTTCAAGTTCTGGTGTAGGCGGGAGGTTTCCTAAGACTTCCGCACGAACCGACATCTGGGTCACCCCTTTTTTTTCCAGCACTTTCTCTGCTTTTATCTTAATCTCCTGGCCTAGACGGCCCATGCTGATCTCACCTTTGCCTACCCTTACGGTCCATCGCGCGTTGTTTCGGAGATTGACGCGAACAGCATCCCAGAGGTTTACCCCCGAGTTCATGAAAGTTTCTCCCATCTTAGTGAGTTTCGTACCAATTAGAAAGGATTCCCCGTCCATATACCGGGTAAAGAGATCCAGAATTTCATCACTAGTGAGGTCTTCCCGAAACGCTTTTTTGAGAAGGGAGTCAACTTCTTCATAGGCCCGAGTCGAAAGGTTCTCCGCTGCGGCTACTGTCTGCCGTAACTGGTCCGACATCTCTTTAGTATTAACTGCGCCCCCCCTAAAAAGTCGTGAGACAAAGGAGGTCACAGCTGCGATCCACCTGTTATCAAGGTTGCCTCTTTCCTGCTGAATCCTAAGGCTCTGTGCAATCAAATCTAGTCGCCGATCTTGTTGCCAAAATTTGTTGGCCGCCACGGCAAGTAGCTCTTCGAAGTCTTGAATCCCGATTAGGTCCCCCGGTGTGAGTGAAAGAACCTCTTCCGTACTTGATAAGATTTTATTCACCTGAGTACGGTCCCCTACAGATCTCAGTCCAATATCATCGTCAGGTAGCTTACCCAAGTTCTCCCAAGCTTCCTTATTCTGAGCAAGAAAGCGGTCTACTATTCGCTTTCCGTACCTTTCGTTTAGAGTTTCTCGGATAGCTTTTGGCCGCACATCGATAGACCCCTCAACAACCCCCATACCCCCCACACCCTCGACTGCTCCTTCCGACCATGCAGGTGTCTTCTCGGTAATCCGTTCAATTTTAAGAGACGACCGAGACGACAAACCAGGAAGCTCCACCTGAATATACTTCGGAATATCCTCAATGACAGCTTCAGCAGCCTCCAATGGGGGGACCCCTTTCCCAATCAAGCGGGCGATCTTTGCCTGCATTACACGCGGAACCTCGGTAAGAAGTTTGGTAAAGGTATTCGCATTTAGCCGCCCGCCTCTACGTAGAAGCGCATTATGGTATTTCAGCCCCTTGATATAGCTTCGCGCACTATCGTCCCAAAGATTACGAAGAGAAGTAAGTGCTTCTCTTGCTGCAATTTCAGCCTTCTTCGCAGCAATGATCTTTGCTTGCACATCACTAGGAGTTTTTAGTCCGAGCTTTTCTGCCTGCTTAAGGCCCTTTTTCTGTTCTTGCTGCGCGGCTTTTACCATCTTCGCTGCAAGCTGTTGTTTTTCCTTAGCTAGTTTTGACTCCGCATAACGCCGTAAACGAAGAAGCTCAAGCGTACCAACATCTACGTTTTCAGCGGCTTTCATGATTTTTTTAAGAATCGGATCACTGGGCGAAACTCCAAGGGAAGCGAGGGCATCTTGTCGAACCTTCTTTGCCGCCTTGATCTCGCCTAGATAGTTCTTAAGAAGGCGCGTAAACGCAGGTGTTCTCTGTGTTTTTACTGCGGCCCTCGGACTCGGCAGCACAAGCCTGCTCATTTCGTCCTCAGTAAGGGCACGCCATTCTATTCCACTTTTGTTGGCTTCATATCTATGGTATTTGGCGGGCTTCCCCAATAACTTGTCAAAATATACGGGCACCAGAATACCATCTTCTCTAATCACAACCTCGACCTTAGATCGCCCCTTGCTTGAGTACCCCCGAAACACGTACTCATCATCCTTAAGAAGTGCTCGAACCTGGATCTCAATATCCTTTTTCTCTTTACTAGTAGCTCCAAGTGCCCGTTCTAGCGGAGTCTGTTCAATAACTTCTTCAGTTACTCCTTCTATGGTTTCGTCCACAAAAGCAGGCGTTTTCCGAAACCTTTTTTCCATTGCGGTAAGCAGTTTCTGCTCGACCTGCGTTCTTTCCACTTTAAGTTTTTCTAGGGTGCCCCGTGCCTTCTCTAAATCAATCTGTCTGTCGGCTTTCTTGCCCGCTTTCTTCGCTTCTGCCTTTATCTGCTTACCAAGCTCTTTTATTTCAGCACGGGTATCGCGGATACGTTTCGCAACCCGGTTGCTAGAATATTGAGACAGATACCGATCCCATTTTTCTTGTGGCGTTCCCTTCGTTTTTAAGTGCTTTACTTTCTCTGGGGTAGCTGTCAGATCGTCCTTGAGTCGTGTCTCTGCTTTAGTTAGTTGGGTCTGAAGCTCGGTGGCCTCATCTGTTAAGCCCGTCATTTCATCAAGGCGGGCAACAGCCCTAGTTAGCCTCTCGATCTGCTTATCTAATTCTCCGCGTCTAGTCCGTAGCTCTACCTCACCCACTGTTTTTTGGAGTGTCTTTCCCGTTAACACCTCTTCCTTTAAAAGAAGCCCCTCAATTTCCCGTACCGCCTCTCTGCGTTGATCGAGGTATGCTTTCTCAATTTTATACAGTTCTACTTTTGTCTTTTCCCCTTCGGGGAATATCTTTTGTTCGAGAAGCTCTTCAAATTCTTTTTGTTTTAGCTGATGTAATTCTTGAATATCAGAATACTTCTTAAGACTCCGCTTAGGGTTTCCTACCGAATCAAGAAGTGACCCCGAGACTCGCACCTCCTCATCCGCCAATGCTTTCATCTGAAGAGCGGCGTCGTACTTAGTATCTAAAACCTCTTGTGATGCTTTAAGCTCAGTTAACTTGGCTTCATTAACCTTCGCTTTATTACCCGTTTCTAGGGCCTTCTTCGTAGCTACCTGTGTACGGGTGTGCTTAGTTTCGGCCTTCTTAATTTCCTTTCCTAATCTACTAACGACCTCTGAGGTATTTTTACCTAATTGCGCACCGACTTGCTGTTCAATGATCTTCTCGGCAGCTTCAGCGTGAGCCGCGCTCCACCCGAATGCTTCTCGAAATGCGATCAGTTTGTCTTTTGTAGACTTATCAGATGAGACTACTTCCTCTAAGCGACTAATCACGTGCTGGTTCCTACCTATCTTTAGTCCCCTACTGATGGGGGAAGCAACTTTCCCGACGACCCCAAAGGCCGCATCTAGTGGACCCAGATCCGCGACCAAGAGGATAGGAAGTCCTATCCCCAGTCCTAGTGCCTTCCTAAATTTATATGAATCAATCGTAGACTCGATTGAGCCACCAAGAACATCCCCTGCTTTTGTGATACCGAGAAGGTCAGCGGTTGTATCCCCTACGTCATAAAACCTTTCCGTTAAATCCCATTGACCCGTCGTCATCATCTCATAATGTTCTGGTGATCCCCAATGATCCCACAAAGACTCCCAAATCACCTGGGGATTAGAGGAATCGGGGGGGTCCCATGTAGTGATCCAACTCCCAGCTACAGTAGATGGAACTGTTCGAAGGAATTCAAAGAGTTGGCCGTGGGAGATGTTCTGCGGAGTAACTTCCTCATAAATACGACCAGCTGCCGCAGGGCCCCCCACCGTCAGCCCACCGAGCGTTCTCCAAGGTCCCATGAATTTGTTCATCTGGGCTTGACGCAGTATAGGAGTCATAGGAGTTGCGGGGGCAGGTGCATCGGAGGAAAACATTTCTGAATAGTGTTTTTCTATACTCTTTTCCGTGTAATAAGCAGGAGTGAAACCTCTCCCACGTGAGCCTAAAAAACTCATCACCCTCATATGCGCGTGCCGGATAGCCTTCTCCCCTAGTTCATCTCGGAGTTCAGGATTCTTCATGTAACTTTCGTATGCGGCCTTTGGGGTAAGGCCCTCCCTTTCCATCTGTCTAAGGGCACCGTTTCTTAACTGGATATACTTACGTTGTCTAAGGCTAGTCAGGGCCGAGTTGAGGTCTATGTTCCATCCCCTGTTCTTCACATGAACGAGAGGGACGTTTATATCCGCTTTTGTCTTCTTTACTGCGTCCGACTTCTCTTCAAGGGCGCTTAGCTTATAAAACCTGGCCAGACTATCATAGTCTCCGATGTCTTTCCCGATAAGAGGTTCTTCAAACAAATCGAAGTATCCTTCTGTGATTCCTGCCTTTTGAAGTGCTTCCTTTGCTGTTCGTGCAGTAGCCGCTCCTGCGACGATTTGTTGGGGGGCTTCTTCTGCTCCCTCGATGGGAATTTCTGCCGTAAGGTCCTTAACCTCATCATCCCCAATGACCCTAGCTGTGCCTTTGATTTTCTCGGTGGGGATAGGTTTACGTTCTTTCAGTGCCTGTTGCCCTTGTGCAAGCTGCGTCCTAATCTTGTGCCATACAGGGGCTACATACTCTAAGGGAATTGAGCGTGCCTGTTCTTCCGGAATACCAAGTCTTTCAAGGCTTAAGCGGAGAATTTTTATTGCGCCTGGGGTGATAGCCAAAGGCTCAAAATCAGCAAAAGCAACCTTCTCTCCTGTCTCTGTAATCTTGCTCTCAGCTTCCCGGAGTAGCTCTCGGGCGCTAGCGGGATCTTCTCCCTCTAGTTCTGGGGGACGTTTTTCCTGCTCTTCCCCCTCTCTGACTCCTGTAAAACCTTCTCGGTCTACAGCCCAAGCAGCCACCCGACCAAAGCCTCTGCGCTGCCCATAATAGGGTAGAGATGTAGCGGGACGGTACATTGATTCCGCATCGTATAATTCTCGGAACGGAGGAGCGACCCACCCTGAGAGTTCTATGATCTTCTTTCCTGGCCAAATCGAGGGGGAACTCCCCTCACCTGGGGCCACCGCTCGTTTAGGGGCTCTCCCCTCAAGGAAGTTTTCCATGCGCGAATAAAACGAATCGAGAGTAAGATCACCACCCCCACCTTCCGGATTAGTTGTATGGCCTGCTTTGTTCAGCCCTGCTAAATGCTCTTCCTGTCGTTGAAGTAAAATCTTATCTTCATCTTCAGGGAGAGCCCGTTCATGAACGTATTTGGGGGGCTCAGGAGGCTTAACTGGTTTAGGCTCTGGAGTAGTAATAGGAGAAGAGAGAACGGGAGCCGTGCCCGATAAAACAGACTCCTCTACAGGTTCCGGTGTTACCTGTTGGAATTCAGGCTCTTCAGGCTCTTCAGGCTCTACGCGGTCTCCTTCCCACGGAACCACAGGGAAACCTAGCTTCCTCAAGCGTTCCCTGCTTCTTCGTTTTGCCTCCAACTCCGTTTCACCTGTGAAGAACGGTCCAGGCATTATCCCTCCCTATATTAAGGTAGTTCCCAGTTCCTATGTGGGTAGCCAAGGGGATAATTGGTGTCTACTGCCTCCTCCTCGGTTACTTTCTCGTAAACCTCAGCAGCTGTTTGGGTCTGGTTGAGCGGGTCATTCATATTGATAATAGTGGACGAAGGAGTTTTAGCGCGTTCGGATGCAAAATCTAAAGTATCCTCAAACGTCTTTTTCGGGGGCCCTTCCTCATCCTTTTGAGGGACCAGATTAGCTGCCTTAGACGTTAAGCCATACAGTCGGTCTAATAATTCCTGGTCCTCATCAACACCGGCTGCTTCTTCTTCTTGTTCTCCACCTACACCGTAAACCAGATCTCGTATGAAGCTATCTTGATCGGTAGGAGTTTCTACCTTTTTCTTTGCGTCAATTGCAGCTGTTACTGTTGCTTCATCTCTAGGTGGCACATCCTTTTTTGCAACAATATTCAATCCGCTTCTTATCATCTTTGAAAGAAGACTAAAATCTGGTTTCGATGCCTTGTCTGTTCGCATCATCTCGTGTCGTGAGTTCTTTAAAATTAACTTAACGACTTGTTTATCTGTTAAATTATAGCCTTTCCCTTGCGGTGGAGGAGCCGTTAGTTCTGCTTTAATCTTTTGGACTGCGGGCGACTGCTCCATTAAACGATAAGCTTTGCGCACAGGAGCAGGACCTAAGTCTTTGTCATAAGCCTCCTCCATCATTCTCAGATTCTTAATTTCATTTGCACGCTCATCATCTACAGGTCCCTTCGAGAGATCCTGTGCTAGCTTACGCATAATCCCCGTAGCTTCCTCGTCATTAGCCGCCCCATCGATTCCTTTCATCGCAGCTTCAATATTATTAAAGAGCTTTTCGTTCCATGTGCCACCAAACGCTTTACGTCCTGCTTCCTCGTACTTTTCCGCAGACTCAAGTAACAATGCGTCTCTACTCGCCTTATACTTCTCTTTCCGGGCCCGGTCATCCTCTACAGCCTGAACAATGACCCCTGCTTCGTGTGATCCTTCTAGATTTGGATCGTCGAGCCGCATCCGTAGTGTGTTTAGAAAGCCCTCAAAAGTCAGTTTTGGGAAGGCACCTTGGTGGATCTCCTGAACAAAAAATTCTTTTGCTCCGGGTACTCGGAGCGCATTAGAAGCCAATACTTTCTGGATTTGTTTCGCAGCCTCCCCGCTTATTCCACCAGTCCTCTCATCTACGTACTCAGAACCCTCCATCTTAGAGTTTAAGTCCTGTATAGCCTGGTCTACCCGCGCCATATTTGATTCATCCCCTCTACTCTCCATCACAGAATATTGGCCTGCTTGTTTATACGCAGCATCTGCTGCCTTAGACTCAATCTCTGCACGTGTTCGAGCAGACTGGTTTAACTGCGCAATCGCACCTGTATACATCCTTTGGATCTCGGCAACGATTGAACCTTTATGCCCTAGTTGGTTCTTTTGAAGGTCCTTTAAAAGCGTCTGACCAAACTGCACGGCTGCTTCCTGCTCTCCCATTAGGGCATGGCGCTCTTTCCTAAGTGCAGCTTTCCGAGAAGCTATCTCACTAGGAGTGTAACCAAATTTAGGAGTCATTCTTGAAAGCAGTGCGGGTTTATTCCCTGCAATGGCTAGCCCTGAACCAACGATTTGGAGCGCACGCTGAGTACCAACTTTCTTCTTAAGCTCTCGAATTTGTTCTGCACGCCTCTCTAACTCAGACCTTTCAGCGTCAGTTAAGCTTGCTAATAGATTCTGTTCTACTGCCATTATATATTCTCTCTAGTTTTACTGAGTGGATGCAGTAATTGTGGGTGGTGGGGTGGATGGCGCCGGATCAATTTCGGGTGTGGCGTCCCCTGATTTACTAACTTGTTGTGCAACAAGTTCCGCGAAACTCCCGGCACTATCCAAGACTTGGGACCAAATATCAGCGCCTGCCCCTGAATCGGACTCATCATAAGCAGCCGTATAGGCTGCCCTCATTGCGTCATACCTTTGTTGTTCTTGGGCCTTCTGCGCGAGATCACTAGCCCAGGCCCTTTGGGATGCTTTAGCAGCAGCTTGTTGCGCGTCAGCGCCCTTATCCTCTCGAAAATCATCAACCATACGCTGTGCGTGAGCCGAAGATGCCCCTTGAGCAAGAGCCTCTTGTTGTACCCGTTCTTCTTGTGCGGCTTGCTGTTGAGCCGCCGCAGTTCGTTCCGCGTCCTGCTTCTGCTCCAGTTCAGCATCCGATAGACCAGTTTCTCCAGCCGCAATTTTAGCTCGCAGCGCCTCAATATCATCAGCTTGTTGGAGAGCCATTAGATCGGCCCTTTGCTGTTTTTGCCAATCATAATCAGGGGCCTGCTTCTCTAGCCACTTTTCCTTTTTTGCGTCCGCCTTCCACTGTTTATCTGGATCATCTTCCCATCTAGCAAGCTTCTTCTTTTGACCTTTCTTTAGGTGTTCGGAACCCTCCCCTGAGTATTCCTCCTGTTTCTTGGGATGGATTACCCGATCAAAAACCCCGCCTTTACTAAACCATCCCATGACCTACTCCCCCCTTCCGGTGGATTCGGGCTGTGCGAAGATTTTTTTAATTATGGCCTTAGTTAGCTCTTCTAGCTGAGCTAAGCCTACCGGTACATTCCCGTGCGGTTCCCTTCGAGAGACTTCAAGGCCAGAATCCTGGAAATCGATAGAGCCAGTGTCCGACGGCAAACCAGTGTCCGACGGCAATCCGCTGTCCGACGGCAAACCAGTGTCCGACGGCAAGCCGGTGTCGGTAATCAATCCGCTGTCGGTAATCAATCCGCTGTCGCCAGAATCCTGGAAATCGATAGAGCCGGTGTCCGACGGCAAGCCGGTGTCGGTAATCAATCCGCTGT